>Ga0208748_1000012_pt1 | contig 98936 bp, 98 predicted proteins | sample Knorr_S7_td_Bott_FD_185599 | JGI IMG/M metagenome (GOLD analysis project Ga0208748, IMG submission 185599) | Marine microbial communities from Southern Atlantic Ocean transect - Knorr_S7_td_Bottom_ad_4513_LV_A (SPAdes) (version 2) | ecosystem: Environmental > Aquatic > Marine > Oceanic | place... | reverse complement strand
TGCATGTCACTATCTCCGTGATCGCGTGCGCCGAACCGGATGGCCCGCCTCCGGCGACAGTATCCCCCCCCGAGGAGGGGCTGCCGAACACGACTCGGCGGTTACCGTTCCGGCGTGGAACTCGTGGTGACGGCGACGGCGCGCGATGGGGCAGGCATTGCCCGGACCGGGGACGGCCGGGTCGTGTTCGTGGAAGGGGCGCTGCCCGGCGAGACGGTCACCGCCGAGATCCTCGACGTCCAGAAGCGCTGGTCGCGTGCCCGGATCGTCAAGGTGCTCGCGGCATCACCCATCCGTGTGGCCGTGCCGTGCACCCATCGCCTGGAGGGCTGCGGTGGCTGCGACCTGCTCCACGTCGACCCCGGGCACCAGCTGGCCATGAAGGCTGGAATCCTGGCGGAGCAGTTGCAGCGGGTCGGGGTCGAGGCGCCTGAGGCGACCCTCCACCCACTGGTCGACGACCACGGCCGGACCACGGTGCGCGCCGCCGTGGTTGACGGACGGGCCGGTTACCGGATGGGCGGCTCCCACGACGTGGTGATACCCGAGACCTGCCAGGCAGTCGATCCCCTGGCCGAGCAGCTCCTCGTGGACGGCCGGTTCGGCGACGCCGCCGAGGTCACGATCAGGGTCGGCAACCGCACCGGTGAGCGGCTGGTGCTCGTCGACGGCGACCCGTCAGGGGTGTCCGTTCCGGATGGCGTACGCGTCGTCAGCCTCGACGAGCTGGCCGGGGGCCGGCGGGCCTGGATCCACGAGGAGGCCGCGGGCCGTCGTTGGCGGATCTCGGCCCGTTCGTTCTTCCAGAACCGCCCAGCCGGCGTGGACGCTCTTGTTGAGGTGGTCGGCGGGATGGTCGACGACCTGGGCTCCAACGGCCCGATGGTCGACGCCTACGCCGGGATCGGGATCTTCGCCGGCACGATCGGCCTGGGTCGGGACGTGCATGCAGTCGAACGGAGCCGGGACTCGCTCGCCGACGCCCGGATCAACCTCGACGAGGATCGGGTGAAGATCGTCGGGTCGGCGGTCGAGAACTGGAAGGCGGTACATGCGGCGGTGGTGGTCGCCGATCCGGCCCGCGAGGGCCTCGGGAAGGCCGGCGTTCAGACCCTCATGGGATGCCAACCGGAACTGCTGGTGCTGATCGGCTGCGACCCCGGGTCCTTCGCCCGAGATGCCGGACTGCTCTCTGCGTCCGGACTGCGGCTGGACCGCGTGACCGTCGTGGACATGTTCCCCGGGACATCCCACATCGAGACCGTCGGAGCGTTCGTTCCTGCGTGACCGGCCGACGGGCCTGAATCCGAGCCACTCCAGCGCTCCTGCCAACACACGGGTGTTATACGATACGTATACTCCCCTGCATGACGCACCCGATTCCGACCCGGTTCAGCGATGACGAGTTGGCTGGCATCGACTGGCTCGTTGCCTCAGGCGTCGGAAAGAACCGGTCGGACGTGATCAGGAAGGCCGTCGCCCGCCTCGATGAATGGGTACGAAGGGAGAGCATCGGGCAGACGATCGCCGCCTCGTATCGACTCAGGCCGCAGACGGTGGAAGACGACGAGCCGGCAGCAGCCAACGCTGTCGCCATGACCGAGGCCGAACCATGGTGATCCTCCAGGGCGATATCTGGCTCATGGAACCACCCAACGGCAAGCGTCGACCTGTTCTCATCATCACCCGCAATGAGGCCATCAGCGTGCTCAACAACCTGGTCGTCGCTCCCCTCACCAGCGCCGTCCGTTCCATTCCGACCTGCATACCGACCGGACCCGACCATGGTGTTGACCGCGAGAGCGTTGCCAACCTCGACAACATCGCCACCGTCCCGAAGGCGGTGCTCACCGAGCGACTGGGTTCTCTCGGGCCGGCAGCCCGAACGCAGATCTGCGAGGCACTCGACTCTCTGGCGGACTGCTGACAGCCAGTGTCCGACGAAGCCGACCGCCTCACAGGAACCAGGGTGGAGCCGCTACATCCACCTCGGACAAGTTGCCGGTCGGTCAGTTCCTCTGGGTGCCGACCTTCAACTCGTTGAATGGCACACCGGTATCCACGCTGATGTCGCGAGGCAGGCCCACGGAGTGGGCCGACCTGGCCGACCGGGCCCGCAAGTTCGCCGAGGCGGCAGCGGAACGACTCGGCGCCTTCCTGCCTGGGTGACGGTCCGCTCGGGAACGAACCGGCAGCGGGGAAGACCCCGGGTTCAAACCCCTTCGGGGCGTTGTCCCGCGTCCAGGGACCGGTTCGGCCAAACCAGTTCAGGGCAGCGCGGGCCGTCGCGAACTACCGTCGAGTCATGGACATCGAGGAAGTCAGGGCCTACCTGGCTAAGGAGAATGGTCTCGCCACGGTCAGCACAACACAAGCCGACGGACGCGTCCTGTCCAGCGTCGCCAACTGCGGGGTGGTCGACCATCCCATCACCGGTGCACCTTGCGTGGCCCTTGTCTCAGCCGGTGGCGCTGCCCGGCTGGGCCACGTCCGTCGCGGTTCCCAGGTAACCATCGCGATCCGTCGCGACTGGACGTGGCGGTCGGTAACCGGCCCAGCCGACCTCATCGGACCCGACGACCTGCCTGACGGCATCGACGCCGAAGCCCTGCGGCTCTTGCTGCGCGAAGTGTTCCAAGCAGCAAGCGGCACCCACGACGACTTCGACGAATACGACCGGGTCATGGCTGACGAAGGCCGAGTAGCAGTCTTCGTTGCTCCAGAGCGCATCCTGGGCAACTACTGACGACCGACGAAGTGACCCCTGCACCCGTTCGTGGGTGCGTTCACACCTACGAACGCATACGTACCTGGTGGCGTGGCACCAGAATGTCGCATTTCGGGCTCGGATAACACTGTGACCTGGGGCTATGTGGTGTCGGAGGAGCTTGATAGCAGCCACTGAGGTACAGGTCCACGGCCTGCCGTTGCTCGTCGTGTGACGGTCGTTCAACTCCCCTATTGGCCCCCCACGTAGGGCCGGCACGGCGGAACACGATGCATACTGCTGTCCTGTGTCGATGATCTACGCGGTGCTCTCGACATTTTCAATTGGATTGAGTGACTTCTTCGCGTCCGGTGTCGTAAAGCGAGTGCGCGCCAACGAGGTCACTTCGGCTGTGCTGCTAGCCGGCGTAGTGGTAATGGCGGTCGCCACCGTGTTCTGGTCTGGCAACCCCACAACCTCCGACCTGGTGTACGGGGGGTTCGCCGGGGCGGCCAACGGTGTCGGCATTTTGTTGTTGTTTGTCGCCTACTCCCGCGGATCATTACGTTCCGCGGCACCAGCTGCAGCAGTGGTGATGTCTGGCGTCCCGGTGTTGTGGGACATTCTCGTTTCGGGCACCTCACCCTCGACGGTCACCTCAATCGGGCTCTCTTTGGGCATTGTCTCCATTGCGGTGTCGTCTTACGAGGGTGGAGATTCTGATAGCGGATCGGCCGGGCTCTTCATAGCTGTCTTGTCCGGGGCCGCTTTCGGCATCTTCTTGATCCTGCTCAGTTGCATCGGGGACGATGCCGGCGGTTCACCCCTGTTACTCCAACGCTCCGTGGCGTTTCTAATTGCGATCTCAGTTGCTCGCTCTACCGGACCCCGAATCTTTCCGAGTGAACGAAGCGACTTCATCGCCTCTTTCGGGGTGGGCATATTTGCGATAGCGGCAGTGGTCCTGTTCCTTCTTGCCCTCAGGGGGGGGAGCCTCGCCGCGGTGAGTGTCGTGATCTCGCAGGGCGCTGCGGTAGCTGTGCTCCTTGGTGTTGCGATACGAGGACAGAGAATGTGGTGGTGGCAGGCATTCGGACTCGGCGGATCAAGCCTCGCTGTTGCACTGATCGCTATCGGGTGACGTCGGGCGGAACATTTGAGACACAGCTGGCAGAAGTCAGCCCGCAACTACCAACCCCAACATTGGGATACCTCTGGAACTGAGGGTTCGGGAGGTTCCGATGTCTCGGGACACCACACGGTGTCGGAGGGGGACTTGAACGCCCCCGACCTTGTTCCCTGGTGTCATCTCCCCACTATTCCAGGCCGGTATGACATCAAGGTCGGCTCACAACTGGAAGTCTTCTAGGCAAGCTGCCGTTTGGGGAGCAGACGCCGAGTCCTCATCCTACGACGACGGCAATGCCATAGCCGGTCCGGACGGCGAGTGGATCGTGGAACCGGTGAGGCGTGAGGAGACGCTCATGTTGGCCGATCTGGGCCCCGCACTGATTCGGGCACAGCGCCAGAACTTCGATCCGGCGGGCCACTAAACCCGACCCGACGTGCTGAACCTTCAGGTGACCCGGACTCGCCCGGCCTGAGCGGCGACCACTACGCAGGCCTAGGCCCGTTCCTTCGGAGCAGGGCGGCCGACCGCGGCGAAGTAGCCGCCCATGGTGAGGGCCTCGACCGCCGGCTCGAGGAGATCGCCGAACCGGTTGACCGCCTCGTCGTTCATTCCATCCCAGACCACAGCATCGATCTCGTTCGTCCTGCGTTCGATCAGGCCCCGCTTCGTCCGGCCTTCTCCGGTGACGCCATCGTCGTCCAGCCATCCCCGCGACCTGAGGCGGTCGACCGCCTTGGCCCAGTCGTCTTCGGACCATGCCCGGGTGGACCTGATCACCCCGGGCATGTGGAAGAGGTGTTCGCTGACGACCGTGCACTCACAGCCGTCGAGTGGTTCGGCGATCAGGAGGCCGATGTGCGCATCGCCCCGCCACTCGCGCAGGATCGTGACCAGTTGCCAGAGCCGTAACAACCGGTTGCCGGCGAACGCCGGGTCGTCGAGTCGGGCTAGTACCGAGGCGTTGGCTGCGGCGAGTGGGCGCCCCGCGTAGGACAGGCCGGCTACGCAGGATTCGGCGACGGCGATCGCCTCGGAGACGTCGACATCGGTCACGGCATCGGCCACTGTCGAGTCGAGGATCCGCATGACCGCCCGCCACCTGGCTCGCTGCATCTCCTCGGGCGACACGATCTCCCTGGCGCCGTCGATTGCAGACCGGACGAGATCGGGGCTGAAGTTGTAGAACGTCGCGGTCACGACCTCGGCTGACACCGGTCCGAGTGGGGCTGAGCGCGAGGCGAAGTATCCGCTCGGCCCCCTGACACCCACTGCTGCGTACTCCTCCACCGCCTCGGACGCGAAGTAGACGAAGGCGTGGAACATCGTGGTGATGTCATGAACGCGTGCAACGGTCGTCAGCGACAACCCAGTCGTAGCAGCGGCGTCGGTCATGGTCCGACGGTAACCGGGGCAACCCTCGTGGTGTCGGAGGGGGGACTTGAACGCCCCCCTCCACCGCTCCCCTGTCCGTGGCAGTCGTGACCGGTTTGTCTCCAGAGTCAGCGCATAGCAACTAGCGCAGCGGCGCCGCTACGAAGGAACGCATGGTCAGACTGCATGAGGAAGAGAGTGATGCCGATCTCAGCGAAATGGCTCACCTGCTCGGCGCTATTGGCGAAGACGCCAACGGGGCAGCCCTCCTCGCAGGCCGCCCGAGCAATCTCGTCGACAGCCTCCAGTACGGCGGGAGCACCGGGTCCCGGGGCACCCAGGGAGACCGATAGGTCGACGGTACCGATGAATATGCCGTCGATACCGTCGATCGCCGCGATCTCTCCCGCGTGGGCAACCGCCTCTGCGTCTTCAAGTTGGACCACGACGACCGTACGACTGTCGCTGTCGGCCTTGTGCACCTCCATTGGCTTGGTCCCGTAACCCGCTGCTCGTGTGGACCCTGCGTAACCCCGGCCACCGGGGCCGAACCGTGCCGATCTAGACACGTTGACGGCCTCCTCAGCACTACGGACATGGGGAACGAGCACTCCCGTGGCCCCCGTGTCGAGTGCCTGCAATATGTGGTGGGGTTGTGCGGTCGGGACCCGGACGAGCACGTTCATCCCCGAGGCTTTCGCCGCGAACACACACGCGTCCAACTCAAATCGGCCGAACGGGGCGTGTTCGGCGTCGAGGATGACCAGATCGAGTTCGGTGTCGGCAAGCACTTCGACAACAATGGGAGCAGGCGTCTTGACCCAGGTTCCAATCAACCTGTCGCCGCGAGCAAGCTTCGCTCTAAGCGAGGCGTCGCTCACCACCAGTTCTTCCCCTTGCGCTCCTCGACAAGGACCGCTAGCCGCTCCATGAGGTCGACGCCCATTTGTCGGGTTAGGTCGATGAGGTCTATCGGGACCCAGTTCTCGATCAGCAGATCGTTCGGCCCTCGTTTCCACCAGTCGAAATCGCGGATCGTCAACAGCTTGCCCGTCGCCGGGATGCCCGCATAGGTCCCATGGTGGTGAGAGAAGACGACGTCCCAGATTCCCGCACATCCGTAGGACCCCTCGCCCACGAATCCCATCACGCGGCCGGCATCGGGGTTGCTGCTGAGCCCGCGGTCACCAAAGCCGTGGAGCCAGGGGCGCTGATGGAAGTCCGCGAACTCCTCCAACGTGTAGCAACGGCCAATCCCGGAGTAGCCATACCACTTCATGTCGGGTGTCCAGTACTGCCACTGCTCCATGGGACTCATGTCGCCGCCGTCTCGATCTCGCACGTACCGCTCAAGCCCGCTCCCCATCGCGTCGACAAGCTGGATGGTCTTACGTCCCTCAAGCGGATCCTGCTCGGTCAACAGAATTCCGTCGCCCGCCGCCGGCGGGGGAATCTTGCCTCCGTCAGCGCCAGGCGACGGCGGAAGCACCTCGTACCCTGCCTGGCGCATGACCGAGAGGATGTCGAACATTACGTAGCTGTTGGCGATCTTGCCGTCGCGCATGACATAGAACTGCCCGAAGTACATGTGGGTTTTCTTGCCGGAAGCCGGAATGCCAAGCCAGTCCTCCGTGAACGTGCCGGTCAGGTGGCCACAGCCCGATACCCACTCTGTGCCGTCGTCCCTCAACAGCGTCCAGGGATCAGCGTAACGGGATCCGCCTTCCTCGATACCGCCCATGAAGATGTCGGGGGTTCGCTTCAGGTCTGGAAACGAGCGCAAGAGCGGCTCCCACACGTCAGCGATGAGGGCGTCGACGCCCTGAACCTGATCGATAGGAGCCGAGCCGTTCCAGTCGACGTCGTCGTGCACGGCGGAACGGATGACGTCAGCGACTTGGTCATTGGGAACGTGGTTCAACTTCTGCCAGTAGTCCCAAACAGCCGCCTTGTTCTCCTGATTACGTGAGCTCATAGGGCAATGCTTCTCCTGTACTGATCTTCGGGGGTTCGACGAAAGCGATCGGAGCGCCGTGTGATCGCTCAGCCACGGGTTACCAGAGCCGATCTGATGCCAGCCGGGCTCCTTCTGCGAGCGAGGTGAGCTTCGCGTACGCAATCTCCGGGTCGATACCTGCGTAGCCAGCGAAGGTAGAAAACCCGCAGTCGGTGCCTGCTATGACCCGCTCGCGCCCGACAATGCCGGCGAAGCGTTCGATCCGCTGTGCAACCAACTCGGGGTGTTCTACGAAGTGGGTCGTGGTGTCGATCACGCCCGGCACCAGGATCTTGTCATCTGGGATCTCCGTATCCACGAAGGTCGCCCATTCGTGGGCGTGACGTGGGTTTGAAGCCTCGAAGACGAGTGCCTGGGGTTTGGCCGCGAGCGCAATCGGGAGTACCTGCGCCATGGGAGCGTCGTGGGTGTGCGGCCCCTCGTAGTTACCCCAACAGATGTGGAGCCGCATGCGGTCGGCATCGATGTTTCGAACCGCATGGTTGAGGGCCTCGACGTGGAGATGAGCCAAACGTTCATACTCTGTGTCGGGCTCACCCTTGAACATCATGTGACGACCAAGCCCGAGGTCGGGCGAGTCGAGTTGCAGGACAAATCCCGCGTCGACAATGGCCTCGTACTCGGCTTGCATGGCGTTAGCCAGTGCGTAGAGATACTCCTCGTGGTCCCCGTAGTGAGCGTCGGGCTGGAACAGTGCGATCACGCCGGGCGACGCGGCGTTCATAAATGCATCGACGGGCTCGTGCTGGTCAACGGCTGCTCGAAAGTTGACGGTGTCCTCGTGGCAGGGCTCCATGTCCTTGACCGCTATCGGACCGACACACTGAGGACGGGTGTAGGTAGGCGTGCCGCCGATCGCGGCCTGCCGCTCCATAAACGTCGGGTACGCCTCTAGATCGGCGGGAGCCCGCCGAGGGCTGTCACCCTCGAAGCCGGTGATGCGGTATTTGATGTAAGTGGCGTAGCTGAGCTTGCTCATCTCCCCGTCGCTCACTACGTCGACGCCTGCCTCAACTTGACGGCCTACTACGTCGACGACTGCTGACGAGATCTCGCGACGATGCTCGTCTATGTCGATGGGATTACCGTTCTCGATGGCGAAGACCCCGCTGGTTACTGCCTCAGATCGCGGAAGGCTGCCGACGTGGGTCGTCAGGAGACGGTCCGTACTGGTCTTCATGAGCGGACCGCCAGATGGCTGTTGCGGTCAAAGAAGTGCATCTTCTCGGTGGTCACGTTCACCCTGATCCGATCTCCAGGACGTGCTCCCGTGTCGGCGCTGAAGCGTGCAGTGCACCGACTCTGGTTCTCGGCGCCCAACTCGTCGAGAGCGTCAGGATCGCCGCTGTTAACGGATGGAACGGCTAGGCCAAAGTGCATCAGTGTCTCGGCCCCGAGAGCCTCTCGTACGTCGACCTCAGCCTCGAGGCGCTGGTCATCGGGGTGGTCGGTCACCACCGCGGCATCTTCCATGTCCTCGGGACGGATGCCGACAACTATCGGTTGGTCGATGTGGGCTCGCAGAGCTGGCCGGTGGTCGAGGACACGCGAATCCAGAGCAAGGCGCTGATCACCTAAGCAAACCACCAGCCCATCGCCTTCCTCCACCACCATGCCCTCATAGAGGTTCATGTGGGGCGATCCGATAAACGCTGCGACGAACACGTTGACGGGTTCGGCATAGAGCGACTCGGGCGATGCGACCTGTTGGAGGTAGCCGTCCTTGATCACTGCCACTCGGTCCCCCATGGTCATGGCCTCGACCTGGTCATGGGTGACGTAGAACGTGGTGACGCCCAGATCTCGCTGGATGCCGGCAATGTCGGCACGCATCTGCACCCGAAGTTTGGCATCGAGGTTCGACAATGGCTCGTCCATCAAGAACAGTGCCGGCTCGCGCACAATGGCTCGACCCATAGCCACTCGCTGGCGTTGCCCACCGGAGAGATCCGATGGCTTCTTGTCTAACTGATCGGTGATCTCAAGAATCTTGGCAGCGTGTTCTACCTGCTTCCTGCGCTCGGCTTTCGGGATCTTGCGGAGCCGCAACGGGAACCCAATGTTGTCCGCGACGCTCATCTGCGGGTAGAGGGCGTAACTCTGGAAAACCATGGCGATGTCGCGATCTTTGGGTGCGACGTCGTTCATGTGCCTGTCGCCAACGTAGAGGTCACCGCTGCTGATCTCTTCGAGTCCGGCGATCATGCGCAGCGCGGTGGACTTACCGCAGCCGGACGGTCCCACAAGCACCAGGAATTCGCCGTCGCTGAGCTCAAGGGATAGCTCGGTGATGGCTTGGAACCCGTTTGGGTACACCTTTGTGATCTTGTCCAGCCTGACGTCAGCCATGTCGACTCGCAGCCGCATCCTTCGCTTCTAGGTAGTTCATCATCACAGTTCCTCCTGTCCGGTCAACTGGCGCATGCGGGCCAGCACGTCCAGGCCTTGCATGTACAACCAGTGCAGCAGATCTATAAACACCCAGTTCTCGGCCAACTGATCTCCGTCGCGTCGGTAGATATCCACGACCCGCATGTCGGCGGCAACGTCCGATCCAGGTAGGCCGAGGAACCCGCCAGTCGGGGTGTTAGTGAGGTTGGCCCATCCGAAGAAGCCCGCATAGTTGCCCTCAGCAAAGCGGGCGATATGCCCATGGAAAACCTTGCTAGTCAGGTTGACGCGGAATGGAAACTGGTGCTGCTGCTGGTACCGGTCGATCGTATAGGTGGCGCCGATACCAGCGGGGCCGAACCAGAGCATGTCGTGGTGCCAGGTAGTCGCCAGCGCCTCTCGCGGCATTCGGTCGTCTCCAGCCTCGTTGCCGGCAAGGTTCGCCACGTCGAGGTCGTCGATCATCTTGTCGACGAGCGCCATTGTCCTGTTGCCTTCGTCGGGATCTTGGGCCTCAAGTAGAACCCCGTCGTGTGTGCGTGGCCCTGGATGCAAGTGTGACGCTCCGGTCTGAGGCGGCAATGGGTCCTGGCCGGCCTGTTGCATCACGCTGATCACGTCGAGGAACAGCGTCGTCTCGGCGATCCGGTCGTCGTCGACTCGGTGGAACTCTGCGTACCGCAGGAAACACATCCTTTGGGTCGGCGGAATCGCTAGCCATGGCCGGTCGAACAAACCCAGCAGGTGGCCCATCTGACAAACCCAGACCTCCCTCCCGTCACCGACGGTGTTGGCTCCGGCGAAAAAGACGTCGGGTCGTCGTTGGAGGGGTGAGAATGCCTGGCGAAGCGGAACCCAGAACGTCTTCGCCACTGCGTCGACACTCGACTGCTCGTAGAAGGGGTGGATGCCCCGCCAGAAGTAGTCATCGGTGGTGTGCTTTCGGAGCACGTCCACGAGTTGATCGACAGGAGCAGCATCGAAAGCGTCGTAGTACTCGAGCACCACTTGCTTCGCGTCCTGCAGTTCCGCCGTCATCCCTTCACCGCCCCGGCTCCCAGGCCTTTCACCAGGTGCTTCTGGAAGATGATGATCATGATCACGATCGGCAACGTTATGGACACTGCTGCGGCCGCCCCCTCTGTAACTGTGGTTGCAGTGTCGCCGCCGGCGAGCGCGGATATGGCGACGGGCAGGGTCCAATTGGTGACTGCGAGTACCCGGACGAAGAGGAACTCGTTATAGGCCAACAGCAGGGTGAACAGTGAGGTGGCGATGATGCCAGGCCACATCATGGGTACCACCACCATGCGGAAGGCCTGCAGGCGAGTGGCTCCATCAATCATGGCTGCTTCTTCGATCTCCCTGGGGACCTCCATGAAGAAGCTGCGCAGCATCCAGATTGTGAAGGGCTGGTTCACCGCCACGAGGGCCAACACGATTACCAACCGCGAGTCGAGAATGCCGAGCTCTTTGGCGACGTAGAAATAGGGCAGGACGAATGCCGTTCGGGGCAGGGCCCGGAACCCGAGTGCGACGATCAGGATGACTGCACCCGACAAGCCGGAGTATCGGGCTAGGCCGTAGCCCGCGAGCATCCCGATGGATATCGAGATGATCACGGTAAGCACGGTCACGAAGATCGAGTTGACGAAGTAATCGAATTCCCGGTTCATGTCGAAGGTCTTCGGGAACAGATTGAGTGCCACCCAGAGGGACCCCAGTACTGCAAGCGTCAAGGGCCACGTCGTTTCACACCGCTTCCGGATGAACAAGATCGCAGCGATAACCGCACCAAGAGCGAGGAAGAAGAGCCCGACGGCCCACATGTTCTGTTCTTCGTCGACAAACCAGAACTTGCGGTAGGGGTCGGCAGTAACGTCAAATCCCCAGAGGGTGGGCTTTCTTCTGATGGTGTCGCGAGTGAATTTGATCGATGTCTGTGCCGCCCAATAGAAGGGCACCGAGGAGACGATGATTACCGCCAAGAGCGCGCCGTGGATGCCGGCCGTCTTGGAGTAACTGCGCAGTTGTTTCATCGCTCTGCGATCTGCTCTTTATAGGACTTGCGCAGAAACGGGATTAAGACCACGAAGATGCCGATGATTGTGATCACAGCGATCGCGCTCCCCTTACCGATGCGACCAAACTGGCCTCTGAGGGCTACATCGAAGTTGTAGACCATCACCGTGTGTGCCGACTTCCCCACGCTCTGGCCGAACACGAAGGCGCTGTCAAAGGCGCGGTAGGAGTCCATGATGCTGATCAGCAACACAAAGATGATCAGCGACCTCAGATGCGGGATCATCACGAATCGCTGCTTGGCCCAGAAGCCGGCACCATCGATCTCCGCTGCCTCCAGCCGTTCGCCGGGCAACGTCTGCATGCCAGCAAAGAAGACAATCACCGCGAATGGCGTAGTCGACCAGATGCCGTGGATGATCAGGATCCACTTGACGTTGCCGCTCGTGATCACGAACGGATCGTCGGTGAGCACTTCCCACAGCCACGCGAGTAGGCCGCCCCGGTCGAAGAGGTCACGCACCATCAGCGTCCCGACCACCGGCGTAACGATGAAGGGCAGCAGCAGTAAAGCCATGTACATCTTGCGACCGCGAACAACCCGGTCAAGCAGGCTGGCAATTCCGAAGCCCAACGCCAGGTGTATCGGGACGACGGTGACCACGAACAGTGTCGTGAGCTGAACAGCGTCCCAGAAATCAGGGTCCGACAGGACGTCCGTGTAGTTCGCAAACCCGATCCATTCCCGATGGGACAGGTCGCGCAAAAAGATGCGGTTGAAGGACAACACGATGGTGGTGACGAGCGGAAACACCATCAGCGTGGCCATGACGAGCACGCTGGGAATTGTGAAACCGGCAAAAGTCTTACGGTCTATAGGTTCTCCTCCTCCAGTTACGGGGCCCCACCCGGGGCCGGCGCAGAGTTGCGTCGGCCCCGGGCGGGATGATTACCCCTTAGTTGGTCAGCCTGTAGCGGCCACTGCGTCACCAGGCGTCAGGTCCACCTCAACCGCCGGACAGGAAGCCGGCTTCGGTGGCTTCTTTGATGTAGGCGGCCTCGGCACTGGCCAACGCCTGGGCCGGATCGGCGCCACTGGCGGTGATCTCCAGCAACGCGCTCCCCAACACGCCCTGGGCAATGCCAAGGGCTGGGTTCTTGCTCCGGGCACCCACGCCTTCAGCCACCGAGATCGCCGACGCCTCCCCGTTACGGGGAGCGTTGGGGTTCGTGGCACTGAGGCGTGCAACCGCAGCGTGCGCAGCAGCAGCATTCTGCGACTCAAGGTCGATCGCAGCCATGATCACCAGGAACACCAGCTCCGGATCAACGCTGCCACCAGCCGGGATCGAGTAGTAGTCCACGAAGGCGGGACCATTGCGGAGAGAGTCCGGTGTGGTCCTGATCGCCGGCAGGAACTCGATCAGACCGACGACCAAAGAGTTCTCGGGATCGTCCATCTGTGAAGCACGCGAAGCCCAGATCGTGGCCATGGGGAGCTCACCAGCTCGCAGAGCAGCCTCGGCATCGTCAATGCTGTAGGAACGGCCGGCATCGCTCATGCAGGCATCGGAGATCTCAACAATCTTGTTGACCGCCTCGAGACCCTCGGAAGTGTTCCAGCCAGGCCCGTTGTCATCGTTGAGGACGTTGCCACCCACCGACTTCAACAGGTTGGAGAATTCAATCTCCCACGCCCATCCAGCCGCGAGGTTCATGTTGAACGCATCATCGAAACCTGCGCCGCGAAGAACGCCGCAGGCGGCTATCACGTCGTCGTAGGTGTCAGGCGGGGCAATCCCGTTCGCAGCGAAAATCTCGGTGTTGTAGAAGAAATGCATCGTGTTCGAGAACAACGGCACACCGAGCATTTTCCCGTCGACGGTGGCACCGTCCCACATGGCCTGCGAGATGTCGTCCAAGTCGAACTCGTCGCGATACTTCTCGACGAACGGCGTCAGGTCGGTCAGATTATCTGCCCATTGCCCGACCAGCGAGTCGGTCGCGTGGATGATCTCGTACTCGGGCGATCCGGTCGCCAGGTCAAGATTGATCTGATCCTGCGCCGAGGAATTGTCGAGCAGCTGAACGTTGATCTGCAGATTCCCCGTGTTGCAGTCACCGAACTCGTTGGCGATCGCGGCAGTAACCGGGAACTCCCAACCGATCAAGTCGATGGTGACACTCTCGGCCGGTTCGGGAATGGGGCATTCGTCGGAGATATTGGCCACCTCCGCGCCGCCGGACAAGAAGCCGGCTTCGGTGGCTTCTTTGATGTAGGCGGCCTCGGCACTGGCCAACGCCTGGGCCGGATCGGCGCCACTGGCGGTGATCTCCAGCAACGCGCTCCCCAACACGCCCTGGGCAATGCCAAGGGCTGGGTTCTTGCTCCGGGCACCCACGCCTTCAGCCACCGAGATCGCCGACGCCTCCCCGTTACGGGGAGCGTTGGGGTTCGTGGCACTGAGGCGTGCAACCGCAGCGTGCGCAGCAGCAGCATTCTGCGACTCAAGGTCGATCGCAGCCATGATCACCAGGAACACCAGCTCCGGATCAACGCTGCCACCAGCCGGGATCGAGTAGTAGTCCACGAAGGCGGGACCATTGCGGAGAGAGTCCGGTGTGGTCCTGATCGCCGGCAGGAACTCGATCAGACCGACGACCAAAGAGTTCTCGGGATCGTCCATCTGTGAAGCACGCGAAGCCCAGATCGTGGCCATGGGGAGCTCACCAGCTCGCAGAGCAGCCTCGGCATCGTCAATGCTGTAGGAACGGCCGGCATCGCTCATGCAGGCATCGGAGATCTCAACAATCTTGTTGACCGCCTCGAGACCCTCGGAAGTGTTCCAGCCAGGCCCGTTGTCATCGTTGAGGACGTTGCCACCCACCGACTTCAACAGGTTGGAGAATTCAATCTCCCACGCCCATCCAGCCGCGAGGTTCATGTTGAACGCATCATCGAAACCTGCGCCGCGAAGAACGCCGCAGGCGGCTATCACGTCGTCGTAGGTGTCAGGCGGGGCAATCCCGTTCGCAGCGAAAATCTCGGTGTTGTAGAAGAAATGCATCGTGTTCGAGAACAACGGCACACCGAGCATTTTCCCGTCGACGGTGGCACCGTCCCACATGGCCTGCGAGATGTCGTCCAAGTCGAACTCGTCGCGATACTTCTCGACGAACGGCGTCAGGTCGGTCAGATTATCTGCCCATTGCCCGACCAGCGAGTCGGTCGCGTGGATGATCTCGTACTCGGGCGATCCGGTCGCCAGGTCAAGATTGATCTGATCCTGCGCCGAGGAATTGTCGAGCAGCTGAACGTTGATCTGCAGATTCCCCGTGTTGCAGTCACCGAACTCGTTGGCGATCGCGGCAGTAACCGGGAACTCCCAACCGATCAAGTCGATGGTGACACTCTCGGCCGGTTCGGGAATGGGGCATTCGTCGGAGATATTGGCCACCTCCGCGATGGTCTCAGCGGGCGCGGCCGTCGTGGCCGGTGCACCGGTGGTAGCCGGTGCACCGGTGGTAGCCGGTGCAGCGTTCTCGCTATCACTACCGCAGGCTGCGGCAACAAGAGTTAAGGCAAGGAGGACGGCGAGGAATCGCCACCACCTACGCATTTGCTGACTCATGGGTTCTTCTCCTTTTGGTTTGGTTTCTATTCAAATCATCTAGCCAGTCCGTGAGGCCCCTCGTGAGCGCCACCGGCTGATCAATCGATGACAGATGTCCCGCCTGCTCGACTACGAGTAGGCGAGCGTGCGCGAAACGCGCTGCAAGATCGGCATGAACTCGTGGTGAGCAGAGTCGATCGTGGCTCCCGCAGGCGATGAGGATCGGACCTTGAAAACGTGAGACGATCGATAGTTGGTCACGCCGGTGGAGCAAGGCCTCGTTCTGGCGGAGAAAGCCAGCCGGTCCGACCGCTGTCGCCATCTCAACGATGAGTGGGCCGTGAGCCTCGGGTGAGATAGTCAAGGCAGGCACAAGCTCCTCTACCACTTGGGCGAAACGGCCGGAGCGCACATCGGACGCCCAACGTCGACGAGTTCGAAGTTGCAGGTCATCGGCGACGCCAAGATTCGTGTCCAGCAGCGCCATCGCCAACACGCGCTCGGACGCGAGACGGGCGATCTCGCTAGCAACAATTCCGCCCATCGAAAGCCCCACCAAGGCAAACCGCGGCGGTGCCGCCCGCAGGACCCGGATGGCCATAGCCGCTATCGAGTCGTCGAGCGTGAGATCGGCAACCTCACAGGGCTGATCGATTTCACGAAGCTGATCGGCAAAGACCCGCTCGTCGCACAAAGACCCAGGCAGGAAGATCACAGGCGTCGTCACCATGGAGCTCCCCCCAACAGGTCGAGGGGAGCGATATAGCCGTTGGCGTCACGACCCCATCCGGCCTCGGCCGCGGCGTTCCCGATCCTGGGATCCCAGTCAGCTCTGGCTCGGTTGTCTCCAGCGCACACGACCAGACAAGTCGCCACAGCGGACCCGGTGTTGGTGAGCTCTCGCCAGCAGCTTCCAGGAATCGACACCACGGCGCCCTCGGCGACGGTGCGAGAGATCTGGTCGTCGAGCCTGTTGTATGTGACTTGCCATTCACCCTCGACAAGGAAGAGTGCCTGGTTCTGATCGATGCGGTGAAGCCCGGTGGATGCGCCCGGCTCTAGGCGAAGCCACTCGACAGTGAAGCCGTGCGGTGTCCAGATGGGTGGGCGCTGTTGCCGGTCCTCAGTCAACCCAAAGCCAATCACCGGGGCTATCGCGCTGCCGTGACCAGGTAGAACGCTCGAGAGTAAGGCCACTTCCGACCAGTTAAGACGGTCGGGACCGACGATCCGCTCGGCAATCTCGGCATCGGTGTAGTGGTCCAGCTCACCTAATCGTGTTTCATCGATGGGGGTGATCGTGTCGTTGGTCAGCTCGCCCGCCGTCGCGTCGAGCACGGCACCCATGGGTGAGAGGTACAAGCCAGTCGATGCGGCGGCCTCGAGAACCTGCGGTGCCCACAAGATTCCACCGGTGTTGTCGCTACCCAGCACGGTGAAGAGCCAGCCGACGTCATCGCCGATGTTCTTGAACCCTCGGAAGATCCAGGTGGGTACAGAGAAGAGAGTGTTGGGCCCGATTTCGACTGTTTGCTCGCCGTACTGCCCCAGCCGCATCTCCCATCGTCCGCGCGTGCAGATCAAGACCTCAGCCGTGTAGTGCATGTGCGGGTTGTTGACGACGCCGTGGGGCATGCTGGCTGCGCCGATGTTGAAGCCGTGGGGCTCGGCGAGATTCACGATCTGGTCGGCGTTCTGGGACACGCCGGGACCGATGAAGGAGTAGCTCGCCTTACCGGCGGATCCGGGGAGTCGGACATCAATGAAGGCTTCCGTGTCGGCCACGAACTGGTGGGGCTCGATGATGCGGCGACCGACGTCGTCAACGTCGACGATCAAGTCGGCCGATGGCTGGAGGGGGGGGTTCCGTGTCATGGGCCCACCTCGCTCTGCGAGATGCGATGATCCTCAGGCCAGAGGAAACCGCGCACCGTCATGATGTCCCCAAGGGTCTGCCTCCGTCGACAGAGATCATCGAGCCGGTAGTGAAGGGAAGATCGTTGACGGCAGCGCTGACAGCAGCTGCCACATCATCTGGCGTCGCCAGGCGGCCGAGCGGGGTTGCCGCTCTTTGGGCCTCGATCATTTCGGTGGGCATGCGTGCTGCATATTCCCCGAGGACCCAGCCGGGCGAGACCGACACAACCCGGATGAAGGGTGCCAGAGCACGGCCGAGCGAGCGGGTCATCGAGTCCAGTGCCGCCTTGGATGCGCAGTAGGCCACATTTGATCCCTGGCCTGTGACGCCGGCGACCGAGGAAATGTTGATCACCACGGCATTCTCGGCAGCGTCGAGGAGTGGGCGGAGGGCCCGGATGGTGGCGAAGGGGCCGCGCCAGTTGGTAGCGAAGATCTCGTTGATGAGATCATCGTCGAGGCCGTCGAGGTCATCGTGCGGTATGGGACGAGTGACGCCAGCGCAGTTGACCAGTACGTCGAGCTGACCTACCTGGGCCTGCAGCGATCCCGCTAGCTCATCGAGTGAGGCAGGGTCGAGGACCGAGATGCGTGCAGCGCGATGACCCGGGCCGGGCAGGTCAGCCAAGAGCTGATCGGCCCGGTCGGCGGCGGTGTGGTAGCCAACGACAACGGTGAAACCGTCTTTGGCCAGCCTGCGGGCGATGGCTGAGCCGATCCCACCCGAGGCTCCGGTAATCACTGCGGTCTTCACGGGCGCACATCGCTGTAACGGCTGACGCGGATGTCGGCCTGAGCCTGGTGGCCGGCGAAGTTCTCAATCGCGCAGAGGCGGCTGCAGTACTCGCCGATCAACACGCTCGAGGCCGGATCGGTGACGCGCTGGTAGGTGACGGTCTTGATGAACTTCCCCACCCAGAGACCGCCGGTGTAGCACGCCGCTCCCTGGGTGGGCAGGGTGTGGTTAGTGCCGATGACCTTGTCGCCATAGGCCACATTCGTCATCGGTCCAAGGAACAGGGCCCCGTAGTTGGTCAGGTTCTCGAGGAAGTAGTCATCGTCGTCGGTCATGACCTGCACATGCTCGAAAGCCAGCTCGTTTGCCATCGCCAACATCTCTGCGTTCTCCTCACAGACGATCACGCGGCCGTAGTCGGCCCAGGACTTCCCAGCGATGTCGGCGGTGGGCAGGTGCTGGAGTTGACGTTCCACTTCGGCGATGGTGTCCAGACCGAGTTGGCGCGAGGTGGTCAATAACACCGCAGGCGATGTTGGGCCGTGCTCTGCCTGGCCCAACAAGTCAGTGGCGCAGATCTCTCCATCCACTGTTTCGTCGGCCAACAGGAGCGTCTCGGTCGGGCCCGCAAGTAGGTCGATGCCGACCCGTCCATACAACTGCCGCTTGGCCTCGGCCACAAAGGCATTACCGGGCCCGACGAGCAGGTCGACGGGATCCACGAACTCGGTCCCCAGAGCCAGTGAAGCCACGGCTTGAACACCGCCGAGCAGGTAGATCTCGTCTGCGCCGGCCAGATGCATCGCCGTCACCGTTTCCGCTGGCACGGCACCGTTGATCGGCGGCGTGCACGCCGCCACGCGAGGAACACCGGCAACCTTCGCTGTTAGCACGCTCATGTGAGCCGAGGCCACCATGGGGTAGCGCCCACCCGGCACATAGGCCCCGACGGCCGACACCGGGATGTTCTTGTGACCCAGGATTACGCCGGGCAGCGTCTCGACCTCGATGTCGCTGAGTGACTCCAGTTGCGCCTGAGCAAAGGTCCGGATCTGGGTCTGGGCGAACCTGATGTCTGCGACCGTTGCCGGATCGACTCCTGCCACGATCGTCTCGATCTCCTCACCGGTCAGTCGGAACTGCTCGGGCTCCCAGTTGTCGAATTTGGCCGACATCTCGCGGACCGCGACCTCACCGCGAGTCTCGATGTCAGCGAGCAGCGTCTGTACACGCTCGGTCAACTCCAGGTCGGCCCCATGGGCGCCCTTGGCGGTCGCGTCCTTGAGGATCTCAGTCATTGATCCTCCGTGTGGTCCGGCCTTCGTACACGGTCCCGGGGATGATCTGGGAACGCTCGCCTGGGTCTTCGGTGTCCAGCAGCATTGCGATCGCTTCGTCGACGAGGACATCGATGGGTTGAACCAACGTGGTCAGGTCGTAGCCCGCCCACGACGCCTGGGGCAGTCCATCGAACCCTGTTAGGAGCACATCGCCCGGGACGTTGACTCCGGCAGTGCGGAGCCCGTCGATGACCCCGAACGCGACCTCGTCGCTGCCGACCATCACGACGTCGGGTAGTTCCAACCCTTCGCTGATTTGAGAGGCCACCTTGTAGCCCGCGTCGTACGTGAAGGCGCCAGCCTCGATGTATGGACACGCAATCCCGAGATCTCCCAAGGACTTGGCCGCTCCGCGATAGCGCATCTGATCTGTCGACGCCGCTGCTACGCCACCCACGAAAATCGCTGTCGCCACACCCTGAGCAGCGACGTGTTCGACGAGTGCGCTGGTTCCTGCCTCGTTGTCCACGGAGACCAATGGCAACAGGCCTGTTGCGGTCGGCTGGTTGAACGCGACGACGCGAGGGCCCGGCCGACGCATCCGCACAAGATGTTCCTGACTGATCGTCGACGATGCCAGCACCAGGCCGTCCAACCGGTACTGCTCCACTGCATCTAGAGCGTCGACGACGTGATCTGCATCGGCGAAGGAGAACAAAAGCAGTTGTTTACCTTTTTCGGCCAGTCGCCGAGAGAACGACGTGATGACGGACTGCCAGTACTCACCCTGTGTCGGGACGACAGCACCGACGATGTCGGTGCGCTGCGATTTGAGGCTTCGCGCGATCGCGTTCGGGACATATCCGATGCGATTTGCCGCGTCCCTGACGCGCTGTTGGGTGTCAGGCGCGACAAGGTCGGGCGAGGAGAAGACTCGGGTGACCGTCGCCTGAGAAACGCCCGCCTCTGCTGCCACATCGTGCGACGTGACTGGTTGGCGACGACCCTCTCGGCCTTGTGGGTTGTTCACGACCGTGACCGCGCGACACCAGGAGACGATCGAATAGCGCAGCGCTCTCCCCCAGCCACGCGTCAGAACCTAATGACTACGTAGTCATACGTCAACACAGCAACCAGCCCGCGGATGACCACTCCACTGCCCGCGCAGGCCCGTCTCAGTGACGGTGCCGCAGAATTTGTTTCCAGACGGCCACCTCGTCGAACAGGACAAACTCTCGACGAAGTCCCCAGGGGCCGTACTCGGCATGGCTGATTCCCATCACGTGCACGGGAGCACCACTCGGTTCGCCGAAGTGGCCCGGGCCGTCATGGGTGCCAGTAATCGACCAGCGGACCGCAGCCCGGAGGCCAAGTCCGTCATCTTGGCGGCCAATTACGTGGTGGACCCGAAACTCGGCGGTGGGTAACGACGTGCGAATGCCCGCCCAGAAGCACGCTGCGTCGGCCCACCCATGCCCGACATGCCCACCAGGCTGCTCCATTTGAACAGCGCGGTCGTAGATGGTTGTGACGTCGACATCGTCGGCGGTGATTAGCTGTTTGAGCTCCTTCGCATACCGCTGTCCAGACGAGTGATCGTTACCCTTGCCGAGGTACACCGCGGGAGGTTCGGACTGTGACATCAGCGGAAACACTGCCTGTTCAGCATTGCCTTCCGCCTCGACCTGGCGAGCTGCAAACATCTCTGGCGTAGATCCCAACTGTCGCACGATGGCTCCGAGATCACGCACGAGCCACTCGTCGTAGATCTGATTCGCCCGGGCTGCGCAGTCCGCAATTACCCGGTATCGCAGATGGGTGCCGGTTGCCTCGCCGAAGGCTCCGTCGCCAAGATGCGTTGCTGTCGAGAAGATGCGATGAGATGAGAAAAATCCGCCGTGGCCATCCTCGCTCCAGATCACGTCCTCGCCGAGGAGCTGGCGGTCAGGGAACTCTTCCAACGTGGCGTGGGTGGCTGCGATCACCGCCTCGCTCCCCACCACGTATCCGTCCGGCGACCGGACCGGAATGTCCGCGGTGTAGTACTCCCTGAGGCGCTCGACGTTGCGGTCTTCCCAGATCTCCTTGGTGATGCCCAAGATATAACTTGGCGGGTCGTTGAACCGTTGATCGAAATCTCGCACTGGCCCCTCCCTAGCGCCGCCGGTTTTCACGACCGAAGATGACTACGTATACAGCACCGTACATGTTGCAGATCAACTCCAAAATCGGTCTTCACGACAGGAACTCGCATGAATTTTACGATCACAGCACTCGACGCACCCATCGCCGCACTCGGCGAATCACCGGTGTGGTGTCCCGAGGAGGTCATCTTGTACTGGGTCGACATCGACGGCAAGACGATCCATCGCCACGACCCGGCCACCGGAACCCACGGTACGAGATCCATCGACGGGCGGCCCGGCTCGATCGCCCTCACTTCTACGCCCGGTCGTCTCCTGATCGCCAGCGAACACCGCCTGCTCGAGCTCGATTGGGACACCGGAGCGGTCACCCCGTTCGTTGATCTCGAAGCGGCGAGTACCGGCAACCGGCTAAATGACGGCTGCTGCGATTCTTCCGGTCGGTTCGTCGTTGGTTCGATGTGCGCGGACACAAACGCCGGACGTACCACGGGAACGCTTCACCGGATCCACCACAGTGGCGAGGTAGAAACACTACGAACCCACATCGGGGTCACCAACGGACTGGCCTTCGACGTCACGCGAAACCGCATGTACTTCGCCGACACGCCAACGGAACGGGTGCTCGTCTTCGACTACGAGCCCTCCACTGGCGCTCTGTCCAACCAACGTCTCTTCTTCGACTACCACGAATACCCCGGCAAACCAGACGGAGCATGTGTCGATGCCGACGGCTGCTACTGGTCGGCCTCTGTCTATGGGTGGGCGCTGCTACGGATCACTCCTGACGGTGACGTCGACTGCCGCATCGAACTCCCAATCCAGAAACCATCCATGCCGTGCTTCGGTGGAGCAAATCTCGACACGCTCTTCGTCACTACCATCGGTGCTGGCGGGACTATCCCATCAGAACCTGGGCGGGATGGCTTCGAACCAGGTGCCACGCTCGCTATCGAAGGCCTGGGAGTCAAAGGGATCGTCGAGCCACGATTCGCCGGCGCGACCCGTTGAGGATGACCGGCCACTGCCTAAACCTGCCGACCTGGATCGCGAAGGCCTCGAAAGGCAAGCTCTTCGAGGTTTAATCCCCGACCGTCGTCGAGGTGGTCGTTGACATCCAGACACTTGGTGTCGGAGGGGGGACTTGAACCCCCACGTCCTTTCGGACACCAGCTCCTTAGGCTGGCGCGTCTGCCAATTCCGCCACTCCGACGTGGCTCCGGATCGCCCCGGATCGGCAGTCAATCTAGCGGCCATACCGCTGCTCCCCGGCAGCAGCCACCCGTGTCCCATCCATGTTCGGGCATCAACGCCGCCGACCCGCTGGCCACCGGTCGTCCGGTAGGTCGCCCCGTCAGTCGATGGTCAATGATCACCACATGTCCGACATCCAGTCCGAACGCCGCGACTCCACCGCGCTGATCACCCTCGACAACCCTGAGGCCTTCAACGCGCTCACACCGACGATGACCAGCGGCCTGGTCAGTGCTCTGCGCGAGGCCGCCGCCGACCGCACGTGTCGGACCATCGTCCTCACCGGGCGGGGCGAGCGGGCCTTCTGCGCCGGGGTGGACGTCAAGTCGGTGGCCCAGCGGGACGCCGATGCCGGAACCCGCACCGGGTCCTCAGCCGATCCCATAGAGGCCCAGTTCCAGAACCTGCACCACGAACTGGCCGCCATCATCCGGACCATCCACACTCTGCCCGTCCCGGTCATCGCAGCGGTCAACGGCCACGCCATCGGCGGTGGCTTCGCCATTGCGGCAGCAAGCGACCTGCGGGTGGCATCGGACAACGCCGCCTTCACCGATGGCTTCGTGAGCCGTGGGATCTCGGGCTGCGAGCTGGGCCTCTCCTACTTCCTCCCCCATCTGGTCGGAGCATCCACGGCCTTCGACTGGATGCTCACCGGGCGGCGGGTGTACGCCGACGAGGCGCTCTCGACCGGCCTGGTGCGCCGGGTCGTACCGGTCAGCGAGGTGGTCGACGCCGCCCTGGAGATCGGTGAGCAGATCGCGAAGCTGGCGCCGATGGCGGTCACCATGACCAAGGAGACCATGTGGGCGAACCTGCAGGCCCCCAGCCTCGACCACGCCCTGGCCTTCGAGTCCCGGACCCAGGTGATGACCCGCAACACCGGCGATGCCGCCGAGGCGCGCCTGGCCTTCCTCGAGAAGCGGGACCCGGTATTCGACGCCCCGGACAACCCGCGGCCGGTGCGCTGAACAGGAACGCTCTCTGAACCGAGGACCTGACCGTCGGTCACCGACCGCCAGAGGGCGGGCCCTGCCGAACTGGCAGGGCGGGCCGAGGCCTGGCTAGAAGAGCAGGCCGAGGGTGATCGTGGTGAAGGCGAAGACCAGTGCCGTGAGGACGGTGATCCGGTCCAGGTTCTGCTCCACCACGGTGGAACCGGCGGTCTGGGCACCGATGCCCCCGCCGAACATGTCGGAGAGGCCACCGCCCTTGCCGCTGTGCAGCAGGACCAGGAAGATGAGGCCGAGCCCTGAGCTGGCCTGGATGATGGCGACGATCACGAACATGATGGCCTGAGGCTATCGGTGACCGGACGGTCAGCCGACCAGTCGGTAGGCGATGATCCGTGCGAATTCGTCAGCGTCCAGGGAGGCCCCACCGACGAGTGCCCCGTCGATGTCCGGCTGGCCCATGAGATCCGGGGCGTTGACCCCCTTCACCGATCCGCCGTACTGGATCCGCACTCCGTCGGCCGCCTCGGCGCCCCACTTGGAGCGCACCACTCCACGAATGCCGCCGCACATCTCCTGTGCGTCCTCCGGCGTGGCCGTCCTGCCGGTACCGATCGCCCAGATGGGCTCGTAGGCGATGACCAGGCCGGCCACCTGTTCGGCCTTCAGGCCGGCGAGGCCTGCGAGCACCTGGCGTTCCACCTTCGCAGCGGCCCCGTCAGCCTCACGTTCCACGAGGGTCTCCCCGCAGCACATGATCGGGGTCATGCCGTTGGCCAGGACGGCCTTCACCTTGCGGTTCACCTCGTCGTCCGTCTCGCCGAACAGCTCCCGACGCTCCGAGTGGCCGACGATCACCACCGACACGTTCATCTTGGCAAGCATCGCCGGGGAGACCTCCCCGGTGAACGCACCCTTCGCCTCCCAGTGGCAGTTCTGTGCCCCGAGCGCGATCGGGATGTCGTCCGACTCCAGGACGGTCTGGATGGACCTGAGGTCCGTGAACGGCGGATGGACGGACACGTCGACCACGTCGTAGTCGTTCCGCGACAACGCGTAGCTGAGCTTCTGGACCATCTGGATGGCCTCGAAGTGATTGTGGTTCATCTTCCAATTTCCGCTGATGAGCGGCTTGCGATCGGCCATCTTCGGCTCCCTCTCCAGATCCCTGTCTAGTTCCCGGTCGACCCGTGCTCGCCGCGCAGCGCCGCCAGGCCCGGCAGGTCGCCCTTCTCGATCAACTCCAGCGCAGCACCACCGCCGGTCGAAACGTGGTCCATCCTGTCGGCCAGGCCGAACTGGCGGGCGGCCGCCGCACTGTCACCGCCGCCCACGACGGTGAAGCCGCGGCAGTCTGCGACGGCCTCGGCGACGGTACGGGTTCCGGCGGCGAACCGGGGGTCCTCGAACACGCCCATGGGCCCGTTCCACAACACGGTTCGGGCCTCGGCGATCACGTCGCAGAACTCCACGGCCGAGCCGGGACCGATGTCGAGGCCCATCCAACCGTCGGGCATCGACGTGCCGACCTGGCGTACCTCTCCCCCGGCCGACGGATCGCCGATCCTCCCGCCGGGTCCCAGGGCCGTGATGTCCAACGGCAGCCGGATCGGCGCACCGGAATCCAGCAGCCGGGCACAGTCCTCGATGAGGTCCTCCTCAAGGAGGGACGAGCCGACGTTGGCTCCCTTCGCCGCAAGGAAGGTGAAGCACATGCCACCACCCACTATGAGCTCGTCGACCACGTCCAGGAGGGCCCCGATGACGCCCAGCTTGTCGCTCACCTTGGCTCCGCCCAGGATCCCCACGAACGGGTGGCGGGCAGAGTCGCGCAGGCCGGAGAGGACCTCCACCTCCCGGGCCAGGAGACGGCCGGCTGCTGACGGCAGGTGCCGGGGAGGGCCCACGACCGAGGCGTGTGCCCGGTGCGAGGCGCCGAAGGCGTCGTTCACATAGGCGTCGTAACCCTCGATGAGGCGCTCGGTGAAGCCCGGGTCGTCAGCCGTCTCGCCGGGATCGAACCGGAGGTTCTCAAGCAGTTCCACACCGGGGACCAGCTCTACGAGCCTCGCCCGGACCGGTTCCATGGAATACGCCGGATCAGGCGAACCGCCGGGACGCCCCAGGTGGGAACAGGCCGTGACATGGGCTCCGGCATCCAGCAGGTAGCGCAGGGTGGGCAGCGCCGCCCTGATGCGCAGGTCGTCGGTGATGGTCCCGCCGGCGAGGGGGACGTTGAAGTCGCAGCGGACCAGCACCCGTCGACCGTTCAGGTCGCCGAGGTCCTCCAGTCGGGGAACGTCCACGGAATCGGCGAGCCGGCCCGCCTAGCGGCGCTTTCCGGCCTTCGCCTTCTTCGTCCGTCGGGTGCCCACGATCCTCGCCAGGTCCACCAGGCGGGTCGAGTAGCCCATCTCGTTGTCGTACCAGCCGAAGACCTTCACCATCTTCCCAGCGGCCATGGTGAGTCCGGCGTCGAACGTGCACGAGGCCGGCCGACCCACGATGTCGGATGACACCAGCGGTTCCTCGCTGTAGTCCAGGACCTTGGAGAGGGGTCCCCTGCGGGCCGCCGCGGCGAAGGCGGCGTTGACCTGCTCGACCGTGGCCGGCTTCCTGAGGATTCCCACGAAGTCGGTGATCGACCCGTCCGGGATCGGCACCCGCAGGGAGATGCCGTCCAGCTTCCCCTTCATCTTGGGCATGACCAGGCTGGTGGCCCTGGCTGCGCCGGTGGAGGTGGGCACGATGTTGATGGCCGCCGCCCTGGCCCTCCGGAGGTCACTGTGGGGACCGTCCACCAGGCTCTGGTCGCCGGTGTAGCCGTGCGTCGTCGTCATGAAGCCCTGCTCCACCCCGAATGCGTCGTCCAGGACCTTGATCATCGGAACGAAGCAGTTCGTGGTGCACGAGGCGTTGGAGACGACGTGGTGCTTCGCCGGGTCGTAGTCGTCGTCGTTCACGCCGACCACGAAGGTGGCGTCGGCGTCGCCGGAGGGCGCCGAGATGATGACCTTGCCGGCTCCCGAGTCGAGGTGCAGGGCCGCGCTGTCACGGCTCGTGAAGAAGCCGGTCGACTCGATCACGACGTCCACGCCGAGGTCTCCCCACGGCAGGTCTGCCGGGTTCCGCTCTGAGAGGACCTTGATCTTCTGGCCGTCCACGGTGATGCCGTCCCTGGTGGCCTTCACCCGGGCGTCGAGACGGCCGTGGACCGAGTCGTTGGCCAGGAGGAACGCCATGGTGTCGATGGACCCCAGGTCGTTGACGGCGACGAACTCCAGGTCCGCGCCCCGGGCCCTGGCCGCCCGGAAGAAGTTGCGGCCGATTCGGCCGAATCCATTGATGCCCACACGGACTGTCATGGAAAGTGCTGCCTCCTGCGCTGGGGCGTCGCCCAGCTGTTGCGAAACGGTCGATGCCCTCATGGCACCGGATCCCCGCATTGATAGCCGATCGTCCAGCCGTCTACACGGTTTCCCAGGTGGAAAAGGCTCACAAGTTCGCGACGGAGCAGGTGGCCAACGCTGCGCCCAGCGCAACCGGGTCGTGGATCAACCCACCCGGGGCCGATACGGGCGCCCGCATGACGGGGCAGCGCCCGGAGACGGCCTCCTCGAACACATCGTCCACCAGGACCACGTCAGGCCGGACCCCGTGGTCCTCCAGGACCTCCAGCTGGTCGTCGATCAGCTCAGGCGACTCGACGTCCGGCACGAGGTTCGCCACCAGGACCAGCGGGCCTGAACGAGCCGCCAGTGCCCTCAACACGTCGGGTGCGAGGGTGGCCGCCAGCACGCTCGTGTAGAACGAACCCGGGCCCAGCACCACCTGGTCAGACCCGGAGATGGCCGCCACCACCTCCGGTGGCGACGACACGTCCGGTGGCACGAGCCGGAGCCTCACGATCCCGGAAGCCCGATGGACGGCCACCTGCCCCTCCACCTCCCAGTCCCCGGTGTCAGCCACCAGGTCCACCGGTCGACTCGTGGCCGGCAGCACCCGGCCCACGGCTCCCACCAGGCGACCCACCTCGTCCAGCGCACCCACGAGGTCCTCGCCGGCGCCCACGAGACCAGCAATGAGGAGGTTCCCGAGGGCGTGCCCATCCAACTCCCCACCGGAGAACCTCCACCCCAGCTCGGCCGTGAGCATCGAACCGTCACCCAGGGCCTCGAAGCAGCGACGGAGGTCGCCGGGAGCCGGACCACCTTCGGACGCCCTGATCCGTCCACTGGAACCGCCGTCGTCGGCAATGGAGACCACCGCCGTGACCTCCTCCGCATAGGTCCGGATGGCCCGCAGGCTGGTCGCCAGGCCGTGGCCTCCACCCAGGGCGCAGACCCGACGCGGGGTGCTCACCGCTCGAGGTCGCGGTGGCTGACCACCGGATCGAAGCCCCTGCCCCTGAGCATCTCGGCGACCGTCTCGGCTACGGCCACCGACCTGTGCCGCCCGCCCGTACAACCAAAGGCCACCGACAGGTACGACTTGCCCTCCGACACGTACAACGGCATCAGGACGGCCAGCATGTCGTCCAACTGGTCCAGGAAGTCCTGCGTGGCCTCATGGCTGAGCACGTACTCGCTCACCGGCCCGTCACACCCGTTCAACGGTCGCAGGTCCGGGATCCAGTGGGGGTTGGGGAGGAACCTGCAGTCGAATACGAGGTCGGCGTCCCGGGGTAGGCCGTGCTTGTACCCGAACGAGGTGATCGTCGTGCGCATCGGACGGTCGTCCACCTCGCCGTAGAGGGCCGACACCCTGTCCCGCAGCTCGTGCACGTTCAGGTCCGAGGTGTCCAGGACCAGGTCTGCGGCGGCCCGTACGGGCTCCATGACGTCCCTCTCAGCCTCGATGGCCTCCTGGAGGCCGCTATCCACCGGGAACGGGTGCGGGCGCCTGCTGCTCTCGTAGCGGCGCACCAGGGCCTCGGTGGAACAGTCCAGGAAGACCACGCGGAGGCGTTCCCCCGTAGCCCTCAACTCCTCCACCGCCCGGAGCGTCTCGCCGCCGGCCAGGTCCGCCCTCAGGATGAACGCCACCCGGTCCCACGTGGACCCACCACCCAGGGCCAGGTCCGCCACCTTTGAGCTGATCTCCGGTGGGAGGCGGTCGATGACGAACCAACCGAGGTCCTCGAGGTCCTTGGCGAACTCGCTGCGCCCCGCCCCGGAGAGACCGGTGATCACCAGCAGGTCGCTCATGGGAGCAGCGTAGACGCAGCCCGTATGGCCCTACCCCGCAGCAGGTGCTCCTCAGCCCTCCCGCTCCGCGACCAGCACCAGGAGGCGTGGGATCGTGGCGGCCTCCCGGTACTCCGACGCCCGGGCCAGGAAGCCCTCCGGGGGTGCGGGCTCGTGCATTCGCCGCAACACCAGTCCGTGGTCGGCCATGGCGTTCACGTAGCGGCTGAGTGGCCTGTGCACGAACGGCAGGAAGACGTCCCTGTTGACCTCCTCCAACTGGATCGACTCGACCAGGTACGGGCCGATACGCCAGTACTGCTCAGGTGGATCCAGGACCTGGTCGTCGATCCAGCCGCTGCCCGGTGTCTGCAGGATCGGGTGGTTCAGGAAGAAGGCGAACCGCCCACCGGGGCGCAGTACCCGGGCCACCTCTGAGATGGCCTCGTCCACAGCCTCGATGTGCTCGAAGACGAGGCAGGCGACCACGGCATCGAAGGTGGCCTCGGCGAAGGGCATGCGATCCGCCCCGGCCCGCAGGTAGGCCGGGCCGCCACCGCGCGCCACCGCCTCCGTGACCTGGGCAGCGGCGGGATCGATGCCTATCGTCGTGGAGGCACCGCCGGCGGCCGCCACACGACTCACCTGGCCCTCGCCGGCCCCCACGTCCAGGACCCGGTCGTAGCCGGCCAGCAGGTCGGCCGCCAGGGGCAGGATCTGCTCGGTGTACTCGGCGTCGGCACCGTCGGTGAAGCCCTCCTGCCACCAGCCGGCGTGTCGTTCCCACGGGTCGGTCACGTCGTCCATGCCGGGAGCGTCCCACACCGCTGGCCCCGACAGGGCCACCGTCCGGACTGCAGCATCCACCTTTGCTACCCATAGCCTGCGCGGTCGTGTCCGCCCTCTTCGCCCTCGCCTCGGCAGCGCTGTTCGGCGCCGGCGACTTCTTCGGCGGGCTGGCGGCCCGGCGCACCCGTGTGCTCACCATCGTGGCCGCCTCCCACGTCATCGGCCTCTGCCTCATCGTGGTCGTCGCCCCGTTCATGGCAGACACGTTCACGACCGGCGACTTCCTCCTGGGCGGACTGGCCGGAGCGTTCGGATGTGTGGGCATCGCCTGCCTGTACCACAGCCTCGGACGGGGCCCCATGGCCGTGGTGGCTCCGATAACAGCCGTCGGATCGGCCGCCCTGCCGGTGCTGTGGGGCGTCCTCTCCGGGGAGCGGCTCACGACGCTGAACCTCCTGGGGATCCTCATCGGCCTCACTGCCATCGTCCTGGTGTCGTCGACTCCGGGCCATGTCGGGAAGGTGTCGCGGGGCCTCGTCCTGGAGGCGATGCTGGCCGGCGCCGGCTTCGGTGGATTCATGATCGCCATCGGTGCCACCGACTCCACCACCACGCCGTGGCCACTGGTCGCCGCCCGGATCGTGTCGGCGGGCCTCGCCGTGATCCTGATCCTCCGCTCCGGTGGGTCGCCTATTCCCCGTCGCTCCGATGGTGCCCTGGGTGCGATCGTGGCCGCCGGGCTCTTCGACATGACCGGCAACCTGGCCTTCCTCCTGGCCGTGAACCATGGGCGACTGAGCCTCGCGGCGGCGATCAGCGCCCTCTATCCGGCAATGACCGTCCTGCTGGCCCGGACGGTGCTGGGCGAACGGATGAGTGCCAACCAGATCGTCGGCATGGTCGTGGCTGTCGGTGCCGTGGGACTGATGGTCGGAGGCTGACCTGGGGTCACCCCGGCCTGTGGGCCTTGGCGAACACGGCCTCGCCGACCGCGTCGGGCAGCCAGCTGAGGGCGACCAGGTCCTCCAGCGGGGCCCGCTGCACGGCCCTCACCCCGCCGAACGCCGCCACCAGCCGCTTGCGGCGGGTGGGACCCAGCCCGGGGATCCCATCCAGCACCGAACCCGTCATGCGCTTCGAGCGAAGCCGGCGGTGGTAGTCGATGGCGAACCGGTGGGACTCGTCGCGGATCCTCTGTAGCAGGTAGAGCCCCTCGGACCCACGCTCCAGCTTCACCGGCTCGGACGACCCCGGCCGGAAGACCTCCTCGAGCTGCTTGGCGAGCGAGGCGACAGGAATGCGGTCGGCCAGGCCCAGCTCGGCCACCACCCGTTCGGCCACACCCAGCTGACCCTTCCCCCCATCCACCAGGAGTAGCTGCGGAGGATACGAGAAGCGCCCGGGGCGCTCTTCGACGGGCAGCGCCTGCTCCTCCAGGAAGGCGGTGAGGCGTCGGGTGAGCACCTCGGCCATGGCCGCGTAGTCGTCGTTGCCGTCCACCTGTCGGATCTTGAAGCGCCGGTACTCGGACGTCCTGGGCAGGCCGTCCTCCATCACCACCATGGAACCCACGTAGTCGGTGCCCTGGAGGTGGCTCATGTCGTAGCACTCGATGCGCAACGGGGCCTCCGGTAGGCCCAGGGCCTCCTGCAGCTCGCTGAGGGCCCGGGCCCGGGTGTTGTGGTCGGCCGCACGCTTCAGGCGGTGTCGGACGAACTCCTCCTCAGCGTTGCGGGTGACCGTCTCCAGCAGGGAGCGCCGGTCCCCGCGCTTAGGCACCCGGATGGTCACCGGGGCACCGCGTTCGACAGCCAACCACTCGGCCAGCAGGGCACCACCCTCCGGCTCGTGGGGGACCAGCACCTCCCTGGGTATCCCCCGCGGTGGATCGGACCGGTAGTGGGCGGCCACCACCTCGGCCACCAGTTGGCCACTGTCCAGATCGTCGGCCCTGTCCACCACGAAGCCCTTGCGCCCGACGACGCGCCCCCGGCGCACGTAGAACACCTGGGCTGCCGCCTCCAGGTCGTCACCCGCCAGGCCGATCACGTCCAGGTCCTCGTCCCTGGCGGCGACCATCGTCTGCTTCTCCAGTACCTTCTGGACGCTGGCCAGGCGGTCCCGGAGGCGGGCGGCAACCTCGAACTCCAGGTCAGCCGAGGCCTCGGCCATCTCCCTCTTCAACCGGTCGACCACCTCGTCCGTGTCCCCGTCGAGGAACCTCAGCAGGCCCTTCACTATCCCGTCGTAGTCCTCGCGTGTCACCTCGCCGACGCACGGGCCGCTGCACTTCTCTATGTGGAAGAGGAGGCACGGCTTCCCCATGCGCTGGTGGGTTGCGAACTTGGAGTCGGTGCAGGTCCGGGCGGGGAAGGTCCGCAGCAGCTGGTCCAGCGTCTCGCGTATGGCGCCGGCATGCCCGTACGGCCCGAAGTACTTCACGCCGCGCCTGCGCTTTCCCCGGGTGACCATCGGCCGTGGCCATTCGTCACCCACGGTGACCGCCAGGAACGGGTAGGACTTGTCGTCCTTCAGGTCGACGTTGAAGCGCGGCCGGTGCTCCTGGATGAGGTTGAACTCCAGCATCAGGGCCTCCAGCTCGTTGGCGACCTGGATCCACTCCACCGTCGTGGCCTCGTCGAGCATCTGGGCCGTCCGGTTGGCCATCGTCTCCCGACGCCCGAAGTAGCTGCCCAGACGGTTCCGGAGGCTCTTGGCCTTGCCCACGTACAGGACGCGGCCCTCGGCATCACGGAACTGGTAGGACCCCGGTGCATCAGGCACGGTGCCCGCTGCTGGACGTTCGACCATTCACAGAGGGTATGGGCCGCACGTCCCCCGTGTAGGTGTCGGGTCGTCGCCCGTCACACCCCTGCCCTACACTCATGGTGCCGGCCTGGTTTCCGGCTACATATCAGCACCCGAGGCCGACAACCCCGTGGTGAGGCGTCCAGGCTGCCCCCACCGGCCGATAATCGGGAGCTCTACAGAGAGGCTCGAGGGCTTCGACATGCTGAGACTCCAGGCACCGCTCCCTGAGCGGTTCATAGCCGATGACCCGGCCAACGACGCCAGGATCCGGGCGGCCAGGGAGGCCCTGGGCGACCGGGTCTACATCCTCGGCCACCACTACCAGCGCGACGAGGTGATCGCATGGGCAGACGCCCGCGGCGACTCCTTCCGACTCTCCCAGCTGGCCATGGAACACCCCGAGGCCGACTACATCGTGTTCTGCGGCGTCCACTTCATGGCAGAGTCGGCCGACATCCTGACCGGCGACCACCAGCAGGTGATCCTCCCCGACCTGAACGCCGGTTGCTCCATGGCCGACATGGCGGACCTGGACGAGGTAGAGGACGCATGGGAGGAGATCTCCCGGGTCACCGACATCGACCGGGTGGTGCCCATCACCTACATGAACTCATCGGCCGCCATCAAGGCCTTCGTGGGCGAGCACGGCGGTGCGGTATGCACGTCGACCAACGCCCGGGCAATCCTGGAATGGGCCTTCAAACGGGGCGACAAGGTGCTGTTCCTCCCAGACCAGCACCTCGGCCGCAACACCGGCGTGGCCATGGGATACGGCCTGGAGGACATGGCAATCTGGGACCCACGCCGTGACCGGGGAGGCCTCGAGGAGGCCCAGGTGAAGGAGCTCACGTTCCTGCTGTGGCGGGGCCACTGCTCCGTCCACCAACGGTTCACCCCAGCCCTGGTCGACGCCTTCCGCTCGGAGTTCCCCGACGGCGAGGTGATCGTCCACCCTGAGTGCCCGCATGAGACCGTCCAGGCGGCCGACCGGGCCGGCTCCACCGACTTCATCATCCGGGCCGTGGAAGCCGCTCCTGCGGGCTCGGAGTTCGGAATCGGTACCGAGATCCACCTCGTCAGCCGACTGGCCGCAGAGCACCCCGACAAGCGGATCGTGTCCCTGGACCCGATGGTCTGCCCGTGCTCGACCATGTTCAGGATCGACTCCGCCCACCTGGCCTGGATCCTGGAGGGCCTGGTCGAGGGCCGCGTGGAGAACAGGATCACGGTGGATGGCGAGACCGCCCGGTGGGCAAGGGTCGCCCTCGACAGGATGTTGTCGATTACCTGAGCAGCATCTCGGCCAGGAAGTGGCCGGTGTAGCTCTCCGACACCTCGGCCACCTGTTCCGGAGTGCCGATGGCGATCACGGCACCACCCCCGGCGCCTCCCTCAGGGCCGAGGTCCACCAACCAGTCGGCGGTCTTCACGACATCCAGGTTGTGCTCGATCACGATGACGGTGTTCCCGTTGTCCACGAGTCGGTTCAGCACGCCCAGGAGCTTGCGGACGTCCTCAAAGTGGAGCCCCGTGGTGGGTTCATCCAGGATGTAGACGGTGTGGCCGGTCGGTCGCCGCGCCAGCTCGCTGGCCAGCTTCACCCGCTGGGCCTCCCCGCCCGAGAGGGTGGGTGCCGACTGGCCGAGGCGCACATAGCCCAGCCCCACGTCCACCAGCGTCTGCATGTGGCGGGTGATGGCAGGCTGCTTGTGGAAGAAGCCCAGCGCCTCGTCGCAGGACATGTCAAGCACGTCTGCGATCGTCCGCCCCTTGAACCGGATGTCCAGGGTGTCCCTGTTGTAGCGCTGCCCCTTGCAGACCTCGCAGACGACGTAGACGTCGGGCAGGAAGTGCATCTCGATCCGGATCGTGCCGTCCCCGGCGCAGGCCTCGCACCGACCACCCTTCACGTTGAAGCTGAACCGGCCGGGCTGATAGCCCCGGATACGGGACTCCTCGGTCTTGGCGAAGAGCTTCCTGACGTGGTCGAAGACACCCGTGTAGGTGGCGGTGTTGGAGCGGGGCGTCCGGCCGATCGGGGCCTGGTCGATGTTGATGACCTTGTCGACCAGCTCGGCGCCCTCCAGGGCCGTGTGCAGCCCGGGTGGCACCTTGGAGCGGTACACCTTCTGCATGAGGGCCTTGTGCAGTATCTCGTTCACCAGGGTTGACTTCCCCGACCCCGAGACGCCGGTCACGGCCACGAAGCATCCCAGCGGGAACTCCACCTGGATGTCCCGCAGGTTGTTCTCACGGGCGCCCCGTACCCGGAGGCTGTCGCCATCGGCGGGCCGACGGACCTGCGGTACCAGGATCCCCCGTTCCCCGGAGAGGTACTGGCCGGTGAGGGAACGCTTCGACCTGAGGAGCCCCTCGAGGTCCCCGGAGTGGACGATCTCACCGCCGTGCTCCCCCGCCCCCGGACCAATGTCCACCACGTGGTCGGCGGCCCGGATGGTCTCCTCGTCGTGCTCCACGACGATCACCGTGTTGCCGAGGTCCCTGAGGCGCTCCAGGGTCTCGATGAGGCGACGGTTGTCCCGCTGGTGGAGGCCGATGGACGGCTCGTCCAGCACGTACAGCACCCCGACGAGGCCGCTGCCGATCTGGGAGGCGAGGCGGATGCGCTGCGCCTCCCCGCCGGCCAGGGTTGCCGCCGACCGGGACAGGCTGAGGTAGTCGAGGCCGACGTCGAGCAGGAAGCCCAGCCGGGCGTTGACCTCCTTCAGGACCTGTTCTGCAATGGTCGACTCCCGATCCGTCAACTCCAGTTCCGTCAGGACCCTGGCGGCCTCGGCGATCGAAAGGCCGCAGACCTCCGACAGGGAGTGCCCGTCGATCGTCACGGCCAGGGAGAGCGGGTTCAGGCGCGCTCCTCCGCAGTCCGGGCATGCCACCTGGCGCATGTAGCCCTCGATCTGGTCCCGCTGCACGTCCGTCTCGGCGTCCTTGTGGCGACGTCGCAGGTAGGGCATCACCCCTTCGAAGTTGGCCGAGTAGACGCGGGAACGGCCGAAGCGGTTCTTGTACCTGACCTTCACCCGCCCTCCGATGCCGCCCTCCATGAGGGTCCGACGGTGCTTGGCCGAGAGCTTCCGCCAGGGCGTCCCGGGATCGATCTCCTGATCCTCGGCGACCGCTTCGATGAGACGGGCGAAATAGCGGTTCCGGCCACCTGACCATGGGGCGATGGCTCCCTCCGAGAGGCTCAGGTCGGGATTGGGGACAACCAGCTCGGCATCCACCTCGAAGACCGATCCGAGGCCGTTGCAGTGGCTGCAGGCCCCGTAGGGGCTGTTGAAGGAGAAGTTCCGGGGCGCCAGGTCCTCGAAGGACCTGCCGTCGCTGGGGCGCGAGAGATGCTGGCTGAACACGATGGTCCGGGGCTCCACCGGCTGGCCGTCCTCGTCCACCTCGCCGTCGCGTGGAAGCACCTGGATCTCCGCAATCCCCTCGGCCAGGGCCAGCGCCGTCTCCATCGACTCGGTGAGGCGACGTTCCAGGCCGTCGCGCAGCACCAGGCGGTCGACCACCACCTGGATCGTGTGCATCTCGTAACGGGCCAGGTCCACCTCGTCGCCCAGGTCGTGCGGCTCGCCGTCCACGATCACACGGCTGAATCCCTGCGCCGCCAGGTCCGCCAACAGGGTGTCGTAGGTGCCCTTGCGGCCACGCACCACCGGTGCGAGGACCTGGAACCGGGTGCCCTCCTCCATTTCGAGTACCCGGTCCACGATCTGCTGCGGGGTCTGTCGAACGAGGCGTTCGCCGGTCTCCGGATCGTGCGGCACGCCGATCCGGGCGTAGAGCAGGCGAAGGTAGTCGTAGACCTCGGTGATGGTCCCGACGGTGGAACGGGGGTTGCGAGACGCGCTCTTCTGGTCGATCGAGATCGCCGGTGAGAGCCCCAGGATGAAGTCCACGTCGGGCTTGTCCATCTGCCCGAGGAACTGGCGGGCGTACGCCGAGAGCGACTCCACGTAGCGACGCTGGCCCTCCGCGTAGATGGTGTCGAAGGCCAGCGACGACTTCCCGGAGCCGGAGATGCCGGTGAAGACGATGAGCCGGTCCCGCGGGAGGTCCAGGTCCACGTCCCTGAGGTTGTGCTCGCGTGCACCCTTGACGATCAACCGGTCGGACATCGCCGGCGAGCCTACGCCCGCGCCGGCGGGAGCCACGGGCCGGCGAGTGGAGTCGCGCCGAGGACGTCGGGGTCGTACGGGAGCATGCTCAGACCGCCTCGGAGAGGTCCCGGAGCTCCCGTTCGATCTCCCTTATCTCGTCCCGGAGCCTGGCTGCGTACTCGAACCTGAGGTCGGCGGCGGCCTCTCCCATCTCCTGCTCGAGAGTGGACAGGAGGCGCTGCAGGTCATCCAGGCCCATCGAGGCGAAGTCCTGCACCAGGCGCTCGGTACGGCGCCGCCGCCCCGCCGGAGTCGGGGCCTTGGAACCGGGCCGGATCATCTCCAGGATGTCGCTCACCGCCTTGCGGATGGTCTGCGGGTCGATGCCGTGCTCCAGGTTGTACGCCTCCTGCATGCTCCGGCGCCGCATCGTCTCGCCGATGGCCCGCTGCATCGAGGGGGTCACCGAATCGGCGTACATGACGACCTCCCCGTCCACGTTCCGGGCCGCCCGGCCGATCGTCTGGACCAGCGAGGTCTCGCTCCGGAGGAACCCCTCCTTGTCGGCGTCCAGGATCGCCACCAGCGACACCTCGGGCAGGTCGAGGCCCTCTCGCAGGAGGTTGATTCCGACGAGCACGTCGAACTCCCCGAGCCGAAGGTCCCTCAGGATCTCGATGCGCTGCACCGTGTCCACGTCGGAGTGCAGGTAACGCACCCGAACCCCCTGCTCCAGCAGGTAGTCGGTGAGGTCCTCGGCCATCTTCTTGGTGAGCGTGGTCACCAGGACCCTCTGCTGGGCCTCCACCCGCTGCGAGATCATCTCCAGCAGGTCGTCGATCTGGCCCTTCGTGGGCCTGACCATCACCTCCGGATCGATGAGCCCCGTGGGGCGGACGATCTGCTCCACCACCCGGCTGCTGGCCTCGAGCTCCCATGGCCCGGGTGTGGCCGAGAGGAACACGACCTGTCCCACCCGGCCGATGAACTCCTCAAAGGTGAGTGGCCTGTTGTCGGCTGCGGAAGGCAACCGGAAGCCGTGCTCCACGAGCGTCTTCTTGCGGCTCCGGTCGCCCGCGTACTGGCCGTGCAACTGGGGAACGGCCACATGCGACTCGTCCAGGACGACCAGGAAGTCATCGGGGAAGTAGTCCAACAGGGTGTACGGCCTATCCCCGTAGGACCGCCCATCCAGGTGCATCGAGTAGTTCTCGACGCCGTTGCAGTACCCCAGCTCGGCCAGCATCTCCAGGTCGTACTCGGTGCGCATCCGCAGGCGCTGTGCCTCCAGCAGCCTTCCGTCGGCCTCGAACACGGCCAGGCGGTCAGCCAGCTCGGCCTCGATGCCGACGATCGCCCGACGGATGTTGGGAGCGTCCGCCATGTAGTGGGTGGCGGGGAACACCACCAGTTCGTCCAGTGGGCGAATGTGGTCGCCGGTGAGTGGGTCCACCTCGGTGATCGCCTCGATGAGATCCCCGAAGAGGGAGATCCTGAACGCCGTCTTCTCGTAAGCGGGGTGGATCTCCAGCGTGTCGCCCTTCACCCGGAACCTGCCGCGCTCCAGCAGCATGTCATTGCGCTCGTAGTGCATGTCGATGAGGCGTCCGAGGGTGGCGCGATGGTCCACCTCCTGACCGACCTCCAGCACGAGGAGCTGGCCCTCGTAGTGCTCCGGCGAGCCCAGGCCGTAGATGCACGAGACCGATGCGACCACGATCGTGTCCCTGCGGGTCAGCAGCGAGGCTGTGGTGGAGTGCCTCAGCCTGTCGATCTCGTCGTTCACCGAGGAGTCCTTCTCGATGAAGGTGTCAGACGTCGGCAGGTATGCCTCGGGCTGGTAGTAGTCGTAGTAGGAGACGAAGTACTCCACCCGGTTGTCGGGGAAGAACTCCCTGAGCTCGTTGGCCAGCTGGGCTGCCAGCGCCTTGTTGGGAGCGATCACCAGTGTTGGGCGCTGAACCCGTTCGATGGTCCATGCGATCGTGGCGCTCTTACCGCTCCCGGTGATGCCCAGGAGCGTCTGGAACCGTTCGCCGCCCAGGATCCCGTCGCTCAGCTCCTCGATGGCCTTCGGCTGGTCACCCGCCGGCTGGAACGGGGCCACCATCCGGAAGGCCTGGCCGCGCGATGGTCCAACCTTCCCCGCGGACAGCCCCGGAGAGTCGCTCGGCGATGTCGGGGCGGCCATCTGGGGATGGTACCCAGCGGCCCCCGGGAGCCCCGGTCCACGGTGGCCGGGGCTCAGCCGTCCTCGGCCCGGCTACCGATCCGGCGCACCTCGGCGCCCGGCTCCGGGCGTTCCAACGTTGCGATCCATTCCCAGGCCAGGTCCACCTGGTCGGCGAGGTCCTGGAGGGTGCCGCTGTTGTCCACCACCAGGTCGGCCAGTTCGAGGCGCTCGGAGCGTGATGCCTGCCTGGATATCCGGTTCCGGGCGTCGACGGCGGTGAAGCCCCTGCCGGAGACAAGTCGTTCCACGGCCACGTCGGGGTCCACGTCGACCACGATGACCCCCGCCAGGCCCCTGTGGCCAGACTCCACCAGCAGGGGTATGTCCAGGATGACGGTGGCGTCGGTGGCGGCCAGCTCCGCACGCCGGCGGGTCATCTCGTCGCCCACGGCCGGGTGGACGATGCCGTTCAGGGCCGCCAGCTCGTCAGGGTCGGCGAAGACGATGTCGGCGACCGCCTGGCGGTCCAGACCACCTGCGTCGTCCAGGATCTGATCACCCCACCGCTCCGCCATGGCCAGGAGGACCGGCATGCCCGGGAGCTGCAGCTCCCTGACGATGGCATCAGCGTCCAGCAGGGTGGCTCCACGCTCCACCAGCATCGCCGCCACGGTGGACTTGCCCGAGCCGATTCCTCCGGTGAGCCCTAGCTCCAGCACGCTCAGGGTCGACCTCTCGACGCCCCGGGTCGGTTCAGACCTAGGTGGTCTCCGCCTCGACGGCCTCGCCGGCATCCTCCGCTGAAGGGTCGGGCTCTACAGCCTCGACCACCTCTACGACCTCGGCAGCCTCGACCTCTACGGCTTCGACCACCTCTACAGCCTCTACGACCTCTACGGCTTCGACCACCTCTACAGCCTCTACGACCTCGGCAGCCTCGACCACCTCTGCGGCCTCGACCTCTACGGCTTCGACCGCCTCTGCGGCCTCGGCAGCATCGTCTGCTGAAGGGTCAGCCTCAACCGCCTCGACGGCTGGATCGGCATCTCCGGTGGCCTCGGGCTCGACGTACATGTCGGCCCAGGCCTCCTGGCCCTCCGAGCTCTCGCCACCGATGAACTTGCCCTCGGCATCGTAGGCGTGCTCGCCGAAGTGCTCCTGGTACTCGGCCGCCACGATGCCACCCTCGGCGGCCTGCTTGATCGAGAGGCTGATCCGTCGACGCTGGAGGTCCAGGTCGATGATCTTCACCCAGAGTTCCTCACCGGGGGTGACGACCTGCTCGGGCAACTCCACGTGGTGGGCGGACATCTCCGAGATGTGGACCAGGCCCTCGATTCCGTCGCCGACCTGCACGAAGGATCCGAACGGAACCAGCTTCGTGACCCGGCCGTAGACCAGCTCGCCCACCTGGTGGGCGCCTGCGAACTCCCGCCACGGATCCTGCTGGGTGGCCTTCAGGGAGAGGCTGATGCGCTCCCTGCTGAGGTCCACCTCGAGTATCTGCACCTCGATCTCATCGTCAACGCTGACGACCGAACCGGGGTGGTCGACGTGCTTCCAGGAGAGTTCTGAGACGTGGATCAGTCCATCCATGCCACCAAGGTCCACGAAGGCACCGAAGTTGACCACGCTGGACACGATGCCCTTGCGGATCTCGCCCGGACGGAGGTTGTGGAGGAACTCCTCCCTCTTCTCCTTCTGGGTCTCCTCCAGCCACGCCCGGCGGGACAGGACCACGTTGTTGCGGTTCTTGTCCAACTCGATGATCTTGGCGTCGATCGTGGTCCCGATGAAGGGCTGCAGGTCACGGACGCGGCGCAGGTCCACCAGGGATGCGGGAAGGAAGCCACGAAGTCCGATGTCAACGATGAGGCCGCCCTTGACGACCTCGATGACCGTGCCGGAGACGATCCCGTCACCCTGCTGGATCTCCTCGATCCTGCCCCAGGCACGTTCGTACTGGGCACGCTTCTTGGAGAGGATCAGACGACCGTCCTTGTCCTCGCGCTGGAGCACGACCGCTTCGATCCGCTCGCCGAGGGTCACGACCTCGCTGGGATCCACGCCGTTGCGGATCGACAGCTCACGCGGCGGGATCACACCCTCCGACTTGTAGCCGATGTCGAGGAGGACCTCGTCCTTGTCGACCCGGACGACCGTGCCCTCTACGAGCTGGCCGTTCTCCACGTCGACCATGGTGGCCGAGTAGGCCTCCTCCAGGGTCAGCGAACCGAGGTCGTTCTCGGTGATCGGGCGGGGGATGTACTCGCCATTCTCGTCGAATGTCCCCATTGGCGGGGAGTCGAGGATGGCTGCGGTCAGGCTGGTGTCGGGCACGTGTTCTTCTCGTCGGATGGGAGTAGGTGGACAGGGACAGTCCGGGAGCGTGGAATCACGCGGATCGGACCGGGAGAGCCTACCGGCGGACCCCTGCTACAGCGCCCGTAACCGCCATGGGGGGGCGACGATCCGCCAGTCGCCGCCGGTCGGTCACGATTCGGTCGTCAGGACCGCCTGCGACCCAGGACCAGAAATTCCGGATGTTCCAGGTCCGGTGGGCGATCCGCGTAGTCCCCCGGTCGCACCGAGCGGATGCCCGTCAGCTCCAGGCCGGCCCTGTCGCAGAGGAGGCGGAGCTCGCGTGGGGTGAAGCACGTCGTCCAGAGGTCCGTTTCGACCTCGACGCCCTCGAGGTCCCGCAGCACCGTCCTCTCCAGGTTCACACCCGTACCGGCATCGAACGTGTCCCCATCCTCGAGGAAGCGAACCTGGAAGTAGGCGGAGAAGGCACTCAGGACCACTCCCCCGCCGGGCCGTGCCGCCGCCACGATCCGCTCCAGGATCGCTCCGTCAGGATCCATCACCGTTTGGTCGGACCCCGGGCCGCCAGCAAGGCCGAAGGCGCCCTGGCACAGCGAGATGACAGCGTCGAACTCGGAGTCGAACTCCATCCGGCGCGCATCGCCGACGAGGAAGGTCGCTCCCGGAGGGGCACCGTCCCGGGCCAGGTCGATGAAGGTGGACGAGATGTCGATGCCCACCACCTGGAATCCCCGACCGGCCAGCTCCAGGGCGTGACGGCCCGGACCGCAGCCGACGTCCAGGATCCGCTGTCCGGGCCTCAGGTCCAGCGCCTCCACTATGGCGTCCACCTCGGAGACGGTGCCGTAGGTGAACGAATAGCGCAGGTAGGCGGCACCCAGGTGGTCCGCCACCTCCTCGAACCAGTGGCCCCCGTCTCCCCCGGGCATGGCGGCCCCACTCATCCCTTGGCGTCGGCCCAGGTGGCTCCCACCGCCACCTCCACGGCCAACTCCACCCGAAGCTCGTAGGCACCGGTCATGACCGTCCGGACCATCTCCTCCACCTCGGAGAGCTCCTCCGGCGGCACATCCAGGATCACCTCGTCGTGGACCTGCAGGACCAGGGTCGAAGCGGACCCGGCGTCACGCAGCCAGCGGTCGATGCGGACCAGCGCCACCTTGAACACGTCGGCCGCCAGTCCCTGGATGCCGGCGTTCATGGCCTGGCGTTCCGCAGCCAGCCTGACGTTGTAGTTGGACGAGGAGAGCTCGGGTATTCGTCGGCGACGACCGAACAGGGTCTCCGTGTACCCCTTCTGGCGGGCCTCTGCCACCGTCCGGTCCATGTAGTCCCGTATTGCCGGGAAGGCGGCGAAGTAGGACTCCAGGATCTCGGTCGCCTCCTCCACCGGCGAGCCGAGGCGCTGGGCCAGCCCGTAGGCCTCCATCCCGTAGGCCAGCCCGTAGGCGACCATCTTCGCCCTGTTCCGCAACTCCTTGGTCACCTCCGATGGGTCGATACCCCATGTCCGGGACGCCACGGCGGTGTGGACGTCGTCCCCGGCCTCGAAGGCGGCTATGAGGCCCGGGTCGTTGGCCAGGTGGGCTATGCAGCGCAACTCGATCTGGTTGTAGTCGGCTACCAGGAGGGACCTGCCCTCTGAGGGGACGAATGCCCGTCGAAAGGCGCGCCCGGCCTCTGTCCGGACCGGGATGTTGTGGAGGTTCGGGGCGTCGGAGCTGAGACGCCCCGTCCTGGCCACCATCTGGTTGAAGGTGGCCCGGATGCGATCGCCGGGGCCAACCGCCGCCAGCAGGCCCTCCCCGTAGGTGGAGCGGAGCTTCTCGACCTCCCGGTATGCCAACAGGTGCCCGACGATCGGATGGTCCTCCCTGAGTCGTTCCAGCGTCGCTGCGTCGGTGGAGTAGCCGGTCTTCGTCTTCTTGCCCGGGGTGAGGCCCAGCTTCTCGAAGAGCACCTCACGAAGTTGCGGTGTGGAGTTCACGTTGAACTCCTCTCCGGCGGCCTCGTGCACCTGCCCACGCAGCCGCTCGCAGTCCGACGTCAGGCTGTCGCGCAGGCGTTCCAACTCGAGCCGGTCCACGCCGATGCCCAGCTCCTCCATCCTGGCCAGCACGGCGACGAGGGGCACCTCGAGGGTGGCGTTGAGGTCCTGCAGGCCCTGGGCTTCCAGGCCCGCCTCCAGGGGTGCCAGGAGGTTGCATGCCGCCGCAGCCCGGGCGCCCGCCTCGGTAGCCGGATCCGATGCCTCCCCGGAGAGGTCCAGCTGCCCGTCCGGAGGCCCCAGGTCACCCAACCGACGACCGACGTGCCTCTCCAGCAGCGCCCCCAGGTCGTAGCCGGCCTCGGCCGGGTCGAGGAGGTACGCAGCCACGGCGGTGTCCATGACGAGTGCCACCTCGTCAAGGCCCAGGCGTGCGAGGGCTCGCAGCATTGGTTTGGCGTCGTGGGCGACGACCCCGGGTCCGTCCGGCCCCAGCAGGAGGCTGATCGAATCAACGGTGTCGGCGAGCAGGTCCTCGTCGATCCACCAGGCCCGCCCGCCATCCGAGAATGCGATGCCCCCGCCCAGACAGGGGCCGGTCCCGCCCTTCGGAGGGCTCTCGACCGTGGCCATTCCGAACGTCGATCCGGAGAGCGCCCGTATGGCCGACAGCACCCCATCCGGGTCGACGCACCGCTCCACCACGACCTCAAGGTCCTCGGAGGGTGCCCCGCCGGCATCCGCCGTACCGCCGAAGTCCACGCCCAGGAGTGGACCCAGGTTCTCCCTGGCGCGGCTCAACTCAAGCACCTCCAGGAGGCCCCCGGAGCGCTCCATGTCGACCGGACGCCGTGTCATGTCGTCCACCCCGAGACCCAGCGGCACGTCGCGCACCAGGACCATCATCTCCTCGTTCAGGCGGGCCAGGGCCTCGTTCTCCCGAAGGTTCTGGCTGAGCTTGGGCGTCTGCTCCGAGGCTGCTGCGAACACCCCGTCCAGCCCGCCATAGGCGTTGATGAGCTTTGCCGCCGTCTTCTCCCCCACACCCGGAACACCGGGAAGGTTGTCGGAGGGGTCACCCCGAAGGGCGGCATAGGCGACGTAGTCCACGGGACGCACGCCGGTGCGCTCCAGGATGCCGGCCTCGTCGTAGAGGGCGTAGTCGGACACGCCACGCTTGTTGTAGAGCACCCGGACATGGGGGTCCTCCACCAGCTGGTAGCTGTCGCGGTCGCCGGTCACGATGGTGACGTCCCGGCCTGAATCGGCGGCCACCGTGGCGAGGGTGGCGATCACATCGTCGGCCTCGAAGCCGTCCGCTCCCACTGCCACGAACCCGAGGGCGTCCACCAGCTCCTCGACCAAGTCCAGCTGCTGGTAGAGGCTGTCCTCCTGTCGCTCCCGGTTGGCCTTGTAGGAGGGCAACCGCTCATGGCGGAACGTGCCCCCCGGCCGGTCGAATGCCACCACCACCCCATCGGGCTGGTGCTCGCGCAGGAGGGTGATGAGCATCTGGGTGAAGCCGAATACGGCGTTCGTCTCCTGCCCGGATCGGGTCACCATGTCGCGCGGGATGGCGAAGAACGCCCGATAGGTGAGGGAGTTGCCGTCGAGGATCAGGAGGCCGGACACCGGCCGGACCATACCGCGGGCCCTGTGACCGGCAGCGCTGCCGGGCTGCCTGCGGTCAGGCTCCGAGGCTCAGGGGCGGAGGCCGTCGGAGAGGACCGCCCGGGCCACGTCGGCCATGGTCTGGCGACCCGACATGGCCGTTGTCTGGATGAAGCGGAAGGCGTCGCCCTCCGTGAGCCCCGCCTCGTCGATGAGGACCCCCTTGGCGCGGTCCAGCAGCTTCCGGGCCTCGAGGCGCTCGGCCATGGTCCGGGCCTGGTCGGTCAGGGCCCGCATCTCACGGTGGCGGGCCCTGGCGATCTCCACGGCCGGCACCAGCTCGGAGCGGCTGAAGGGCTTGACGAGGTAGGCCAACGCCCCGGCCTCGATGGCGCGATCGATGAGCTCCCGCTGGCTGAAGGCGGTCAGGATCACGACAGCGGTGTCGTGGGAGGCTGCGATGCGTCGGGCGGCCTCGATTCCGTCAAGTCCCGGCATCTTCACGTCCAGGATGACCACATCGGGATTCAGCTCGCCGACGAGCTGAACGGCGTGGTCGCCGCGACCCGTGTCGCCGACCACCTCGTAGCCCTCGTCCTCGAGGGTCTCCTTCAGGTCCAGTCGGATGATGGCCTCGTCCTCGGCCAGGACCACCCTCACCCTGCCGTTCGCCAACTCGGGTCCGGTGTCCCCACCGATGGGTCCGAGCGGGTCAGCCATCGCCTGTGAGACGGTCCAGGAGGTCATCCTGGGCGGCCTCCAACCGTTGGATCTCCGCTACCAGCTGGTCCCTGTGGAGCGCCATGGTCGTGACGTGGCGTTCGGCACCACGGTGCTCCCGCTCCGAGATGGCCGTCTCGGAGACCAGCGACCTGACCCGTGCGTCGTCGGCATCGGCGACGAAGTGGGCCAACTGCTCCTCGGCCACCGCTAGGTCCTCGCGGAGACGCACCAGACGGCTGCCGAGTGCCGTGAGCCGTCGTTCCACTACCGGTCGTGCCATGGGACGCACAAGTGTACGGGAGCCGGATCGCCTCCCCCGACGACGCTTCGGGGCGCATCGGACCGGCTTTCCATCGTCTCGTGCCCGGGGCGGGACTTGAACCCGCACGACCTTTCGGTCAGAGGATTTTGAGTCCTCCGCGTCTGCCAATTCCGCCACCCGGGCGACGTCCCGAGCCTACCGGTGGGCGGTTCCCCACCTCCCGGGCTCCCCGGCCCCCACGGCCTGATCCGCGGGCCCTCCCATTGGTGTCGCCCATGGGCCACACTATGGACCGCAATTCCGCCCCCAGGCCTCGACACGGCCGGGCCGCAGCACGACCCTCCGGGAGACCCACGATGATCGCCTTCACGTACTCAGGCCAGGGCTCCCAGCAGCCCGGCATGGGCGCCCCGTGGTCCGATCACCCCTCCTGGGAGCTGGTCGCCGAGGCTTCGGAGGCCGCAGGGCGCGATGTCGCACACCTGCTGCTGGACGCTGATGCCGACGAGCTGCGCGCCACCCGCAACGCCCAGTTGGCGACCTTCGTGACGAGCATGGTCATCCTTGATGCAGTGGCCCGGCTGGGCATCGATGCGGCCGGCCACGCAGGACACAGCCTCGGCGAGTACAGCGCCCTCACCGCCGCCGGTGCACTCGACTTCCACGACGCCGTGGCACTGGTCGTGGAACGGGGCGAGGCCATGCAGTTGGCCGTCGAGGACCCGGTCGGCACCATGGCGGCGGTCCTGGGCCTGGACGACGCCGGCGTCGAAGAGGCCTGCGCAGAGGTCGACGGTCCCGTCTGGGTCGCCAACTACAACGCCCCGGGGCAGGTGGTCATCGCCGGTGCGCCCGATGCCGTGGCCGCTGCCGGTGATGCTGCGAAGGCCCGTGGCGCAAAGCGGGTGACGGGTCTGGAGGTCTCCGGTGCGTTCCACACGCCGTTCATGTCGCCGGCCAGGGACCGCCTCGGCGAGGCCATCGACCGGACCGAACTACGGGTACCCGACGGCGTCGTGGTGGCCAATGTGGATGGCGGCATCCATTCCAACCCGGTCACCTGGCGGGCGCTCATGAACGCCCAGCTGTGCAGCCCCGTGCGCTGGTCCCAGACGCTCCAGACCCTCTCCGGAGAGGGCTTCACCACCTTCGTCGAGCTGGGCCCCGGCAAGGTCCTGACCGGCCTGGTGAAGCGGAACCTCAAGGGCGCGCTGCGCCTGACGGTGAACACGCCCGACGACCTCGACACCCTCCTGGATGCCCTGGCGGCACCGCCGGACGACGTCGGAGGTTCCCCCGAGGGAGAACACCTCTTCGCCACCGACCGAATGGTCGTCAGCCCGTGTGCAGGCGTCTTCACACCGGTGCCGGGGCTGGACCCGGGTCATCAGTTGGCTGCCGGCGCGCTCCTCGGCCACATAGGCGCCGAGGAGGTCCACTCCCCGTTCGCCGGTGAGCTCATGGGCTGGCTGGCCGTGGATACCGAGCGGGTGACCTCCTCCAAGCCGATCGCCTGGCTGCGGGCCACCTGACAGATGACGACGAACCCCTGGAGCATGAGATGAGCCGAGTAGTGCTGGTTACCGGCGGCAACCGGGGAATCGGGCTGGCCTGTGCGCTCGCATTCGCCGCTGAGGGCCAGCGTGTGGCCGTGACGTGTCGTGGCGAGGCACCAGCCGAGCTGGTGGACGCCGGGATCCTGGCCGTTCCCTGCGACGTGACGGACTCGGCGACCGTGGATGCCGCCTTCACCGCCATCGAGGAGGAGCTCGGCCCGGTGGAGGTACTCGTGGCCAATGCCGGCATCACCCGTGACGGCCTGGTGCTGCGCATGTCGGATGGGGACTTCACCGACGTGATCGACGCCAACCTGACAGGAGCCTTCCGGGTGGCGCGTCGGGCGGTCAGGGGGATGATGAAGGCCCGTTGGGGTCGGATCATCCTGGTCTCATCCATTGCCGGGAGGGTCGGCCAGACCGGTCAGGCCAACTACGCCGCCTCGAAGGCGGGGCTGGTGGGCCTGGGCAGATCCCTGGCCAAGGAGTTCGCCAGTCGGAACGTGACGGTGAACGTGGTGGCCCCCGGCCCGATCCTGACCGACATGCTCGCAGCCCTCCCCGAGGACCAGCAGGCCGCCTATGCCGAAGCGGTGCCCCTCGGTCGCCTCGGCCAGGCCGAGGAGGTGGCGGCCGCCGTCACATTCCTGGCTTCGGATGCCGCCGCCTACGTCACCGGAGCCGTTCTCCCCGTTGACGGCGGCCTGTTCATGGGCTGAGTTGCCGGCCGACGGACCGTCAGGCTGTGACAGGGGCGACCGGTCCCCGGGACGGCGAATGCATTCTCGAACCACCTGACCGCCGTAGGGTGAAGGGGTACAGATCACCGATGAGAAACGGAGCAAGACGGTGAGCGAAGAGAATTTCGAACGATTCACGAAGTGCGCGGTGGAGGTCCTCTCGGTCGACGCCGCAAAGGTCACCAAGGAGGCCTCGTTCGCCGACGACCTGGACGCCGACAGCCTCGACCTGGTCGAGTTGATCATGTCCCTCGAGGAGGAGTTCGGCGTGACGGTTGAGGAGGAAGAGCTCGAGGGCATCACCACCATCGGTGGCGCCTACGACCTCATCGTCGACAAACTCTGATGTTCCGCCGTCGGGTCGCTGTCACGGGGATGGGCGTAGTCGCCTCCTGTGGCATCGGCACCGACGCCTTCTGGGACGGCCTCTGCGGAGATGCCCCGGAGGGTGACAGACGGGTCCACGACTTCGATCCGTCCCCCCACTTCGAGAACCCGAAGGCGGTACGTCGCAGCGACCGGTGCACCCAGTTCGCCATAGCTGCAGCGGACATGGCCCTCGAACAGGCCGGCACCCTGACCGCCGACTCGTTTCGACGTGGAGTGTTCATCGGAACCGGCATCGGTGGCATCGCCACCCTCGAGGAACAGATCCTGATCCGGCACGAGAAGGGCTCCCGCCGGGTGTCCCCCTTCATGGTTCCGATGATGATGCCCAACGCCGCTCCCGCAGCCGTCTCGATGCGACACGGCTTCCAGGGACCGGCCGAGAACACCTGCACGGCCTGCGCAGCAGGCACCCATGCGCTCGCCAACGCGGCCCGGCTCATCGCTTACGGCCGTTGTGACGTGGTACTGGCGGGCGGCAGCGAGGCACCCTTCGTGGAGACGGCCATCGCCGGCTTCACCAACATGACCGCCTTCTCCTCGGTCGGCATCTCGCGCCCGTTCGATGCAGAGCGCGACGGCTTCGTGATGGGCGAGGGCGCCGGGATCATGCTCCTGGAGGAATGGGACATGGCCGTCGAGCGCGGGGCGACCATCCTGGCCGAGATCCTGGGCGGGGCGAGTACCGCCGATGCCCACCACATCACCGCACCCTCACCGGGCGGGGTCGGAGCCATCACCTGCATGCGCCTGGCCCTTGAGGAGGCCGGTGTGGAACCGGACCAGGTCCGCCACATCAACGCCCACGGCACCTCCACTCCCCTGAACGACATGGCCGAGGCCCTCGCCATGGCCGAGGTGTTCGGAACTGATGGCCCCCTGGTCACCTCCACGAAGGGGATCACCGGGCATGCCCTGGGTGCCGCCGGTGCGATCGAGGCCGTCGCCGTGGTACTCGCCATTCGCAAGGGGCTCGTCCCGCCCACGGCCGGCTACGCCACGGCAGACCCCGAGATGCCCCCGATCAACCTGGTGACGGGATCGCCGGCCCCGTGGGAACCCGGGATCTCCATGTCCAACTCGTTCGGGTTCGGCGGCCACAACGGCAGCCTGGTGATCGCCCCGGCCTGAGCGGCACCTGCGTCGGCCCGAGGCCGACGACGTTCATGACCCGGTAGGCCTCTACGACGGCTCGGGCTTCACGAAGACGAACAGGAGGTCGCAGCGGCAGGCCTCCACGCCATCCACCAGTGCCCGGCCGGATCCCCTTCCAGCCCTGGCCGACACCCGGCCCAGGTCCACCTCCAGGTCGAGCCGCTCTCCGGGCAGCACCTGACGCCGGAACCTCACCCCGTCCAGGCCCCCGAACAGGGCCAGGCGTCCGGCGAAGTCTGGTCGGCTGAGCAGGGCATAGGCACCCAACTGTGCGATCGACTCGCACATCAGCACGCCGGGAAGCGTGGGGCGACCCGGGAAGTGCCCGGCGAAGAAGGGTTCATCGCCCGTGAGCTGCCAGTAGCCGACGGCACGTTCGCCCTCGACCAGCTCGGTCACCTCGGTCAGCAGCAGGAAGGGATCCCGGTGCGGTATGACCGCCTCCGGAGGGGGAAGCGCCGTCACGTGGCCACCCCACGCCGCCTGCCGTCCGGCGGACGGACCAACCCCTCCGCCGGCTGGCTGGACCCAGGCAGCCGGGTGGATCCCGACAACGGTGAAGGCCGGAGCACTCTCGCTCCGGCCCCGCCGTTCACTTCTGGGTTCTACTTCCGGTCTACGTGACCGGATTGCTCTCGACTACTACCAGGCCCGAGGTGCTTCGGGAGCAGGTGCCTCGGGGGCAGGTGCCTCGGGGGCAGGTGCGCCGGGAGCGCCGCTGCTCTTGGCCGCCGCCTTCAGCTTGGAGCCGACCGAGACCTTGCAGGCCCTCGTGGCCGCAACCTGGATCTCTTCGCCCGTCTGCGGGTTGCGACCCTTGCGGGCTGCCCTGATCACCTGCTCGAAGGAGATCCAACCCGGTACCGACACCTTGGCGTCACCGGCTGCGACCTCAGCGGCCACCACCTCAAAGAATGCATCCAGGCACGCACCGGCGTCCTTGTTCGACACCCCGGCGCTCTCTGCCATTGCCCCGATCAATCCACTCTTGTTCATCGAGTATCTCCTTTTCTGGTCTCCCGGTGGGGTTGCCCACCTGCGGTCAAATGACATCCGACTACCTGTGGGACCCAATGTCAAGCATTTCCGTCCAGCCTTCCGCTTGATTGCAGGGATCGGAGCCTGCCCCATCGGGGCGGATCGAATCACAACGGGCCGCCGAAGGGTCGCTACCCGGCCCCCGGTGGCTCAGCCGGGGTCGTTCACGAGGTGCTCGGCGGCGCCCTGGAAGTACTCCATCACGGCAGTCGCCGCAGCGTCGGCCAGACCGGCACCATCCAGGGCGGCAGCCATGTGGCGCAGCCAGGCGTCCCGTTCGGGGGCCCCGATCCGGAACGGAGCGTGCCTCATCTTGAGGCGTGGATGCCCGCGCTCGGCGCTGTAGTCGGCGGGGCCACCCCAGTACTGCTTCAGGAACCCGGACAGGTGCAGCCGGGATGCCGTCAGGTCCTCCGGATAGAGGGGGCGAAGCAGCTCGTCGTCAGCGACGCCGTCGTAGAAGCGATCCGTGAGGGCCACGAACCACTCGGGGCCCACCAGCTCGTAGAGGCTCTCAGCTGATAGACCATCGGCGCCGACCCAGGGAGGTTGGCGCCCCAGCGGAACCTTCACGAAGCGTCGAGCGCCGAGCGGAAGTCGGCCACGAGGGCGGCGACGCCTTCAGGGCCCGCTCCATCGACCATGCGTTGCACGACCGCCGACCCGACCACCACCCCGTCACCGTGACCCGACGCCTCGACCGCCTGGGTGGGTGTGCCCACCCCGACCCCGATGAGCACCGGAACGTCGGTCACCGCCTTGAGGCGGGTGGCGATCTGGATGGCGCTGGCCGCCAACTCGGCGCGTACGCCCGTCACGCCCAGGAGCCCCACGCCGTAGACGAAGCCCCGCGTCCGTTCGCAGATTCGTGGAAGCCGCTCGTCCGGGGCCGTGGGGGCTGCCAGCAGGATCGCCTCGACGCCTGCCGCCGCTGCGACCTCCAGCCACGGGTCTGCCTCCTCCAGCGGCAGGTCAGGCAGGATGCAACCTGACACGCCCGCCTCCACGAGAGCATCGGCGAAGCGCTCGAGGCCCATCCGGTAGGCGATGTTGTAGTAGGTCATCACGGCGAGGGGAACGCCCACGTCCGCTCCCCGGAGGGAATCCAGGATGCTGGTCGGCGTGGCACCCGCCGCCAGGGCCAGCTCGTTGGCGGCCTGGATCGTGGGGCCGTCCATGACCGGGTCGGAGAAGGGGATTCCCACCTCGACGACGTCGGCGCCCGCAGCGGCGACGGCCCGGATGGTCTCCACCCAGTCGCCTCCGAGGCCACCGGTCAGGTAGGGAACCAGGCACTTGCCCCCGCCGTCCCGCCGGGCCCGCAATGCCGCCTCCAGTGGGCCCGTTGGCAGGTCCGTGTTCACGCCAGGATCTCCATCATCTGGGCGACGTCCTTGTCGCCACGGCCCGAGAGGTTCAGCACCACGGACCTTCCCGCCAGCGAGGCCCGCTCCCTGGACACCCACGCCAGGGCGTGGGCCGGCTCGAGGGCCGGAATGATGCCCTCCGAGCGACTCAGGAGCTGGAAGGCCTCCACCACCTCCGCATCGGTGACCGACTCGTAGCGGGCCCTTCCGGTGGCAGCCAGGTAACTGTGTTCCGGTCCGACGCCGGGATAGTCCAGTCCGGCGCTGATCGACTCGGCCTCCAGGACCTGGCCGAACTCGTCCTGCATGAGGTAGGACTCCATGCCGTGGACCACGCCGGGCACGCCCCGGCCGATCGCGGCCCCGCCGGCGGGTTCCACCCCGACCAGCTCGGTCGGTGCGTCGGCGAAGCCGGAGAAGATGCCGATGGCGTTGGAGCCGCCGCCCACGCAGGCCACGACCACGTCCGGCGGGCCCCCCAGCAGGGCCTCGCTCTGCTCCCTCGCCTCGAGGCCCAGCACCTCGTGGAAGGTCCGCACCATCCAGGGGTAGGGGTGCGGCCCCATCACCGAACCGAGGCAGTAGTGCGAGTCCTCGACGGTGGCCACCCAGTCGCGCATGGCCTCGTTCACCGCATCCTTCAGGGTCCGGCTCCCGGACATGGCCGTCCGCACCTCCGCCCCCAGCAGCTTCATGCGGAACACGTTGAGTTCCTGGCGACGGACGTCCACCTCGCCCATGTAGACGCAGCACTCCATGCCCAGCAGGGCAGCCGCCGTGGCCGCTGCCACGCCGTGCTGGCCGGCGCCCGTCTCGGCCAGGAGACGGGTCTTGCCCATCCTCCTGGCCAGCAGGGCCTGGCCCAGCACGTTGTTGATCTTGTGGGAGCCCGTGTGGTTCAGGTCCTCGCGCTTCAGGAGCAGCCGGCAACCCAACTCCTCGGAGAGGTTGTGGCACTCGGTCATCGGAGACGGCCGGCCGGCGTAGTCGGCCAGCAGTCCATCCAGCTCGGCCCGGTATGACGGGTCGGCCCAGGCCTCCCGGAACGCCGTCTCGAGTTCCAGGACCGCCGGAATCAGCGTCTCGGGGACGAACCGCCCGCCGAAGTCCCCGAACCTGCCATCCGGCGTCGGCTCTGAAAGGCTCATGCGTCGTCACCCCTGTAACGGATCGTCATCTACCCCTCCTCCTCCTGCCAGTCGAAGGGCCGACGATCGGCGTCGCCCTCATAGCGCACGGGTCGTGCCGCCCGGGCGTTGAGCATGAACGCCCGGAGCAGCCGGGGGTCCTTGCGTCCGGGACCGGATTCCACCCCGGTCGAGACGTCGACACCGTAGGGGTCCACCTGCTCGATGGCCGAACCGACGTTGTCCGGGGTGAGTCCGCCGGCCAGGAGCGTCCGACGGTTCGCCGGTGCCCCCTCGGCCAGCGCCCAGTCGAACACCGCACCTGACCCGGGGGCGGATGAATCCAGGAGGAGCAGATCAGCGCCGTACTCGTCGAACCGCTGCAGGTCCGGAGAGCCCGCCGGCAGGGCACGGATGAGCAGCGGAACCCTCTCGGCCACCCACCGGCATGTGGCCGGCGACTCCCCGCCGTGCAGCTGTGCGGCCTTCAGGCCGATCCTGTTCACGATCTCGACCAGGCGGGCCTTTCCCATGTCCCGGAACACGCCCACGGTCATCACGTCGTGTGGGAGCTGGCCGACGATGTCGCGTACCACCGTCTCGGATACCTGACGGCGGGAGGGGGCGAAGACGAAGCCGAGGGCGTCGGCGCCCAGGGCGGTGGCCAGCAGGGCATCCTCGGCGCACGTGATGCCACAGATCTTCACGAACACGGCAGCGACGCTACTCCCCCGCCCCGGCGCCCCGGAGGGCCTTTATGGCGTCAGCCCGGTCTCCGGCGGTGACCACGGATTCGCCGACCAGGAGGGCGTGGTAGCCGGCGAGGACCAGCGCGGCGGCATCTCGTGGACCGCTGATCCCCGACTCGGCCACCCTGGTGGCGGGTTCGGGGATCAGCGACGCCATCCGAACGGCACGTTCGGGGTCCACCTCGAAGGTGGTCAGGTCCCGTTGGTTCACCCCGACCAGTCGTGCTCCGACCGCCATGGCCCGGTCCAGCTCGGCCTCGTCGTGCACCTCCACCAGGGCGTCCAACCCGATTTCCAGGGCCAGGGTGTGGAAGTCGGCCAACTCGGCGTCGTCCAGGGCGGCCACTATGAGCAGCACGGCGTCAGCACCCATGATCCGGGCGTCGCAGACGTCGCGTGAGTCCACGGTGAAGTCCTTGCGGAGCACCGGAATGGAGACGGCTCCGCGTGCCGCCACCAGGTCATCCACCGATCCGCCGAAGTACGCCACGTCGGTGAGGACCGAGAGGCACGCCGCACCGCCGAGGGCGTACTGCGCTGCGGTCTCCGCAGGATCCAGGTCCGCGGCCATGTCCCCCCTGGAGGGCGAGCGGCGCTTCACCTCGGCGATGACCGCAGGCTCGCCCGCTGGGCGGTCCCGCAGGGCCAGGTCGAACCCACGGGTGGGTGGGGCACATCGAGCCTGATCGATGAGGCCCTCGAGGCCCCGATCGTCCGATGACGCCAAGGCCCTGTGATCGGAGAGGATCCGGTCCAGATAGGTCGCCACAGCGCGAGGCTACCGACGACCCCGGACCTCACAGGATCATCATCCGGTCATCATGGGGAGAGTCCAGACTGGAGCCGAACCCGACGGCCGGCGTGGGACGATGGAGGCGATGGGCGAACTCGACGGAACGACCCCCACAGTGGTCCTTGTGGTGGAGGACGACCCCAACATCGCCGACCTGCTGGACATGTACCTCCGCCAGGCGGGCCACCGCCCCTACCTGGCATCGGACGGCGACCGCGGCCTGGAGATCTTCGCCGAACGGACACCCGACCTCGTGATCCTGGACATCGGCCTGCCCGGTCGGGTGGACGGCCTCGAGGTATGCCGACGCCTGCGATCCGGCTCCGACGTTCCCATAATCATGCTCACGGCCCGCGACGACGAGGTCGACAGGGTGGTCGGCTTCGAGTTGGGCGTGGACGACTACGTGACCAAGCCCTTCAGCCCCCGTGAGCTGATGGGCAGGGTGAAGGCGGTCCTGCGCCGCTCCGGTAACGCTCCAGCCGACCCCGGTCGGGTGGTCGCATTCGGCCAGATCCGGATCGACGGCACGCGCCGGGAGGTCACGGTGGGCGCCGAGGTGGTCGCCCTGGCGGCGAGGGAGTTCGCCCTCATCTGGTTCCTGGTGGACCACGCCGGCCAGGCGCTCACCCGTCGACAGATCCTGGACGGAGCCTGGGGCGATGGCTGGATCGGGGACGAGCGCACGGTCGACGTCCACGTAGGCCAACTGCGGCGCAAGCTGGGCGGGGACCTGCCCCTTGAGACCGTACGCGGCATCGGTTACAGGTTGGGCTGAGCGAGGTGCGTCGCCGACTCCTGGTTGCCTTCATCGGTCTCGTGCTCTGCAGCCTCGCCATCACCTGGACCGGCATCCGTCTCATGTCTGGAATCCAGGCCAACGACCTTGCCCAGCGCCAGACCGCCGGTCAGGCCACGGCCGTCGCCGCCGCCTTCAACGAGGGACGTTCCGCCGTCGCCCAACAGGTGGGTCGCCCTGAACGCCTGGATCGGATCCGGCACTCCCTCGGGCTCCGCCGCATCGGGATCGTGCTGGTTCCCGAGGACGCCGGGATCCCGATAAGGATCCTCGCCCCCGTTCCATCCGCCATCGACCTGGACCGGCTTCGCAGCCCTGCCCTGGCCTCCGGCACCACCCTCAGCGGGGTGGACGCGGGCAGCGCCTGGGCAATCGCAGCCGTGAACCCCGGCCAGGATGCCCCCCTGCTGGTCGTGCTCGTGAGCCGTCAGGTCACCGACCCGCTCGGGCCGGCTGTGGACTGGGTGCTGGCGGCCGGACTGGTGGCGATCGCCGTTGCGGTGGTCGCCGCCCTCCGGCTCTCGACGGTCCTCGCACGCCCGCTCGTGGAGGCGACCGACGCCGCCCTCAGGATCGCCGGTGGTGACCTTGACACCCGACTGCCCGAGCCGCCTGCCTCGCGCACCGACGAGGTGGCCGACCTGGCGCGGGCACTCAACTCGATGGTCGAGGGCCTGGACAGATCCCGCGGGCTGGAACGGCAATTCCTGCTCTCGGTGTCACACGACCTCCGGACACCGCTCACGTCGATCCGGGGATACGCGGAGGCCATGGCCGACGGAACCATGCAGGATCCCAGGCGGGCCGGAGCCATCATCCTCTCCGAGTCACAGCGCCTGGACCGGCTGGTGAGCGATCTCCTGAACCTGGCCCGTCTGGATGCGAGGCGCTTCACCCTGGACCTGATGCCCTCGGACATCGCCGTCGTCACGACCGACGTGGTGGACGGCTTCATTCCGGCGGCCCTGGAATCCGGCATCTCCCTCGGATCATCGACTCCCGATCACCGGGTGACGGCCATCGTGGACGTCGACCGGTGGGCACAGGTGATCGCCAACCTCGTCGAGAACGGGCTGCGCTACGCCAACTCCAGGCTGGACGTGGATCTGACCGAGACTGCCACCGGCATCCAGCTCCGCGTGGTCGACGACGGTCCGGGCATTCCCGCTGATGACCTGCCGCACGTCTTCGAACGGCTCTACGCATCCAAGCGGCGGCCCGATGTGAGGGAGTCTGGCTCGGGCCTGGGGTTGGCCATTGTCAGGGAGTTGGTCCAGGCGATGGGCGGCTCGGTGTGGGCCGAATCCGAACCCGGTGGAGGGGCCAGCCTCGTCGTCCAGATGCCGGGCGTGGAGTCCTCAGACGCCGAGGAGTGACACGGGAATGGCGCCCGCCATGGCCTCGGCCGGGGTGGCCACCGCCCTGCGAACCGACACGAGGGCGACGAAGCCGTCATCCACCGTCGCCACGCTCGTGACGTGGCCGGCCGGGTCGGAGTCGACCGTGACCTCCGATCCCACCGGTGGAGCCGGCCCGCTCCCCGATGCGCGCACGATGCGGGTCGGGGTGCCGGCTGGTCGGCTGTTCACGCGGGCCACGAGTTCCTGACCCGTGTAGCAGCCCTTGGTGAAGCTGGCCGACCTGTCCACCACCCCGGTGGCAGCGGGGATGGTGGTCGAGTCCATCTCGGAACCCATGGCTGGGATCCCTGCGGCGATCCGCCTGGCCTCCCAGTCCTGTGGTGAGCCCTCCGCCAACCCGTCGGGCAGCTCCACGGAGGGTCCCAGGAGGTCGATGGCGACGAGGCCGGGCCACTCCACCGGCAGGGCCAGCCCCCCGACCGGTGGGCTGAACCCGGAGGCCTCTGCATCGATCACGGTCACGAGGTCCCATTCGACCTCTTCGACGCTGCAGTCGGTCCGAAGTAGGAATCGGGTCAGGCGCGCCACCACCTGGGCGCCGAATCCAGCCTCCACGTCCAGCAGGTAGTGGTCCTCAGCAAGACGGGAGACCCTCATCCAGGCCTCCACCTTGCCGGCTGGCTGGAGCAGGAACGTCTCTGCTGAGCCGCCTACCTCCAGGACCTCCACGTCTTGGCTGAGCTGGCCCTGCAGGTAGGTCAGGGCATCCGGGCCGACCACGGCGACCACGTCGCGTTGCCGCCTCACAGCCAGGCTGGTATCAGTCACGGGACTCCCCTTCTGCTTCGCTGGCGGCACGTCGGGCCGCCGTCATGCGCCGAGCAGCCGGAATCGCCGACAGCAGGGCACGGGCCTTGTTCTGGCACTCGAGGTGTTCCAGTTCCGGAACGCTGTCGGCCACGATGCCGGCTCCGGCCTGGACGGACGCCACCCCGTCGGAGACGAGCATCGTGCGGATGGTGATCGCAGTGTCGATGTTGCCGGAGAAGTCGAAGTAGCCGACGACCCCTGCGTAGGGGCCCCGCTTCACCGGTTCGAGTGCGTCGATTATCTCCATGGCCCTGACCTTCGGGGCGCCCGAGACCGTCCCTGCCGGCAGCGTGGCACGCAGCACGTCGATCGGGGTGCAGCCGGCCGCCAGGTCACCGGCGACCTGGCTGGTCAGGTGCATGACGTGGCTGTAGCGCTCCAGCGTCATCATCTCCTCCACCACCTCGGTTCCGTACTCCACGACCCGCCCGACGTCGTTACGCGCCAGGTCCACGAGCATCACGTGCTCGGCGAGTTCCTTGGGGTCCTCGGCCAGCTCCGCCGCCATCCTGCGGTCATCGGCCTCTGTCCGGCCCCGCCGTCGCGTTCCGGCTATCGGACGCGAGACCACACGACCGTCCAGGAGGCGCACCATGGGCTCGGGCGAGGCACCCACGACCGACAGGTCGGCGTAGCGGAGGAAGTACATGTACGGGCTGGGATTCAGCTGCCGGAGTACCCGGTAGACGTCGAACGGCTCGGCGTCCAGCTCCACGTCGAATCGCTGCGAGAGGACGACCTGGAATATGTCGCCCGCGAAGATGTGCTCCCTGGCGGTCTCCACGGCGGCGGCATACAGCTCCGGCCCCATGCTGGATGTGACCTCGGGAGGTTCGTCGTCCAGCGACGGTGGTTCCATGAGGGGCTCGTCGAGGGGACGGGCGCCATCCGTGGCCAGGTCCTCGAGCCTCGAGACCGCCTCGTCGTAGGCGGCGTCCAGCGCCGCATCATCGGCTTCGGACGGCACCACCACGTTCACGATCAGGATGGCCCGCTGGCGCCAGTGGTCGATCGCCACCAGCTCGCCGATGATCGACATGATCCCGTCGGGGAAGCCCTTGTCGTCGGGAGGGGTGTCCGGGAGGTCCTCCACCTCCCTCACCACGTCGTAGCCCAGGTAGCCCATGAGGCCGCCGTGGAGGGGCGGCATCCCCTCGATGCTGGGCGATTTGAAGTGGGCCAGCAGGTCCTCGAGGGCCGCCAGCATGCCCTCGCCGGTCCGGATGCCGTCCGGCAGGTCGCCATCCACCAGCAGCTCGCCACCGATCGAGGTGAGCGTTGCGCTGGGGTGACGCCCGATGAACGACCAACGGCCCCAGGTCTCAGCCCTGTCCACGCTCTCGAGCAGGAAGCCCTCCCCGTCACCCACACAGCGGGCGAAGAGGGAGACCGGGGTGGTCAGGTCGGCGAGGAGCTCCCTCCACACGGGGACCACGGCATGACCGTGGGCCAACTCACGGAACCCAGCGCGGTCGGGCGAAACCACGTGATCAGTCGGCGTCGGGGCCGAAGGCGCGGAAGAAGCAACTGTATTCACCGGTATGGCACGCCCCCCGGCCCTCCTGCTGGACTACGAACAAAAGGGTGTCGCCGTCGCAGTCGTAGTAGGCCTCGCGGACGTACTGGCGATCGCCCGACGTCTCGCCCTTGCACCAGTACTCTTGGCGGCTTCGGCTCCAGAACCAGGTTCGACCGGTGGCCATCGTCTGGCGTAGGGAGTCGGCGTTCATCCAGGCCATCATCAGGATCCGGCCCGTGTTCTCCTCCTGGACGATTGCCGGCACGAGGCCCGCATCGTTGAAGGTGACCTGCCCGAGCTGCTCCTCCGTGACGGGGATCGGCGTGGATGCAGGTGCCTCAGGGTCGGACATGGCCCCAGCCTAGGGTCGGCCACGGACCCGCCGACGGTGGTTTGAGCGCCTCCACGGCGCCACCTACAGGTAGAGGCCGGTGCTGCCCTCTTCCAGGCGCTGGGCGGCCACGGCGTGGACGTCGCGCTCCCGGAGGATTATGTAGTCGTGGCCCCGGACCTCGACCTCGTACCTGTCCTCAGGATTGAACAGGACCTGGTCGCCGACCTCCATGGATCGCACGTTGGGGCCGGCCGCCACCACCTGGGCCCATGAGAGGCGCTTGCCCACCTGAGCCGTGGCCGGGATGAGGATCCCCCCGGTGGACCGCCTCTCCCCGTCCTCGGTGTCGGTGCGGACGAGGATCCGGTCGTTGAGCATCTTGATGGGGAGGCCCTCGTGGTTGGACGGACCCGGCATGACCTTCGCGTCCCCTGCTGCCCCGGTCGTCTTTCCAGCCACAGCCGAAACGGTATCGGCGGTCATGCGCCGGGGGGACGTACCGCCACGCCGGCCGCTGCCAGGTGGCGCTTGGCGTCGGCAATGGTGTGCTCGCCGAAGTGGAAGATGGATGCAGCCAGGACCGCATCGGCTCCACCCTCGGTCGCACCCTCCACGAGGTGGTCGAGGTCGCCCACCCCGCCGCTCGCTATGAGCGGCACGGTGGCCACGGCCCCCACCGCCTTCAGCATCTCGATGTCGAAGCCGTCGCGGGTCCCGTCGCGGTCCATCGATGTGAGGAGGATCTCGCCGGCACCCGACGCCACCACCTCGGCCACCCACGCCACGGCGTCGAGGCCGGTGGGCGTGCGGCCGCCGCGGGTGAACACCTCGAAGCCGCTGGCCACCCCTTCGCTGCGGCGGGCATCCACGGCCACGACCACGCACTGGCTGCCGAACTCCGTGGCCAGCCGGGTCACGAGAGCCGGATCGTCCACGGCTGCGGTGTTCACCGACACCTTGTCGGCCCCGGCCCTGAGGATCCCCCGGGCGTCCTCGACCGATCGGATCCCCCCTCCGACCGTGAACGGTATGAACACCTCCTCGGCAGCCCGGCGGACCATCCCGATCGTGGTCTCCCTGGAGTCCACCGAAGCGGTGATGTCCAGGAACACCAGCTCGTCAGCGCCCTCACTGTCGTAGCGGGCAGCCAGCTCAACGGGGTCGCCGGCATCTCGCAGGCCGACGAAGTTGACCCCCTTCACGACCCGTCCACCGTCCACGTCGAGGCAGGGGATCACCCTCACAGTGCGCATCAGCGACCGCCCATGGCTTCGACGGCGGCAGCCAGGTCGACCGTCCCCTCGTACAGGGCACGTCCGATGATGATCCCCGCCAGGCGACGTCCGTCCACCTCCAGGTCGGCCAGGTCCGTGAGGTCGCCGGGGCGACCGACGCCGCCCGAGGCCACGACGTCGATACCGGTCGCCGCCAGGGCGTCTCCCAGGCCCTCCAGGTCCGGCCCCTCGAGGGTGCCGTCGCGTTCTATGCGGGTGATCACGAAGGCATCGGTGCCGAGGCTGGAGAACCGCTCCAGGGCGTCCTGGAGTCCCAGGCCGCTGCCGGCTGTCCAACCGCGTACCGCCACCTCGTCACCACGGAGGTCCAGGCCCACGGCAACACGGCCGATGGCGGCCACGGCGGCCACCAGGTCCGGGGACTCGACCGCTGCGGTACCCATGACGACGCGCACGACGCCGGCGTCGAACAGGGCACGGGCATCGTCGACCGTCCGGATGCCACCACCGGTCTGGACCGGGATGTCGAGGGCCGCCGCCACCTCTGCGACCACCGGCCGGTTCACCGGCTCACCTGTACGGGCGGCGTCCAGGTCCACGATGTGGAGCCAGGCGGCACCCGCCTCCTGGAAGGCGAGGGCCTGGGCCACCGGGTCGTCTCCGTAGACGGTCTCACGCCCGTAGTCGCCCTGCATGAGCCTCACGCAATGCCCACCCCGGAGGTCGATCGCCGGGAAGAGGGGTGTCCCGGCGCTCATGCGGCCACCGATGTGAGGCCTGCCACGAAGTTGGACAGGATCCGGAGCCCCGTGTCGCCGGACTTCTCGGGGTGGAACTGGCAGGCCCAGAGGTTGCCCCTGGCAATGGCTGCGCAGACCTCGTCGCCGTAGAGGCACGTAGCCACGGTGTCGGGCCCGATCGGAGGTGCGTAGCTGTGGACGAAGTAGGTCCACGGTTCGCCATCCAGGCCATCGAACATCGCATGGTCGGCCCTGTGCTCCAAGCGGTTCCACTGCATCTGGGGCCTCTTCACGTCGCCCGGGAGAAGCTCCACACGCCCGTCCATCACGCTGAGGCCCCGCACTTCCGGGCACTCCCCGCTCCCCTCGTAGAGCAGCTGGAGGCCCACGCAGATCCCCAGGAACGGTCGACCGCCGTCGGCTGCCCGGAGGGCTGCCTCGGTTGCCACGCCGGTCAGGCCCGAGGAGGCCAGCGCCTCCACGCACCGCCCGAAGGCCCCGACGCCGGGCAGCACCACCCCGTCGGCCCGGGCGACCAGCTCGGGGTCAGCGGTCAGTCGGGCATCGGCGCCGACACGTTGGAGGGCCTTCTGGGCTGAGCGGAGGTTCCCGATGCCGTAGTCCAGGACGGCGACGAGGGGTCCTGTCACAGGCTTCCCTTGGTGGATGGCACGCCGACGCCCTCCACCCGTACCGCGTCCCGCAGTGCCCGGGCGATCCCCTTGAAGGAGGCCTCCACGATGTGGTGGGTGTTCTTCCCACGCACCAGCGTCAGGTGCAGCGTGATGCGGGCCGCCATGGTGAAGGCCCGCCAGAACTCCTCCATCAACTGGGGATCGAACGGCGGGTCGCCGAGGATCTTCTCGCCGGGGAACTCGACGTCGTGGTGCAGGTAGGGGCGACCGGAGAGGTCCAGGGCCACGTCCACCAGGGCTTCGTCCAACGGCACGCGGATCGAAGCGAAGCGGCGTACGCCGGCCTTGTCCCCGAGGGCCTCCGAGAATGCCTCGCCGAGCGCTATGCCGACGTCCTCAACCGTGTGGTGGGCGTCGATCTGGAGGTCTCCGTCGCACCGCACCTCCAGGCCGAAGCCACCGTGGCGCCCCAGCTGGTCGAGCATGTGGTCGAAGAAGGGGATGCCGGTATCAGCCGACACCGCTCCGCCGTCCAGGTGGATCGAGACCGCTATGGATGTCTCGGCGGTGGTCCGCTGCCTGCTGGCTGTTCGGTTGCTCATCTCAGTGCCTCCCGTAGGGCATCCAGGAACGTTTCGTTCTCGACTCTGCTTCCAATGGTGACGCGCAGGCACCCATCCAGGCCCGGCGTCGTGGTGAAGTCCCGTACCAGCACAGATCGGTCCACGAGGTCCTGCCAGACTTCGACACCGGGCCTGGATTCGGGACGCAGGAGGATGAAGTTCGCCGCTGACGGCCATGTGGTCACCGGCAGTCGGGCCAACTCGTGAGCCACGCGGTCCCGTTCGGCGACGAGGCTCTCCACCCGGTCGAGCATCTCGTCGGCGTAGTCCAGTGCGAGCACCCCGACCTCCAGCTTGAGGGCATCGAGGTGGTAAGGCAGGGCCACCTTCTCGAGTTCGGCCACGCACCACGTCGGGGCGATGAGGTACCCAAGGCGGGCACCGGCCATGGCCCACGTCTTGGAGAATGTCCGGCTCACGACCAGGGAGCGGTCCTCGGAGACCAGGTCCGCTGCACTCCCATGGGCGAACTCCCCGTAGGCCTCGTCCACGACGAGGAGACCCCCGTAGGTGCCCACCGCCTCCTCCAGGTCGGCAACCAGGCCATCGGCCGCCGGCGTTCCCGTGGGGTTGTTGGGCGAGCAGAGGATGACCATGTCGGGTTGTTCACCCAGCACGAGTCGGCGGGCGGTTCCGGAATCGAGGCTGAAGTCCGTCGCCCGACGACCCTTCAGGAGGCGTGTTCCGGTGGTTCGGGCGATCTGCGAGTACATGGCGTAGGTGGGCTCGAAGACGGCCACGGACCGACCGGCGCCGCCGTAGGCCAGGAGGAGGCTCTGGAGCACCTCATTGGATCCGTTGGCGGCGAAGACCTGTCCGGGAGTCACGCCGTAGCGCTGGGCCAGAGCGGCGCGCAGGCGCGTCGCCGAACGGTCCGGATAGCGGTTCCAGTCGACGCCCCGGACAGCTTCGGCCACCGCCTCGACGAAGCCCGGTGGGGGCGGGAATGGCGACTCGTTGGTGTTCAACCGGACGGCGACGTCCAGCTGCGGTGAGTGGTATCCGGATTCCGACGCAACCTGGATGCGGGCGGTCGGTCGCTCACCCATCCTCAGACCCTTCCGCTTCGACGACGCGTAGGCGTACCGACTCTGCGTGTGCGTCCAGGCCCTCGGCTCCGGCCAGGGCGACCACGTGGGGCGCCAGCCTCAGCAGGGCCGATCGGTCGGCTGTGATCAGGTGGATGTCGCGGGTGAAGTCGGCCAATGTGAGTGCTCCTGCGAAGCGTGCGGTGCCGGCGGTCGGCAGGACGTGGCTGGGACCGGCCACATAGTCGCCGAGGGAGGCGGGCGTCCACGGGCCGCAGAAGACGGCTCCGGCATTGCGGACCCGCTCGGAGAGGTCTCCGGCGTCGGCCACCATCAGCTGCAGGTGTTCGGGGGCGATGGCATCCGCGACCGCGAGCGCCTCGTCGGGGCCGTCCACCAGCACGCTCCACCCCGCATCGTCAAGGGTGGCGGTGATGTCGTCGCGGCGCGGCGCAGCAGCGACGATCCGGTCCACCTCCGCCTCGATGGCATCCGACACCTCCTCATCCCAGGTGATGAGCCACGCCAGGCCACCGGGGCCGTGTTCGGCCTGGACGACGATGTCGATGGCGGCGAAGGCCGTCGGGACGGTGGAATCGGCCACCACCACGACCTCGGAGGGCCCGGCGAACGCCGAGGGCACGCCGACGTGACCGGCCACCTCGCGCTTGGCCAGGGCCACGTAGACGTTTCCCGGGCCGACGATCACATCCACGGCGGGGATGCTGGCCGTCCCGTACGCCATCGCCGCCACCGCCTGGGCGCCACCGACAGCGTAGACGGCATCGACGCCCGCCACGGCCGCTGCAGCGAGGGTCACGTCGGCCACCCGACCGTCGGGACCCGGGGGGACGCACAGGAACACCTCCGCCACGCCGGCCACACGGGCCGGTACGGCGGTCATCAGGACGGTGGAGGGGTAGGCGGCCCGACCGCCGGGTGCGTAGCAACCGGCACGCTGGACCGGTCGGCTGATCGAACGCACGCACAACCCGTCCTCTTCGGTGCGGTGCTCCGCACGCCGCTGGCCCTCGTGGTGGCGACGGATGGCGGTCGCTGCGACCTCCAGGGCCTCCAGCACGACCGGGTCGATCCGGCTGGGTGCCGAGGCGACGTCCTCCGGATCCACGACCACGCTCTCCAGGTCCACCCCGTCGTACCGGGCGGTGAGCTCTCGCAGGGCCGTGTCGCCGCGTTCCCTGACATCGGCGATGATCGCCCTCACGGCATCCAGCGGGCCGTCATCGGCGGTCGAGGGTCTCGGCAGGACCGCTCCCAGGTCTCCGAGGGGGCCGCGGAGGTCCAGGCGCCGGAGCATCCCGCCACGCTACCGGCCGACGGCTGGGGCATCGGAGGCCATTTCGTGTGCCGTTGGACCGGACACGACAACCGATGCAGACTCCCCCCATGGATACCGGTCAATCCGCCGAACTCTCCTCGGTCGCAACGCAGCTGGAGGACCTCGTTCGACGCGTGCTGGCCCTCTCCGAGGAGGACGATCCGACCCTTGCCGGGGACCGTCCGGCGCTACTGGAGGTGGAACGACACCTGAGGGGGGCTATCCGGGAGCTGGAGCGCTTCCGCCGACACCCACCAGGTAGCTGAGCGGTGGCCTTCCGGTCGTACGGGTCCAGCAACGTCGACCCGGCCTGAAAACATCGGAATCAACCAGAGGGAGCCTGACAGGGACAAAACATCGTTAGGCGCCCCTTGAGGCGCCTAACGGGCGAGGGGGGTTCGCGGGAACCCGATCCTCGCAGCCAGGTGGCGGGACCCGGCGGAGTGAAAGTACTACACCACGGCGGGTTATCTCCTCGATCTTGGCACATTGAAGAGTGATATTCGTCACATCATTTCTCCACTCGGACCTCTGGTTCAGACATCGGCCGAAGGACAGAAGTCGTTCAGGACGCATTCTCCGCAAAGCGGCTTGCGGCTGGGACAGACACGCCGTCCGTGGAGGATCAGGTGCAGGCTGAAGAGACCGCGCTCGGCCATCGGGACCATCGGATTCAGCTCGTACTCCACCTTCACCGGATCGGTCTCCGTGGTCATGCCCAGGCGACGCGACAGCCTCCCCACGTGGGTGTCCACGGGCAGGCCCGGCAGGCCCAGGGCCACGCTGCGCACCACGTTGGCCGTCTTGCGGCCGACGCCCGGCAGGGAGGTCAGGTCCGGCATGCTCCCGGGCACCTCGCTGTCGAACACCTCCACGAGGCGCTGGGCCATGCCCAACAGGCTCTTCGCCTTGTTGGAGTAGAAGCCACTCGACCGGATGATCTCCTCCAACTCGTGGGGAACGGCACCAGCCAGGTCCTCCGGTCGCGGGTAGGCGGCGAACAGGGCCGGCGTGATCATGTTCACCCGCTTGTCCGTGCACTGCGCCGACAGGATGGTGGCCGCCAGGAGCTGGAAGGGGCCGTCGTGGTCCAGCTCGCACTCGGCTCCCGGATATTCCTCGGCCAGACGGCGGTGCGTCTCGGCGGCTCGGCCCTTCGCTGACCGCGGTCGTCCCATGGCCTCGACGGTAGCCTCACCGACCATGGACCGGCTCACCGTCACCGACGGAACCGACACCGCCACCCTTACCGGCGATCCGGAACACCCGGGCGTCGAACTGCGGAGGTGGTCAGTCGACCTCGACATCGCCGGCAACGGCACCGACGCAGGCAGCAGCGACGAGCGGACCTGTCGGATGCTCGAGGCGGCGACCCAGGCCGTGTCGATGCAGGGAGGCGGACGCCTCGAGTACTGGATCCAGCAGGCCGGAGCCCAGAGCGACAAGGTGCCCACGACAGCAGGCTTCACGCGTTTCCGCGACCTGCTGCGCCTCCGACGCCAGTTGCCGGCGTTGAAATCCGACCTGGCCACCCGGCCGTTCACCGCCGAGGACGCCACGGCGTTCCTGGCAGTGAACAATGCGGCCTTCGAATGGCACCCCGAACAGGGCGACATGACTCTCCAGGACCTGGAGTCCCGCCAGTCGGAGCCGTGGTACGAACCGGAGGGATTCCTTCTCCACGAGGTGGACGGTGAGGTGGCGGGCTTCTGCTGGACGAAGGTGCACGACGACGAATCCCCTGCGCTGGGCGAGATCTACGCCATCGCCGTCCACCCGGACCACCACGGCAAGGGGCTGGGCAGGGCACTCACGCTGGCCGGCCTCGCACACCTGTCCGGCCGGGGGCTCCGCCACGCCATCCTCTACGTTGAGTCGGACAACCGACCGGCCCGTCGCATGTACGACGGCCTCGGGTTCGACCAGGAGTTCACCAACCGCGCCTACCAGCGAATAGTCAGGTGAACGACCCGTCCGACCACGCGCCGGTGGGTGGCCGCCCGACCAGCCGGTACGACCTGGACCGTCGGGAGTTGGCCGAACTGCTCGACGGCCAGCCCGGATACCGGCTGGACCAGCTCTGGCAGGGCCTCTACCGGGACCTCGTCGACCTGGAGCAGATAACGACACTTCCCGCCGAGCTGCGCCGGAAGCTGGCCGAGGTGCTGCCCGCCGCACTCTCCCTGGACACCCGATCCGTCGGTGACAACGGTCAGACGATCAAGTGGCTCTGGAAGCTGGCCGGTGGCGCCCTCATAGAGACGGTCCTGATGCACTACGAGGAGCGGTCCACGGTCTGCGTCAGCACCCAGGTCGGATGCGCGATGGCCTGCGGCTTCTGCGCCACCGGCCAGATGGGCTTCGATCGCCACCTCTCCACCGGCGAGATCGTGGAACAGGTCGTCCGGGCGCAGCTGGACGCCGGCGAGCGGCGGGTCTCGAACGTCGTATTCATGGGGATGGGTGAGCCGCTGGCCAACTACGACCGGACGTGGGCCGCTGTCGAGAGGATCCACGGCGACCTCGGGCTGTCGGCACGCCACCTGACCATCTCGACGGTCGGCCTGGTCCCCGGCATCCGGCGTCTGGCCGGGGAGTCCCTCCCCGTGAACCTGGCCGTGTCGCTCCATGCTGCCGACGACGAACTCCGCGACGAGCTGGTTCCCATCAACCGTCGCTGGCCGCTGGCCGAGCTGGCCGAGGCATGCAGCGAGCACATCTCCAAAACGGGTCGACGCCTCTCCTTCGAGTGGGCACTCATCCACGACACGAACGACCGCCCGATCGACGCAGAGCGACTGGCGGCCTACGCCCGACCGCTGGGCGCCCACATCAACCTCATACCCCTCAACCCCACCCCGGGATGGCCGACCCGAGGATCGTCACCTGACAGGGTCAGGGACTTCGCCGACGAGCTCCGCTCGCAGGGTGCCAACGTGACGGTGCGGCGCACCCGGGGAACCGAGATAGACGCCGCCTGCGGGCAGCTCCGTGCCGACCGCGTCGCCTCGCCGGTGGCCTCTCCCGTGCGTCGAAAAACACCTGCCTGACCTCTGGTGGCAGCGAGCCGCAATCGGCCCGCACGCTGACAGACTGTCGGCCGTGGAACCCAAACGCTGGCTGAACCGCAGCCATCCCCAGACCCTGCTGAGCGGCACGATGCTGCTGTACATCGAGGGGCTCTTCAGCCTCGTACGCGGCGAGATCCCCCTGCTCATCGGCGTCGCGATGTTCCCGGCCGCCTGGGGAATCGCCAACGACCGTCGCTGGGGTTGGCGCCTAGGCATCGGTGCAGCGGCGGTGAACGTGATCATGCCGATCCAGTGGTACGGGTTCGGCAACCCGATGACGCTCGCCTTCGCCCTGCTGTTCCCTGTGGTCCTCCTGGTGCTCCTGGTCCACCCGGTCAGCCGGGAACACCAGCGCATCTGGTTCGAGTGAGCCGGCGGTGCCCGTGAGCGCCTCCGACCCCGCCATTCCCGACCCGAACCAGCCCCTGCCCGAAGGGGCGGCCAAGGCCAGCGCCGTGCGATCCATGTTCGATGCAATTGCGCCCCGCTACGACCTCGTGAACCGGATCATGACGTTCCGCCTGGACGTAGCCTGGCGGCGGCGGACGGTCCGCCGACTGGACCTACCGGCCGGCTCCCTGGTCCTGGACCTGGCCTGCGGAACCGGCGACCTCTGCCGTGACCTGGACCGGGCCGGCATGGCACCGGTGGGAATGGACCTCTCATGGGGGATGCTCGCAGCCGCCCGGACCGAAGCTCCCCTGGTACACGCCGACGCCCTCCGCCTGCCGGTGGCCGATGGTTCCGCCGACGGCGTCACCTGCGGCTTCGCCCTACGGAACCTGACCGGCCTGGAACCCTTCTTCGCGGAGCTGGCCCGGGCGCTGCGCCCCGGCGGCCGGATCGCCATCCTGGAGGTCGACCGCCCCCGCAACCGGCTCCTCCGCCTCGGGCACGGTGCCTACTTCGGCCGGGTGGTCCCGTTCATCGGTGGCCTGCTGTCCAACAGGGACGCCTACCGCTACCTGCCCCGCTCCGTCGCCTACCTGCCCCCTGAGGAGGACCTCCTGGGGATCATCGCCGCGGCGGGCTTCGTGGACGTGACCAAGGAATGCTGCAGCGGCGGAATCGCCCAGTTGCTGACCGCCACCCGCTCCTGACCGGGCAACCGGGTGGCCTGGGCCGCCGGGCCTTCAGGCCGAGAGCGCCAGCCCGAGCGCCAGGAGTGCGCCGGCCGCCAACTGGGTCCGACCGGTACGCCCCAGCACGTCCACCAGGTCACGCCCCTCGGCGCCGCCCAGCACGATCCTGACGGCCGGCCCGGCCAGGATCCCGGCACCCAGGACCAGGGCGGCCCAACGGCGATCCAGGGCACACAGCGATCCAACCACCAGAGCGCCGTCCAGGAGGGCGACGTAGAGCAGGCGCGTCCTGCGGTCGCCGAGCCGGACCGCCAGGGTGCGCTTGCCCGCCTCGGCATCGCCTGGAAGGTCCCGCAGGTTGTTCACCACCAGCAACGCACAGGCCAGGAAGCCGACCGCCGTGGCCGCCAACCAGGCCACGGCCGGTACCTGCTGCTGGTGGACGTAGGCACTTCCCACCGTTGCCACGAGGCCGAAGAAAACGAAGACGAAGACCTCCCCCAGCCCCAGGTATCCGTACGGGCGCGGCCCTCCGGTGTAGAACCAGCCGGCGGCCACCGAGGCCACCCCGACGAGGAGCAGCCACGGCGTGACGGCCGCCGCCAGCGACAGGCCGGCCATGGCTGCCACGGCGAAGGCGCCGAGCATCGCCAGACGGACCTCCTGCGGGGTGGCCAGGCCGGAACCCACCAGGCGTTGCGGCCCCACACGTCCGGGCCCATCGGTTCCCCGGAGGCCGTCCGAGAGGTCGTTGGCGTAGTTCACCGCCACCTGGAGTGCGAGCGCTACCACGAGGGCAGCCGCAGCACGCCACCAGATGATGCCGGAGCCGGCGGCCACGGCGGTACCCACCAGCACCGGAACGACGGCTGCCGGCAGCGTCCGGGGCCTGGCACCGAGGATCCAGCGTCGCATCCCGGCAGTCTGCCAGCGCGCCGGGCCGGGCATCGCGATCCACGACCGGTACCCGGTCGGCTATGCACCGGGCCCTCACTAGGGTCCGGGCGGTGAACCTCCTCGGCAACGAGACCAGCCCATACCTGCGCCAGCACGCCGACAACCCGGTCCACTGGTACCCGTGGGGGCCCGGGGCTATGGCCGCCGCCGTCGAACGCGACGTACCCATCCTGCTGTCCGTCGGCTACTCGGCGTGCCACTGGTGCCACGTCATGGCCCACGAGTCGTTCGAGGACCCGGCCATCGCAGCGATCATGAACGAGGGCTTCGTGAACGTGAAGGTGGATCGGGAGGAACGGCCCGACGTGGACTCCATCTACATGGATGCCGTGACCGCCCTGACCGGGCGGGGTGGCTGGCCCATGACCGTGTTCTGCCATCCCGATGGTCGACCCTTCCACGGAGGCACCTACTGGCCGGACACCCCCCGGGGCGGCATGCCGTCATTTCCACAGATCCTGGCCGCCGTGTCGGAGGCCTGGACGACCCGACGCGACGACCTCGACGGGCTGGGCGACCGACTGACGGCCTCCATGGCCCGCCACGGCGACCTCTCCCCCGGCGACGACCTGCCCCCGCCGGACACGCTGGCCAGGGCGGTGGCCCAACTGGGCGGACAGCACGACGACGAGTGGGGTGGGTTCGGCAACGCGCCCAAGTTCCCCCAGGCCATGAGCCTCGAGGCCCTCCTGCGACACCTGGCCTCCGGGGACGACGACGGCCCCTCCCGGACCAGGGCCGTCGAGGTCCTCACCACCACGCTCGACGCCATGGCCTCAGGAGGCATGTACGACCACCTGGGCGGTGGCTTCGCCCGCTACTCGGTGGACCCCTACTGGCTGGTCCCCCACTTCGAGAAGATGCTCTACGACAACGCACTCCTGGCCCGGACCTACCTCCATGGGTGGCGGGTACTCGGACACGACCGGTGGCGCCAGGTCGCCACGGAGACGATCGAGTACGTGCTGAGGGACCTCCGCCACCCCGATGGCGGGTTCTTCTCGGCGGAGGACGCCGACTCCGAGGGGGTGGAGGGCACCTTCTACGTGTGGTCCCTCGAGGAACTCCGCTCGGTGTGCGGTGACGACGCCGCAATGGCCGAGGCCTGGTACGGGGTCACCGCTGGCGGCAACTTCGAGGGATCCAACATCCTCCACCGGCCGGTCCGTGGCGACCTGGAGCGCCCGGCGGCCGTGGAACGCTCCCGTCAGGCACTCTTCGCCCGACGCGAGACCCGCGTCCGTCCCGGCCTGGACGACAAGGTCCTGACCGAGTGGAACGGCCTGATGCTGGCCACCCTGGCCGATGCGGCCATGGCAATGGGTCGCCAGGACTGGATGGAGGCGGCCCGGGCCAACGCCGACTTCCTCTGCTCGACGCTGCAACGCCCCGATGGTCGGTGGTTGCGCTCCTGGCAGGCCGACGGAGGAGCCCGGACGCTCGGCTATGCGGCCGACCACGCTGCGATGGTGGACGGGTTGACCCGGCTGGGTGAGGCCACCGGTGAGGTCCGCTGGATCGAGGTGGCGATCTCGACCGCCGACGTCCTCCTGGAGCTCTTCAGCGACGCCGCCAACGGTGGATTCCACACGACCGGAAGCGACGCCGAGGCCCTCGTGAAGCGCCCCAAGGACCTGATGGACAACGCCCAGCCATCCGCCAACAGCCTTGCCGCCGTGGCCCTCCTGCGCCTCGGCGCCCTCGTCGGCGACAACCGCTACACCGAGGCGGCCGAGGGCGTGCTGAGGCTCCTGGGTGACAGCGTCGCAGAGCACCCCACGGCCTTCGGCCACCTCCTGGGGGCCGTGGACCTGTTCCACTCGGGCATCACCGAGGTCGTGGTCACAGGCGACAGACCGGACCTCGTGGCGGCCACCGCCGGGTCCTGGCGCCCGAACGTGGTCCTCTCATGGGGCGAGTCCATACCCGGTCCCCTCTGGACGGGTCGCGATGGTGACCGGGCGTGGGTGTGCCGTGACTTCGCATGCCGGGCCCCGGTCGACACGACCGACGACCTCCTGGCCCAACTGGGCTGAGGTCCTGACCACCCGGCCGTCGTGGGCCACAGGCGTGCTATCAATGCCACCCGTGGCCCACGACAATCAGGAGACCCACCAGTGCTCTTCCACATCACCCACCACCACGACGAGACCACGTGTCCGGCCCACGACAAGGAGGCCGCAGATGCCTCGTTCGGTGCGGTCCTCGCCACGCTCGAGGCCAACGTGGAACAGGTCGTCGGCGCCTGGGTGGATCCTCCCGGGCACAACTTCTTCTTCGTCGTGGAGACCGACGACGCCGCCAAGATCTTCGCCGGCCTCTGGCCCATCATCCCGGCGGGCACGGCGCAGGTCCGCCCGGTCAACTCACTACAGGCAGCGCTCGAAACCGCCGACGAGCTGAGGTCCTGACACCAGACCAACCAGCGTCCACCGACCAGGTCTGCCAGTTCGAGACGGCCGTCTACGACCATCTCACGGGTTGAACCCCGGGGCCCGTCAACGGGCCAGCGACGCTCTCCGGGGGAGAGGGGGGTCAGGCCGCCTTCTCGAGGATGTGGATTCCACATGCGGAGCCGAGGCCGATGACGTGCGTCAGGCCGACCTTGGCACCCTCGATCTGGCGGTCGCCGGCCTCGCCCCGGAGGTGCGTGGTGACCTCGTAGACGTTGGCCACGCCGGTCGCCCCGATGGGGTGACCCTTGGAGATCAGCCCGCCTGACACGTTCACCGGGGTCCGGCCATCGCGGAAGGGGCCACCTGAGTCGATGAACTCGCCGGCGCCACCCGGCTCGCAGAGCCCCAGGTTGTCGTAGTGGATCAGCTCGGCCGTGGCGAAGCAGTCGTGCAGCTCCACCAGGTCCAGGTCCTCAGGGCCGATTCCGGCCGTCTCATATGCCTGGGCGGCGGCATTGCGGGTCAGCGTGTTCACGTCCGGCTGCACCTGCCCGCTCTCCACCCACGGGTCGCTGGTCAGCACCGAGGCCGAGATCTTCACGGCCCGCTTCTGCACCTCGGCTGGCATGGAGCGGAGGCGCTCCTCGGATACGAGCACCACGGCAGCCGCACCGTCACCGGTCGGGCAGCACATGAGCAGGGTGTTGGGATAGCTCTGCACCGGCGAGCCCATGATCTCCTCCATGGAGAACTCCTTGCGGTACTGGGCCAGCGGGTTCAGCGTGGAGTGCTGGTGGTTCTTGTATGCCACCCGGGCGAACTGCTCGAAGCCCACGCCGTCGTAGTCGCAGGCGTACTCCATGCCCGCCTGTGCGAACACCCCCGGCATCGTCTCGGTCCCGAGGATGCCGTCCACGCCGGTGACGGCGCCGTAGCGACCGGCCGCCTGGAAGACCTTCTCCTCGGCCTTGGCACCGCCGCGCAGCAGGCCCATCTTGCCCATCTGCTCGACGCCGAAGGCGAGGCCCATCTGGGCCTCACCAGCCTTGATGGAGAGGTACACGGTGCGGATGGCCGTCGCCCCCGTGGCACACGCGTTGGTCACGTTGTACACCGGTATGCCTGTCTGACCGATCTGCTTCTGGACCCGTTGGCCCATGCCCGTCTGGGACTGGAACAGGGTGCCGGCGCCCATCACGTCCATGTCGTGGATGGTCACCCCACCGTCGGCCAGGGCGTCCATACAGGCACGCGAGGCCAGGTCGACCGCATCCAACTCCGGGTAGCGGCCGAAGCGCGTCATCGACGTGCCCAGAACCCAAACTGCATCGCTCATCACAAGTCCTCCTTCAATCGTCCGTACAGGTCAGGCAGCCGCGTAGCCGAATGCCACGCAGTCGGTGCCGTTGTCATCCGTGCCACAGGTGAACGTGGTGAAGCGCAGGCGCATTCCCAGCTCGGCCTTCATCGGGTCGTCCAGGCCCACCACGTTGGCCCTCACAGACGTACCGTCGTCGGTCAGCACGATCGCCGACACGTACGGCACCGGAATGCCGGGTGCAGCCCGGTAGACGACGCTGAAGGAGCGCAGGGTGGCGTCGTCAGCGACGCGCACCGACCTGAACTCCTCCTTGCCGCACCTGGCGCAGGCGTTTCGGCGGTCGAAGTAGCGGGCCTGACATCCGGCACACTCGTTCGCCGCCAGGTGCGGGTCGTCTCCGATCCGCAGGTAGTCGACGATCGGCAGCTGGGTCGGGATCTCGACGACTTCCGTGGCTTCCTGGGTCATGTGGTTCCTCCGACGTCATGTCAGTGCTCAGGCCTGTCCGGACAGTACCGGTCGTCGCCGGACGGCTGCCAGCCGGGCCGCTGGCCGGCGGAGGTCGTAGGTCACCAGGCGCCGCGGTGCAGCACCTCGTCCAGCGGGCGTCGACCCCTTGTCGTGGACCGGCTGGAGCGGTCTCCTGATGGCTCCGGATGGCCAATGGCGATCGCTCCGACGGCACGGGCCTCCTCGGGGACGCCGAATCGACGACGTACCGCCGCCTCGTGCTCGAAGAGTCCGAAGAAGCAGCAACCCAGGCCTGCCTCCACGACGAGGAGCTGGAGGGCCAGGGCAGCGAACGCAGCATCGGTCAACCAGTACGGAACCGACCAGGCGTCGGACCCGGCACCGAGACCGGTAGCCACCTTGTCGGGCTCTCCATACCGAGCCAGGTAGCGGCTGGGGAGGCCGAACGGCACGACGATGGCCGGAGCGACCAGGAAGCCGGGCCAGGGGAACCCAGCCCGCCTCTCTGCCGACAGGGTCGTCTCCCAGTAGGACGCCACGTCGGCTCCCTCCAGGAGGAGGAACTCGACCCCCTGGCAGTTCCCTGCCGTCGGAGTCCTACGGGCGGCGTCGACCAGGTCGTCCAGCAGGCCGACATCAAGGGGTTCCGGAGTGAAGGACCTACAGGACCGTCGATCTCCCAGGGCGTCGGAGACGGTCACCGTGAGCGCCGCCACCGTTGGATCAGAGGTACTTCTCGAGGTCCTCGGCCAGGGCCCAGCCAGTGGCCACCAGCACGTCGCCGTTGGCCGCATCCAGGCCATCGAAGTAGGCGACGATGTCAGCCGGGATGTTCTCCGGCTTGAGGCTGGAGTGGTCGAACAGGCAGGCCTGGGTGCCCTTGCCCGGCGAGATGAAGCGACGCTCGTCGTAGGCCAGAGTGGAGAGCCCGATGCGCTTCACGAAGCGCCGACCCCACGCACGCTCCTCGCCCGAGGCCTTGTGGCCGGGGCGCGGGATGATGTCACTGAGGACCTTGAGGGCCTCGAACCCGGAAGGTTCGTTGAACCGGTACCCGATGACCACGTCCTCATCGGGGAATGCCAGCACGGCCCGCCTCAACTGCTCCGAGACCAGCGCCCGTAGCACCGTGTCCCGCCTGGAGGTCCTGTAGACGGATGCCAGGCCCACGATGACGCTGGGCGTCCCACCGATGCGCTCCAGGGTGCAGAAGGCGAAGCCCTTCAGACGGCCGCCCTCGCGGACCGTGGTGACCAGCACCCACTCCTCAGCCTGCTTTGAGATCAGGCCTATGCCGAACGGATTCGGCCCCAAGGCGCACAGATCCGCCATCTCTTCGATCTCGGCATCGCCGAGCATCGTGCAATCCTTGGTCTCGACCTCGATCGCCATCGGCTCAGGTGCCTCCGATTCCGCCTCCGCTACCCACTCCATCCTGCCGGTCGGGACCCCTTATCCCAACCCGCGGCACCACCAGGACCCATCAGAGGCGGGTCCGCAGGGCTCCGGATCAGGTGGTTCCGCCGGCCAGGACCGAGTCGGCACCCAGCAGGACCCTGATCTCACCCACCAGGCCACCGGCCGGATCCACGCAGAAGTCCTCCGGGAGCCGCAACACCTGGCTCTCCCCCAGGTGGAGGTACACCTCGGAATCCCCGGGGTGGGCGACCAGCAGCACCTTCAGTTCGGCAATGGTCTCCTCCCGGATGCGATCCACGGGAAGACGCACCCGGATCGGCCTGGCCTGGGCCAGCTGCTCCGCGTCCAGCACCTCCACCTCGTGGCAGATCAACTTGGGGAGGTCGTCGCGACGGTCCACCCGACCCTTGATCAGGACGATCCTGTCGTCCTCCAACTTGTGGCCGTGCTCGGTCATCGTCTTCGGGAAGACCATGACCTCCATGGCGCCACCCAGGTCCTCCAGGTCGAAGACGGCCATGAGGTCCCCGCGCCTAGTCCACTTCTTGGAGAGGTTCGTGACCACACCGCCGACCACCCGGAAGGACCCGTCGTCCACCTCGGCCAGGTCGTCGATGCTCGAGTCGGCCCGACGCCTCAGGGCACCCTCGTAGCCGGTGAGCGGATGGTCTGACACGTACAGGCCCAGCATCTCCTTCTCGAAGGCCAGACGGGTCGTCTTGTCGAACTCCACATCGGCCACCTCGGCCCTCTCGTCGAACTCCGGTCCGCCGGTGCTCTCACCGAACAACGACATGACGCCCATGTCGTGCTCCTTCCGGCGGGCCACCGTGTGGTCGATGATCTGCTCGTGGGCGTGCAGGAGCCCCTGACGGGGATGGCCCATCGCATCGAAGGCCCCGGCCTTGATCAACGACTCCACGGTCCGCTTGTTCAGGACCGTGGTGTCGCAACGCTCTGCGAAGTCGTAGAAGTCCTCGAACGGACCGTTGGCGGCCCGCTCGGCCTCGATCAGCTCCACCAGCCCCCTTCCCACGTTGCGGACGGCGGAGAGCCCGAAGATGATCCGACCCGGTGACTCCCCCTTCGCTGCATCCAGCGTCGGCACCGGCTCGAAGTCCGACCGTGCCACGTTGATGTCAGGCACCTCCACGGCGATACCCAGCACCCTGCACTCGTTCAGGTACACGGCGGCCTTGTCCAGGTTGGACCTCACGCTGGTCAGGAGGGCCGCCAGGTACTCGACCGGGTAGTGGGCCTTCAGGTAGGCGATCTGGTAGGCGATGAGGCCGTAGCCGTAGGAATGGCTCTTGTTGAACGCGTAGTCGGCGAACTGCTCGATGACGTCGAACAACTCCTCGCCCAGCGCCGCTCCGTAGCCGGTGGCGTCACAACCGCCCACGAAGCTGGCCCGCTCCTGCTGCATCAGCTCGCGGATCTTCTTGCCGCAGGCCTTCCTGAGGTTGTCAGCGTCGGCCAGCGAGTAGCCGGCGAACTTCTGCGCCACCCGCATGACCGACTCCTGGTAGATCATCAGCCCATAGGTGTCGGACAGGAGCTCCTCGGCATCGGCGTGGAAGTAGCTGACCTCCTGCCGGCCGTTCTTGCGATCTGCGTAGTCGTTGTGCATGTTGGCCGCCATCGGCCCGGGTCGGTACAGGGCCACCAGGGCGGCCACGTCCTCGAAGCTGGACGGAGCCAGGGAGCGCATCAGGGAACGCATCGGGCTGGACTCCAGCTGGAACACCCCGATTGAATCCCCACGGGCCAGCATCTCGAAGGTGGCCCGGTCATCCAGGTCCACGGTGTCGATCTCGACCACCTCGCCCCTGCAGCGCTCCACGTGGACCAACGTGTCGGTGATCACGTCAAGGTTCCGAAGGCCCAGGAAGTCCATCTTGAGGAGGCCCAGGTCCTCGATGCCGTGCATCTCGTACTGGGTCACGATGGGTGCGTCCTCGGGGTCCTGGCCCGACTCCGGCTTGCGCTGGATCGGCACGTACTCCGTGAGCGGCTCACGGGTGATCACCACTGCTGCCGCGTGGATCCCGTCCTGGCGGCGCAGTCCCTCGAGGCCCTTTGCCACGTCGATCACAGCGCGGACGTCATCGTCGCTGGTGTACATGTCGCGCAGGTCGGCGGCCATCCTGAAGCCGTCGGCGTGCTTCTCGGTCTCGGTGAGGCACGCTGCCAGCGGCGTGTCCCTCCCCAGGATCAGCGGCGGCATGGCCTTGGCGATGCGGTCGCCCATGGCGTACGGGTAGCCCAGCACCCGGGCGGCGTCACGGACCGCGGCCCGGGCCTTGATCTGGGAGAAGGTCACGATCTGGGCGACATGGTCCCGGCCGTACTTCTCAGCGGCATACCGGATCATCTCGTCCCGGAACCGGGAGTCGAAGTCCATGTCGATGTCGGGCATCGATATCCGGCTCGGGTTCAGGAACCGTTCGAAGAGCAGGTCGTAGCGGATCGGGTCCAGGTCGGTGATCCGGAGGCTGTAGGCCACGGCGCACCCGGCGGCGCTTCCACGCCCCGGGCCGACCCGGATCTCCTGCTGGCGGGCATGTCGGATCAGGTCCCAGGTGATGAGGAAGTACGACGAGAACCCCATGTCGCTGATCGTCCGCAGCTCGTAGGCCAGGCGTTCCACCACCCGGTCCTCCAGATGGTCGCCCCACCTCCTGCGTGCTCCCTCGAAGGTGAGGTGCTCCAGGTACGCGTCAGCACCGTCGAATCCCTCAGGGATGGGGAAGTCCGGCAGACGGGGCTTGCCGAACTCGATCTCCACGTTGCACCGTTCGGTGATCCACAGCGTGTTGTCGCAGGAATCCGGTATGTGACGGAACAGCTCCCGCATCTCATGCGAGGTCTTCAGGTAGTGCTCCTCCCCGGAGAACCTGAAGCGGTTCGGGTCGCTCATCAGCGAGCCGGTCTGCACGCAGAGAAGGGCGTCATGCGCCCGGGCGTCCTCCCTGTGGGTGTAGTGGCTGTCGTTGGTGGCCAGCAGCGGCGCTCCCAGGTCCCTGGCGATCCGTTCCAACTGGGGGTTGGTCCGATGCTGCTCGGGCATCCCCTGGTCCTGGAGCTCTATGAAGAGGTTGTCCTTCCCGAAGATCTCCTGGAGACGACCCGCCTTGGTCAGGGCATCGTCGTAGTCGTCGCGCAGCAGGGCCTGGAGGACGTGGCCACCCAGGCAGCCCGTGGTGGCGATGATTCCCTCGCTGTGCTCTGACAGGACCTCCCAGTCGACACGGGGCTTGTAGTAGTAGCCCTCCAGGAAAGCCCTGCTGGCCAATTGGATGAGGTTGCGATAGCCGGCCTGGTTCTCAGCCAGGAGCGTCAGGTGGTACATGAGCTTGCGACCACCGTCGGTCTCGCCGCCGGAGTCGTCCACGCGACCCCGCCGGGATGGCCGCTCGAACCTGGTGTCGTGGGCCATGTAGGCCTCCATACCCAGGATCGGCTTGATCCCGCGGTCCCGGCAGGCCCGGTAGAAGTCCAGGATCCCGTACATGTTGCCGTGGTCGGTGATCCCCAGGGCCGTCTGGCCATCAGCCACGGCGGCATCCACCAGGTCGCCGACCCGCGCCGCTCCGTCCAGCATCGAGAACTCGGTGTGGACGTGCAGGTGCGTGAACCCGCTGCTCATCGGGTGATGACGATCACAGGTAGGTGCCGTGCCGGGTGTCCGGGCCGTCGCCGGTCCCACCGGGCTCCAGCTCGGGAGGCCGCATGCCGGCAAGCTGCTGCTGTGCGGCCACCTGCTGGGCGAACAGGGTTGCCTGGATTCCCTGGATGAGTCCCTCCATCCAGCCCACCAACTGGGCCTGGGCGATCCTCAACTCGTCGACGCTGGGTGCCGCATCCTCGGTGAAGGGAAGGGCCAGGCGTCCGAGCTCCTCACGGAGGTCTGCTGAGAGGGCCGAACCCAACTCGGTCACCGCGGTCTCGTAGATCTCCCGGAGCCGGTCCCTGCTGGGTTCGTCGAGCGTCGCCGAACGCACCTCCTCGAGGAGCAGGCGCATCATCGTGCCGACCCGCATGACCTTGGCCGGGTGCTCGATCGACTCGTCGATCTCGTCGTCAGGCTCCCCGTCGGAGATCCCAGCGGCGTCCGTGAGCACCTCTGGTTCGACTGGTTTCGGTGGTGGTGGGACGTCTTCGGGCATCGTCTCGGACTCTATGCCCATCTACGCCCGCCCGGAGGGCCTCCACCGGGCACGGTCCTGAGGGGCCGGAAGCCGCCCCTCAGGTGACCACGGCGAGCGCGGGAACAAGCATCTCGTCGGCCGTCAGCGAGCCGTGTCGCCCGATCAGGTCGATCGAGGCCGACTCCGCCGGGTCCACGAAGGCCACCGGATCGCGTGCCAGGACGGCCACGTCGCCCAGCCGGGCCCGGGCCGCCGTCGTCACCTCGGGTCCCAGCCATCCGTCGGATACCACCTCGTCCACCGACCGGACCCAGCCCACCGGGTCGAAGGCTTCGTGGCATGCCGCCAGGAGGTCGGCGGCGGCGCCGGGCCGGGAGTGGAGCCAACGGAAGCGGGCCTCGCCACTCTGGCCGTCCACCAGGGTGGTGACCGAGGGTGGGAGGTGGACGAGGTTCTCTCCGACATGCACCAGGCCGTGGTCGGCGGTCACGACGATCGCCGTACCCGCCGGGAGTCGCTCAGCCAGCTCCCCGACCATCGCGTCGCATGCCGCCAGCTCCTCCTCGTAGCGATCGGCCAGGCCGAACTCGTGGGCCGTCCGATCTATGTCGTCCCAGTAGGCATACACGAACGGTTCGCCGCCTGCGAAGGCCTCCACCACCCGGGCCACGAGGCCGGTGCGGTCCCGGTACCCCATGAGGCGCGTGTCGGAGAGGTGGGCGGCCGTGAAGCCCGAGTCCGAGAATGCCTCCCTCGTCACGACCGGTGGCCGCTGCGACCCGAACACCTCACATGGCTGGAACTCCCGCGGGTCATGTCGCCGACGGGCATCCCCGTCACCCGTCGACCAGCGGAGCGCGTTGAGCACCTCGGCCTGGGCCGGCCTCTCGGGGGCGCCCACGGCGATCCGATAGCCGACCAGCCCGTGACGGCCCGGCGGCTCGCCGGTGGCTATGGAGGTGAGGGCGGCAGCCGTGGTGGAGGGGGCGACGGTGGTGATGGCTCCACCTGCGAAGCCGGTCAGGTTCGGGGCGACTCCCGGACGGGACCGCAACTGTTCCCAGCCCAGGCCGTCGAGCACCAGCAGGAGCGTGCGACGGGCTCCGAGTACCTCGTCGGGAAGCCAGGACGGCCAACCGCCCGGCGCCTGGTCGCCCTGCATGAGGGCGGGTACCAGGGCCGTGACGCAGCCGTCGTCGTATGCCGGGGCCATCGGTGCCAGATGTCCACCCACGGCCTGCATGGGCCGACCGTACTGCAGGCCCCTCCCACCCAGGGTGAGGCGTGAAGTCGCCACATCCGTGCTCCGGGAGCCACCGGGTCTAGGATCCACCGACGTGAAGGTCTCGACGCGGGGTGATTACGCAAGCCGCGCACTGCTGTCCCTGGCCCTCCATGGCGACGGCCAGACTCCACGGTCGGTTCGCGAGATCGCAGACCAGACGGGCCTTCCTCAGCCGTACCTGGAACAGATCCTGCTCGCCCTGAAGGGTGCGGGCCTGGTGCGCTCCAAGCGGGGCGTGGGTGGCGGTTACGTGCTGGCCAGGATGCCGTCGTCGATCCTGCTGTCCCAGATCGTGTCCGCCGTGGACGGACCGATCGTGGCCGGCGACTTCAGCGACCCCCACACGGACGGGGCATGCGACCACGAGGGCCAGTGCGTGCTGCTCTCCATCTGGGCCAGTGCCGGGGCCCACATGCGCGAGTACCTGGATTCCTTCACCCTGGAGGACATCGCAGCCATGGCCCGTGGCGACACCTCCTGGCCCAATACCTAGACGGTCAGGTAGACGGGTTCAGCCAGGCGGTCACGCGCTCTGATCAGATGGCTCCGGTTCACCCAGGCGATCCAGGATCTCCCTCAGGTCATCCGGCAGGGGCGACTCGAACTCGAGGCGCTCTCCGGTCACCGGATGGTCGAACGCGAGGTGGGCGGCGTGCAGGAACGGCCGGTCCAGGACCAGACCGCTGCGTTCGCCTCCGTAGGTGCCGTCCCCCACCAGCGGATGGCCGATGGCCGATAGGTGGACCCGGATCTGGTGGGTCCGTCCCGTCTCCAGGGTGCACGTCACCAGCGACACCTCCGGGGTTGCCCACGATGCCGAGACCTCGTAGCCGGTCCTGGCCGGCCGCCCCGAACCGACCACCGCCATGCGGGTCCGGTCCTTGGGTGATCGCCCCACCGGAGCGTCGACCACACCCTTGGGCGCCTCGAAGCATCCCCACGTCAGCGCCCGGTAGCGACGCCCGACGGACCGCTCGGCCAGCTGCGCCACGAGCGAGTCGTAGGCCTTCTGGGTGCGGGCCACGGCCAGCGCTCCGGACGTTCCCAGGTCCAACCTGTGCACGATGCCCGGTCTCGCCGCCGAGCCGACCCCGGCTATCTCCGGATGCAGGGCGAGGAGTCCGTTGACCAGCGTCCCGGTCTGGTTCCCGGCGCCGGGATGAACCACCAGGCCCGAGGGCTTGTCCACGACCAGCACGTCGTCGTCGGCGTAGAGAACCCCGAAGCGGACCGATGCCTCCGGACCCGGCACGTGCTCCGTCTCCCGCTCGAAGCCGGTGACCACCAGGTGATCACCCTCATGGACCCGCCGGGACCGCTGGTACACCACCTCGTCGCCCACCGAGACCCGGCCGGCCGCCAGGGCGGCGGCGGCCCGGTTGCGGCTCACGTCCGCCAGCAGCGAGACGACGCGGTCGATTCGCTCGCCATCCAGTGCCGGAGGAATCAACTCGCTGAAGCCCGCTCCGTCGCTCATGCGCGCCAGCTCCGCCAGGCGAGCAACCCGCCGGCCATGACGATGGTGGCATCGGCCAGGTTGAACACCGGCCACCACTGCAGGTCCACGAAGTCCACAACCGCTCCACCCAGGAACCCGTCGCCGGCCCGAAAGGCCCTGTCGGCCAGGTTGCCGATGGCGCCGCCCACGATCGCACCCACGGCGAGCAGGGCCACCCGGTCCTCCGTCCTTGCGCCCTGGCGTACAAGCAGGACGAGCACAACCAGCACGAGGAGGCTGAGGAGTGGTCCGAGGCCTTCACCGCGGCTGAATGCCGCTCCGGTGTTGAAGACGAGGTGAAGGCGGAGCGTCCAGAAGAGATCGATGTTGCGCTCCTCGAGCGCACCGGAGGCCCACCACTTGGTGAGTTGGTCCAGGCACAGGATCGCGGTGCCCACCAGCAGCGGCGCCGTCCAGCGGCGTCGCTGGTCGGCCAGGACGGTCACCGCCGACCCAGTCCCCCGACCTTGAACTCGACCCGTTCGGATGCCCACGGGATGGCCACCAGTCGATCCTTGGGCACGTTCCTGCCCGAGGTGACACAGACGCCGTAGACGCCCTTGCGGATCCGCTCCAGGGCGGCGTCGATCTGGTCCACAGCGTCACGTGCCTGGGCACTCAGGGCCAGGTCCAGATCGCGTTCCACGGCCAGGGTGTCGCCCTCGCCGGACTCGTCGTCGAACTGCACGTCACCCGGATCGCGGTCCTCCAGGAGGGAGTCCGCTTCGGCCTGGAGGGTGTCAGCGCTGCGTACGTACCGTGCGCGTTCCTCGAGCAGCGCCCGCTTCTGCCGGTCCAGGAACTTCGCTCCGAACGGCGACTTCTTGGCTACGGCCTTCTTCGCAGCGGCCTTCTTCGCCGGAGCCTTCCTGGCCACGACCTTCTCGACGGGGGCTTTCTCAGCGGGGGCCTTCTTCGCTACAGGCGCCTTCTTGGCGGTGGCCTTCTTCGCTACAGGCGCCTTCTCGACGGGGGCCTTCTTGGCGGCGGCCTTCTTCGCCACAACCTTCTTGGCGGGAGCCTTCCTGGCGGCGGCCTTCTTCGCTACAGGCGCCTTCTTGGCGGCGGCCTTCTTCGCCACGACCTTCTTGGCGGCGGCCTTCTTCGCCACAACCTTCTTGGCGGGAGCCTTCCTGGCCGCAGACGGCTTCTTGGTCGGGGCAGTACCGCTCTTCGTGCTCTTCGCAGCCATCAGCATCTCCTCGAGGAGTCCGCCTCGTGGACGGTCGTCAACCGGACCAGTAGCCGGTGGGCGCAGGATCGTACCGGTGGATTATCCGATCCGGTGGGATCGTGCAGGTGGTCAGGAACCTTCGTCGGCGAAGAAGGCGTCCATGTCCCCCTCGTCGCCGTCGACACCGCCGCCCATGGGCGCAATGGGATGAAGCCTCGTCACCGCTGCCGCAGCCTGGACGACGCTGGTTTCGGGTGATCTGGCGGGAGGCCTGGCGGGAATCGGCGTCGGCTCACGCACCAGGTCCGGACGTTCCTCCACGTCCCGCAGCACCGCCCGCATGTCCTCTACGGCCCTCAACAGGCGGTCCCGATGGGCCGCTACATGTTCCGCCGTGACCTCGATGCCCTCGGCCAGGATGTCCCTCTCGGCCTCCAGCGAGGCCACCTCGTCAAGCATCAGGATACGCCCAGCCTGTATCGCCGTACGGATCTCGACGTCCGCCGCGGCTCTCAGGTCAGATGCCTCGGCGCGGGCCTCCGAGAGGATCGCCGACGCCTCCGCTCCAGCCGTTGCGATGCCGGCCTCTGCCTCGGCCCGGGCCATCCGCGCGGCCTCCATCTCGTCGGACAACTGCTGTTCAGCCAGGTCGGCCCTCTCGCCGGCCCGGCGCAACGCCGTACGCAGGTCGTCCACCTCGTGTCGGGCACGCTCCAGGAGGGCGTCCACCTCGGCTGGGTCGTAGCCCCGCATCCTGGTCCCGAACTGAACCTGGTCCAGATCGTGCAGGAGGTGTTCGTCCATCATCCGAGTTTACAGCCGGAAGGTGCCCCGCTGAGGGCACCTCCGGTGCGCTGCATCAGCCGCAGAGGATCCCACGCAGCACCGAGAGGCCGAAGAAGGCCACGATCGGGGAAAGGTCCAGGGCCATGGCACCCATGCGCACCGGCGGGAGGAGTCGCCGCAACGGTCCCAGCATCGGATCCGTGAGCATGTACAGGAAGCCGGCGACGGTCTCCAGGGTGCCGTTCGGGGAGACGGGGAACCAGCTCATGACGACCCGCAGCACAAGCAGCAGCACGTACAGCTGGAGGAGCCCACAGACGATGACCATGCTGGACCCTGATCAGTCGGCGAGGCGCCGGCGGTCCTCCTCCGACACCTCCACGTCTGACGGCGTCATCAGGTACACCTGATGCGTGATCCGTTCCATCTGGCCCAATCCGCCGTAGCAGACGCCGCTGGCGAAGTCGATTATCCGTCGTGAGAGGTCGGCCTCGACACCCTGGAGGTTCACGATCACCGGTTGCTTGGCCATGAAGCGGTCGGCCATCTGCTGGACATCGTTGAACGAGGTGGGTGAGACCGTCGTGGGCTTGGCCGTAACCGCTGGCTGCAGGGGCCGCACCGTGCCCGTCGGTTCGGCCGGGAGGGTACGCACCGACCTGGAGACCTGGGTCCTGGTGTGCAGTGGGCTGACCATTCCACCGGTCTCGGCGACGGCGCGGGCCTCAGCGAACTCGGTGGAGGAAAGGGGGCCGCGTAGCACCGGCTCGTCGCCACGGGATTCGTAGCCCTCGTAGGCCTCGTCCGGGCCAAGGCCCAGCCACATCATCAACTTCTTCATCTACACCCGTTCATCCGGCGCCCACGGTCGACCGGAACGTCGGAACCGATCGTACCGGGCCGACCCGCGCCGGTGAGGGCACAGTCGGCTCGGCTCCTCAGCTCACCTCGCCGGTGGCACGATCCCCGAACAGGGCCCGGCCGATGCGGACCATCGTCGAGCCGTGCTCCACGGCCGACTCCAGGTCGTCGGACATGCCCATGGAGAGCTCGTCGAGCCCAAGGTCGTCGGCCAGCCCGGCGACCGTCCGAAACACCCCCCGGGTGGCCGTCGGGTCTCCGGCCGCCCCGACGGTCATCAGGCCCGCCACGTCCAGACCGGCGGCCAACGCCACGGAGACCAGGGACTCCACCTCCCCCGGAGGGCACCCACCCCGACCGGGCATGTCCAGGCAGTCCACCTGTACGAGGATCCGCCCGCCGGGTGATCGTCGGGCCACCTCTGAGACCAGCGCCGGTCGGTCGATCGTCTGCCACACGGCCACGGGACCGACCAGACGACGGACCTTGTTCCGCTGCACGTTCCCGATCATGTGCCACTCGATGGACCGGTCCCCGAGGGCCTCGTGCTTGGCGAGGAGTTCCTGTGCGTAGTTCTCCCCCACCGCCCGGTGGCCGGCGGCCAGGACGGCCAGGACGGCCTCAGGCCCGAACGCCTTGGTGACGGGTAGGAGGCGGGTCCGGCCGCCGCTGATCTCCCGGAGTCGTTCGTCCATCGAATGGATCCGGTCCACGACCTGGTCATGGTCCAATCGGGGCGCCGTCATCGCTCCCCCGTCTGGATCCAGGCCACCATGGCCTGTCGCCGCGTGGTGCCGGTGCCGCGATGGGACCAGTAGCGCTCGTCGCAGGACGTACAGGTGCCATCCACCACGGCCATCGTCGTGCCCAGGGTGTCCAGGACGTGCTCAACCCCGGCGGCGATGTCCAGGGCCGGCTGTGAGTCCCTCGTCCGTCCCCGAACCGTCGGGCCAAGGCGTTCAGCCATCTCGTCCAGGTCCCTGTCGCCGAACGCGTAGCAGCAGGCCCCGATGTGTGGCCCCACCACCGCCTGGAAGGGGCCGTCGGTGATGGCGGAGAGTGCGTGGACCGCCTGTTCCAGGATCCCGTCACGTAGGCCACGCCACCCGGCGTGTACGACGGCGATCCCGTCGCTCCCGAGGAGGGCGATCGGTACGCAGTCGGCAACCTGGACGGCGATGGGAGCGTCGCCCGCCACGGTCACCGCTGCGTCGGCGGCGGTACCGGCACCGTCGCCCGCTTCGAGCACCTCGACCACCGACGTGCCGTGCACCTGTTCCAGCCACGTCCAGGATCCGGGTGCGAGGGCGTGGCGCTGGCTGACCAGAAGGTTCTCCGGGCCGCCGACGGCCATGTCACCGTCGGCGGCCTCGGACATGACGACCCGGGCGGTCCGACCCGACGGGAGACTCCGTCGGGCCAGTTCCCGGGCCATCGGCCCCTACTTCAGAAAGCTCGGAACGTCGAGGTCGTCGCCGCCCTCGGCGAACACGTCGACTATGGCGTCATCGCCCGGGATCGGGCTGACCGGTGCAGCCGAGGGACGGTCACCGTCCCAGCGGTCGAACCCGGCGGCTATGACCGTGACCCTGACGTCATTGCCCATCTCGTCGTCGACCACTGCCCCGAAGATGATGTTGGCGTCGGGGTGGGCGACGCCGTGGACCACGCCGGCCGCCTCGTTCACCTCGAAGAGACCGAGGTCCCTCGGGCCCGAGATGTTCAGGAGGATGCCTCGCGCTCCCTCGATGGACGACTCGAGGAGGGCGTTGGAGATGGCCTTGCGGGCCGCGTTCAGGGCACGGCCCTCGCCGGTCGCCTGACCCACACCCATCAGGGCGGAACCTGCGTCCTGCATCACGGACTTCACGTCGGCGAAGTCGGTGTTGATGAGCCCCGGCGTGGTGATGAGCGTGGTGATGCCCTGGACGCCCTGGAGGAGGATCTCGTCGGCGGTGTCGAAGGCGCTCAGCAAGGGGGTGTTCTCGTCGGATATGTCGAGCAGCCTGTCGTTGGGTACGACGATCTGGGTGTCGACCACGTCCCTCAGCTGCACGATGCCCTGCTCGGCCTGGATCGAACGCCGCCTGCCCTCGAAGCTGAAGGGCCGTGTCACGACGCCGATGGTTAGCGCGCCGATCGCCTTGGCGACCTCGGCGATGATAGGAGCCGCACCGGTACCGGTGCCACCCCCCTCGCCAGCCGTGATGAAGACCATGTCGGCGCCCTCCAGCGCCTCCTCGAACTCGGCCCTGTGGGCCTCAGCCGACTGGCGTCCGATCTCCGGGTCCCCACCGGCCCCCAGGCCCCGGGTGAGGTCCCGGCCGATGTCCAACTTGACGTCGGCGTCGCTCATGAGGAGTGCCTGGGCGTCGGTGTTGACGGCGATGAACTCGACCCCCTTGAGGCCGGCGTCGATCATCCGGTTGATGGCGTTCACGCCGGCGCCGCCCACCCCGACGACCTTGATCACTGCCAGATAGTTCTGCGGGTTACCCACCATCGGTGCCGTCTCGATCCCTCGTTCCACCTGACCCGGGCCAATCCCATACCTTCAAGTAGAGGTTGAGGGTTATTAGCCTTCAACCTCGATCAGTGGTCATGAGACTACGGGGCGTGGTCACGGGTCGTCAACCCGGCCTTCCAACCGTCAATTTCATCCTCGCCTGGACATCAGGAGCACCGGTACTCATCACGCAGCACGACCGGATTGGCGTGGACCGACACATCGATCGACACGATGCACGACAACTCCACCCATGCCAGCACCGTCGCCAGGGATCGGAGCTCGTCATGGAAGTCGACGCCCAGGCCCAACTCGGCATCCACCCCGCCGACCAGCTCGGCACGTACCCCCCTCCCGGTCGGAACGAGGGCGACGATCCACTCCCCCAGATCGGGGGTCACGGCACCCGCCGCTGCCAGCAGGAGGTCGATCCCCGTCATCCGCGTGCCGGGAACACCCAGCCTGTCGACCCTCACGGTCGGGAGGGCGGAATCAAACGCCGGAACCTCCAGGACCGTGCCCGCACGGTCGAGAAGCCCCCTACGACCGCCGAGGTCCACCGCGTTCACGAACGCCTCACGCTCGACGATCCAGATCCTGACCGTCCCGGGCCAGTCCCGCTCGACCTCTACGTCGGCCACCCACGCCAGGACAGCCACCCGGCGGGCCACGGCCTCCGGCGAGACCGAGGACATGGGTGAGCCGAACCTGATACCCGACACGGCCTCGACCAGGGCCGGGTCCAGGCGACCACCGTCGATCTCGACCAGCAACTCGTCGACGTCCAGGAGTCCACTTCGCGTGGAGGCGTAGGCGCCCAGGAGGACGGCCGCTACGGCAAGGAGGGTCCATACCCACCAGAGCCGACGGGATCCGGTGGGCTCGTCCGACGCTGGACCTCCGTCGTCCCGGGATTCGACCCCGCCATCGTCCTGGTCGACCCTGCCCCCATCGACCCTGCCATCGTACGGATCCCCATCGGTCATCGCCCGAACCCGACCATCACGGTCTCGGCACGCAGCCGGATCCCGTGTACGTCGAGGACGCGTCGGACCACCTCGTCCATCAGGCCGTCCACGTCATCGGCCAATCCTCCGTCATCCACCTGGATGAAGTTGGCATGGCGCTCCGAGACCACGGCGGACCCGTACCTGTGCCCCCTCAGGCCTGCAGCGTCGATGAGCCTGCCGGCCGAATCTCCGGGAGGGTTGGTGAACACCGAGCCTGCGTTGCGTCCGCCCGGCTGGTTCTCCCTCCGCCACCGGACTATCCCGGCGAGCATCTCCTCACCCGCCGCACCTGCTGCCTCCTCCAGCCTCAGGACAGCCGAGGTCACCAACTCCGCCGGGCCCACATCAGACGTCCGGTAGCCGAGGGCGAGGCTGTCGACCGGTCGCACCCTCCTGACTCCCGTGAGCAGGTCGATCGTGGTCGCCTCCTCCAGGACCGACGCCATGTCGGAACCGTGTCCGCCGGCGTTCATACGGACCGACCCTCCGATCGAACCGGGCACCCCGACCGCCCACTCGAAGCCCGTCAGGCCGTCGGCCACCGTCCGCCTCGCCAGGACCGGCAGGTTGGTCGCACCGCCCGCTGTGACCATCTGGCCCGCGACCCGGATGGACTGGAACCCGCCACCCAATTGGATCGCCAGCCCGGCGAAGCCCCCATCCGACACCAGCAGGTTGGAACCCGACCCCACCACCAGGATCTCCACCTCGCTGGCGGTGGCGGCTCCCACGACCGCCTCCAACTCATCGGCATCGGCGGGACGAACGAAGAGGGACGCCGGCCCACCCACCCGGTAGGTGGTGAGCGGACCGATCGGATGCTGCCTACGGACGCCATCCGAGAGGCCGGCGGCGGCCAACGCCGTCGCCAGCGCCTCCAGGTCGTCCACCTCAGGACGCTCCCAGCCTGGCCCGGAGCTGGTCGGGCACAGCCGTGAGGTCGCCGGCCCCCATGGTCAGGCAGAGGTCCCCGTCGCGGAGCTCTCCGACCAGGGCGTCCAGCAGGTCCTCCCGCCTGGCCACGTATCGAACGTCGGCACCGGGCCTGTCCCGGAGCACGGCATCGGCCACGAGGCGGCCCGACACGCCGGGCCGCGGCGCCTCGCCCGATGGGTAGACGTCGGTCACGTAGAGCACGTCGGCATCGTCGAAGGCTCCGCCGAAGGAGGACCAGAGCGCCTCGGTACGGCTGAACCGGTGCGGCTGGAACACGGCCACCACCCGGGTGAAGCCACCGCTTCGGGCCGTCGCCAGAACCGCTCCGACCTCCGTGGGTAGGTGGGCGTAGTCATCCACCAGGACCACGCCGGCGACCTGGCCGCGGTGCTCGAACCGACGGGCCACCCCGCCGAAACGCGCCAGCGCACTCGCCACGGCCTCCGGGGCGGCTCCCGCCAGAACCGCCACAGCCGCCGCCGAGGCGGCGTTCCGGGCGTTGTGGAGGCCCGGAACCGGCAGCTCCAGTCCGAAGGTCCCGGTCACGGGCCCTGTGAGGGTGAAGCGGACGCCCTCCCACGACTCCACCACCTCGGAGAGCCGCCAGTCGGAACCAGCCGACGTGCCCACGGTGGCGGTCCCGTGACGGGCGGCCAGGGCGGCACCCTCCTCATCGTCCACGCCGACCACGACCGGCCCATCCACCGCCTCCACGAACCGGTCGAACGCCTCCAGGAGTGGATCGAACCCTCCGTGGTGCTCGAGGTGGTCGGGTTCCAGGTTGGTGACCAGCCCGAACCTCGCAGACAACTCGAGGAAGGAACCGTCGCTCTCGTCGGCCTCCACCACCAGCAGGTCACCCTCGTCCCAGGCTGCTCCCGTACCGATCTCGTTCACGTCGCCGCCAATGATGAAGGACGGGCGGAGACCGGCCTCCCGGAGGACCAGGGCCAGCATGGAGGCCGTGGTGGTCTTGCCGTGTGTGCCGGCCACCGCGATCGTGTGGCGGAGGGCGCTGATGGCGCCGAGGACCTCGGGTCGGCCACAGAGGCGGATGCCACGTTCGAGAGCTGCCCGGCACTCCGGGTTCGAGTCGGGCACCGCAGTGGAACGGGTCACCACCGCGGCTTCGCCGACCTGGTCCGCCGAATGTCCCACGCGGACATCCACGCCCAGGGCCGCCAGACGGTCCAGACCTGAGGAGGCCTTCAGGTCCGAGCCGCTGACGGTGTGCCCCATGGACACGAGGACCTCGGCGATGGCGCTCATGCCGGCACCGCCCACACCGATGACGTGGACGTGCGTGGGAATCGACAGGTCCAGCGGCGACTCAGGCATCCCGGACATCATCACACCGCCCGGCTGCATGCCTGAGGATCAGGTCGACCACCCGGTCGGCGGCATCCGGCCTGGCCATGGACCTCGCCGCCTCGGCCATTGCGTCGCGACGTGGGGGATCCGACAGGATCTCGCCGAGGAGATCCTCCAGGGCCGATCCGTCCAGGTCGGCGTCTGCCAGGAGCACGGCGCCACCGCTTCCGGCCAGGTGCCGGGCATTGGCCGTCTGGTGGTCGCCCGGAGCGCCAGGCAACGGAACCAGGACCGATGGAACACCCAGGACGGCCAGCTCGGCGACCGATGTGGCCCCGGATCTACAGACGACGAGGTCTGCGGCGGCCAGCAGGGTCGGCATGTCGTGCTCGTAGGCGACGGCGGTGTAGCCGACCCCTGCAGGCACCGCCCTAGCCATCTCGCCAGCCGCCCATCCACGTGCACCCACCACGTGGCGGACCGCCAGCGGTCCACCCCTCCAGCCCTCCACGAAGTCGGCCACCGCACGGTTTATGCGCCGGGCGCCCAGGGAGCCACCGAATGCGACCAGGAGGGGGCGGTCGTCCACGCCGATGCGGGCACGTGCCTCCGACCTGGTGCCGACAGCCGACCGGATCGCGGCCCGAACCGGATTGCCGGTCAGCTCGGGGCGGGGAAGTGCGGTGTCGACGAAGGACACTGCAGAGGCCCGCGCGAACCTTCCCAGGAGGCGGTTGGCGGCACCGGGTACCGCGTTCTGCTCGGCCACCACGAGGGGAACCCTCAACACCACCGCCGCCAACCCACAGGGGATGCTGGCGTAGCCACCGAGCGAGAGTACGACCCTCGGCCTGGCCCTCACCATGAGCAGGAACGCCCTCAGGAAGCCGGCCAGCAGGCCCGTCAGCGCCCCCACGTTGGCGGGAGTCAGGCGACGCTGGATGCCGCGTCCACCCAGGACGGTCAGGCCGAACCCCGCCCCGGGAACGAGCTCCACCTCGACGCCCCTACGGCTTCCCACGAGGTGTACGTCGGACCTGTCGGCGACGACGCCGCGCTCCACCAGGGCTGCCGCCACGGCCAGTCCAGGCAGGACGTGTCCGGCGGTTCCGCCACCGGCGATGAGGATCCCACCGCGACGTGGGCCGTCGCCATGCGCCCGCTCCACGTTCACCGGGCCTGCCGGGCGACGTTCAGGAGGATCCCGAAGGCCGTCAGGGTCAGCACCATCGAGCTCCCGCCGTAGGAGACGAAGGGAAGCGGAACCCCCGTTATGGGCAGCACGCCCAGCACGGCCCCGATGTTGACGAATGCCTGGGTGAGTATCCACGAGGTGATTCCGGCCGCCAGGAGCTGACCGAACCGGTCAGGTGCGTGCACGGCGGTGGACAGCCCGAAGATTCCCAGCACCAGGAAGGCCAGCACCACGAGGATGGCCACCACGAAGCCCAGCTCCTCGGCCACGATGGCGAAGATGAAGTCCGTCTGGACCATTGGGAGGAAGCCCCACTTGGCCCTACTGGCGCCGAGGCCCAGGCCCCAGAGTCCGCCGTTGGAGATCGCCACGCCGGCCTGGATCGTCTGCCAACCGGTGTTCAGCGGATCGCTCCACGGATCCAGCACCGAGAGGAGGCGATCGCGCCGATAGCCGGCGCCGAGGCTCAGCACCGCCACCAGGCCCATTCCCGCCACGCCGGTCAACGCCAGCGACCCCAGGCCCAGTCCAGCGAAGAACAGCAGGCAGGCCACGATGCTCCCGAGGATCAGCGCCGTCCCCAGGTCCGGCTCCAGGAAGATCAATCCCCCTACGCCACCCAGCACGACCAGCATCGGCCAGAGGGTCAGGCGTACCGACTCGGGCGGTCGCGAGGAGAGGATGGCTGCGCCGTAGAGGATCACCGCCAGCTTCGCGAACTCAGAAGGCTGGAAGGAGACCACGCCGACGCCGAGCCACCGGGCCGACCCGTTGGTCCGGATCCCGACCCCGGGAATCAGCACCAGCACCAGCGGGACTATCGCCAGCACCAGACCGGGCCGTGCCAGCCTGCGGAGGCGGCGGTAGTCCACCCGGAGCGTGACCGACAGGCCCACCAGGCCCATGGCCACCCAGATTACGTGCCTCCGCAGGTGGTACCACGCGTCCCCGTAGGTCTGGAGGTCCGAGACGGACGACGACGAGACCACCATCACCAATCCCAGTAGGCCGAGGAGCATGGCCATGGACCAGAGCACCACGAAGCGGGCCGAGCGTCCCTCACCGGAAGCGACCCGCTTCGACGTACGGGCTGTCACCGCGCCAGCTCCATCCGCACTCATGCGTCGCCATCCCCGGCGAGGGCCCGGACGATCCGCTGGAAGTCCCGCCCCCGCTCCGCATAGGAGCCGTACCAGTCGAAGGATGAACAACCCGGTGAGAGCAGGACGGTCCCGGTACCGGCCGCCGAGTCCCTTGCCGACATGACGGCCTCCTCCATGCTCGAGGCGATCACGACGGGGCAGGCACCATCGAAGGCCGCTGCCATCTCTCCGGCCGCCTCGCCGATCGCCACGACGGCCCTGGGTCGCCCATCGGCAAGGCGCTCCAGGTCGAGGCCCTTGTTGCGTCCTCCGACGATGAGGACCGCCCCCGGGAGGGCCGCCATCGCCGTCAGCGTGGCGTGGGGGGTGGTGGCCTTGCTGTCGTCCACGTAGCGGACGCCATCCACCTCCGCCACGAAGGACATCCGATGCTCCAGACCGCTGAAGCTCCGCAGCGAGCCGGCGCAGGCCTCCAGGTTGGCTCCAGCCAGGACGGCGAGGATGCAGGCCGCCTGGGCGTTCTCCAGGTCGTGGGGCATCGAACGCCCCATCTCCTCGACCTCGACGACCGGGGACCCTTCAAGGGTGAGGACCCCGGCCCGGACGTGGCACGCAGCGTCCGGGGTTCCGAATCCCGTAGCGCCGGACGGTGCCCTGGCAGCCACCACCGCGTCGGCGAGGTTGGCCACCGCATCGCCAGGCGAGGCGACACCCTCCCAGATGCGCGCCTTCGCCTCCTCGTAGGCGGCAAGGTCCGCATGTACGTCGAGGTGGTCGGGAGCGAAGTTCAGCCAGACGGCCGGCGACGCCGAGAAGCCGGCGGCATGGCCCAGCCGGAACGACGAGGCCTCCACGACGAACACGTCGGCGTCGACGTCATCGATGGCTGCAACCAGAGGAGTGTCCGTATTGCCGGCCGTTACGGCCACCAGGCCGGACCTCTGCAGCATGTCGGTCACCAGGGTGACCACGGTCGTCTTGCCGTTGGTTCCCGTCACGGCGCACCGGGGCCGGGTGTCCCAGCGCGTCGCGAGGTCCGACTCGTCCAGGACCTGGACGCCCGCAGTGGCGGCGGCGGCGAAGACCGGGTGCCCGTCAGGTACCCCCGGCGACACGACCACCTCCCCCGCCCTTTCCAGCAGCGCCCACCAGTCCTCCGGAAGGGGCGATTCGACAAGCTCCACCGAAAGGCGCTCCGCACAGGTCCGCGCTTCCCACCCGGGCCGATCATCAACGCCGAAAGCCTCCAGGCCACGGCTGGAAAGGGCATCCAGGACCGCCCGGCCCGTGACCCCCAGGCCCAGCACGAGGACCGGTCCGCTCACCCTCCGACCGCCCCGGAGGCGATCGAGTCTGCGTAGAAGATCCCCAGCCCGACGGCCGTGCAGAGTCCGGACATGATCCAGAAGCGGATGATCACGGTGGTCTCCGGCCAGCCCCGAAGCTCGAAGTGGTGGTGGACCGGGGCCATCGAGAACACCCTCCTACCGCCCAGCAGGCGGAAGCTTCCGACCTGCAGGATGACCGAAACCGTCTCGGCCACGAACAACCCGGCCACCACCGGTAGCAGCAGGTGGGTATTGGTCGTGAGCGCAAGGGTCGCCAGGCCGGTGCCGATCGCCAGTGAACCCGTGTCGCCCATGAAGATCCGGGCCGGGGCCGCATTCCACCAGAGGAAGCCCAGGCAGCCGCCGGCCATGGAGGCGGCGACCACCGCCAGGTCCAGCGCATGGGCCACGTCATAGGTCTCCGGGTACCGGAACTGCCAGAAGGCGATGACCGTGTAGGCCCCGAAGCAGAACGTGCCGGCGCCTGCCGCCAGGCCATCCAGGCCGTCGGTGAGGTTCACCGCATTGGCTGATCCGATGATGAGCAGGACCGCCCAGATGGCCCACAGGGTGGATCCCAGCTCCAGCCCGGGCTGGTCGAAGCGGGTGAAGGAGAGCTGCGTGTGGGTCGGCGCGTGCTCCAGCATCAGGATGGCGAAGGTCACCGCGACCGCCAGCAGGCCGAGCATCTTGGTCCGCTTGTTGAGGCCCAGGCTCCGCTCGCGGACGACCTTTATCCAGTCGTCTATCAGGCCGACGGCGCCGCCGCCCATGATCGCCAGCATCACGAAGATGCCGCTGCGCGTGTAGATGCCCCGGTACAGGTCGCTCAGGACGTAGCCGAGGAGCGCTCCGCCCACGATGGCCAGGCCGCCCATGGTCGGGGTGCCGGCCTTGGTGGCATGCCCCTGGGGGCCGTCATCGCGTATCGGCTGGCCGATCTGCAGCTTCGTCAGCCACCAGATCAGAAGGCGGGTACCGGCCAGGGAGGAGGCCATGGCGATCGCCGCAGCGAGCAGGAGGCGGATCATCCGATGCCGCCATCCGGGAACATCCGGGCCCACTCCTGGCGCGCTACCACCCGGTCGTCAAAGGGCTCCAGGCGACCCTCCGACTCCTGGGTGTCCTCATGGCCCTTGCCGGCAATCAGCACTAGGTCATCCGGGCCGGCGATGCGAAGTGCGCCGGCGATCGCAGACCTCCGGTCGGGTTCCACGAGCAGTGGGTCGCTATCCATACCGGACAGGATGTCCGCTATGACCCCCTCGGGTGGTTCACCCCTCGGATTGTCAGACGTCACGACCACGATGTCGGCGCCGGACAGGGCGATCCTCCCCATCTCCGGTCGCTTGCCACGATCACGCCCGCCACCGCATCCGAACACGACCAGGAGCCGGCCCGCGACAAGCTCGCGGGCCGTGGCGAGGGCGGCGGACAGCGCATCGGGGGTGTGGGCGTAGTCCACGACCACCATGGGGCCGCCCTCCAGCGGTACCGGCTCGAACCGACCCGGCACCGGAGGAGCCGAGGCGAGGCCGTCGACCACCTCGAGCTCCCCGACCCCCAGGGCTGCCGCCATCTCTGCTGCCAGCAGTGCGTTGGCGATCGTGAAGCGCCCCGGGGTGGACACCTCCACCGGGTGTCGCCTCCACTCGAACCCGACGCCGTCACGGCGGACGACTCCGCCGGCCGTGGCGACCTCCAACTCGGTCACGTCCATTCCGGCCCGACGGGCGCAGTCGGCCATCCGCCCGCCGGCCGGAGTGTCCACCATGACCAGTGCCCGTGTGGCGAATGACCCGTCGAACAGTCGGGCCTTGGCCGCCTCGTAGTCGGCCATCGAGGCGTGGAAGTCCAGGTGGTCCCGGCTGAGGTTCGTGAAGCCAACAAGGGCGAACTGCGTGCCGTCCACACGGTGCTGGGAGAGGGCATGGGATGACACCTCGATGGCGGCGGTTTCGACGCCGTCGGAGACCCAGCGGTCCAACATGGCCTGCAGGTCGGTCGCCTCCGGGGTGGTCCTCCCCCCTGACAGGGTGCCGTGGGCATCCGTACGCCTACCGGCCCGGCCGAGGATCCAGGTGAGCAGGTGGACGACGCTGGTCTTGCCGTTGGTGCCGGTCACGCCGACCAGGTCCAGCTGCCGCGACGGCCAACCATGCATGGCCGCTGCCAACAGGGGCATGGCCGCACGGACGGAGGGGACGACGACGGTCGGCGCCGTAAGGCCCAGCGGACGCTCCCCCAGGAGCGCGGATGCCCCACTCCGCACCGCCTCGACGGCGAACTCGTGGCCGTCGTGGGATGCCCCCGGAACGCAGCAGAACAGGTCACCCGGCCGAACGCTCCGGGAATCGTGGGCCACCCCGGTCACCTCGGTCGAAGCCGATGCCGATGCCGCTCCGAGGATCGGCCCGTTGATCCCGGCGGCGCGGAGCAGCGCACCGAGCCGCATCTCAGCCGCCGGTCGCTGAGGCGGCGACCAGTTCGCCGGACTGTTCGAGCCGTGACGCCTCGGCAGCCTCACGCAGGATTGCATGGCGGGCCGGCGTGAGTGCCATGACCCGGCCTTCACGGTCCGCCTCGACACGTTCATCAGCCGACGGGATCCTCAGCTGCCGTACGGCGAACCTGGCGAACTCGGCGAATACGGGGGCAGCCACCCTGCCGCCCGAATAGACCTCCCCGGATGGCTCGTCCACGACCACGATGACAGCCAGTCGTGGCGCCTCGGCGGGCAGGAAGCCCGCGAAGCTGGCGACGTAGGACCGGTTGCCCTTGCTTCCGTAGCCACCGGCGGGCAGGACCTTCCAGGCGGTGCCGGTCTTGCCCGCCACGCGGTAACCGGACACCTGGGCCCGGGTACCGGTTCCGGACGCCACGACCTGCTCCATCATCCCCACCACCTCTGCGGCCACGGCGGCGGGCAGGACGGATAGGGATGGGCCGGGACGTCGGGGTTCGAACACCCCGTCATCGTCCCGCGTTCCGAGTACCAGTGTGGGCGCGGGACGCACTCCCCCGTTTGCAAGAGCCGAATACGCCACCAGCATCTGCAGGGGCGTGGTGGAGACCCCCTGTCCGATCGCGATCGTGGGCAACGACGTTCCCGACCACCTTCCCGCCGGGTGGAGGATTCCGCTGGCCTCGCCGGGGAAGTCCAGGTCCGTTACCGACCCCAGGCCGAACTCCCGGAGTTGTTCGTGGAGGGCCTCGGCCCCGAGGTCCTGTGCCCACAGGATCGTCCCCACGTTCGACGACCGGCGGATGATGTCGGCCAGGGTGAGCTCCACGGTCTCGTGGAAGGGTGAATCGCTGAAGGTGGCATCGTGCACCTTCAGGCGTGGCGGCACCTCGCGCACGGTGTCCGGCGCGGCCACCGCCCGATCCAGGATCGCCGAGACGGTCAGTGGCTTGATGATGGACCCGGGCTCGTAGGTCCAGGTGACCGCCAGGTGCTCGGAGGAGATCCTCACCACTCCGTCTGCGGATCGTCGGACCGTCGCCGAGACCAGGATCTCGCCCGTGGCCGGGTGCATGGCGACCAGGACGCCGCCCTTTGCGCCGACGGCCTCCACGCGCTCGAGGAGGAGTCGCTCGGCCTCGAACTGGAGCGCTCGGTCCAGGGTGAGGACCAGGGTCCTGCCGTTGCAGGCCGGCTCCACCGAGTACTCACCGCCCGGGATCGACGCCCCCCGCATTCCCATCTCGAACTTCCGCTCGCCGTCGGTACCGGAGAGAAGGCCGTCGTAGACCAGCTCGATGCCGCTGATTCCTATTGAGTCGATGTCCGTGCGACCCAGGATCGAAAGGGCCGAGTCCCCACCGGGCCGGATCCTCTCCCATTCCTCCTGTGCGTAGACGCCGGAGATCTCGAGCGCCAGGATCGCTTCGGCCACCTCCAGGTCGACCTGGCGCCCCAGGTAGACGAAGCTCTTGTCGCTGGAGATGCGACGTTCCAGGACCTCGGGGTCGGCTCCCAGGACCTGTGCGAGCGCCCGAGCCGCCCTGACCGGGTCCTCCACCCGTCGCGGGTTGGCGATCATCGACTGCCCGGGAACCGAGAGGACCAGGTCGACGCCGTTGCGATCCACTATCGCGCCGCGTCCCGCCCTCAACCTGAGGGTCTTGATGCGCTGGGCCTCACCGTG
>Ga0208748_1000011_pt1 | contig 100661 bp, 105 predicted proteins | sample Knorr_S7_td_Bott_FD_185599 | JGI IMG/M metagenome (GOLD analysis project Ga0208748, IMG submission 185599) | Marine microbial communities from Southern Atlantic Ocean transect - Knorr_S7_td_Bottom_ad_4513_LV_A (SPAdes) (version 2) | ecosystem: Environmental > Aquatic > Marine > Oceanic... | reverse complement strand
CATGAAACGGTAGAATTGCAGGTCATTACAAGAGCAAAATTAGAAAAATTCAATTTAGAATTTGAGGTTTTAAATGCTATATTTTCTCCAAGAAAACATCCTGTTATAAAACTTGAAGTTAAGTAAACAATGAAAAAATATATCTTATTATTTCTATGTAGTATTCTTATTGCTCAAACCAATATTGTTCAGACTCATATTACGATGGTTTCTACTTCGAATGTTTTTGCTGAATACTATGATTGTGGTTGTCCAAATAATCCTCTTGGAGGATTAGCTAGAAAGGCTCATTTTATAAATACACAAATGATAAACATGAGTAAACAAGATCCAATCTTGCTTGATGCTGGAAATATGCTGTTTGACAGTAACGAGGTTAATCCAGACAAACTTCCTCTTAAAGACAAGAAATATAAAGCAGAAAATTTGGTTAGAGCCATGGAATTATTAGATCATGATGTAATCAATGTTGGCTCTAATGATTTTAAGGGAGGCTTAGATTTTCTGACAGATGTTACTTCTCGAACAACAATCAAGTTTGTATCTGCAAATTTATATGACAAAAATGAAGAATTATTGTTCTTACCTTATCATATTGTTTCTTCTAAAGGGTTGGATATTGGTATTATTGGGTTGAGTGAAGCGACAAAACATAATTCAGTGATAAATAAAGATTTTGTGTCTGAGGGAAATAAGAATATTGATAAAATTATTGATTCTGTTGATATCGTGGTGATTCTCATTGATATCAGTGATGATAATACTATCGATTTAGCAAGTGCTTTTCCCAGGGCAGACTATATATTTTTAAGTGGCGTAAAATATTTTACTGAACCAAAGGCCCAACAAAGACAAGATGGTCCATTCATTTATGCAGGTGGAATCCAAGGAAAACGCCTAAGTATTGTTAATCTATATTTGAAAGATCCTAAAACGTCCATAACGGATGCCTCACCATCGTTTTCTAGAATGAATTATATAAGTAATAGCCTGAAGAGATATAAAAGCAAGGATTCTTCAAAAACACTTAATGAGATTTATGCTGGTGAACCAGGTATGTTACAATTAATAGATAATTATAAGAAAGAATCTAAAGAACTTGAGGAATTTTTACAGGAAGAATTCAAAAATAATAATTTCAATCTATTTACAATTATTGATCTTAAAAAGTCAATGCAAGAGGATAAAAAAGTTGCTGATTTTGTCAAAAAAGTAGCAGCTAATGCTGATTTTCCTTTTGAAAAACGATAATTCTTTTTTATTATGAACGACACATGCGAGTGTAGCTCAGTGGTAGAGCATAACCTTGCCAAGGTTGGGGTCGCGAGTTCGAATCTCGTCACTCGCTCAATAGTTAGCTTTTAGTCCAGCCTAAGAAACTCTCTACGATTCTTTTATGAACTATTATAGAACTAGGCTTTAATTTTTCTTTTCTTATGTCCCAATACCACTCTAAAATTGAAGGAGAGAGGTGTTTAATCATAATGCCTCGTCCATATCGGGCAGTTATGGTATTTTCAAAAGTTTTTAAATGATAAGAAATTAGCGTAATCGTGGATGACTTCGGTGGTTTTATCCTAAAATGAATTTTTTTATGCTGTAGGTAGGTTTTTATTGCATTATTGAGAGTGAGTTCTTCTTTGCCGCCTTTTTTGATGTCAAATATTCGATTTAATTCTTTTTGCTGTTTTAAGCAATCATTCCAAGTTAGGGTAGGGCCGAGTTTTCCCAAAGTTATATTAAAATATCTTTTTTTATTTTTTAATGGATCGTACGCATAAATTGAATACATAACATATCCATCATTTTTTCCATTTCTTTTTCGTTTGTAAATACTACTCATATTGATAACTTCTTTTTAAACTTTTTATTAAAATATGATACAAAATATATTAACACACAATTATTTTCCACATGATGTTGAAAACTTCTTATATTCAACAATATTTAAATTTAAGAAAATAATTATAAAATCGCTTAACTTTTTTTATGGATAAGAATATAGAAATAATTAGTAACAATAAAAAAGCATTTTATCGCTATACTATCATTGATCGCTATGAAGCAGGCATGGTTCTTTTAGGCAGCGAGGTTAAAAGTTTGCGCGAAAAAAAGCTAAATTTAAAGGATAGTTTTATTGCTATAAAAGATAACAAAATCTTGCTAATTGGAGCCCATATAAGCCATTATTCACACACCGGATTTGAAGGACATCACCCGACGAGAAACCGCGAACTATTGCTACATAAAAAAGAACTCCTTCGCTTAAGAGATATTGTTGCACGAAAAGGATTAACTATTGTCCCTTTAAAAGTGTATTTTAAAGGCAGCGTAGCAAAGGTTGAGTTCGCTACTGCTAAAGGAAAAAAAACATATCAGAAAAAAGAAGCCTTGAAAATCAAAGACTTAGAAAGAGAAGCTCGACGAGAAATGAGGAAAAAATAGTGGGTTTTTTACCTGTTGATGACCAATTAGAAATCATTTCGAGGGGAACAGAAGAAGTTATTCCACTTAAAGATTTTCGTAAGAAATTAGAGCAATCTATCGACGAGAACAAGCCACTTATTATTAAGCTAGGTTGTGATCCTAGTAGGCCAGATTTACATATTGGTCATGCTGTTGTACTGCAAAAGCTACGAGACTTTCAAGATTTAGGGCACCAAGCAATACTAGTTATTGGTGATTTTACAGCCATGATTGGAGATCCTTCTGAACGCAATAAAACACGTCCACAGCTTACCATAGATGAGGCAAAAATAAATGCAAAGTCCTATATTAATCAATCTAAAGTAGTGCTTGATGTAAAAAGCCTTAAAGTCTTATTCAATAGTACTTGGCTTAACAAAATGACATTCGAAGATGTAATAAAAATGAGTAGTAAGTATACTGTTGCTCGTATGATTGAGCGTGATGATTTTACAAAACGTTTTGAATCTAAAATTCCTATTTCAATGCATGAATTTTTATACCCTTTGGCGCAAGCAATGGATTCGGTCGAAATTAATGCAGATGTGGAATTAGGTGGTACCGATCAAAAGTTTAATTTATTAGTTGGTAGAGATTTACAAAGAGAGTATGATCAAGATCCTCAAATTATTATTACTCTTCCTCTATTAGAGGGAACTGATGGGGTAGAGAAGATGTCGAAATCATATGATAATTATATTGCTTTCGACGATTCTCCAGAGGATATGTATGGAAAATTATTATCAATTAGTGATGATATGATTAAGAAATACTACAAATTAGCTGTTTTTGCCGACAAAGATAAATTAGCTTCTATTGATAAAAAATTGAGCGATTCTTCAATAAATCCACGTGATATCAAGCGAGATTTAGCAAGAGATTTAGTTTCTCGTTATTACGACGATAATAAAGCAAAGAAAGCTGAAGATGCATTTGACCAAATATTTATTAAAAAAGATGTTCCAGATGACATTCCAACCATCACTATTGATACCGATTCTAATATCATTGATGTTCTTCTATCGCAGAATCTTGTTTCAAGCAAGGCAGAAGCCAAGCGTTTAATTACACAAAATGCGGTTAAAATAGATGGAGAAGTTTGTAGCAACCCAGCGCATGTTCTTGAAAAAGATAGTGGTGAACTTGTAATTAAGGTTGGAAAAAGACGTTTTCTAAGAGTATTAGGCTGATAAAATTAGTTTTATCTTATTTTTTTGTTACCCAAAGTCAATTATTCTCATAAATTCGGTAGTTATTTAAATATAATTTAGGGAATTCATGTCTAATAATACTGTCAAAATCACAGATAGCAATTTTAAAAAGCTCGTAATTAATTCAAAAAAAGTTGTAATTCTAGATTTTTGGGCTGAATGGTGCGGTCCATGTAAAGCTATAACACCAATTCTAGATGAAATTTCTAATGAATTCGGCAATAAAGTCCTTATAGGTAAGGTAAATGTCGATGAAGTTAAAGGATTACCCGTAAAATACGGTATTCGTAGTATACCAACTTTATTGTTTTTTAGTAATGGAAAAATAACACAACAAGAAGTTGGTCTTCAATCTAAGCAGACATTAGTAGATAATATTACCAAAATTATAAAAAGTTAATATTAAACAAATTAATTTAGTGACAGATAAAACTATTCATAAAACCATCATTATTGGTTCTGGTCCAGCTGGACTTACTGCTGCGATTTATGCAGCACGTGCTAATTTAGATCCAATTGTTTTTGAAGGAAACCAACCTGGTGGCCAACTAACTATCACCACAGATGTGGAGAATTATCCTGGATTTCCAGACGGAGTTTTAGGGCCAGATATGATGGATTTATTTCGTAAACAAGCTCAGAAATTTGGAGCTCAATGTTTTTATAAGCATGTATCAAAAGTGGATTTTTCAAGTTCTCCATTAAGGGTTTATGTTGGAGATGAAGAATATCTTACCAAATCAGTTATTGTTTCTACTGGTGCATCTGCAAGATTATTAGGCCTTGATGCAGAGAATGAACTGATGGGGTATGGAGTAAGTACCTGTGCTACCTGCGATGGATATTTTTTTAAAGACAAAGAGATAGTAGTTGTAGGTGGAGGAGACTCAGCAATGGAAGAAGCAAATTTTCTAACAAAATTTGCAAATAAAGTTACTATTCTTCATCGTAGAGAAGAGTTTCGAGCATCAAAAATAATGATCGATAGATCTCTAAATAATCCAAAGATTGATATTATCAAAAATGTTGTTGTAAGTGATATTTTTGGATCACAAAAAGATGGAGTTAGTGGTGTCTTGTTAACCAATACATTGAGCGAAGAAGAAAGCAAATTTAATTGTGATGGTGTTTTTTATGCTATTGGGCATAATCCTAACACCAAACACTTCCAAAATGTACTCGATTTAGATGAACAAGGATATATTCAGACTAAAGGTAAATCAACGACGACGAATATTCCTGGAATTTTTGCATGTGGAGATGTGCAAGATAGTTATTATAGACAAGCAGTTACAGCGGCTGGAACAGGATGTATGGCCGCTATGGATGCAGAGAAATATTTAGAAAGTTTATAAAAGAATAGTTTTTCTGTCTCTAAAAGGAGGCAATATGGAGCTTAAGCAGATTTATAATATCAGCACTCTGCTGCTGAATTATGGTGAAAGAAAAGTTTTAGATATCAATACTCTAAAATTTCACAACGGATTAATTTATGGCATATGTGGAAACTTGGGGTCTGGTAAAACTTCTTTAATGAGGATTCTTGCCGGTCATGAAGTTCAATCTAAAGGAGATTTATTATATCAAGGATCGCCCTTTAAAAAAAGTCTTTTTGGAAACGTAAAACGCGAAAAAGAAATTTATTATATAAATGCGAATATGTTGGATTCTAATTTTTCAACGGGAAACCTTATGAAGAAAACATTCCCATCAAAATATAAAGAGATTCAGAAACGTCATTTTGCATCATTTAGTTCAGAAATGATTTGGAATACCGCTATTAACAAATTATCCGACGGACAAAAACATTGGTTAAAAATTGTTATTGGTTTAGAGAAGGATCCAAGAGTTTTGTTGATTGATGATTATGGTGTATATATAGACAACAAAAGTGAAATGATGTTTCGAAGAAAATTACTCAAAATGAATGATACCTTAGGAACAACAATCCTTCTTTCATCTCATAGTGATTATTTTTTGAAACAATTTGCAAACGTAGTTATATACTTAGACAATGGGCATATATCAAAAATTAGAAAAGGTTATAAAAGATCAAATTATGGCAGAAGAGAAAAAAAATAAATTAATTCAATTATCTCTATTTATAATTTTTTCCGTTAACTATTTAATTGCTCAACCAGACAATCATTTTGATCCGTTTGATTGGGAGATATATAGTCAGTCAGGTAGGGTTAATTCGATCTCTGAAGACAATACTTATTTCTATTTTGGAACTGAGAATGCAGGGATTCTGCGTTTTAATAAATTTTCCGAACAATTTGATATTCCAATCACTCAGGCTCAAGGATTGCATTCAAAATCAATTAGACATGTTTATTTCGATGAGAATACTGGAATATTGTGGGTTGTTGGGGATAAATTTATAGAGTATAGTTTTTCAAAAACAGGCGGATGGCAGAAATCTGCGTTAACCAAAACGCGAATTTTAGATATTGGATCTAGCAATAATTATCTGTGGCTTAGATCAGGTCCTAATTTTACAAAATTAGATCATATCAACGGTGTTAATTTGGGAACATATTCATCTCCAGATGAATTCAATGTTAATTGGGGAGATATTTCTTATAATTATATGAACCTAACAAACTTTAATTTTAATGATTATTTTGTTGAGGATGCATGGTTATTAACTATCAATGGAGCGTCAGATAGTAGGGGAGATTTCTTAAAATATAAATCTTATTATAAATCAGAACACAAATTCAGTTGGATTGGTTTGGACAACGGAGCATTGTTACAGATAGATAAATTTAGTAAGTCAATTAAACCAATTTTCCATGGCCTAGGGACGAATTCGATAAGAGATGTTTTTGTTGATGATGATTTTCTATGGATTGTGGGTAAAGGAGGAATTACAAAATTTGATATAGTTCACAATGCATCTGAAGTGCTTAGACCTGAAGAGTATTTTCAATTTGATGGACGTGCTATATCTTCACTGTTAAAGGTTGGTAATGAATTCTGGTTTGGACTCAATGGTTATGTACTTATTTATAATACAAAAAAAGATTCATTTACTAGATTCCGCTCTGAATCAATGATTACTGATTTAGCACTAAAAGATGATAAAGTTTGGGCTTCCAATGTAAGATACGGTTTTGGTGATATCTTTGCGATTGATATAGAATCAAGAACAAAGCTAGAAGATGAAATTCCTAATGTGCCCAATCAAGATTGGAATGAAATTTTGGTTATGAGATATAATGCTAAATCTAAAGGTATAAAAGCAGCGTTCTATAAAGATAAGAAAGTATATTTTTCTAATGAGAATGGTATATACAATGACAGTGTAAAGCCATCAAATTTAATGGTAAACTCAAGTTTATATTTTAATGGTGCCGTAAATGATATTTTGGTCTTGGAAGAATTAATATTTATAGCAACAGAAAGAGGATTATTTGCTATTGATTTAAGATCTAAAAAACTATTGGAACATTATGATTTTCTATTTTTACGTGATATTATTGAAATAAATTACTTTTCAGATTTTTTAGTATTACTTACTAGAGATGGATTAGTTAAGTTTGATATGGAATTATAGTGAAGAAATTTCTTATTTGCATAGTATTAGTCGGTTTAATTTTCCCTCAGAACAGAAATCAAAGAAATTTAAATCGTAATATTGATCAATTTCGCATGACTTCTTTTACGCGTCCTTTAGAATCAGGTTCAGTTGAGATAATGTCTTTTGTTGTCATTCCAAATCGATCCCTTCAATTTATCAAAGAAAAAAATAAATTTATTGCAGAATATGATGTAAACATATTTGTTACAACCGCTGATAAAGATGTACAAGTTGCAACCGGTTCTTTCTCAGATAAAATTATATCTAATAGATTTTCTGAAACTACTTCTAAGGTTAAAAGTACGGTTCTAAACACTTCTTTCATTGTGCCTTTAGGTGATTATAATGTCTCTATAAATGTAAAGGATCTTGATACAAAACTAAGTAGCAAACAGAATAACAAGGTCGAACTAAAACAATTCTCAAATGATTCTCAAGTTTATGATCCAATATTTATAAAAGAAGCAAAAGGGGAATGGGGATTTGAATCTAATAAATTTCCGATTGATGCTAACCAAATAGTTGTTAAGAACAATGAAATACAATTTTACCAATATGCTGTTATTAATGCAGGAGTATATGAAATGATCATCAACATTTTGAGCGGAAAAGAAGTACAGTGGAGCAAGACGATTAATTCATCGAGTGAGAGTAGAGTTATTTCTCATTTAATTACAGTCCCTACAAAGGATATAAATAGAAAAGATTTAAAGGTACAAGTTTCTGTAAATCAAAAAAATTCTACAAAATCCAGATCTTTAGGGTTTAGATTTAGAAATTCTTTCATGCCTGATAGCATTACTAATATTGATTTAGCATTATCTCAAATGAATTATATTTTAACATCTGATGAAAGAAAAGAACTAAAAAAACTAAAGCAGAGAGACAAAGAAAAATTTTTCAAAAAAGCATGGGCACGAAGAGATCCAAAACCTGATACAAAAGTTAACGAATTAATGGATGAATATTATGGAAGAGTTTTATTTACAGAGGAAAATTTTTCTAGAGGAACTTCAGGAGGCTGGCGATCTGATATGGGTATGATTTTTATTTTATTTGGTAAACCTGATGACATTCAGAGATATACTTCAATGCAAAGCAATTATAGTTATGAGACTTGGTATTATTTTTCTATTGGACAAGAATTTGCCTTTGTTGATGACTATGGTTTTGGTGATTATAGATTAAGATATCCATTTGTATACTAATTTTATGAGTAAAGAAGACTACAAGAGAAAATACGAGGAATTAAAAAAAGCACAAGAAGGGCTTCATGAAAAGCATAAAGATTCTATGCAGAAATTAGAAGATGCTATGCAAAAATTAGAAGAATTAATAGGGTATAGTGATAGTAAAGTAAGTTCTGAATCTCATCAGTTATATACTGATGGGGCAGCTGAATTTGATGACAATTATAAACCAATTAATGCCGCAATTGGAGGACTTTTAAAAAAGGGAGACAAAGTAATTTTTTCTTTTGCCGAAAATATTGGTAGTGGCCGCACAAGTAATGAAGCAGAGTATTTAGCTTTAATTAAAGGGATTCAAGAATGCATTGAACATAAAATTTATGATGTTAATATATGCGCTGATAGCAAATTAGTTGTTAATCAGGTTAATGGTAAATATAAGCTAAAAGACCCTAAAATGATTAAGCTTCATGGCGAAGTGGTAAAGTTGTGTTCTAAACTACAATCTTGGAACATATCTCATATAATTAGAGAAAAGAACACAGAAGCTGACGATTTGAGCAAAAAGGGATTAAGGAAATAAAAAGATAATGAATAGGAATAATATTTTATAAATTGCATCTATGAAATTTAAGTTTTTAGACAATATAATGGATAGTTTTGATTGGGTTAGTGGTGATATTGCTATTGATTTAGGCACGGCAAATACTTTGATATGGCTTGCAGGTAAAGGTGTCATTATTAATGAGCCATCAATTATCGCAAAATCAACAAAAAATGGCGAAATTATAGCTATTGGAAATGAAGCTAAAAAGATGTTGGGGAAGACACACCAAGGTATTGAGACAATTCGACCATTAAGAGATGGAGTAATTGCAGATTATAATGCGGTGGACGCCATGTTACAAGGGTTTATCAGAAAAGTAAATTTAAACCGACTTACAAGACCAAAAATGGTAATTTGTGTACCTTCTGGTGTTACTGAAGTAGAACGAAGAGCTGTGAAAGATTCAGGAGAAAAACAAGCTGCAAGAGAAGTTTTTTTGGTTGATGAACCTATTGCTGCTGCAATAGGGATTGGACTTGATATCAGTCAGCCTGTAGGTAACATTATTGTTGATATTGGTGGCGGTACTACTGAGGTAGCGGTTATATCTCTAAATGGAGTTGTTACAAAAAAAGCAATTAGAGTTGCTGGCGATGAAATGGATGAGGCTATTATACACTGGTTTAGGAATGAACATAAACTTGAAATTGGAGAGCAGACAGCAGAAGAAATAAAAATTTCTGTTGGTTCTGCTATGAGAATTCGTTCTAAGAATATTTTAATAAAAGGGAGAGATTTGGTATCCGGTATACCTAAAACTCTAGAGGTTCGATCTGATGAAATTAGACAAGCTTTAAAAGATCCTTTAAGCAGAATTGTGGAAGTTATAAAACAAGCATTAGAAGATACTCCTCCTCAATTATCTGCAGATATTGTAGAGAGGGGCATTATTTTAGCTGGTGGAGGTTCTTTATTAAAAGGCCTTGATCAAGTTTTAAGAGAAAAAACAGGAGTACCTGTCAATGTTGCTGATGAACCACACCTAAGTGTTGTAAAGGGATGTGGTTTAATTATTGAGAATCTTGAGAAATATAAACATGTTCTTTGGTAAGAATGATTAATGCTGGATTATTCAATGAGAAAAGTTTACCTGTATCCACTTTATTAATCTGTATTTTTTTATCGATTCTTCTGATTTTTTCAAGTGAAAATGAAAAAGTCCAGTCTTTTAGAGTATATACTGCAGACAAATTTTCTTTTTTATATCAACCATTCAATTGGATTGATAATCAATTTTTTTTGATGAAAAGGATAGAAGTTCTTGCATCAGAAAATTTGAAACTAAATTTAGAAAATCAAATTTTATTTTCAAATGAACTAGAAAATAAACGTTTACGTGAGTTTCTTGACTTCAAAGCTAAAAGAGACCATAATTTTATCGGTTCAGATGTTATATCGAAGGGAACTAGTTCTAATCTTAATGCCTTTCTAATTAATCAAGGGTCGAATAGTGGGGTTAAAAAAAATGATCCTGTATTATCTTCAAAAGGGGTTATTGGAAAAATTATTGCTGTATCTGATGATCATTCTTCTGTCCAGCTTATAAGTGATGGTAATTTCAGGCTTAGTGTTAAGATAATGCCATCTGAAAGCGAAGGAATAATGCGCTGGAAAAATAATCAGATTTGTGAAATATTCGAGGTTAAAAAAACTGCAGAAGTTAATATCGGTGATATAGTGTTGACATCAGATATTAGTTCTTATTTTCCTCCAAATCTTCCAGTGGGTGAAGTTGTAAGTATCTATAATAAATTAGATAGCTTTAACAAAATTGTTCGTTTAGAACTTTATACTGATTTGTCTACAATAAATCAGTTATTTATTATTATTGATGAGAATAGGGAATAGATTGTTATGAGATTATTTATCCAATACTTTTGTTTAGCAGTTACTTTACAATTGGTATTTTCTGAACTTTTAACTATTAATGGATTTCAGCCTAATATTATTCTGTTATTTGTTATCTTATCTCAAATGTCTCAGCCTAATACTCCAAAAGCTGTCATAACAGGTTTTCTGGTTGGACTGATTTGTGATTTAATTTTATTTACCGGTACGTATTTAGGTTTATCAAGTCTAATCTTTTCAATCTGTGCGTTTATAGCATCTCGAATTCGTTTTAATTTTGTATTCCGAACTTTTGATTTATACTGGATAACTACTTTATTGATTGGTATAGTGGTTTACTGTTTGTTTAGATATGACTTCCTTTTCTTTAGCAACTTTTTTCTTTTTCTCAAGAATGTAATTTCAATTTCATTGTATTCTATTTTTGTTTCTTTTATTCTAGTAAAACTCTTTTCATTAAAAAGGATCATATTAAGTGCTTAAGATTGATAATAAAGCGGATATATTTCATTATAGAACTTTATTTTTTATCTTATGTTTATCATTACTTACTTTAATAGGGAGATACTACTATCTACAAGTAATTGAATATGAAAGGCATTTTTCTAAATCGCAAATTAATCGTGTAAAAGCAGTTACTACTTATGCTCCAAGAGGTTTAATTTTAGATCGTTCCGGTGAAATTCTTGTAGATAATTATCCAACGTATATTTTAACAGTAATACCATACAAACTAGATGATAAAGAAGCTATATTTAAAGAATTAGCTCTAATCTTAGATACTAATTTAGATGAATTAAATAAGAGATATAAAAAGTATTATAGAGGAAAATTTCTTCCTGCTATTGTTGCGAAAAATCTTTCATTTGAACAGATTTCTCAGATAGAAGAAAGAAGACTGGATTTTCCTGGATTTGAATATGAACGATTTGATGAAAGAATTTATCCTTCGCCATTTAATGAAGCACATTTTTTAGGTTATTTAAAAGAAGTAGATCGAGATACTATTCCATACCTTGATAAAGGTCTTTTGTATAGAGCAGGAGAATTAATTGGATGGCAAGGAGTAGAAAAACAGTATGAAAAACAATTAAGGTTCTCTAAGGGAGTTAATTATGTGGAGGTTGATACATATGGTCGAGAGATATTTGAATTAGAAGAAAACAGAATTCATGCTTTTCCTGGAGACAATCTTTCCTTATCAATTGATTCAAATCTACAAAGATTTGTTAAGGATTTATTGGTGGATAAAAAAGGGTCAGTTATTATTTCCGATATTAATAGCGGTGAAATTCTCAGTATGGTTAGTAGTCCCTCTTATGATTTAGGTGTATACAGAGGGACAACATCTGAAGAAGATTGGGATAAACTACTCTCAAATTCCGACAAACCTTTATTAAATAGATCTATTGCAGGACTATATCCTGCCGGTTCAATGTTAAAATTAATTACAACAATTAATCTTTTAGAAGACGATATTGTTGCTCTCTCAGATTCCGTACTATGTTCAGGTGTAATAGAATATGGGGGAAATGAGTTTCATTGTTGGAATGAAAATGGACATGGTTATGTAGATTTAAATGAAGCTATTGTCCAATCATGTAATATTTATTTCTATGAAAAAGTACAATTATTGTCTTTAGAAAGTTGGGTTAAAACTGCTAGAAATTTTGGGTTTAGTAGTTTAACAGAAATTGATTTACCAAATGAAAAAATTGGATTGATACCAGATCGAGAATTTTTTACCAAACGATATGGTAGATGGGGCTGGTCTGAGAGAGGAGTATTATTAAATCTTACATTAGGCCAAGGTGATATATTAGTTACACCAATCCAAACATTGCGTTTTATTAACCATATTGCATCAAAAGGGGAAACTGCAAAATTAAAGATAAATCTTAATAAAGATATTAGCTACTATACTCCAATTGAGTATTCAGATGAAACGTGGGATTATGTATGGAGCTCATTATTTGATGTGATTAATGCAACAGAAGGAACTGGTTGGAGAGCAATGTCTCCTAGTAAAGATTTGCAATTTTTTGGAAAAACTGGTACTGCAGAAAATCCTCATGGAGATGCACATGCTTCGTTTATAGGATTTTTTGAGTTAAACGATAGTAGATATTCAATTGTAATTATTGTTGAGAATGGAGGTAGCGGAGGTTCGGTAGCAGCTCCCTTGGCTGGTGATATAGTTTCATATTTTATTAATAATTCACAAGAATATTTGGCGAATAGATAATCATGTCTTCCAATAATTCTATAGCTCTTAATCCAAAAGATTTAAGAATTCGACTAACTGTATTAACAGGTGGATTGCTTATAATTGGGCTTGTTGCTCTTTATAGTATATCTGATAATCCCTTATCAATAGGTAGCTCATTTTTTAGGCAGTGTATATTTATTTTGCTCTCAATTTTTGTTTATATACTAGTGAGAACTATTTCCTTAAAGACTATTCACGATAATTCAATAACTATTTTTATAGGAATAGTAATATTATGTTTTATTCCGTTTCTCCTACCACAAGTTGAGTATACATATCGATGGATTGATCTAGGTTTTATGACCATTCAACCATCAGAATATTTAAAGTTTGCATTAATTATTGTTATCGCGCAATATCTGTCTAATCACCAACTCAAAGTAAAATCTAAATCAATTATTATTATTCCTGTTATTTTAACTCTTTTTTGTGCTGGGATAGTGTTAAATCAGCCAGATTTAGGGACAGCAGTTATTATATGTGCTCCTTTAATTCCAATGTTGCTTTGGGCTGGAGTCAATGGTTTTGTTATATTTTTAATGATTACCCCAATAATTACTATACTTGCAGCATCAAATACTATCTTCTTTAGTATATGGGCTATTATAATGTTTCTATGTTTTCTAATGTTTCGTCCAAATCTTATATCAGGTTCAGTGCTATATTTTGCCAATATTTTTACAGGTTTATTGTCTCCATTTTTTTGGAATAATTTAGCAGAGTATCAAAAACAAAGGATTCTAACATTTTTAAATCCAGATCTTGATCCAATGGGGTCTGCTTATCATATCATACAAAGTGTAACCGCAATTGGTTCTGGCGGTTTTTTTGGAAAAGGATTTGGTCAAGGATCTCAAACCCAACTTAAATTTTTGCCTGTCCAAGAATCAGATTTTATTTTATCAGTAATAGCTGAAGAGTTTGGATTTATGGGAATTTCTGTTGTTATGATTATCTTTTTCTTATTTATTAAAACCTTGCTTGATATTGCATTTAAATTGTCTGATTATTTTTCCAGCCTTGTCATAGTGGGTATAACTTCAATTCTTTTATCTCATATATTTATCAATTCTGCAATGACTATAGGGTTATTACCAGTTAAAGGATTACCATTGCCTTTTATTTCAGCAGGAGGATCTTTTTTGTTATCGTGTTTTATAATGTTGAGTTTGGTAATTAATTTATCCGACAATTAATAATAATTGTCAGTTGAAGTTTTCATCCTATTTACTTATTTTCTTGCTTCTTGATGATGGCAAAAAAAATCTTTTATATTACTAGTGAAATGAAGCCTTTTGCTTCGACGTCTTCTTTGTCTGATTATTCTTCTAGTGTTCCTCTAAATCTCCAGTCAAAAGGAAACGATGTAAGATGTTTGATGCCGAAATACGGCTTTATTAGTGAGAGGAAATATATTCTAAGGGAAGTAATTCGCTTAAAAGAAATTTCCCTTAATTTTGATAATTTTGAACTCATGTGTGCTGCTAAAAGTGCATTTCTACCAAAATCTAGACTACAGGTATATTTCTTAGAGGAAAAAGAATTTTTTGGAGAATTAAATAATCTTTTATATAAATCAAAAAATGGTCGATTTTTGACTAACAATAGCAAACGATTTGCTTTTTATTGTCTTGCAGCAATCAAAATGTTGCCAAATTTGTTTTGGTATCCAAATGTTATTATTTGCAATGGTTGGACAGCAGCACTGATACCATTATTTCTAAATATATTATCAAAGGATAACAAAGAATTTGCGAAGATTAAATCTATCTATTTAACTAATTCCCTTAATAGAGAAGTTGTTTTTGATTCTAAAAATATAGGATTACAAGATGAAACTATTTCTTCAATTAAGTCGTTAAACTTAAATCAAGTAGGATGTATGTTTGCAGACAAGACCATTATTGTTAATGGTGAGAAGAATAAGATATCATCTAAGCTGATGGAATTAAAAATATTTAAAGATTCGAAGAAATGTTCTATAGTCAACTTAAAAGGTGGTGAGGGAATAGATTATTCACCCCTATTTGATGCTATTGATAGTGCAATTAAGGTTATATAGTATGAGATTTTATTTTTCTAACAAAATTTTTCTTATAATAATTAGTTTATTTTTTATTGCTGTTTCTTGTTCGGAAGAGACTATTCTGTATGATGATATAGATAATCCAGAATATACAATTAATACTCTAACACTTCCTCTAGACAAAAGTAAAGTTTTTCAGGCTTATCCTAGTGGGCTTGGGGTAAGTCAAAATTTATTTTTTGGAAATTTAAAAGGTTCAGAAAACCTATTCTCTTTAATAGAGTTTACTTTGTTTGCTGGTTATCTTCCACCAACCCAACTCAGTGATTTGTTGGCAGATTCAATTCAAGTAGATAGTGCAATGGTTTTTGTTCAAACTACCGATTCATTATCTTCTTCATCAACTTTATTTTTATACTCGGTATTAGCTGATCAAGATAGTATTTTTTCTGAAGATTCAACTAATTTCTATAGTTTGGCAGATTATATAGATTTTGAGAGTGTTGCTAAATTAATCCATGAAGTTTCTTTAGAGTCAATTATGCCTGATAGTGCTGCCACACATGACACTATTAGTTTTTTATTTAAGGATGATAACATTGATTTAATCAAAGAATTTCTTGATACAGAACAATATCCTTCAAGAACGATGATGTTAAAAGCAAGCGATGATTTAGACCAATTATTTACTATTAAAAGTGAAGAGGCAGGAGGGTCATATAGTCCAAAATTAAGAGTGTGGTATAAAGCAACAGTGAACGATACTACATTGATTGATACTTTTGTTACATTTTACGGATCGCGAGATATTAGTGTTGTCCGACCGCCTGAAATTACGCTTGAAGATCATGATTATGTTTCACTGAATTCTGGTTCAGGAAATCGATCAATACTTCAATATGACTTAAATATTATTGATAGTCTTACAAGAAATTCGATTATAAAAGATGCAAAATTGGTGCTAAATGTTGAATCGTCCAATCTTGATGAAGGAGACGATTTTTTTGTTGTTATTGCAGCGTTATCAGATACCGTATCAAATTGGAGTTTTACAACGTTTGATACTCTTTCAGGTATGTATGAAAACGAAGATTATTCTGTTGATATAAATTTCTTAGTCTCAAGAAAAATCGAAGATGGTAAAGTTGAACTTCCTATTCAGAATTTTATTCAGTTATATAAAAATAATTTAATTGAAAATCATGGTTTACAAATTTGGAGTGCTCCATCAAACAGTCCATTCGATAAAGTAAGATTGAATGCTCAAAATGTTGAGGTGTTATATGTTAAGCCATAGATTTATATATATCATATTGATAAGCGGTTTGTTGGGACAGTCTACAATGAATGGATACGGTTATGGCATGTTTTCACAAAATAATGAATCAGCATCTCTAGGGGCAGGATCAATTGGTTTAGTCCCAAGTTTTCAGAATAATGTATCTTTATCCAATCCTTCAACTTGGCATAACATGCCGTTTACATTTTTATCACTTTCTTTTGAAGGTCAGCATAATTCATTTGGTAATCAATCCGTTAATAATTCAAATTTATCTGGTGTAAAACTTATTATACCTGCAAAACAAAAATTATCTATTGGAATAAGTTTTTCTCCATTTTTGTCAAGGCAATTAACTGTTGTTGATAGCACTTACCAGGAATTTATATTTAATGAAAGCGATACATTAAGTTATTCTCGATCAGATGAAACTAGTGGAGGTTCATCAATGATGCAATTTGCTGTGGGTTATAATTTAACTGATCAAGATGATATTGGGGTTGCTATAGATATAATTTTTGGATCATCTCGAAGTGTACGAAACCTGATTGTTGATAACACAAGTCATCTTCTACAATCTAGAGATTATTTTTCAGGTTCATTGCTTGAACTATATTATACTACTAAAAGATTTTCCTTTAAAGATAAGCCATTGGTTCTTGCTTTAAATTATAATCTTTCTCTTAATCCTGTGAATGTAGAAAATGAATCATACCAAGCATTTATTGATATTAATTCTAACAATTATCATGATGGCAGTGACTATCCTAGTGCTACCGAAGCGTTATTGCCAACAAAGGTTACTTTTGGAGACGAAATCAAAATTAACAATATTAAAATTGGATTAGATTATGAGATTTATGAACTCTATCATTTACAGCTCGAATTTGATATGTGGCAAAATAAAGGAAATAACAATTTATTAAGTTCGATTTATCCTGGATATATTAAAGAAAAAAATAGAGTCAATGTTTCTTTAAATAAATTTCCCAAACCTTTGACAGGTAATGCATTCGATCGAATGCATCTTAGAGGCGGTATATTTTTTGGTAACTATAATATAGTTAATCCAATGACTGCAGAGAGTTTAGATTCTGTTAATGAAGTTGGTTTAGCTCTAGGTTTTGGTGTTAAATTTGGATTAACTAATAATCAATTTGATATTGGATATAACTTTGTACAAAGAAGTGGTATTTACCAAGCTGGTGTTGAGAATATGCAAGTTTTTAGTGTAGGTCTAAGCATTGGAGATTTGTGGTTTATTAAAAGGAGAGAAATTTAATAAATTAGGAGACTAGTTTTCATGAATAATAAATATTTATCTAATATGTTAATTATTACACTCTTTTTTTGTACTGTGCTTGATGCACAATGTCGAAGGGGCGAAACATTAAGAATTTCAAATGGAATTGAAATAAAAGAAGTAGAGTGTAGACAAGCTACTCGACTAATCTATAATGAAGATTATTGGCCATATTCTATTGAAGATGAGAGAGAAGATAGATGTCCACAACTTGCAAGTAGTGCACAACAATATTATAGTACTAGTAGTTGGGAATTCAGTGCGAATGCATATTCTGAATTGATTAATTTACGATGCGATGAATGGAATTCAGATTGGGTTAATCCTAATGACGTATATTTATATTGGGCTGTTGCATTAGAATATTTAGGTCAGTATGACAAAGCAGAAGCAGTACTTGTCCAAGGGTTGGAAGAGCTCCCAGAAAATACTGACTTAATAAAAAGACTTGCATATGCATATAAAAAACAAGATAAAATTGATGAAATGATTATTGAATACGAACGTTTGATGGATATGGGGATTGAAGATATAGCTTCGTTGCGAGATTTAGCATCAGTATATGGGAAACAAGGAAGAACTGATGAGCAAGTATCAGTCTTAAAGAAAATCTTGGTTTTCGATCCAAACAATTCTACTGTTCAATCTGAATTAGCTAGAGCATATGAACAATCTGGAGAAGATCCTTTGGAAATTTTTAAAGACAGATATGAGAATAACATGGATAATGTTTCTTATGCAACTGAGTATGCAGATAAATTGATTAATAATGGCGATTTGGATGAAGCGATTGATGTTTTAGAGAATACGCTAGATTATAATAGAAACAACAATATGGTTTATATGATGCTTGGGAAAGCTTATAGTGAAAATTCTGATTTTGAAGATGCCGTTGATATTTTTGAAGAGTTATTTAAATTAGATCGTAATAGTTATCGAATTGCGATATTAATATCAGAAAATAATATACAAATGGAAGAGTTTGATGCGGCATATAACTGGGCAAACGAGGCTCTAAAAATTTCAAAAAATAATGCAGAAACTTTATCACACATGGGAAATTTGTATTATAAAGCAATGCAATCTTGTAGAATCGATAATTTTTTACGCTCCGATAAGATCATTGCTTCCCTGGCATATAACTATTTTCTAAAGGCAGAGAAAAAAGGAAATTCAAAATATTTTAAACAAAAAAACTGGCTCGAAACTAACGATGTACTTTTTGATAGTGAAGATTGGTTTATGACTGATGATGAAGTTAAAGTTGTTGGTAAAATTAAAGCTTCTGGTAGATGTTATGATTGGGTAAACGAATCTTTGCCTAAACAAAGTAATTGGTAAGTAAGTGTCAAATCTGAAAAATCAAGATCCTGATATTTTTGGAATAATTAATTCCGAAGTTCAGCGACAAAATGATTTTTTAGAACTAATTGCTTCCGAAAATTTTACAAGCAAAGCTGTTTTAGAAGCTGTTGGTTCGGTCTTAACAAACAAATACGCTGAAGGATATCCTGGCAAAAGATATTATGGTGGATGTATCCATGTTGATGACGCAGAAAATCTGGCTATTGATCGTGCAAAGCAATTATTCAAAGCAGATTATGCAAATGTGCAGCCTCATTCTGGTTCTTCTTCTAACATGGGTGTTTATTTAGCAATGTTAAATCCTAGAGATTGTATTATGGGTCTTGATCTTAGCCATGGTGGACATCTAACTCATGGGAGCAAGGTTAGCTTTTCTGGAAAATTATATAATGCAGTAACATTTCATGTAAAAGAAGATGATGGATTAATTGATTTTGACGATTTATTAAAAAAAGCAAAAGAACATAAACCAAAATTAATTATCTGTGGTGCTAGCGCCTATCCAAGACAAGTTGAGTTTGAAAGATTTAGAGAAATAGCTGATGAAGTAGGAGCGTTTTTGCATGGAGATATTTGTCACAATGCAGGATTGATTGTGACAGAACTACATCCTTCTCCGTTTCCACATTGTCACGTAGTTTCAACTAGTACACATAAAACATTAAGAGGGCCCAGAGGTGGGATTATATTAATGGGAAAAGATTTTGAAAATCCATATGGGATAGTTGCTCCAAAAACAGGAAGAACTAAAATGATGTCCGAATTGTTAGATGCTGCAGTAATGCCAGGCATACAAGGAGGACCATTGATGCACGTTATTGCAGGAAAAGCTGTTGCATTTAAAGAAGCTTTGAAACCTAGTTTTAAAACATATATCCAATCTGTTTTAGAAAATGCAAAATGTTTTGCTGAAGAATTTAAATCAAGAGGGTATAATCTTATTTCTGGTGGTACTGATACACACCTTATACTCTTAGATCTTCAGAATAAGAATATTACCGGTAAACAAGCAGAACACGCGTTGGATTTGGCTGGAATTACTTTAAATAAAAATATGGTGCCCTTCGATCCGAAAAGTCCATTTATTACTAGCGGAGTAAGAATTGGATCTCCTGCTTTAACAACAAGAGGAATGGGTTTAGAAGAAGTAAAAATTATTGCTAACTTGATTGATAAAGTGATTATGAATAGTGAAGATAAAAATATCATTAATTCTGTTAGAAAAGAAGTAAAAGAGCTATGTCAATCATTTCCAATTTATTAGTATGATTATTTTTCAAAGAAGACAATTATATATTTGGATTTTTTCAATTTTGTTTCTCAATGCATGTTCTGTAAATAGAGATACAATGTTTGGAGCAGATATTATTGAATATACTATTCCTCTCACGGCAAAAACACAAGAGAAGAAGATTAGGAAAGATTCTTTTAATTCTGAAGTTTACTTAGAAGCTTCCGAAAAATTAATTCAATTTTCTTATGCAATTTTAATGGATAAAGCAGATAGATTGATGTATGCTGATTACTATACTGCAAGAGAATATTACTTGGAAGCCCTTAATCTCTTTTTAACATCAAGAGAATATATGTTAACCGCTTTATCATTAAGGCATCCTGATTTTAAATCTAAAATGATTGATAAAGAGTCAATTAGTTTTACAACAAGAGATATACCTTATTTATACTGGCTTAGTGGTGCAATGGCAGGATCTATATCAGCTAGCAAAGGAGATCCAAGATATTTAATTGATTTAACAAATATTAGGTGGTTGCTTGGGAATGCTATTGTTCTTGAACCTGGTTGGGACAAGGGAGCATTATATTCAGCCATGATGAGCGTACATTTAAATGATACAACAGGTGACAGAGATTCTGAAAAAAAAGCTTTAGAATATTTTGAGCTTGCTGATCGTGCAGCAAAAGGAAGTAATATTGGTATTTATGTTACTTTAGCGGAAAGTTTTGCCGTAGCAAAACAAGATAAAGATTATTTCCTAGAGTTGATTAATAAAGCTCTATCAATGGATATTAATGCAGACAAAGATATGAAACAAGCTAACTTGTTATCTAAATTAAGAGCAAAATGGTTATTAACCAGAATTGATGACCTATTCTATATGTAGGTATTTAATATGATAAATTTTATTAAAACTATTTTTTTATTAATTATTTGTTCAGGAACGTTGATATCTAAACCTATTATAATAAAACTTGCAACTCTTGCACCTGAGGGTACTGAATACTACAATCTTCTCCTTGAAATGGGGCAAAGATGGCAGGAAGAAACAAATGGTGAAATTATACTTCGAATTTATCCGAATGGTGTTGTTGGACGTGAGAGTGATACTATTCGTAAAATGCGCATTGGTCAGATTCAAGCTTCAGCAATGTCTTCAATAGGATTAGCTGATTTAACAGATCAGATTCAAGCATTTACAATTCCTATGGTATTTAAAGATTATGACGATGTAGAAAAAGTAAAAGAAGTTATGTTCGACGATATAAGTAATGGATTATCTGAGAGCGGATTTAAGTTATTATTTTTAGTGGATATTGGTTGGGTTTATTGGTTTTCTGTGAATGAAATTGCAGTTCCAGAAGATTTAAGAAATGCTAAAATTTATACAACGGCTGGAGACTATATCACTGTTGAACTTTTCAAGAGATTTGGATTTAATGCAATTCCTGTATCAGAAACAGATATTTTAATTAGTTTACAAACCGGAATGATTAATAGTATGCAGACTGTTCCGATATTATCATTGAGTTCTGGATGGTTTGCTTTAATGCCGAATATGTTAGATTTAAAATGGGCCGTCTTCATCGGAGCAGTTATTATTGATGAAAGGGTTTGGTCAAAAATACGACCAGAACATCAAAAAATTATGATGGAAGTGGCACAAGAAATAGGTAAAAAATATCAAGAAAATGGTAGAAAAACAGATGCCCAAGCAATTGAAATGATGAAAAAATATGGTATGAAAGTTAAGACTCCAACAGATGAAGAATTAAAAATTTGGGAAGATTTTAAAGAAGAAATCATACCTGATGTGATTGATGCATATGTTCCTAAAGAAGTATATGATAAGGTAATTTCCGCAATTGATGAATAATTTTCTTGGCAAGATAGAAAACTTTATTTGTTATTTTTGCTTTGCGGTTATTATTTCTTTTCCAGTTTTCCAGATTTTGTCTCGATCAATTAATTTTTTTTCAATTCCTGCTTCTCAAGAAATTGTGCAACACATGACTTTATGGATTGCATTTGTTGGTGCAGTGTTAGCAACAAGATCTAATAGGCTTTTAGCGATTGTTAGAGAGCCAGTATTTAACCGGTCTTCTAAATTTAATATTGGCCATTTTCTAGTACATCTTACTTCCACTGCTGTAGTTTTACAATTAGCTGTGTCCTATCTCAAGATGATACAGATTGGAATACAATATCCAGAATTTGTTGCACCATTTATACCGGTATGGTTTGCCCAAAGCATAATTTCTATCGGATTGTTTTTAATTTGGTATCATATGGTAATGACAAGCAGTAGAAAACTAAACTATCGTCTTTTCATAGCTTTTTTTTCATTTTTTTCTGTCGCAATTCTTTATTTTTGGCAATTTCCAACATCTAATGATTTTATCCTTTTTGGTACAGTTATCTTTCTTTTAACATTAGTAGCATTTGGATTACCGATATTTGTTGTCTTAGCAGCACTTGCAATAGTGTTTTTCCTGTCAGAACCAACTGAATGGGCTACAAATTTTGATTTAATGGCTACAATTAGTGATAGCGCATATCGTATTGTTGTTTCTCCAACATTAGCAGCTATTCCCATATTTACATTGGCTGGATATATTCTTGCTGAGAGCAATATTTCCAGACGTCTTCTAGATTTTTTCAAAAACTCACTTGGATGGCTACCTGGTTCTACTGTATTGATTGTTGTATTATTATGTGCATTTTTTACTGCACTTACAGGTGGATCTGGTGTTACTATATTGGCACTTGGTGCTATCTTATACCCAATTTTGGTTGAAGATGGATACTCTGAAGTATTTTCTTTAGGACTTATTACAACGGCTGGATCTTTGGGTTTGCTTTTTCCTCCAAGTTTACCTGCAATTATTTATTCAGTAACAGCTGGTATTAACCCTATTGATTTATTTAAACAAGGATTTCTCCCAGCACTATTTTTATTATTAATCGTCGTATTATATGGTTTCTACCACAGGCCAAATAAACAGAAGAAAATAAAATTTAGTTTGAAAAATTCTACTAAAGCTTTATCTGTTGCAAAGTGGGAGATTGTTATCCCTATATTGATTGTTTTTGGCTTATTCAGTGGTTTTGCAACACTTGTAGAGTGTGCAGCGCTCTTGGTTGCCTATGTTTTATTGATTGAGTTATATATCTATAAAGATATTAGTCTGAGAGATATCCCTAGAATTGTGATTAATTGTGCAACACTTATTGGTGGAGTATTAATTATTTTGGGATTTGCTATGGGATTTACTGGATATCTTGTGGACGCTCAGATTCCATTAAAAATTCTCCACTTTGCTCAACAAGCAATTGAATCAAAAATTGTATTCTTATTGGCACTAAATATTCTTTTATTAGTTGCTGGTTGTATTATGGATGTTTTCTCTGCTATCATCGTTATAGTGCCTTTAATTGCTCCATTAGCAGCATACTTTGGTATTGATCCTATACACTTAGCTATTATCTTTATTGCAAACCTTGAACTCGGGTATATTACGCCACCAGTGGGAATGAATCTATTCTTGGCATCTTATCGCTTTAATAAAGATATGCCAACGGTGTACAAAGCAACAATGCCATATTTCTTTATTAGATTAATTGGAGTTTTGGTTATAACATATATTCCTTTGTTCTTTTACTAAATTTTATTTATACTTGATGCATCATGGGTTGTAAAAAATCTATATTTTCTTTACTATTGTTTTCACAAATAATCATGGCTCAAGGAGAAGCGGGATCCTTATTTCTAGCAATCAATCCGGGAGCAAGAGCTAATGGTATGGGAGAAGCTCAAATTGGTATTGCTAATGATGCTTATGCTACGTATTACAATCCAGCTGGCCTTTCTAATTTATCAAGTAAAAAATTCTCATTTATGCATACCAGCTATTTACCAAATTTAGTTGATGATATGGCTTATGATTTTCTTACATTTGCGATGCCTTTTAAAGAAAATTCTGCAATTGGAGGACATTTTACTTATTTAAATCTTGGAGATCAAATTAGTACTGATGACAATGGTAATGAACTCGGTTCATTTTCCAGTTATATGTATGCATTAAATGTATCTTATTCACAAAAAGTTGATGAAAATTCATCATGGGGAGTAAGTGGTAAATACTTTTATCAAGAATTAGCTGATTTGAGCGATATTGATGCAGCTACCGGAAGTTTTGCTGTTGATGTAGGATATTTCAGACATAATGCTATGAATAATCCAAACCTTACAATGGGTGCTGTGTTAACTAATCTTGGTCCAGGTGTAAGTTTTGGTGATGGGGAAAGAGACCCTCTTCCTACTCGCCTAGGTTTTGGTGTTGGTCTATCAATGCTTGAAGGAGCAGGAAATTTAGCATTTGATTTGAATTATGAAGTTAATGACCAAGCAATGGTAACAAATCTTGGTTTCGAGTATTTTCTCGTAGAAAACTTTGCTTTAAGAGCTGGATTTATGAATGATCCATCAGGTGAGTTAAGTTATACTACTCTAGGTATAGGTGCTCGTTTAGATCCTGTCGGATTTGATGTTAGCTACGTTATGGGCGGAGATCTTGATCCACATTCAAATATGGTGAGATTTTCTCTAAGTGGTTCTTTTTAATTATTTTTTAACACATAATATTTTCTAAAGTGAGACTAGTTCTTATATTAACTGTTTTTTATTTAGTTGGGTGTGGATTGTCCAATCCGTTTAATGATGATATTCCTTACAAACAAAGATTTGATGAAGGTCTTGTATTCTTTCAAGAAGAAAAATATGGTCGTGCTGCCCAACAATTTAATATTATAGTTGAAAGAGCATCTCATACAGACTTGGGAGATGATGCATTATTCTTTCTTGCTGAATCATATTTTTTAGACAATGATTATGATTTAGCTTTAGCTGAATATGAGAAGTTGGTTGCTAGAATGGGTTTTAGTCCTTATATAGAAAAATCACGTTGGAGAATTTGTGAATCTCTTATGGAGCTTTCTCCTAATTATTATCATGATCAAAATTCGAGTAGGAAAGCAATACAAGAAATCCAACAATTCTTAGATGATTACCCTCAATCTGAATATTCTGTTGATGCAGATGAATTAATTAAAAAAATAAGATTAAGATTGGCCAGGAAAAATATGGAAACTGGTGAATTATATATTAAGTTAAAAGCATATGATTCTGCGTTAGTCTCATATAGAGTAGTTACCACTGACTACTATGATACAGAATATTATAGTCAGGCAAATTTAGAGATTATTCGTTGTTTGGTACTCATGAAAAAAGAAGGTGAAGCAAATACTTTTTTACAAGAACTTATCGATAGTAATGAATTATTTGTGGATGATAATTTTAAAGAGTTAGCATCTGAAATTTTAGATAATGCATCATAATTTTATAAAAGGATAAAATATGAAAACTTGTATCTTCGGTGGTACTTTTGACCCTCCCCATATTGGACATCTTTTGATTGCGCAAACAGTCTTTGAATCTGAAAATTTTGAACGATTGATATTCGTTCCTGCTAATATTTCTCCCACCAAGAAAAACGAGTCTAGTTCTTCACCTAAAACAAGGTTAAAGATGCTAGAAATTTCTTTAATCAACAATACCAATTTTGAGATTTCAGATATAGAAATAAAAAGAGAAGGAATTAGTTATACTGTTGATACATTGGAAGAATTTTTAAGTAGTTTAAATTTAGATAAAAAAGATTTATTCTTTCTTATGGGAAGCGATACTTTAAGAAGTTTTCATACTTGGAAAGATCCTGAAAGGATTATGGAATTATGCAATATTATTGTTGCCATTCGGCCTGGTTTTACTCCAAGCGATATTCCGCAGTGGATATTAGATAAAGTACGTTTTGCAAATATCCCAAGGTTTGAAGTGTCTTCCACAAACATAAAAGCAAGATGGAGAGAAGGAAAAACAATTAGATACATGGTTACAAAAGAGGTATGGGAATATATTAATGAAAATAAGTTATACTGATGTCATCTAGTCTATTTTTCTTAGCTGTTGGTGCTGCCGCCTTATTTGTAGGATCGGAGTGGTTGATTAGTTCTGCCAAGGTTATTGCAAGAAAGTTAAGATTTTCAGATTTTGTAATTGGATTAACAGTTGTTGCAATCGGCACATCTTTTCCAGAACTAGTAGTTGGTATTATATCAGCCTTAGGAGGATATTCAGAATTCGTAATAGGTAATGTATTAGGGTCTAATATTGCAAATATTGGTCTTGCTCTAGGGTTGCCTGTTTTGTTCTATAGCATCAAGTTTCAAGTAGATGATATTAGAGATGTAATAGTGTATAATATATTAGCATGTGTTTATTTATATTTTATTTCTTTAGATAATATGATATCGACTGGAGATTCGTTAGGTCTGCTCCTTATTTTTTCAGTTTTCATGTTTGGAAGAATTTTTAGAGCCAGCATAGATGTTGAACCTAGCAATGGTACCCAAGTTTCTGGAAACATTTTTCCATCACTGGTAAGACTATTAGCCGGTAGTATGTGTCTATATTGGGGTTCTGAACTTTTTATTAATAATGGTGCAGTACCCTTAGTTCGACAATTCGGGTTTTCTGAAAAAACTATTGGTATGACTGTTGTTGCTATCGGGACATCTCTTCCAGAAATTTTTGTAACTATGATAGCTTTGTCGAAGAAAGAGGTAGGTATATCATTAGGAAATATTATTGGTTCAAATATCCTAAATATTACTTTTGTTTTAGGGGTAGTAGGACTAATCAATCCTATAGTATTTAGTAATATTGGTTTTGAATTATTTTATGGACTGATTTTAGTGTTTTTATTACTGCCTTTATCATTGTTCTTTGGTGGATTAAATAGATCTTCAGGTATTTTTCTTTTATTGTTATATACTATATTCCTTTATTTACAGTTTTCATGATTGATTTTGAAAATATAACCTACAATTATTCTCATCAATCGGGGGTTTATGATATTAATTTAAAAATCCAAGATAACGAATTCTGTTTTCTTGTTGGTCCTACTGGTTCTGGGAAGACTACACTATTAAAATTGCTTTATTTTGATTTATTTCCTCATAAAGGAAAAGTGAATATTTTAAATTATTCTTCAAAAAATATTAAAAAATCTTCTATACACAAAATAAGAAAGAAGATTGGAGTTGTCTTTCAAGATTACAAACTTCTAAAGCAAAGAACTGTATATGAAAATATTGCCTTACCTTTGCATATTAATGGAGTTGGTAGGAAGAAAATTAAGCAACTTGCCAGAGAGGCATTGGATTTAACCGAATTATCACATTATTCCAGGAAATTTCCTGATGAATTGTCTGGTGGAGAGCAACAACAGGTATGTATCGCTCGTGCAATTGTAAAAAATCCTGATATTATACTGGCTGATGAACCAACAGGAAATCTAGACCCTACCACAGGGCATAAGATTTTAAAAATATTTGAACAGATTAATAAAGAGGGAACATGTGTAGTGATGGCAACCCACAATTATAAACTTATTTCTGATAAAGCATATCGAGTAATTGAATTAAATGAAGGTAGAATAGTTAGCGGATGATAGATAAGATAGCATTTTTGTTTGTTGAAGGAATTAAGAACTTTACTAGGAATAAGCTCACTAATTTTATATGTATTGTTACAATTTTTATCAATTTTACAATACTAGGTACTTTCTTTGTATTAGGATACAATACAGATAATGTTGTTAATTTTTTCCGGTCTAAATACACTTTTGAGATTTTCTTAAATTCGGAAACGAGTTTAGATCAGGCTGTTACCTTGAAGAATAAACTTTCAAATAATGCGTTGGTAACATCTGTTGATTTTATTGGTAAAGAGGAATCCGCAAAGATATTTTATGACGAATTTGGAGAAGACATTATGGAGGTGTTAGGATACAATCCTTTGCCAACTTCACTAAAGGTTAATTTGGAAGAGAATAGGTTTGATTCTAATCAAGTCAATACACTAATTGAAGAATACAAATTAAATTCATTGATTGATGAAATAAGTTATCAAGGAAATTATATTGATAATATTGAGAGTAGAATCAATTTATTTATTTTTATTTTCTTAGTCTTAGTGCTCCTAGTCATATTTATTTCAATCCAGACTATAGGAAACACAACAGGTTTATCTTTATCAAATCGAAGGGATTTTATTGAAATTCTTCGATATAATGGTGCTTCAAACTTATTCATAAAAACTCCGTTTTTTATTGAAATTTTTTTACAATCTCTAATAGGTTCGTTGCTTGCATTTTTTCTAGTGAAATATGGATTTGTAGTAATAAATTCCTATCTTGGTGTCAATATAGAAATTGATAATTATTTATGGGCATGGATAATTACTTTGTCACTTATTATAAGTACTTATGCATCCAGTAAATCAATGAAGAGAATACTTGTATGAGCAAAAAAATAAAAAATGGATTAAATGGTGATTTGGATAAGAAAAAGCCATTGAAAAAGAAAAGAATAACTAAAAAAGATTTAGAAAATGTTATTCAAGATTTACAAAATAAAGAATTAAGATTGAGAGCAGAATTCGATAATTTTAGAAAGAGAAAAGAAACAGAAACCTCATCTATTCTAAAGTATGAAGGTAAAAATTTCATTTTAGACTTTTTATCTATTCTAGATACAATTAATCGTGGTATTGATTCATATAAAGATAAAGATACTAGAAAAGCTCTTTCTCTCATTCGGAAAGATTTCTTAAAGAAAATGGAGGAAAGACAAATAACAGAATTTGGGAAAAAAGGTGATATCTTTGATCCTGATTTACATGAAGCATTAACAACTACAAGTAACAAAAAGAAGAAAGATGATGAAATAGTAGAAGTCTATGAAGTCGGGGTTAAATATAAAGATTTAATTATTAAACATGCTAAAGTAGTGGTAAATAAAAAATGAGAGATTACTACGATATATTAGGGATTTCAAAAAATTCAAATGAAACAGAAATTAAGCGTGCCTATCGTAAGATTGCTATGAAATATCATCCAGATCGTAATCCCGATAACAAGGAAGCTGAAAAAAAATTTAAAGAAGCAGCTGAAGCATATTCTGTTTTAAGTGATTTATCTAAAAGACAACAATATGACCAATTTGGTCATTCTGCTTTTAATGGTATGGGAGGTGGACAGGCAGGATTTAATTCAATGAATATGGAAGATATTTTCAGTCAATTCGGTGACATATTTGGTGGAAATAATCCTTTTGAAGCTTTCTTCTCTGGTGGTAGAGCTGCTTCTAGAGCGAGAACTGGTGGTGATGTTAAAGTAAAAATTAAGGTTACATATGCTGAAATTGTAAATGGTGGTTCTAAAAAAATTAAGTTAAAAAAATTAAAATTAGCGAATGGTGCTACATTTACTAATTGTTCAATGTGTGGAGGATCTGGTCAAGTAACAAGAGTAACAAATTCTTTCCTTGGTCAAATGCGTTCTACATCAATTTGTCCTAAGTGCAAAGGGTATGGTAAAGTTATTGATCATATACCTTCTGGTTCCGATAAAAATGGTATGGTAAAGGTAGAAGAAACAATTAAAATTAATATTCCAGTTGGAGTTGAGAATGGTAATTATATGACGCTAGAATCACAGGGACATGAAGATATTAATAAGACTTCTGGAGATTTGTATGTTTTTTTTGAAGAAGAAGTACATGAATATTTTTCAAGATATGGGGATGATTTGCTTTTTCAGGTAAGAATTGGTTTCTCTCAGGCCGTTTTTGGAGATAAAATTGAGGTTCCAACAATCAATGGAAAAGCAAGCCTTAAAATTCCAGCAGGTATTGAACCGGGGCAGATTTTAAGAATTAGAGGAAAAGGGTTTCCAAGATTGAGGAAATCTGGTAGGGGAGATCAGCTTATGAAAATTCAAATTGATATTCCTAAAAAGTTATCTAGTGATGAAAAAAAGATTATAAAAGATTATCATGATATAACTGCAAACAAGGGTATCAATTTCGAAAAGTTCGACGATTAATGCCTTGCTAGGAATCTTATTTATTGTAAATTTAGATAACATAAAATGGACAAAACAAAACAAAAATTCTTCAACGATTATCTCGAAATAATTACTTTTTTTATTTTCCTTCTTATGTTGGTTGTTATTTATGTTCCTAGTGTGATATGGAAAGAAGAAGATGCTTATAAAAATGAGAGTAGATTCCGCATGCAGAGCGTTTATAATATCGAAAATTTTTATAATATTTTGGTTGGTGAGTATGAAGAAGATGGACTAAAAGCTCTTCGCCTTGTTAATGCTGTAAGAGATTCTCTAATAGCAGATTCACTTTTTCTTGGTGAGCAATCAATCAAATTGAGTGGAGATGAATTTTTAGTTAATATTCCTAAGGGATTTGCTGTTGAATATGACACCACATTTGGACTTAGAAGAGTCGCAAAGGAAACTGTGGTAGATACAACTATTACAGTATTGATGCTTACTGAAGATGGTATAGAAGATACCGTTTATGTCCAAAAAAAGAATTTGAGTAATACACTTTCAGATCCATTGTTTGTGAAAGTTGTTAATGAAAGCACATTTGAACGTGTTGAGACAGTTTCTTATTTTAATAAGAGATTTAGAAAAGAAAGAGTCCCAGAATATAATTTTGTCGCTCTTCCTGATTCTTTTCAATTCAATTGCCCATTAACAAATGAGCCTTATATCATTGAGATTAGTCCAAACTCTGTACGAGTCTCTAGCCCAATTCGTTCTTATAGAGATAATAGATATGGATTCTTTTCTTTAAAAACCGGAAGCCATGGATATATCATTGATGGAACCAGAAGTTGGGATAACTAGTTGATTGCTATACTTTATAGTACATAATAATACTCTTGTCGTGTTCAAGAGAAATCTTGAAAAAGATAAACTAATTTTTCAATCAAAAGTAAAATTTCACCATTCCTTATCATCAACTATTTATGATCCGAAACTATTAAGCAATGTTATTGCCCAATCATTGGATGAATTAAATGAAAAAATAATATTGGAAAATCAAGAAGCTTCAATTGTTATTAACGATGAACTTTTATCTCATTCATTGATTATTAATTCAGCAAAAGATGATATAAAATTAGCTGAAAAGATAAAGAATGAACTTCAGATTAAGTGGAAAGATCTATTTAGTAACTATTTTTATATTGCGGAGACTAGGAAATCATCAAAAAATTTTATTCATGTTGTTGAGATTAATCATTATCTAAAAGAAAAGATTAAGCTCAATTTCAATAATTTTGGTATCGATATTAAAGGACTTATTCCTCTTTCAAGCGTGATACTTTCTCATACAAAAACCACTCAATACGGAGTAGTTAAATCTTTAAAAAACTATCTTATTTTTAACTATTCAAGAAAAGGTTTCTCTTTTTTTAAGGCTAATTATGGTGCAAGAAAAAAGACATTTAATAAAATTATAGGTTTAGATGATTTACAAAAAATTTCAGAGGGAACACTCAAGAAGTCTAACTCAAAGTATCTCTTATTTTCTGATTTAGATATTGTAAAAACTCTGTCAGAATTAATTGATACATCTTTTCCAACTTTAAACTTTATCAACCCAGTTGGAATTCAAATTATTGATGATATCACATATAAGAGAAAAAAAACTTTTACCAAGCAAAAGAAAAAAACCAATTTTTTCAATTATTTTAAAAATATAGTTGCCGCATTCTTAACATTAATTTTGTTAGTGTTTGTTCTTCAATCTATTAACAAAACAGATTTGAAATTATTGAATACTGAAGTTATTTCCGAGATGATTGAAAAGCCTGTTATCACTGACGCGATAGCTACAGAAAATCCTTTTGAATTTTATAATGCTAAATCACATAGTATGATTAATGTATTTGATTTGATTGTTACTGAGTATGGTGATGCAGTTAGTATATTGAACATTGTTGATGGGGTTGTATCTGTAGAAGGAGGAGATGAGAGCCTTTTATCGCTATTAAATGGTGTTGACCCGAACGCAGTGAAACAAATTGATTTGTCAAAGAACAAAGTTGTATATAAAATTGATTCTTATTTGCCTACTGACTTAAGTAAAAATTCTACTTCAATCTCTAATTTCCTTAACTGGATTCTTGATATAGAAGAAATAGAATTTAAGATAATCGATGGAGTACTATTAGACAGAGAAGTAGACAATGTAATTCTAAGGATTGATGGACTAGAGCTTTCTAATGAAATTATTAATCAGATAACTAATTATAATAATTTTATTATGAGAAAGATTTTATTTATCAAAGCTGATAATTCAATTCATTTTTATATTACTGTTCTAGGTTAATGAAAATATTAGCAGGCCAATTTAAGAACCATGCTATTCAGTTAAGCCAGAAGTTTGAATATCGTCCAACAACCTCTATTGCAAGAAAGAGCATGTTTGATACTCTGAAATCTCTAGAAGGTAAACATTTTTTAGATTTATATTCAGGATCAGGCATTATCGGATTTGAAGCTTCAAGCAGAGGAGCTGAATCCGTAACATTTGTTGAATTAGATAAAAAACATATGAATCAAATTATTGCTAATGCAAAAACAATCCCATATGACCACTTTAATTTTTTAGTAAGAGATGTCCATAGATTTTTAAAAAAATTTGTACAATATGATATTATTTTTGCAGATCCACCGTATCACATTCCTAATATTGATAAACTAATAGAATTATGTCTTGATAGACTAAATCCAGGAGGAGTTTTTGTCTTGGAATGTAGTAAGAAGGAATCTATTGCAGGATATAATAAAATTAGTAAATTTGGGGGCACAAACTTACTTTACTGGCAGGTATGAAAAAAATTATATATCCAGGGACGTTTGATCCGATTCACTATGGTCATATAGACATAGCAAAAAGAGCTTCTAAATTATTTGATGAAGTACATATTTGCATATCTGACAATCTTGAAAAGAATCCATTGTTTAGCCATGATGAACGTGCCTCAATGATTGAAGAATGCTTGGGCGATATCAGTAATCTTTATATTCATTCTAATTCAAAAAATTTGGTTGTGAATTTTGCAAGAGATTGTGGTGCGGTAGCAATTATTCGAGGGCTTAGACATGTAAGTGATTTTGAATTCGAATTTCAAATGGCAAATGTGAATTATGGAATCAATCCATCGATTTCTACGTTGCTCATGATACCTGATGAGAGATTCCTTCATTTAAATTCGACAATTATCAAAGATCTAGCCAAATATGATGCAGATTTGAAAAAATTTGTTCCAAAGAATATTGAAGATAAATTAAAAGATAAATTAAAAGATAAATTAAAAGATAAATTAAAATAATGGCTGAAAAAATCAAATTTACTGATGGAAAACTAGTTGTTTCTGATAATCCAATCATTCCATTTATAGAGGGAGATGGTATCGGACCTGATATTTGGAACACTACTAAGAAAGTAATCGATGCAGGAGTTCATAAAGCATATGATTCTTCAAAAAAGATTGAATGGTTTGAAGTATTCGCAGGCGAAAAATCATTCGATAGAAATGGTGAATGGTTGCCTAATGATACTCTTGATATGATTAGAGAACATTTTGTTGCTATTAAAGGACCATTGACTACTCCAATTGGTGGCGGTATTCGATCATTAAATGTAGCATTGAGAAAAGAGTTAGATCTATTTGCTTGTGTAAGACCAGTACGATGGTATAAAGGAACTCCTTCTCCTTTAAAAGATCCTAGTAAAGTGAATATGACAATTTTTCGAGAAAATACTGAAGATATTTATGCTGGGATAGAATGGAAAAACGGAACAAAAGAATCAAAAAAAATCATTGAGTTAATTAACGAACTGGGGATGGAAGGAAAAATACGATTTCCTGACTCTAGTTCAATTGGGATTAAACCTATTTCACAAGAAGGAACCAATCGTTTGGTTCATTCCGCAATTGATTATGCATTAAAACATAATCGTAAAACATTAACCTTGGTGCATAAAGGGAATATTATGAAGTTTACCGAAGGGTATTTTAAAAAATGGGGATACGAATATGCTGAAACCCATTTTGCTGATCAAGTTTTTACTTGGAATCAGTATGATAAAATTAAAGAATCCGACGGCAAAGATGCAGCGGACAAAGCACAATCTGATGCTCTTGATAGCGGAAAATTATTAGTAAAAGATGTTATTACAGATGCATTCTTCCAACAAATTCTACTACGACCAAGTGAGTATGATGTGATTGCAACCATGAACCTAAATGGTGACTACATTTCTGATGCAGCGGCCGCATCTGTAGGAGGTATTGGGATTGCTCCTGGTGCTAACATTAATTTTGATACAGGACATGCTATTTTTGAGGCAACCCATGGTACCGCGCCAAAATATGCTGGATTGGATAAAGTCAACCCATCATCGATGATATTATCTGGAGCATTAATGTTAGAATATATCGGATGGAAAGAAGCTTCTGACTTGATTTCTAACGGGTTAGAAAAAACGATTTCTTCACAACGTGTAACCTATGATTTTCATCGACTACTTGATGGAGCCACATTATTAAAATGTTCAGAATTTGGCGACGAAATCATTAATAATTTTTAATTTCCTATCATGTTTATCGATTACGCAAAGATTGAGTTGCAAGCAGGAAACGGTGGAAGCGGAATTGTGTCTTTTCATAGAGAAAAATACATAGATAAAGGTGGTCCTAGCGGAGGAGATGGTGGCAAAGGCGGTGATATTGTCTTTTCAACCAATCCCAATTTACATACCTTACAAGATATCCGATATCGTCGTCTATATAAAGCAGAAAACGGAGGGTCTGGTGGCTCTAATAAGAAAACCGGAAAATCAGGCAAAAATTTAGTAATAGAAATTCCATGTGGAACTGTGGTTAAAAATGCAAAATCAAGCAAAGTGATTCTAGATATGGTGGAAGAAAATCAAACCCATATTGTGTGTGAAGGAGGAATTGGTGGTAAAGGAAACCATCATTTTAAATCTGCTACCCAGCAAACACCTCGTTTTTCACAAAAAGGAATATCAGGGAATCATCTCACAATAGAGCTGGAATTAAAAGTATTAGCGGATGTAGGGCTAGTAGGATTACCGAATGCAGGGAAATCTACCTTGCTTTCTGTAATGACTACCGCAAAACCAAAAATAGCTGACTATCCATTTACTACCTTACAGCCCCATCTAGGGATTGTAAAGTATGGAGAATACCAATCATTTGTGATGGCAGATATTCCAGGATTGATTGAGGGAGCAAGTCAGGGAAAAGGGCTTGGACATCAGTTTTTAAAACATATTGAACGCAATAAAATGTTATTGTTTTTAATTGATATTTTGGACGAAAATCCTCAGGAAACTTTTAATAAGTTAGAGAAAGAGTTACACACATTCAATGAAACCCTTATGGATAAACCAACCTTAGTAGTGCGTACCAAATTAGATACTATACAAAACCCAGAAACATTAGATCAATGGAATGGGTTCTCTGAAGAGTATATTGATATATCGTCTGTAAGCAACTCTGGACTTGACAATTTAAAAGACAGACTAGTATCTTTTTTATCCAGTAGTTTATAAATTATCCAAATTTGGAGAGGTGGCTGAGTGGTTGAAAGCGGCACCCTGCTAAGGTGTTATACGGGCAACTGTATCGAGGGTTCGAATCCCTCTCTCTCCGCAATGAAAAAAATAATATTACTAATAATTATATCTACAACTTTTGTTTTTGGACAAGTATTATGTTAATTTATGTTCCGCAAAAAGTTTTATAGCAATCATCAAATCCTGCTGGCATGGTTTGAAAATTATCATGATTAGATTTATAGTCGTAAGGTTTTGAAATCAAATTTAATAACTCATTGAATTGACTTTTATTTCCCTGAATGGCATTTTCTAATGCCGACTCTACTAAATGGTTACGTGGGATAACTAATGGATTTTGGGCCTGCATTAGTTTTAAAGCTTTAATCCGATTATCTGTATGATTAGTTCTATTTTCCCATTGTTTTCGCCATTCATTGAATTTACTTGATGTAAATAGACTATCATCAGATACTTTGTTTAATGTCAAGGCAGCAAATGTATTGGTGTAATCAGCCTGGTGGTTATCCATTAATTGTAATAGCGTATCCACCAAAACTTTATCTTCTTGAATCGGTTTTAGAATACCTAGTTTTTTATACATCATCTGGTACCAATTCATAGAAAATTCTTCAGGAAATTTATTCAATGTCTCTTCTGCTAATTGTATTGCTTTTTCTTTGTTATCGGAAATAAAGGGTAATAAAGTACTGGCAAATACAGCCAAATTCCAGTGCGCTATTGTGGATTGATTGCCAAAAGCATAACGGCCATTTAGATCAATGGAGCTAAAAACGGTTTTGGGATTGTACGTATTCATAAAAGCACAGGGGCCATAATCCATAGTTTCCCCAGCTATACTCATATTATCTGTATTCATGACACCATGAATAAAACTTACACGCATCCAATTTACAATTAGGTCAATTTGCTTGTGCATAACTATCTTAAGTAGTTCAAGAGCAGGGTTATCAGCATCTGAAATTTCAGGATAATGTCTATCTACAACGTACCTGATAAATATCTCTAAATTTTCTTTTGAACAATAATTTATTACATATTCAAACGTTCCAACCCTAATATGGCTAGAAGCAATGCGGGTTAAAACTGCTCCATCATTAACTTGTTCTCTATAAACCTTTTCTCCTGTTTGAGTGACTGCCAGACTCCTTGTAGTTGGAATTCCTAAATGATGAATGGATTCACTCATTATATATTCACGCAACATAGAACTTAGCGTTGCCCTTCCATCGCCACTTTTTGAATAGGGTGTTTGTCCTGAACCCTTTAATTGAATGTCGAATCTTTTATTGTCCGGGTTGATTTGTTCGCCTAACAAAATAGCCCTTCCATCCCCAAGCATGGTGAAATGTCCGAACTGATGCCCGGCATAAGCCTGTGCGATGGGCGCTGCACCTTCAGGTATTTTATTACCGGAAAAATAACCTGCAACCGTAGCTTCGTTTTCAGATATAAATTCTAGTCCAAGTTCTTTGGCCAAACCCGTATTGAAATAAATTATTTGAGGATTCTTAACTGAAATCGGTAATTGCTTCATATAGAGTTTAGCAGGCAACTCTATATAGGAATTTTGAAAGTTCCAGGTTTGACTATTTCCCTTTGTAAGCATGTTCATCATTTATACGGAAAGAGGAGCTGGATAGATGAGTGTATCAGATGTATTTTTCTTAATTATTCCGATTAATTCTTGTTTATAATCTCTGCTTTTATCAGCATAATTAACATAAATTACTGTAAAACAATAATTACTCATTATAGTCATTATAATTTTGAGGGAATCGTGAGTTTTAATAGGAATATCTTCCAAAAGCAAGTAGTTGATTATCTCAGAAGAGCAATCGCTGATTGTCTGGGCAATTTTTGCAGAATTTGTTAAAACTGAATCATTATTAAAGAATCCCATAACTATAAAGAAATATAAAACATTTTATATTTTTTATCTATTTGATTATCATATTATTTTCATACTCCGATTAGGGTATAAAACATGGGTATAATAATTGAGGATTAATTTTCTTTTTAATAACCTTTACTTTCAGCCAATGGATAGATTAACTAATAGTTGATTGAGATATTTTCCAAAGACTCAGGATAGATAACACTCCACACAACATACTGAACAGCAGTATATAGTACTCAGGGTCACCCTGCTGGCTTCCATAAATAAATCCCCTAAGAGTTACCGCAGATAGGATTGTAAAAATAATAGTCACAGTTGATAATAATAATTGCTTCATATCTAATCTTCTTTCATCTAAAATTTACACATAAAAAAAGAACTACCGCAGTAGTCCTCTTTTTTTCTTTTCAAAGACTAATCCTCACACAGAATAGTTCATATTATTTTCATACTGAATTAACCAATTTTTATTCTTAAAATAGACCTTGGAGTTACAACAAATATAAGGTGTTAATAGAGTAATCTATTCGAGGGTTCGAATCCCTCTTTCTCCGCAACATTTAGACTGTAATTGAAGGAAGGAATATAATTATGTCAGAACCAGTAGTAAAAAAAGGATGGCTAAGAGCATTAATTTTTATGCCGATTTGGCTTGTAACAATGATGGTAGTAGTTGGAGGGGGAAGTGTGTTAATGATGGTAGTAGCCGGTGTGGACATGCAAGACCCAGTAGCTGTAGAAGGATATGCTGCAGGAATGGGAGGTATGGGATTCGCATCACCGATGATGCTTGGTATGTCCGTGTTACAAATACTTGCTAGTTTTCTAGCCATTTGGTTTATGATGGCTGTATTTAACAAAGAACCACTATCTAACATTGGATTATCCATAAAAGATCGCGGACAAGAGATGTTAGCTGGATTAGGAGCTGCTTTATTGTTTATAGGTGGTATTTTCCTCATTTTATGGTGTTTTGGGGCTATTATAGTAACAGGAGCAGTAGGATTAAAACCAGAAGTAATGATGGTGAGCTTAATGTTGTTTGTTGCCGCATTTGATGAAGAAATCGTGTTTCGTGGTTATGTATTGAATAATTTGATGGATTCAATGAATCGATGGTGGGCGCTAGGCGTTTCTTCTGTGGTGTTTGCTCTAATGCATGCCGGAAATCCTAATATATGGAGCACCTTTGTTCCAATCACAGAATTGTTTGCCGCAGGATTTATTCTAGGGATTAGTTATACCTTTACAAAAAATTTGTGGTTTCCAACCTTTTTCCACTTTGGATGGAATTTCTTCCAAGGGTTATTTGGGTTTAAAATCAGTGGAATGGGAGTAGATTCTTGGAAAGCGATTGCACATGAAAATTCAGGAGAGGTTTCTGACATTGTTTCGGGAGGAGCATTTGGGATTGAAGGTTCTATTATTGCTTTATGTTCAACCGTTCTGGGAATCTATCTGATTTATAAATATTACACAAAATGAAACAGTCCTATACTATCATAAAAAAGATTATCGAGCTTATTATTCTAGGAGCTGTATTATTTTTATCAGTTTCCTGTTCTGATAATCTTTCTGATGGGATGGTAAAAGATCCTAATACAGGACAGCCAATGATAGTAGGAAGTATTGTTTTAGATGATTTAAAACAAGATCCATTTGAAGAATGGTATACATCTGGTTTCCAGGGATATGATGTAGACTTTCAATTAATTAGTGCTATTGATGATCCGAATGCATATACATATGAAGTATTTCTTGGTACTTGGTGTGTTGATAGTAGACGAGAAGTGCCAAGAATTGCTAAAATATTCCAAACATTAGGTATTGCACCAGAGAATGTACAATATGTCTGTGTGGATAGGGATAAAATTAGTCCTGGAGATGAACATATAGGAAAAGATATTCGTTATGTTCCAACCGTGATTGTGACTAAAGACAACGAAGAAATAGGTCGTATTGTAGAAACTCCTATTGGAACCATTGAAAGCGATTTATTAGAGATTAATTTAGGAATTCCTCCTACACCTAATTACGCTCAGTAATTTTTTTATATTCTTCAGGGGTGTGAGTTTTCATGGTTAACGCATGAATTTCGTTGTGCATGTATTCATCAACAACTCTGTATACGAGTTGATGGCGTTCAATAAGACTCATTCCTTCAAAATCAGGACTCACTAACGTCATACTTAAGTGGAAATTTCCTTCAAAGGTTGCATGGTTCTCATGTTGCGCCGTGTAATCAAATATTTTGATAAAGTTTACAGAGATAGTTTCTGATATTTTTTTCGAAATGATTGTCTGTAATTCTTCAAGCTTCATTGTAACTTCTGTTTATGATATCTGAATTTAATTCAAAAATAATTAAATCCTTATGTCTTTTATTTTTTCTCCAGGCCTGTGCCTATTTCAATACTTTTTATAATGCGCAAGAACACTATCAGATGGCAGAAAAAATACGGATGGAAAATTTTGGAAATAAATTACCATCAAAAGCGATTCAAGAATACCAAAGTGCAATTGAAAAATCCGAGAAAGTACTCACAGAGTATGGTGATAGTAAGTATGTACAAGATGCATTGCTATTAAAGGGGAAATCTCATTTTTTTAAGAGGGAGTATGATAGCGCAAAAGAAGTATTTAATCAGTTAAAAGATTCTGAAGAATCTTTTTTTCAAAATGAAACAAAATATTGGTTAGCATTATGTAAATGGAAAGATTTGAGACCTCAACCAGCTATTAATGATTTGAAAGATTTGCTGGATAAAACTGAATTAGTGAATCTAGAATCTCGTATATATTTAACGTTAGGTGAAATTTATCTTGAAATTGATCGACCAGATTCTGCTTTTCAATTTTTAGATCGTGGGGCAAAGATTGCTAGTAGTCGTTTAACTAGAGAACAAATCTATTTTCAGATAGCAGAATTATCCTATGGGAATGAATTATATCAACAAGCATCTGATAACTACAAAAATGTTCTTAGCAATACAATATCGGTTTCAAGGATTCGAGAATCAAATCTAAAGATTATTCAAACCTATCGTTTACTAGGAAATCTTGATGAAGCTAAGGGAAGAATAGAACAACTGCTTTTAGATGAAAATTTTAACTCAATTAAAGGAAAATTAAGCCTAGAATTAGCAAAGATCGAACTAGACAGAAATAACCTAGATTTTGCTATACAAAGCTTGGATCAGGTAGCCCAAGACAATCAAAATACTGAAGCTTCGGTGGAAGCATACTATTTGCTTGGGAATATCTTTCTTAAAAGCCCAAATATTGATTTTGAACGTGCAAACTTTTTTATGGATCAGGGAATGAAGCAAAATTTTAATTCTCCTTATAAAATTATTATTTCCAATAAACGAGATTCGGTGAATAAGATTATTGCGCTTACCAAAGATTCAGAGGAAGATATTGCTAATAATCCATCAATTTTATACGGAATTGCAGAAATTTTAGCATTTGATATTGGCAATACTTATGAAGCATTAGATTATTTTGAAATAATTATTAATAGTCATGTAGAATCAGATTTTTATACAAAATCGTTATTTGCTGCTTACTCCATATATAACAGGAAAAATGCTTTAGAAGGAGATCAGTATAAGGAAATAATTCTAAAAGAATATCCACAATCAGATTATGCAAAAATGATTATAGAGAATGAACAATTAAATATTAATCATGAGCCTTCAGAGCTTCTGTTAACTGCCGAGTCACTTTGGGCTGTTGATCAAAAGAAATCTTTAAATGTTTATAAACAGATCTTAGACAAAGATTCGTCAACATTATCCTCAAATATTGCAGCATATTTTTTAGCATATTATTATGATTATGAATTATCCCAAAAAGATAGTGCTATTGTATATTATCAGTGGATTAGAGAAAAACATCCGTCTTCAGATCAAGGAATAATTGCTCAGAAAAGATTGGAAGCACTCAATGTTGAGTAATGTAAGAGCAAAGATATTATCAATAGATTATCGTTTTATAAGAAGAACAATAATTAATCTATGTGCTCGAAGACCTAAAGATTTAGAACAGGCTATCATGATTGGGGATAGACTAAATAGTAGTTTAGTGAATTCTCCACTGCGTAATTTTTTTAAATTTTCTATTCCTAAAAACATCAGTACATTGTTATTTGATTTAGAGTTTCCCTCACCATTAATTGCGGCTTCCTTTAAAGATGATATAGATGCGCTGTTTCAATGGCAATTGTTAGGCTTAGGCGGTATCACATACAAAACAGTGCTAAAAACTCCATCAGATGGGAATAAAAGACCTAGAATACAAGAAATTCAATATAATTCACACTACGGATTGATTAATGCGTTGGGTTTGCCAACAAAAGGTTTAGAACATTTTGTTTCTAATTTTGACAATAAACGAATATTGTCTTTTAATCGTCCTTTAGGAATTAGTATTGGAGGTAATAATTTAGACGAGTATTTAAGTGTTTTTAGTAAAATTCATCTCAAAGTACATTCTCTGGATTTTAAAAAAGTTTTTTATGAGATAAATATAAGTTGCCCAAACACACAAGATGGAAAATGTTTAAGCGATAATTTAGAAGATCTGTCATCCTTACTGACAGCAATTCGATCTGTTTCTTCAAATATAGTTATCGTTAAAGTGTCCCCTGATAGTAGCAATGAAAATGTTCTGGATATATGTGAATTGCTTTCTAATTTTGAAAAATGTGCTATTAATGTGGGGAATACAAAGTATATATCAGCTCAATCGGTTGGATTAAATGCTAATGAGTTTTCAGAAGAAGGTGGGGGATTAAGTGGGATTGCTTTATTCAAAAATACTTTAAAGAGAGTTGAATTAGTGCATAATAATTCTAAAATTCCAATAATTGCTACAGGGGGAATCATGGACTATAATCAAGTAAAAGCCGTACAAGATAAAGGAGCAGTCTTAGTTGGTATGGCGACTCAGTTAGTAACTAATCCATTTAAGGTTCCTCAAATAAATATTAAATTATCCAATGCGCTTTAATATAATTTCAATAGTAACCCTCTCATTTATGATATCTTGTGGTCCGACTGTAGTATATGGTGATTATGTTAATTCAGATGGAATGACTAGAAAAGAAATTGAATCGATACATAATCACCCTCATGTACAGATAGGTATTAGTTCATATTACGGAAAGAAATTTCATAAAAAACGTACAGCAAGTGGACAAATCTTTGATATGCATAAAATTAGCGCTGCACATAGAACATTGCCCCTAGGTACAAGAATAAGAGTAACCAACTTAAAAAATGGAAAATCTTTAACTATGACGATTATCGACAGAGGTCCATTTATAAAGGGTCGTATATTAGATGTATCATATAAAGCTGCAAGAAAACTAGGCTTTGTGAATAAAGGAACAACAAAAGTTCGTATTGATGTATTAAGGCTCGGTAATAATAAATATTATAAATAATTATGAAATCTATTCTTTGTATCGTTAATCCTGTCAGTGGATTAAAAAAATCACTTAAAGTATATTATGAAGTAGAAAAGAAGATAAGAGATGCGGGATTTTCCCCTAAATTATTTACCACAAGCTATGTTGGTCATGCTACTGAATATGTTTCTACCCTAAAACCAAATGAATTTGATAGGGTATTGGTCTTTGGTGGGGATGGGACAGTTAATGAGACGGTAAATGGATTATATCAAGCAGACTTATTGACACATTTTCCCCTTGGTATTATTCCTACTGGATCTGGTAATTCAGTTATGCACGATATTGATTGTCTTGATTATCATGATGCGATAGATAGGGTTTTAGAGGACAATATTCAATTAATGGATGTAAATAAAGTTATTTTTGATGATGGAGTACGATTGAGTATTAGTATTATAGGTTGGGGAATGTTCTCTTATGGAAATCTTCTGGCCGAAAAGTTAAGATTTTTGGGGACAATACGTTATGATGTTGCCTCAATAATTAAGTTGTTACAACGATCATTCTATGATGCAAAAATGACAATTAATAATAATACATCTGATATTTCATGCGCATTTATAGTAGGATGTAATAGTATTCATAGTGGGAAAGGTATGAAGGTAGCTCCAAATGGAGGATTTTTCGACGGAGTAATAGACATATTAATTGTTAAAAATGATGTAAACCGATTGCAATTGATTAATTTATTTTCAAAGGTGTTTAAAGGGGAACATATTCATCTGCCGTACGTGCACATAGAGAAGGCAAAATCATTCAAAATTGATGCCCTAGGAGAGTCTTTATTTAATTTGGATGGAGATTTAATTAAAAGTAGTAAAATTAGTACAGAAGTAATTCCAAAAGCGATTAAGCTTTTGGTATAATTAGGAACTATTCTTAGCTTCTAATATGAGTTCTCTTCAATCAAGGCTTCCCGTTTATCTAATAGGTCTTCCTCTCTCTATATGGATTGTCTTAATTGGCGGGTGGGCTTTCAAGCTTTTTGTGGTATTTTTTATGACAATGGCTTTCATAGAATTTCTTTCTTTGAGATCAAAAGATAGCAATTTTATTTTTTGGGTCTTTCTTGGTATATGTTATGTGTGTATTGGTCTTTCATCTTTGCTTGTTCTCCGCAGTATTGATAATGAGCTAAATTCTTATTTTACACTTATGTTATTCTGTGGAGTAACGTTAAATGATACCTTTGCATATATTTTTGGTAGTTTAATCGGGGGAAAGAAAATTACGCCATCAATTAGTCCAAACAAGACGTATGCCGGTCTATTGGGTGGCTTGATAGGCTCAATAGCATTTATATTGCTATTTCATCGTTTTGTTTTTGCTCTTAGCATAGTTGACCAGTGCATATTCATATTTATCTTCAGTATCATTGGATTTTTAGGCGATTTATTGGAATCTTTCTTAAAACGACAAGCAAATGTAAAGGATTCGTCTCATCTATTAATGGGACATGGTGGTGCACTAGATAGAGTTGATTCTTTAATACTAACATCTCCATTAACATTGTTATATGTTGTTGGGCAATATTTATGAGTAAAAAAATCAAATCTATATTAGCAACAGATTGTGGTAGTACAACCACAAAAGCAATCTTAATTGAATGGAAAGACAATCGTTATCGTTTAACATTTAGAGGAGAAGCTCCTACTACTGTAGAAGCCCCTTTCGAGGATGTTACTAAGGGTGTTTTGAATGCTGTAATGGAAGTAGAAGAGTTATCTGGCAGAACCATTCTTGATGGGGATGAAATTATTACCCCTGATAATGGAGAAAAAGGAGTTGATATTTATGTGTCCACAAGCTCCGCAGGCGGTGGATTACAAATGATGGTAGCTGGAGTAGTAAAATCTATGTCTGGTGAAAGCGCAGAACGTGCTGCTTTAGGAGCTGGATCAATCGTTATGGATGTTTTGGCATCCAATGATGGTCGATTACCCCATGAAAAAATTACTAGAATCCGTCAGTTAAGACCTGATATGATCTTACTATCAGGCGGTACAGATGGAGGAACCACAACGCATGTGATAGAATTAGCAGAAATATTAGCAGCTGCTAACCCTAGACCTAGACTTGGCCAGAATTATAAATTACCTGTGATTTATGCTGGCAACAATAAGGCGCATGATAATATTCGAAAGACATTGGGCGAGATATCAGACTTAGATATTGTGGAAAATATTCGTCCAGTTCTTGAACAAGAAAATTTGGAACCTTCTCGAGATAAAATTCATGATTTATTTATGGAGCATGTGATGGCACAAGCACCAGGATATAAAAAATTAATGTCTTGGACAGATGCCCCAATTATGCCAACGCCTGGAGCTGTTGGTTTTTTAATTGAAATGATTGCAAAGAAAGAAAATATTTCTGTGGTAGGAGTTGATATTGGTGGAGCAACAACAGATATTTTTTCAGTGTTTGAAGGAAAGTTTAATCGTACGGTAAGCGCCAATCTTGGAATGAGTTATTCAATTTGTAATGTATTAGCTGAATCTGGTATAGACAATGTATTAAGATGGGTTCCTTTTGATATCGATCATAATAATTTAACAAATCGTATTGGAAATAAAATGATTCGTCCAACTACTGTTCCTCAATCGTTAGAAGAATTGGTAGTGGAACAAGCAATTGCAAGAGAGGCTTTAAGGCTTTCATTTATTCAACATAAGGCATTTGCTACGAGTCTCAAAGGCGTCCAATCAGAAAGAACAATTTCTGATGCCTTTGAACAATCATCTAGTGGACAATCTCTTGTGAACATGATGGAATTGGATTTATTAGTAGGATCTGGAGGAGTTTTGTCACATGCTCCTCGTAGACAACAAGCTGCTAGAATGCTTATTGATGCATTTATGCCAGAAGGAATTACGGAGCTAGCAGTAGACTCAATTTTTATGATGCCTCAATTAGGAGTTTTAGCCAATATCGATAGTAAAGAATTAAAAGATGATGCAAACCAAGCAGCTTTAGAAGTTTTTGATAATGATTGTTTAATTAGATTAGGGACATGTATTGCGCCAATAGGTAAGGCAAAACCAAAGTCTAAAATGGCCCAAGTATCTTTGAGTTTTGAAGATGGTTCAACAAAAAAAGTTGATATTAATGAAGGTTCTTTAGAAATGCTTGAAGTTCCTTACGAACCAGTAAAGATTGAAATACAACCTTCAAGAAGAATTGATGTAGGAGCTGGAAAAGGAGAGCCATTAAGTTCCACAATTTATGGAGGGGTTGTTGGATTAATCTTCGATGGTAGAAATCGACCAATTAACCTACCGAAAGATTCTTCGGAGCGTATCCAAAATTTACTTAATTGGTCTGCTGCGGTTAATGAATATCCTAAAGGAGATTTGTTCTAATGGCACATTCGTATACCCCAGGATTAAAGGTTTTAAAAAAGACATTATTTAGCAAAGAAAGAATCTTGCCACTGAAGGGAGAAGTCTTAGTAAAGCAAGGGGATAAATTATCTCCAGAAACGATTGTAGCATCAACTTCTCTTCCAGGGAATATCCAAATGTTAAAAGTAAATAATATCCTCAATATTGAACCAGGAGATGTGAAAGCTTGTTTAGTTTTCAAAGAAGGGGATAGTGTTAAAAAAGGTGAAAAAATTGCTGAAACAGCAGGATTTTTAGGTATGTTCAAATCATCTGTTGAATCTCCAGTGGATGGCACTATTGAATCTATTTCAGATAGTACAGGGCGAGTTGTCCTACGTGAAGCACCAATTCCAGTAGAAGTAAATGCTTATGTAAGTGGTAGAGTAGGAAAAGTAATCCAAAATGAAGGAATTATAGTAACTTCTATCGCTTCTTTTATCCAAGGTATTTTTGGTATTGCAGGAGAAAAACAAGGGGTATTACAACTGGTTTCTCAAGATCCATCCGAAGAATTAACTGCAGAAAAAATTACAAATGATATGAGTGGAAAAATTTTAATCGGAGGATCATTTTTGAGCTTAGAGGCATATAAAAAAGCAATGTCATGTAATGTTGCTGGGATAGTTATTGGAGGATTTAATTATTACGATCTAAAGGAAGTATTAGGATACAATTTAGGTGTTGCAATCACCGGAACTGAAAAATTAAAAACAGCACTTATTCTCACTGAAGGATATGGATCAATTCCAATGAATAAGGCAACATTTGATTTATTAAAATCACATGATGGAAAGAATGCATCCATTAATGGAGCAACACAAATAAGAGCTGGGGTAATCCGTCCAGAAATTGTTATTCCACTTAAAGATGAGAGTAGCGAAGATGTATCTTCAAATGTACAAGAAGGAATTCAAGAAGGAAGTGTTGTTAGAGTAATTCGTTCACCAAATTTTGGAAAAATAGGTACCGTTACTTCTTTGCCAGCCGAATTACATAAAATGGAATCTGAGACAATGGTGAGGGTAGCAGAAATTAAAATTGATGGTAAAAACTTTTTGATTCCAAGGGCTAACTTAGAGATGGTTGAATTACAATGAATCAAAATTTAACAATAGATGATAAGAATTTTTTAACAAAAATTGTTAAAAAAATTATAGAATTGAAACTAGTAACCCCTGCTATTTTTTTTCTTGAGATGGCAAAACCATTAAATTTTATTGGTAGCCAAGCTATGGTATTTTTTGGTCCAATAATTAGTGCATTTGTCAAAGCGGATGGTTATTATAGGGCTGCAGAATTATTTGAAAATGACGTCAGCGTAGAATTTTTAATCTCTGAATTGGAAAGATTGGGTAAAAATGGATAACAAACGTGTTGTAATATATACAGTAGGTATTCTAGGCATTGTTATCTTTACCTTTATCTTATCCCAGTTTCATATCTTTAATTCAAGTCGATCATTTATGTTTATTGTTTTGCTTACCGTTATAATGGTATTGTTTAATGAAATTCAAAATGCAAGAAAAGATTCTGATTCAATCTTCTTACGCGACATTCCTGGGTTAAAGGCGGTTGAAGAAGCTGTGGGTCGTTCTACCGAAATGGGTAGGCCAATTCTTTATGTTCCAGGCATTATGGATATGAACGAAGTTGAAACAGTTGCTGGTGTTATTATTTTAGGACATGTTGCACAAATGACTGCGCAATATGAAACTGGTCTTGATGTACCCGTTGCAAGAGCTATTGTAATGCAAGCAGCAAGGGAGTCCTGTAAAGAAGCATATCTTAGCCAAGGGCGACCAGAAATGTTTAATGAAGATATGGTTCATTATATTTCTGATGATCAATTTGCTTATGCAGCTGGGGTAAATGGTATAATGCAAAGAGATAAACCTGCTGCATGTCTGTATATGGGTAAGTTTTATGCAGAATCACTCCTATTTGCGGAAACAGGAAACGGAATTGGTGCAATTCAGATTGCTGGAACAGCATCCCAAGCACAAATTCCTTTCTTTGTCACAGCTTGTGATTATACTTTAATGGGGGAAGAATTTTTTGCAGCAAGTGCTTACCTTTCTAGAAAACCTGAATTAATTGGTGGGGTTAAAACACAAGATACAGTCAAGCTGATGTTGATTGGACTAATCATTGTTTGTTTGGTAATGCGTGCGTTATTTGATCTTGATATTGTTTCGTTTAATCTTTTGGATATGATTGGATAATAATATGATTTGGAAAAGATATATACCAATTGCTATTGTAGGATTTTTCGGATCTCTCACTCTATTTGGTTGGTTCATTGAGAACGAAGGTATCAAATCTTTTATTGATGACGATGCAACTCAATGGTATGATATTATTGCCAGTTTTGCGATTTTTCTTGGAGCATTAAATTTATTAAAACTACAATTTTTAAAAGTTCTTAAACGAAAAGCAGGTTGGGAATATAGTGTTGTTGCAATTCTTTCTTTCCTTATTGTTTTTGTTATAGGATTTTTTATGAGAGGTGCTTTTGTTGTCGATATTCCTAATACCGATATACAGAGTACATACTTTACACAAGGAGCTGCAGAAGAAGCGGTTAATCACTTAAAAGATTCAGGCATTATTGCAAGCATTACACCTGCACAATGGGGAGCCCACATACAAACAGAAGGAGGGCTATTTAAATGGATGTTTGATAACATTTTTACCCCTCTTTCAGCAACTATGTTTGCTCTATTAGCGTTCTATGTTGCGTCAGCATCGTATCGTGCGTTTAGGGCAAGGAATTTCGAAGCAACATTACTCTTATTAGCTGGTATTATTATTATGATTGGAAGAGTTCCGATTGGTAGTCTTATTTCAAGCTGGATGATTATGTATTTATTGGTATTGGTAATTGGAATTCTTATTAATACATATTTTAGAAGTCGTCAACTTGTATTTGGTTGGGTTGCATTAGGGTTAATAGGCGTGACAGTTCTTGGCTCATCTATGGGTTGGCCTATAGATCAACCTGCAGTATTTTATCTGCCTGCTTTACAGGAATGGATTTATACAGTACCTAATTTAGCTGGAGCACGAGCTATTATGATTGGTATTGGGTTAGGGGTTGTTGTAACCAGTCTGAGATATATATTTGGACTGGAAAAATCATATATAGGTAATCAATGAGATTTCTTGAAGACATTATCGTAAAGTTTGGATCAGTTGATAGAAGGGTAATCTTTGTATTAATTGGATTAGCAGTACTTGTCCCATTGTTGAACCCTATTGATCTTGCAATACGACCAACACCATCATCTCAAAGAGTTTATGATGCTGTTGATAGTATACCTGATAATTCTAAGGTTTTAATTTCATTTGATTATGGGCCTAGTACTAAACCAGAAATTCATCCAATGACATTAGGTGTTATGCGCCATATTCTTAGTCAAGATCGTGGACATAAGATTTATATAACTTGCTTGTGGCCTGATGGATTATATATGGCAAAAGATGCTTTAAAAATAATTAATGAAGAATATGATTTAGTTGAATATGAAGATTATGTTTTGCTAGGGTTTAGACCTGGAAATGAAGCAGTTGTAAAAGGTTTAGCAAGTGATTTACGTAAAGTGTTTACCGTTGATGCAGCGCAAAAGTCAATAAATGAGATTCCAATGATGGAAGGAGTAAATAATCTAAACGATTTCCAATTTATATTTACAGGTTCTGCGGGATATCCTGGGACCTTTGAATGGGTACAATATGGAGCAGATCCAACAGGTGTTCCTCTTTCATCTGGTACAACTTCTATTCAAGTAAATGAAGTGATGCCTTACGTACAAAGTGGCCAACTACAAGGAATTCTTGCAGGTATGCCTGGTGCAGCAGAATATGAAAAATTAATTGATACTCCTGGTATTGCTATTCAAGGAATGGCAGCACAATCGTATGGACATGTTGTCATTGTCCTATTTATCATTTTGGGAAATTTAGCTTACTTTATTACCGAACGAAGAGAGAGGAAATACTAAGGTGCCATTTTCAACAATACTCGGTGCTTGGATTGCTGTATTTCTTACATTAGGAATTTTTTCATATCTCTATAGAGATAATCCATTTTATAAGATAGCCGAACATATATTTGTTGGTGTATCTGCCGCTTATTGGGCTGCCACATTTTATTGGACTCAAATTTATCCTAATTTATTTGGTAGGTTATTTGCTGTGGATAGTCCATTTGCAAGCATGTATGTTCTTGATAAGGGGCATGAGTACAATGGGTTATATTTCTTTCCGTTGCTTTTAGGCATTATGATGTTATTGAGTATATTCAAACAGATTAATTGGATGGCAAGATGGGGAATTGCTTATACAGTTGGAATTGCTGCTGGGTTGAAAACGTTTGGATATTTAAGCTCCAATGTTATTAGCCAGATTAAATCTACTGCAGTAGATTTATTTAGCGGATCATTACCATTTTTTGCTATGCCAGGTGATAGTATATTCAATAATATCGTTATTTTTATTGGCACAATAAGTGCCCTAATGTATTTTTATTTCTCAAGAGAACAATCAGGTTTATATGGACGTTTTACGCGTTTAGGAATTTACTTCTTAATGATTAGTTTTGGTGCATCATTTGGGTTTGCTGTTATGGGCCGAATTTCTTTGTTAATTGGACGTTTTAATGATTTAATCTTATTTTCTAATCCATCGTACAATTATGGTACGTTTTGGATGTTAGGATTGATTATAGTAGTGCTTGGTTATTGGTCATTCCAAAATCCTGAAATAAAGGAGGGATAATTGAATGCAGTCATCTGATATTAGAAAAGTTATTGGTAGCAGTATGTTAGCAGATGGGATGTCCCCAATAATTGATTTAGAAAAATCTCATGGTTCTTGGCTAGTAGATAAAGTTACAGGAAAAGAATATCTTGATTTGTTTTCAATGTTCGCTTCATTATCTGTTGGATACAACCATCCTTATGTATTAGAGCAATCAGAGCGCTTAAAAATTGCTGCTATTAATAAGCCTACCAACTCAGATGTCTATTCTTTAGAAATGGCAGAATTTATAGAAACATTTAAACGTCTTGCCCAACCTAGCTATTTACCTCATACGTTCTTTATTGAAGGAGGAACATTGGCTGTGGAGAATGCGCTCAAGGTTGCTTTTGATTGGAAGCGTAGAAAAAATTTAGCTAAAGGAAGCAATGTAAAAGGAGAGAAAGTAATCCATTTTAAAGAATGTTTTCATGGTCGTTCAGGATATACAATGTCATTGACCGATTCTCCTGATAAAAGGAAAACCATGTATTTTCCTAAATTTGATTGGCCAAGAGTTACTAATCCAAAAATTACGTTTCCTTTAGAGAAAAATTTAGATCAAGTGGTTGCATTAGAGAACCAAGCTTTCATAGAAATAAAGGATGCTATTTCTGCCAATCCAGATAATATTGCTTCTATGATTATTGAGCCCATTCAGGGAGAGGGAGGCGATAATCATTTTCGATGTGAGTTTTTCCAAGAATTGAGAGAGATTGCTAATGAAAATGATATCATGCTTATTTATGATGAAGTGCAAACAGGGATTGGCGTTACAGGGAGAATGTGGGCACACCAACATTTCGCAGCACACCAATGTAGCGATTGTTGTTGTGGAGAAGATTCATCTGCTAAACCTGATATTATTGCATTTGGTAAGAAAACTCAGGTATGCGGTATTGCAGTTAGCAATCGCGTAGAAGAAGTAGAAAACCATGTGTTTGAAGAATCCAGTCGAATAAATTCCACATGGGGTGGCAATTTGGTTGATATGGTGCGGCTTACCATCTATCTAGAATTAATAGAAAAAGAGAACCTAGTGGAAAAAGCTGAAAAAACTGGAGATTATTTGTTGAATTGTTTATACACACTTCAAGAACAATACCCAAATCTTGTTTCTAATGCGCGAGGAAGAGGATTGTTTTGTGCATTTGATCTTCCTTCTGGAGATAAAAGAGATAAATTGGGAGAATTGCTTTTAGAAGAAGGGTCAATTCTATTAGGATCTGGACATCAATCTATACGTTTTCGTCCTCATTTAAATGTAAAAACTGAAGATATTGATTTTGGGATAGATTGTTTTAAAAAAGCTCTAGATAAGTTAGGGTAATGTCTAATAAAGGTAGATTATATATCATCGCCACTCCGATTGGTAATTTAAAAGATTTCACATTTAGAGCTATCGATATCTTGCAAGAAGTTGATTATATTTTTGCCGAAGACACACGTACATCTATTAAATTAATGAAACATTATAATATCACAACCAGTTTAGATAGTTATCACGAACATAATAACACTCAAAAAATTCCTAAAATTATCAAGTTGTTAAACGAGGGAAAAAATATTGGATTAATTTCTGATGCTGGTACTCCAACCATTAGTGATCCAGGGTACAAATTAATCAGAGTATGTATTGCCGAAGAAATTGATATTATTCCTATTCCAGGAGCTTCCGCTGTAACAGCAGCCCTGAGCGCATCAGGACTGCCATCTGATTCGTTCTTTTTTTTGGGGTTCCTTCCGCAGAAAAAAGGAAGAAAAAAGAAAATTTCTTTTTTAAAGAGTTTAGAAAATACTATAATTATATTTGAGAGTCCTCATCGATTACTAAAAACGTTGAGAGAACTACATGATGAATTAGGTGAAAGACCGATTATTGTTGCAAGAGAGTTGACAAAATTATACGAGGAAATTATACGAGGAAATTTTAACAGTGTAATTGAATTTTTTGAGTCAAAGAAAGTAAAAGGTGAAATAGTAATTATTATTGGAAAAGATGATGACAGAATCTACTTCTAGAGGAAAATTTATTACATTTGAAGGCATTGATGGTTGTGGAAAAACTACGCAAGCAGAAATGCTGTTCGAATTACTGGAAAAACAAAAATTACCAATTAGTTTTGTAAGAGAACCTGGTGGCGATCCTATATCAGAATCGATTCGCAAACTACTATTGCATTCAGAAGAAATAATGTCTGATCGTGCAGAAGCATTATTAATGATTGCAAGTAGAGCACAATTAACCGATAAAGTCATTCTTCCTTATTTACTGAATGGAAGGTGGGTGGTTGCAGATCGTTACGCCGATTCTACACTTGCATATCAAGGTGGAGGCAGAGGATTAAGTAGTACTGCTCTTGAAGAAATTAATTATTTCGGAACATATACCCTTAAACCTGATTTAACTTTCTTTATTGATATCTCTGTTGAAGAAGCAAACAAAAGAGTGTCTGTTTCTAGAGATAGGATTGAAAAAGAAGGAGACGAATTCCAGCAAAAAGTGCGCGATTTTTATACAAACTTACCCACAAAAGAACCAGAACGTGTGATACTAATTAATGGAGAAAATTCAATTGATGCAATTCATAACGAAATTTGGTCCATTGTAAATGAAAAATTAATGTCATGAAGCAGTTAAAAAAATTATCTTTTATAGCCTTAATAATTACGGTTTGTTTCGTTGGATTATTACGAAGTCAACAGCTTGATATTTATCGTGAAATTGCACGATCTCAACAACAAATTATGACCGTTTATAAGTATCTTGTTACTGAGTATATCCATGAATTAAATATCCCAAAATTAACATCAAAAATTATCAATTCGATGTTAGAGAATTTTGACCCATATACAGAATATTATGAAGAGAAAGATTTGGAAGATTTAAATATCAAAACTACAGGGGAATTCAGTGGAGTAGGGTTGCAGATTTATATGTATGAAGATCAACTAACAGTAGTGGGACCAATCGAAGGTTCTCCTGCATTCCGTGCTGGTATTTTTACTGGGGATCAAATTACTCATATTGATGGGGTTACTACTAATGGAATGGAGCTAAAAGATGCGACCAGCAAGATTCGAGGAAAAAAAGGTACAGACGTAGTATTAACTATTAGAAAACCGATTACAGAAGAAGTGCATGATTATACCATTAATCGTGACATTATTATTATTAAAGATATTCCATATTATGGGATGATTGATCCAGTGGTTGGATACCTCAGAATAACAAATTTTTCAGAAAATACTCCAAGAGAAGTAAACAATGTTTTTCTGTCCTTAATGAACCAAGGAACAGAAAATATTATTATTGACTTAAGAGATAATCCTGGAGGATTGCTTTCCTCATCATTGGATGTATTAGATTTGATGTTGCCAAAAGATTTAGAAATGGTTTCAACAAAGGGACGTGGTGGAAAAATATTAAAAAAATTCAGATCATTAAATAAAGCATTGCTACCTCAGGATATTGATATTACAGTCTTAATTAATGAAGGAAGTGCATCTGCAAGCGAGATTGTTGCTGGTGTGTTGCAAGATCATGATAGGGCGGTGATTGTTGGATCACCATCATTTGGAAAAGGATTGGTCCAATCTGTGATTGCACTCAACAATAGCTCTGCATTAAAAATCACCAATTCAAAATATTATATTCCAAGTGGACGTACCCTACAGAAAAGAGAATACATTGATAAAGAATTGCTTACAGACAAAGCAGCGATTGAAGATTCATTATTTACTACAAAAGCAGGACGAAAAGTATTTGGAGGTGGAGGTATTACTCCTGACATTGTAGTGGAAAACAAAGAAGCATATCCATTAGCTGTCTCGATTTTAAGGAATGGAGGATTTTTTCTTTTTGTACAACAAACAAGCGATCAATATGATTCATTGGATGCAGTAGCCAATGACCTTATTCTAATGAACAAATTTGCTGATTTTATTCAAGAAAACGATATTGCAGGATATGTGAATGGTGAAAGCGATTTAGAAAAAGCAAAAGAAAAACTAATTAAAGAAGATGAACCAAAAAATATATTCTTAAACAATGCATTTAATGTCATTGAGAACCAAATCAAGAAATCACAGACTGCAATGCTTGATGATGAAAAAGATTTTATTAGAAAAATGTTATTAGGAGAATTTGCTTTCTATTATGATGGAGACAAAGGGAGATATGAATTCTTGCTTCCAGGTGATAAAGCAGTGCAAAAATCACTAGAAATCCTTCTTGATAATACCCTGTATTCTTCTATATTAACTGTCCCTGAAGAACAACAAATTGCGTCAACGGAAAATTAGCGATTTATGGCATCTGAATCACATGCCGGTTTTTCCATAAGTTCTTTTTTTAAAGACAATAATATCTCAACTGTATTTACGCTTTGCGGCGGACACATTTCACCTATTCTAGTTGGGTGTGAATCTGAAGGAATTAATATTATTCAAGTAAGAGATGAAGCTTCGGCAGTGTTTGCTGCAGACGCTACTTCAAGAATAACGGACACCATTGGTGTTGCAATTGTGACTGCGGGTCCAGGAGTGACCAATACAATTACAGCAATTAAAAATGCACAATTAGCCCAATCTCCTTTATTGTTGATTGGTGGAGCAGCTGCAACCTTATTAAAAGGAAAGGGTTCGTTGCAAGATATTGATCAATTATCATTAATGAAACCACATGTTAAGTCCGCAACTTCTGTAAAAAGATGTAGGGATATTGTTCCGGTACTTTACAATGCTATTAATCGTGCTGTTTCTGATGTGCCTGGTCCTGTATTTGTTGAACTTCCTATTGATTTGCTTTATCCAGAAGAAATGATTCGAGAACAACATTTGTCACAAGTTTCTTCAGATTCATTTGTTGATAAAGTGTTTAAATGGTATGTAGAACAACATCTAAAGAATGTGTTTTCTAAGAAAAAATCAATCATTATACCTCGAAAGAAAAATATTAAAAATGCAAGCCAATCTGCAATTGATAAAGCGGCGATTACAATTCATGAATCGGTAAAACCGGTCGTATTGCTTGGAAATCAAATTATCCATAATAAAGAGTTTTTAGATCGGTTTATTCAAAGTTTAAGAAAACTATCTATTCCAACCTATACATCAGGAATGGCTCGAGGATGTCTCGGTAAAAAGGATTCGTTTTTCTTGCGTCATAATCGTAAACATGCCTTAAAAAATGCAGATGTTGTGATTACCGCAGGCCTTCCATTAGATTTTCGTTTAGGGTATGGATTTTCCATTAATTCTGATGCAAAGATTATTGCCTTAAACAAAAGCAGGAAAGATCTTGTAAAGAATCGAAGACCATTCCTACAGCTTAAAGGAGATCCATCAAGAAGCATTTATGAGATTGCTAAGATTATCAATACACCGGATTGTAAAGTGTGGTTAGAAGAATTACAACAAATGGAACAGAAAAGAGATGATGAAATTTTAGCACAGGCGGAAATGGACACAGAATTTGTTAATCCTATTAAAGCCTGTATTACCATCAATGATATATTGGATGAAAATAGTATTATTATTGCCGATGGAGGCGATTTTGTAGGAACAGCTTCTTATATTTTACGTCCTCGAGCTCCATTAAGTTGGTTGGATCCAGGGGCCTTTGGAACACTAGGGGTTGGCGGTGGGTTTGCCTTGGGAGCAAAAAGTGCGTTTCCAGACAAAGAAGTGTGGATTATTTATGGGGATGGAGCCTGTGCATTTAGCTTAGCAGAATTTGATACTTTTGTTCGTCATAAATTACCCGTGATTGCTATAGTAGGGAATGACGGTTCTTGGCAACAAATTGCTCGAGAACAAGTCGAAATGCTCGGTAGCGACATCGGAACCAATCTAAACAACACCAATTATCATCAGGTAGCAGAAGGATATGGAGGAAAAGGATTTTTAGTAACCGAGATTTCCCAATTACGTGATGTCTTATTGCAAGCCAAGTCTGATGCAAAAAGGGGAATTCCAGTCCTTATTAATATGCGTATTGGAAAAACAGATTTTAGAAAAGGATCGATTTCGGTCTAATGAATATAGTTAAGCTTCTTACCATTGGGTTAATGTCTTTTTTTTATATCACTACGGGTATTAGACATTTTACTGAACCAGATTGGTTTCTACAAATTTATCCACCTTATTTACCGTTTGGACTAGCAGCAGTGTACATTAGTGGGTTTTTTGAAGTATTGCTTGGTATTTTGCTTTTAATTCCCAAAACAAGGTATTATGCAGCTTGGGGGCTTATCGTACTGTTAATTGCTGTATTTCCAGCCAATATTTATCTAGCATATACCAATGGAGCTGCAATGGATATTTCTGCTGAAGTCGCATGGGGAAGATTACCATTTCAAGCATTATTTATTGGGTTAGCATATTGGCATTCACAGGATTGAACCATTATTAATTTTTAAAATTGATGTTTGAAAAGATATTAAATAAGATAATGGGATTTTTTGCTTGGTTTATCATTAATTCAAAAGACAAATAGGAGTTAAAATGTATAAAAAAATTATTTTATCAATAATATTATTTGGAGCTGTTTTTGCAAGCGACAATCAAAAAGTAGTGCTAATTACTGGCACTGCACACGGTATTGGAAAATCTACTGCTCAATACTTAATTGATAAGGGTCATATCGTTTATGGTGGAGATATTCTTGTTGAAGAGAATTTGTATCTCAATGATATTGGAGGAGTAGCATTAGAGATGGATGTTACTAAGCAAGATCATGTTGATAATGCTATCAATCAAATTATTGCAGAGCAAGGAAGAATAGATGTTTTAGTAAATAATGCTGGAATTGCTGTATATAGCGCCATTGAAGATGTATCGATGGAAGATGCAATGTATCAATTAGAAGTAAATTTATTTGGTATTGGAAGAACTGTTAAAGCGGTCTTACCTCACATGCGAGCGCAGGGTAGCGGAACTATTATCAATATTTCTTCAGTATTAGGAAAAGCATATAATCCTCTTGGAGGGTGGTATGTTGCATCCAAACATGCACTTGAAGGTTGGTCTGATGTGCTTAGGTTAGAAGTGAAACAGTTTGGAATAGATGTTGTAATTGTAGAGCCAGGCTTAATTAAAACAAACATCAGTAATGCTTCAGCAAAATATTACGAAAAATATAGTAAAAACTCGGAATATAAAAATTTCTATGGCTCTCCTGATGATTCAGAAGAAAACAGATTTGATAATTATTCTGATCCTATTGTGATTGCGAAGGTTATTGATAAAGCAATAAATGCTAAAAATCCTAAAACAAGGTATTCAGCAGGAGCGTATAGCTGGATACTTTTGACAATGAGAAGTGTATTACCCGATAAATGGTTTGACAAATTAATTGTAAAAGTTACAGGTTAAACTATAACAGAATAAGATTATGCATTTTTTTGCATATTTAATTATCTCTTATAAAGAAAATTAACTAAGTTTTTTTGTTCAAATAATAAGGAGAAACACAATGAAAAAAATAGCAATATGTTTTTTACTTTTACTAACAACTATTTTTGCTCAAGACGATACAACGTCTCCATGGAGTGTGTATGGAGGGTATGCATCAATGGGCGTAGGTGAAGAATTCGATACAGAGGGTGTGGATGTAGATCTAGGAAGAACCAATGGATTTACACTAGGATTTGGTTATGCACTTAATGAGAAAATCACCATCGGTGCAGGACTTGGACAAAGAGGATTTAGTATAGACCTTGTTGATTTATTTGATGATGGAGATGGTAACGAACTTGATTTTGGTGCCAATGTAAAAGCTAAGGTGAAAGGTGTTGAGTTTTGGATGTCTTATACTTTAATGGATAATGGAAATTTTTCATTATGGGCAGGTCCACTTTATGCGCATTTATACCAGAGTACAGGATCATTTGCAGGAGTGTCTGAATCTGAAAGTATTACAGATTCTGATTACGGCCTAATGTTTGGAGGTTCAGTTCCTTTAAGAGGAAACATCAGTATGAATGCAGGTTACTATCGTTCACTGGATGATCACCAAATAGAAGGAATGAATAATTTTTTTCTTGAATTAAATTATAAACTTTAATTTTTCTAAGAAGGGCGATTAGCTCAGTTGGTTAGAGTGTCTGCTCGACATGCAGAAAGTCACAGGTTCAAATCCTGTATCGCCCACTCGTCTTTAAAATAAGTTTGAACAGAGAGAACAGGGGCTACTTCGGTAGCCCTTTTTTTTGTAGATTTAAAGACAATAAACAAATTAAATCAAAGGAGAGTATGATAATGAAAAAAATAATATTATTTGGAATTGGTGTGATGGCACTTTTAATTATAACAAGTTGCAATATGCAATTAGAAACAGCTAATAAACAATTGGCTGCTAATCTAAAAATGTATGAAACCACTTGGGATGAAGTCATGAATAAGGGGAAAATTGACCTAATAAATGAAACCAATTTTGATAAGAATGTTACAGCTGTCACCAGCCCTGAAAATATAGTAGGCATTGAAGGGTTTAAAGATTATTACAACAATTATCTTGTTGGTTTTTCAAACATAACTTTCACTATCATAGACCTGTTTGGACAAGGCGATAAAATTGTAAAACATTGGAATTTTAAAGGCACACACTCAGGAGATTTTTTTGGAATTCCTGCTACTGGGAATGAAGTAAATATCGATGGTGTAACACTTGTGAAAATGAAAGACGGTAAAATTGCACAGGAGCAAGATTTTCTGGACAACTTAGAGTTTTATCAGCAACTTGGACTTATGCCAAGATAATAGAGATATTTGTAACTTTATATTATGAGTGATAAAAATAGGGCTGAGTCTTAAATGATGAAAAAACTACTACCATTATTCTTATTAATCTTAATTGGGTTGGGAGAAGTTGCTTGAAACACATAGAATCCACTCTTAAATTGGTAAACAAAGCGTAAACAAACGCTGGAATACTAAATTTGATGAGGAGCGACTGCCTTATTTACACGCAGGAGGTCGCAGGTTCAAATCCTGCATCGCCCACCAACAACAAACGAAAAGAGGACTACTGTAGTAGTCCTTTTTTTTGTAGATTCGAGCCCATAAATTAAATAAACATTAATAAGGAGAATTATTTGAATACTAAAGAAAAGAAAGTTAGAAGGTTTTTATCCAAACAAATACAACAGTTAAATAATATAGTGGCTGATTTGGATACAGTGATCACTGATATGGGCACAGAATTTTATAGAGTCAGTATATTCGGTTCAGCAAGAATAAAGCCAGACACAGAAGAATATAAGGGAGTATATACATTAGCTAAAGAATTGGCAGAGAATGGTGCTGATATAGTTACTGGTGGAGGACCAGGTTTGATGGAAGCTGCGAATGCAGGCGCTAAAGAAGGTAGTTCAAAATCAAAATCATTTGGAATTCGTATTGACCTTCCTTTTGAAGCCACTCCAAATGATCATTTAGATATAAAATTTTATCACAAAAGATTTTCTTCTCGTTTAGATGAGTTTATGCGTATAAGTCATGCTGTTGTTGTCACCCCTGGAGGCATTGGTACTCTTCTTGAATTATTATATACTTGGCAACTGATTCAAGTAAACCATATTTCAGCAAGACCAATAATTTTAGTTGGTGATATGTGGAACGGTTTTCTCGACTGGATTAAATCGGAACCATTAAAAGCACAGTTACTTGATAAATCTGATTTTGATAATATTATCATTGTAAAAAATGTTCACGAAGTGACTAAGTTGCTCAAGCCAGAGATAAAAGCATTTTATGTAAACAAGTTTAAATCGAAGTCTTAAACATATTTGAACAAAAAGAGGACTACTGCGGTAGTCCTTTTTTTTATGTGTAAATTTTAGATGATATGAAACTAGAAGATTTAGTAAAACGCATTCCTTCTGAATCAATTCTTAGGGCAATCCGATCTTCTTTGATGACTCGGTTTGCCGATCTTAATCTGCGAGATAAAAAAAGAAAAGAATTTGAATTACGAAGAAAACAAAGGGTTGAACCTCATAGAGTGTTGTTTTTCTTTCAATCCAATGATCCGTATTCAACCTTAGCGGCACAATTTCTCCATCAAATACAAGCTTCGTATGCTGTTAAATTAGAAATTCATTTGGTGGGAGAAGAAGGGTATGATGCACTTCCAGAGCCTGAAATGTATCGGAAATATGTGTTTAGTGATGTACAGAAAATCGCTCCATATTACGGAATTGACTTTTCAAACACACGTATTCCTTCTCCAGAGGAAAAAAATCGTTTTTTGAGCCATTTATGTAGCTTAAATCAAGAGGAATTAATCCAGCAGCTTCCTAGTATAAGTTTGGAATTCTGGAAAGGAAAATTTTCAGGAAATACCTCGTCTGACACAATCATTAAAGATATTGTAAAACAAGGCAACCAAAAACGCGATGAATGTGGCCATTATTTAGGAGCAATCTTCCACTACGGAGGAGAAAATTATTGGGGCATCGATCGCATTAACTTTCTATTAGAACGATTAGAAACATTGGGAGCAAATAAAGGAGCATCATTGCGTGTCAATCCAGCATTACAAGATGCTCCGAGTCGTCAGTTGTCCGATGTGAAACTTGAAATCTTTTTCTCGGCAAATAGTCCGTATACCTATTTGGCATTTAATCGCGTCAAAGAGTTAGGAAAAACCTACGGAATTCCCGTCATAGTAAGGCCTATTATGCCAATGTTGATGCGTAAAATGGATATCTCACAAAGAAAAGGATTTTATATCCTTTCGGATTCTGCACGTGTTGCTGAAAAACTAGAAATTCCCTTTGGAAAAGTTAAAACCCCAATTGGGTATCCTTTACGAAGAATTTATTCGTTATTTCCATATGTGAATTCCCATGATAAAGGATTTGATTACTTATACAAGTGTATGGAAGCAATTTTTGCAACAGGAACTCAGGTGGGATCAAAGGTATTCTTACGACAATTATTAATCGGTTTGGGGTTGGATGCTGATGAAGGATTCAAACATTTAGATGCAACCGATTGGGAAGCTGGGTTTGAGAAGAATCGATTAGATATGTATAAAGTGAATTGTTGGGGAGCTCCTACCTTTAAATTGTTTCACAAAAATAACAATATTTTATCCATATGGGGCCAAGATCGTATTTGGTTAGTTGAAGAAGAATTAAAGAAGTTGTAGATTAAAATAATAAAGAAAGGGGATTTCATAATGAATTTAAGCGAACTAAATAATAGGTTAGACAAACTGCACCTATTAAATCATCCGTTTTATGTCGCATGGGAACAAGGAGAATTAACTCAAGAAATACTACAAGATTACGCAGAACAGTATTACCAACATATTAAAGCATTCCCTCGATATATTAGTGCGACACATTCTATGTGCGAAGATATCGAAAAAAGAAAACTACTTTTGGATAATTTAAGTGACGAAGAAAACCTTAATAAAGATCACCCAATGCTTTGGAAGCAGTTTGCGTTGGCAGCAGGTGCAGATGAGAGCAGTTTAGATCTAGTAAAACAGGAATATTTTACTTCAGATTTGATTGAAAATTTCTTTCGTTTATCGCGTTCTTCTTATGCAGAAGGACTTGGTGCATTATATGCGTATGAACGCCAGGTACCTGAAATTGCTGAGACCAAAATTAAAGGACTGATTGATCATTATAATATTTCAACAGATCAAGGGTTAGAATATTTTGTTGTGCATAAAGATGCTGATGTGTTGCATCGTGAACAGAGTGAAAAACTAATGCTACAACTAAATGAGGAAGAACAAGTGCTTGCTGAAGAAGCTGCATTATCTACTGGGCATATGTTGTGGAGTTTTTTATCTGGTCTTTGCGATAAACATGACATTAAGAATTAAACATTGTTTTAATCCAAACCAAATTGAAAATACAAAATAAGATTCGACAACATTTCTACTCTGACAAAGAAGAGAAGATTAACATATTAAGCCATGGCTTTGGATTAATTCTAAGCATCATTGGGTTTGTATTTCTATTATTGCGTGCTTTAGAGAATGGAAATCCAATTTATATTTTTAGCCTTACTGTTTTTGGCCTAAGTCTAATATTATTGTATACTGCTTCAACTTTGTATCATGGCACACAAGAACCTGTTGTACGTAATCGCTATAGAATGTTAGATATGGCTGCAATCTATGTATTAATTGCAGGTTCCTATACGCCTTATGCTCTTGTAATACTTAAAGGGACTGAAGGATGGAAGTTGTTTGGAATTATATGGTCAATTGCCTTTATAGGAATAACCTGGAAAATTTTTACAACAGGAAGATATAACGTTATCTCCACCTTGGCCTATCTGTTTATGGGGTATTTATGTCTTTTTTATATTAATCCATTATTAGCGAAATTACCTTACGAAGGTTTGATATGGTTACTTAGCGGTGGTGCGGCATATACAATCGGGGTATTTTTCTATGCCATGGATGACAAGATTCCATACAATCATGCCATATGGCATGCCTGTGTATTATTCGGAAGTTTCAGTCATTTTATATCGATATTCTTCTACGTATTACCATCATCATAGATATTGCTTTGAAGTTTAATCTGTTTTCCCTACTATAGCGCCAATATTTATGAATATAGAAGATATTAAAAAGACGATTACAATAGTTCATGACTACCCAATTCCTGGAATTATTTTTAGGGATATTACAACTCTGTTAGAAGATCCTGAAGCATTTAAAGCAACTGTAGATATTATGATAGAAAAAGTTTCCGATTTGTCATTTGATAAAATTGTTGGAGTTGAATCAAGAGGATTTTTTTGGGCAGCTCCAATTGCTTATGCATTATCAAAACCTTTTATATTGGCACGTAAACCTGGAAAATTGCCACGAAGAACCGTAAGCAAGCCGTTTACCTTAGAATATGGTAAGAATAGTGTTCATATCCACGCTGATTCAGTCCACAAAGGGGACATTATTTTAATTGTTGATGATTTGATTGCTACAGGCGGTACAGCCATTGCAACCGCTAGTTTGTGCCAAGAACTAGGTGCAACTACTATCCATACACTTTCTTTAATAGATTTACCAGAGTTAGGTGGATCAAAGAAAATAGCAGATAAATATGGTGAAGTTCGAACCTTGATTGATTACTAATTTTTATCAAACATCGAAAAGAATTGCGCAAATTTCAATGTGCTACCTTCAATACTTAAATCTCCACTTGATATTGTTTTTTTTGCATCGGTAAGACCAACAGAAATTCTTTTCCAAGTCAATGTATTGACTGTGGCTACTGCAACAGGATTATTAGGGATAGTATGTGTAACCTCAATGATATTATTTCTTAGAATCATTCCAAATGTTTTTCCTGTATCAGACATAACAAAACCAACTGCCATAGATTTTCCGTCTGCTTTTTTAGGATCAAGCCTTGGAGGCATGGCTCTAAAAAATATTTCAATTGGAATTTTATCGACTTGTCCTTCTGCTACTTGATATCCTAGTATAGGGGTAATGAGCCCCATTATTTCATATGCTTCGGAGAGATACCAATTTCGAGCGATAGGATTAGTTTCTTTTTCTCCCAAAGTTATTAGAGTATTTCCATATAATTCTTTAATGGTATTATCATTAGGAAAATTAGAAGTACCAATTTCACATAGCTCTGCTGCCCATTGAAAATCGTTCTCATCATTCGCTTCTTTGATTAATTGAATTAATGCTTCTTTAGAGCCAATAACATTTAACAATCTCTTATTACGTTGTTTAGCAGATAACGGTTCAAGATTGACTGCTTTACCATCAAAAAATCCAATGTATCCATTGTATACATTGCGAATACTCCAACTTACTTTTCCATATTTTTCTTGTAAATCAAAGCTGTCTTTAAAGAACGTAGGATATTCAAATTCTTCTACCAATTCGTCCGGTGTTTTGCCTTGATTTGCTCCTCTTACTGCATAATCATGGATATACTGAATAGCATCCCTATAAACGGTTAATCGCTCTTGAACCTCTTCTTTGCCTGATAAGTAAGGGCCATGACAGCTAATCAAGTATTCTGGGTTGTAGGCACGCATTTCATCAACTGATTTATACCATTTGTAAGTATCGCGATAGGAGGTACCACGAATGGTATATAAATTAGGAAAACGCATGTAATAATTATCAGCAGAAATCACAACTTCTTTATCGGGATAATATAGAATAATCTGATCATCTGTTTCTCCGGGAGCATGGCTTACTTCTAAGGTGATACCAGCAATGTTAACCGTATTTAATTTTCCTTGAAGTAGATTTGTTGGATATATAATCGGAGGTTGTATAAAGTCCCAACCAAAAGCAAGCCCTAGTCCATGACCCCATTGTTGAACCCCGTCTGGAAGAAAAAATCCAAATTGTTTCATTCCTCTTTTTGTTAAAATAGGTCGTAATAAATTCATTGAGTCATAAAACCCTTTTTCAAAGGTTTCATGCGCATACACTTTGGTTCCTTCTTGAAAAAATGCTTCAGCACCTCTCCAATGATCTGGATGGGAATGGGTGTAAAAAATTGCTTTAATTGGTTGATCAGATATTTTTTGAAACTCTTCAAAAATTTTATGTGCCGTATCATGGCTTTCGGTTGTATCAATAATAATATTTCCTCCATCACCAACAATCAAGATAGAATTTGCTAAAGCATATCCAATGGCTACATATACATTATCTACAACTTGATAGATGCCTTCTTCAACGTGAAATTCATCCACTATTTGAATTTTTTCGTCAAAATCACGAGCTGGTAACTGTATTTTTTCTTCTTGTTTAGAACAACCAATCACAAAGATAAAAAAGAGAATAGGAATAAATGATTTTTTTAGCATAGATAAATATACATTATAATAAATATAATTTTTAGATAAATTATCCATCAAAATGTTTGCAAAAGATAATCCGTATTTAAGAAGCCTTCTAATACAATTATTGTTTATTCCATTTTTAGGATTGGCCATTCTTTTCTTCAAGGGGGGAACCGTTAGCGATCCAACAACGGTAGGATATTCTTTCTATAAAAATTTCATTAGTGAGCTTGGAGCTTTTACTGCTCACAATGGGGAATTCAATAATCCTTCGATGTTTTTCTTTATCGCAGCAATGCTTTCGATTGCGGTAGGATGTTCATTGTTTTTTTTAGAGGAGAAAAAACTATTCGATTCTACAAAAAATACATTTGTATTTGTCAAGATTGGTACATTATTTGGCGTGTTAGCTGGTATTTGTTTCGGTTTGGTTGCAATCCCGTTTGATGCTTTCGATATAAGCATCAAAATCCATACCTATAGTGCACAATATGCATTTAGATTTATGTTGTTAGCATTAATGTTTAACGGAATTGGCATTGTGTTTGATCCTAAATTCCCTACCTTTTATGGTATTCTAAATTTCTTAGCGGTGTTTCCAGTTGCAAAACATTCTGTTGATATGTATTTGAATGATTTTTATCAAGGATCTATTCCGATTGAAGACGTTGTTCTTTCCCAGAAAATTGCTGTGATTGCATTGATATTATGTTTTGTTATTCGCCTCATCGCCGCAAAAAGCATATTTAAAAAATTGACTTGAAAATCTAATACATTATCTAAGAAATTGTTCTTAATATAGATGATATTAAAAACAAAAAAGGTGAACCTATGAAAAAATATTCTTTTATTTCTATTGTAGTGTTATTAGCAATGTTTTTTGTTAGTTGTGGCGCTTCTGATGGAAAACTACCGAGACAAACAGGTACTGCTGGGGATGAAGTTGAAGCTGGTCTGTATTTGGCACATAACGTAATGTGGGATTTGGCACGAGACAAATTTGATGAAGGGATTGCAAAAGACCCGAATTGTGTATCTTGTTACTTAAACAAGGGACATGTTGAAACTGACAGAGTTCAACGAAGAGAATTGTATGAGAAAGCATTAGAGTTATCAAGTACACAACATCCTGAAACAAAATTAGCACGCGATGCAGTTAATTGGATAAACGGAGAAGGTGGCAGATTTGATAGTTATGAGAGTTTGTATAAAAAATATCCAAATGACCCATATCTAGCAAATGGTGCAGCAAGAAGTTTACTGATCAATGATAAGTTAGATGAAGCAAGGGTATTGCTTGAGGAAGCATTCAATGCAATGCCATCTGCTGGATTTTTATCCAACTTACTTGCTTATACTTACATGAATAATGAAGAACCAGGATCTGATGAATTTGAAAAAGCATCTGGTCATTTACGAAGATATATGCGTACAGAAAATGGCAAGGATGGCCTAGCAAATGCACTAGATTCAATGGGTGAATATTATTTAATGAAAGGTGATTTTGAAAATGCATTAGCGCATTATAGAAGAGCCATAGGAACAAACCCTAATTATAAATGGGGTCCAGTAAATGTTGCAAGAACCATGAGACAAGCAAAGCTTGATAGCGGAGAAGCAAAACATTTAGCGTATTCTACAGAAAATGAAGATGCAAGAAGTGCATTTAATATGGCTATGTGGAATTTATATAATATTGATTGGGATAGAGCACACGCACGATTTACCCAAGCGATTGAAGCAGATCCAAATTTTGCATTAGCTTATGCAATGAGAGCTAGAACTAGTTTCTTTTTGGGAAATGCAGATGATCTCGCTGATGATTTAGATATTGCTGTGAGTATGTCATTAAATGCATCTGAAGATGAAGGATTGTTAATCAATGCTTTAGCTGCAGATGTTAAAGATGGTACCAGTGTTTTTAACGATTTGGTTGAAGAGATGGTGAGAAAATATCCAGATAGTTCCATGTTGGCATTTGAAACTGTATTTGCCACGATGAGTGCTATTGGAGCTGATGCAGTGATTGAAAGAGCGAACGCTTTGCTTGCTATGGATCCTGATTTTACTCCCGCATATAACATGTTAGGATATGCTTATATGGACAAAGGAGATTTAGAGAATGCTGGTAAAGTACTTCAAGAACAAGTCAGGTTAGCACCAGGTCTTGCAAATCCATATGATTCTATGGGAGATTATTATCTTGCGGTGGGAGATAGCGAATCAGCATTAAAATATTTTGAACAATCTGCTTCGATGGGATTAACTGCTAGCACTACAAAAGCAGATAGCCTTAAAAGTATTCCAGAAACAGAAGAAGAATAAAAGAGAATAAGAAGTGAGGCGGCAACATTGCCGCCTTTTTTCTATCTAAATAGGAATTTTCCAAACCATCTTGCAAGCCAAAGCTGAAATCGTGTAGATCGTGGCATATCATAACATGTTATTAATCGAGTATCTCTTAATCCTGCTTCACGATGTTGTATAGCTTCTTTGTACCAGTCGAAATTAATCATTTCGACAAACTTGTCTAGATTAGGATACATTACAATTCCAACATCATCCCATTCATGCAAATCCGGACCAATCATTGTTAATCGTACTTTGGAATACCATAAGAATCTTCCACCGACTTTAGTAACTGCTTTCATAGCAATTTTTGCATACTTTTTATAGGCTTCTTCCCCTGATATTGTGTTTAAACTTTTATCTTCATATTTTGCGGCTTTACGATAGGATAGAAGATTAACTTGTATGATAGGTTTCCCATCATTATGATTTTTTCTAGCTTCTTCAATAGCTTCTTTACTTGGAAAAAGAAATGCATTATCTGGATTTGTATAGAGCATTATTTGCCACCTTGTTGTTATGTTTGTTTAATTTATTTGAATCTTTTATTATTTATCATTATAAAATTTAAAACTTTTGTTAAATTGTCGAAAGTAAAAGGATTCAATTGAGTAAAAATTACCAGATTTTAGCGCTAAAATGGCGACCAAAACGCTTTGAAGAAGTTGTAGGGCAAGACCATATTACAAAAACTTTAATCAAAGCCTTTGAGAAAAATCGTATTGCACAAGCTTTCTTGTTTGCCGGACCGAGAGGTGTTGGTAAAACTACAGCAGCAAGATTGCTTGCAATGTGTTTAAATGGATCAGATAAACCATCTATTAAATATGATATCGAATCGGATGTTATTAAACAGATTATTGAAGGAAGATCCATGGATGTTATTGAGATAGATGGTGCCTCAAATCGAGGAATCGATGAAATAAGAGAATTACGAGAAAATATTAAGTTTGTACCCCTAGAAGGGAAGTTTAAGGTTGTGATTATTGATGAAGTACATATGTTAACTACACAAGCTTTTAATGCGCTTTTAAAAACACTTGAAGAACCACCGCCACATGTCAAATTTGTTATGGCTACTACAGATGTTCATAAAGTACCACAAACTATTATTTCTCGTTGCCAACGCTTTGATTTTTTACCAATTACTAATGAAGTAATTAAAGAAAGATTAAAACACATTTTAAAAGTGGAATCTGTTAAGATCGATGATTCTTCATTGGATTTAATTGCATCAAAATCTGATGGCAGCATGAGAGATGCTTTAGGGTTTTTGGATCAGATTCTGGTGTTTAGCGATGAAAAGATTACAGACGAGATAGTTATTGATTTATTAGGGGTGATTCCAACAGAGGTTTATTTTGATATTACCAACGCATTGCATGATAAAAATGGAGAAGAATTAATAGACACTCTCCGCCATGTAAAAGAGAAAGGATATATTGTTGAAGATTTAATCAAAGGGTTAATTAATCATATGCACAATTTGACTCTGATGCACTATAAAAATGGATTAGATTTAATGGGGTTGTCTCCGGAACTAAAAAAACTCTATAAAAAAAATAAATACGATTGGTCTTTAAAAGATTTGGTGCGTATTTCCAATAGTTTATCGGAATTATACGCATCTATTAAACGTTTTTCTGACCAAACATTAATTTTTGAAATGACATTAATGAAATTCCTTCAATTTGACAAAAGTATTGATATTGAAAAATTCTTACAGTCAGATGTTCCACAAAAAGACCCTTCTATCCCAGAACCTAAAAAGACCAATAGTGTCCCAAAAAAAATAGTAAAAGAAATAGTAAAAGAAACAGTTAAAAAAACATCAGAAGTAACTATTGATCAAGTGAAAGATTCTTGGGATAAAATTTTAGGTAAAATATCAGAAGAAAGAGGATCGGTCCATGCACTATTAAGTGATTGTATTATTAAAGAAATGAATGGCAATAATCTTGAATTAATCTCTTATGATAGCAATAAATTTAACCAAAAATTAATGAATGATAATTTAGGTTTTATTAAAGACTCTATTAATGGAGTACTCAATACTTCTATAGGGGTAAAAATTATAGTAGATACAAAAGTTGAAAAAATTGAAGAAGAACCAAATAATGATTCAGTTAATCAAGATGATGTGGTTGAATTATTTCAAGGAAAGGATATAATGTAATGTTTGGCAACATGAAAGAAATGCTTAAGCAAGCACAAAACATGAAATCTCAAATGAATGAGATAAAAAAAGAATTAGAAAAAATTGAAGTCGAAGGATCTGCCGCAAATGGTTCATGTGTCATTAGAATGACTGCTGATATGAAAACAACCCAAGTTTCAATTGATGAAACGCTTCTTAGTGGCAATAAAGATATCATTGAGAATGCAATTAAGGTTGCTACAAATGAAGCTTTGGATAAGGCAAAAGATACAGCTTCAAAAAGATTAAAATCAGTTACAGGTGGATTAATGGATAATTTTCCAGGTTTTTAATGAGTAATATTGCAACATATATTGATCAATTAATAGAAGCTCTAACAAAACTTCCCGGTATTGGAAGAAAAGGAGCAGAACGCATTGTATACTTTATTATTCATTCCGATGATAAAACTGCAGACGATATAATATCTTCATTAGAAGATATTAGTGATAAACTGGAGACCTGTGAAAATTGTGGGATGATTTTTCTTAAAAAAGATGAAGAATGTAGTTGTAGCTCCGCTAGCAATACAAAACATATCTGTGTCGTTGAAAATATTGAAGATGCAATTAAAATTCAAAACACCCATAGTTATGATGGATTATACCATGTTTTGGGCGGAGCAATCTCTCCTTTAGATGGTATTGGCCCATCAGAGCTTTCTTTTGATAAGCTTCTAGGCCGAATTAGTAATGGGGTAGAAGAGGTTATTATTGCAACAAATCCAAGCACATCAGGAAATGCAACAGCAATGTATCTTCAAAAAATTTTAAAAGAACATAGTATCACAATATCACGCCTTGCAATTGGCTTACCAGTGGGAAGCAATCTTGAATACATTGATGATAAGACAATTGCAACGGCAATTAAAGAAAGAGTAGAATTAAATTGAGCATTGCTGATTTTTTTACCTTTTCTAGGATTTTAGTTACTCCCTTTGTTGTCTATTTTATTTTTGTCGATAATTTTGTCATTGCATCTATTCTTTTTATCTACTGTAGCATTAGTGATCTTCTTGATGGCTATCTTGCAAGAAAATATGACTTGGTAAATGAAAGAGGCAATTTTCTTGATCCTTTGGCAGATAAAATTTTAATGACTGGAGTACTAACTGTATTTCTATATCAAGGGTTAATAGCAGTATGGGCATATAGTATTATAATCGGACGTGATGTTTTAATCACATTCTATCGTCAATATCTACGCAATAAAAATCGACCGTTGGTTACTTCAAAATATGGAAAGTTCAAAACAGTATTTCAACATCTTGCTGTAATTTTTATCTTGGTTGCACTTCCAGATCCTGCCACTCCAAATTTGGTAGTACAATTTTCTTCTGGACTTCAAATCTATTACCAAGAATCTATTAATTTGATAATAGGATTGAATGCAATATATGCAGGAGCAACAGGAATACATTATATGGTGAAAAATGGATTATAAAAATAAAATAGCTTATCAACTTGTTACTCTTTTTGGTTTAGGTAGACTGCCAGGAGGAGGAACATGGGCTTCTTTATTTGTTTTATTTTTAGTGATTCTAACAGAAAATTTTGAGATAGTGCTATTATTCCCACTTAGTTTGATTTTTTTTGGATATCTATATGAAAAATCATTACCATTCTTCGATTCTAAAGATCCCAAAGAATTTGTATTAGACGAAATCGCTGGAATGTCATTGGCTATTATGTCTGTAGGTATTTTTTCTTGGATGTTTGGTAATTTTTCTTTTGATCTTCCAAGTTATATCAATAATCAAGAATTATTATTCGTGTTAACGTTTGTTCTGTTTCGAATCTTTGATATTAGCAAAATCGGACCCGTAGGTTGGAGCGAAGATCCTAAAAATGCTCCTTTATGGTGGAAAAAATTTGATACTGGCCCTATTGATTCACCAATGAGAATTATGACAGACGATTTAGTGGCAGGATTGTTAAGTTCTGGTGTAGCGATACTCATTCTAAGTATCTATCTATGGGTTCTGTAATGAAAATAGGAATTATAACCATTGGAAATGAATTATTAAGCGGATTTACCATTGATCGTAATTCTGCCTGGATTGGCCAACGGTTATTAGAAATTGGACTTAAAGTTCATGTTAAAAAAACCATTGCAGATGATGCTGATATGATTACTAAATCTCTTGATGAATTATCAAAGGATTGTAACTATATCATTATCACAGGAGGACTGGGTCCAACACTCGATGATATTACCGCGAAGACACTATACGAATATTTTGATGATAGTCCTGTTTTTGATGAAGAATACTGGAAAGAATTAGAGAAACGTTTTCAGTCAATCAATATGAAGGTTCCAACCCTAAATCGTAACCAAGCGCATACAGGGGATAAAGTCAAAATAATTGATAATTCTTTTGGTACTGCAAGGGGAATGCATTTTGAAAAAGATGGATCCAATTATTTTGCCTTGCCTGGCGTACCAAAAGAAATGGAAGGAATGATATTAAGTTATATTTTGCCCTATTTAGAAGAGAAATTAACATCAAAAGTGTATTGTGAAACTATTCGCACCACGGGACTTCCTGAATCAATCTTACAGGAAAAGATTGTTGATTTAATTGAGTCAAATAAGAATTGTGATGTTGCCTTTTTGCCGCATCGCATGTTGGGAGTTGATATTAGGTTAACAACAAGCGATCATAAATCGCTTTTAGATTTAAAAGATCAAATCGTAAATCGAATTAGTAAATATGTCTATGGATTTAATAATGATGCAATTGAAGCAATAGTTGCAGACAAATTAAAAGAACAGAATTTGACTGTTGCAACTGCAGAATCATGTACTGCTGGAATGTTGAGTGCAAAACTAACAAATTTATCAGGGAGTTCTCAATATTTTAATGGAGGGGTAGTGTGTTATAATAACGCTCTAAAAAGAGACATTGTGGGGGTAGATGGTGATTTATTGGACAAATATGGTGCAGTTAGTGAAGAAGTAGCATCAGAACTTGCATCTAAGATTGCAAAGAAATTAAAGAGTGATATTGGTATCGGCATTACCGGAATAGCGGGGCCAAAAGGAGGAACTAAAAAAAAACCAGTTGGCTTAACATTTGTTGGAATATTTTATAAAAATAATGTCTATATTAAGCAGTACAATTTGACACCAAATCGTAAAATTAATCGACAACTTACTGTGGTGTTATGTTTAAATGAACTAAGGAAACTTTTGGAAAAGAATTGAAATATAAGGGAATGAATTAAGATGTCAGACAAGAAACATAAAGCAATTGAAACAGTAGAACAACTAATCATTAAAGAGTATGGCGAAGGTTCTATTATGCGATTGGGTGCAAATACTAAATTAAGAGTTGATACAATTTCAACTGGATCTCTTTCATTAGATATGGCATTAGGTGTAGGTGGACTTCCAAGAGGAAGGGTGATTGAAGTTTTTGGACCTGAATCATCTGGAAAAACAACCTTAGCGTTACATGTGATAGCAGAAGCCCAAAAAACTGGAGGACATGCTGCATTTATTGATGCCGAAAATGCATTAGACCCTATCTATGCAAAGAATTTAGGATGCAATACGGATGACTTACTTGTTTCTCAACCAGATTCAGGGGAACAAGCACTAGATATTTTAGAGAAATTAGTACAAACCGCAGCTTTAGATGTTGTGGTTATAGATTCTGTTGCTGCATTGGTTCCAAGGAAAGAACTAGAAGGTCAAATTGGGGATGTCACCGTGGGGTTACAAGCACGATTGATGTCTCAGGCATTGCGAAAATTATCTGGGCCAATTTCCAAATCAAATACTTGTGTTATCTTTATTAACCAAATAAGAGAAAAGATTGGAGTAATGTTTGGAAGCCCTGAAATAACTCCTGGTGGCAGAGCTTTAAAATTTTACGCATCTGTTCGATTAGATATTCGTAGAATTGCTGCAATTAAAGTTGGAACCGAGATGATTGGGAATAGAACACGAGTAAAAGTAGTAAAGAACAAGGTAGCTTCACCATTTAAAATGACTGAGTTTGATATTATATATGGAAAAGGAATATCTTATAGCGGAGACGTATTGGATATTGCTTTAGAAGCAGGCATTGTTAACAAGATGGGTTCATGGTTTTCTTACAAAAAAGAAAGATTGGCACAAGGAAGAGAAAAAGTTAGATCTTTACTAGAGAATGATGCAAAACTTATGAAAAGTGTTGTTTCTGATGTCAAAAAATATTTAAATCTTAAATAAAATCTTTTAATTAAATTGAGTAATGAGTTAACCATAAGATGTCATTGCGAAGAAATATATTATTATTAAGTATTATTTTTATTTGGACATGTAATTCACCAACCAAGAGCGAACTATCTCAACCACCACCCACTCTGAATGATTTCAGTATTACCACTAGTGAAGATACCCCTGTTGATATTACTTTACAAAAATATAGAATAGACGGACAAATCTTAACCTACACGATCGTAACTGATGCTACAATGGGAACAACAAGCATAAGTAATAATATTATTACCTATACACCATTCGCAAATCATAATGGAACCGATACTTTTGGATATAAAGCGAATGATGGCACGAATGATAGCAATACATCAACCGCAATGATTACGATTAATGCCGTCAATGATGCTCCTACGGTAGATGATATGAATGATTTATCTATCACTATTAATCAATCAATGGATGTAATCTTAGCTGGTTTGGATGTAGAAAATGATAATTTAACATTTAGTATTGTCGACAATCCAAACAGGGGTACCGTTTCAATATCAGGGAATGTAGCACATTTTTTTGCAACTAATCTTGGAGCAGATACCTTTACTTATAAGGCAAACGATGGTATGGCTGATAGCAATAAAGCTACAGTTTTTATCGAAGTAAGATCTTCTAATACTAATCCAGGTGACGATACAATTTATGGTACTGCAAATGCAGACACATTATATGCTGGATCGGGCGATGATGTTTTATACGGTTTTGAGGGGGAGGATGTTCTATATGGAGAAGCTGGAAATGACATTATTGATGGAGGAGCTCAAGGAGATAAGCTATATGGTGGTGATGGCAATGATATTTTATATGGTTCCGATAATTTTGATGAGTTATATGGCGAAGATGGCGATGATATCATTGATGGTGGCGATGGTAAAGATAGGCTATATGGAGGAAACGGCAACGATATTTTCATAGGACGCCCAGGTGATGGTTCAGGTGGTTTTCTTACTACAAACGTTCTTTTAGATTTTGAAGATGGAGTTGATAAGATTCGCTTAGAAGGCGGTTTAAATTTCTCCAATCTTTCTATTACACAAGGCACTCAAGGTTCAGTTACTGTGGCAGGATATACTATTCATTACGATTTCAGGAATCATACTTTAGTAAAAGCTGGTAGCGAATATTTATTTACGATAATTGACACCCAGCATAACACCCTTACATCAGAAGATTTTATTTACTAAAAACAGAACAAATTAATGTTTTTCGAAATAACTGTTAGATAATGTTTTTAGCTTAGTACTAAGTAGTACAATGGCAATTAGATTTGGAAATGTCATAAATCCTAAGGCAGCATCACCAAGAATCCACACGGTTTCCAACATTAAGATAGAACCAACAAATACCATAAATATATAACAATAACGATAAAATGGAATAGCCTTGGTTCCAAAAAGATATTCTGTTGCTCTGTCCCCATAGAATGACCAACTGATTGCAGTTGAGATTGCAAACAATACCACAGCCAATGTCACAATTTTATCTCCAAAAGGAATGCCTTGAGCAAAAGCATAGCTTGTTAACACACTGCTATTCATCCACATATCTTGCGTAATAGAAGCATCAATTCTTTGACCATAGAATGCTGTATAGTGCCAAGAGTCAGTTACCATGATAACCAATCCGGTTAAGGTACAAATAATGATGGTATCAATATACGGTTCTAAAAGGGCCACAACTCCTTCTCTAACTGCATACGGTGTTTTTGCAGTTGAATGCGCAATAGCAGCAGATCCTTGGCCTGCTTCACTGGAAAATAATCCTCGTTTTACTCCCATCATCATTGTATTGAGAAATGCAATAAATGCACCTGCAGTAATACCAGCAATTTCTGCTGGAGGGTTAAAGGCCATACTAAAGATTGTACCAAACGATTCGCCTACTTTATCATAATTGCTTGTGATGATAAATAAAGCAGCAAAAACATAAATAATCGCCATAATTGGTACTAGGTATCCAGTTACATTCCCAATACGTTTAATCCCGCCTAAAATGACCATTCCAACGATAGTTGCAATGATAACACCAAAGAGGATTTGGAAAATAGAAGGTTCAAATATACCAGGAATGAGTATAGATTTTTCCATTAGTACATGTTCTGCTCCTAATAGAGGCAAAAATTGACTATATAATTGATCGGTTAATGTAAAAGATTGAATAGCATTTCCAGTAAAAAAAGAACAAATAATTGTAAAGGAAGCAAAAGCTACAGCAAGCCATCTCCAATTAGGTCCTAATCCATTTTCAATAGTGTACATAGGGCCACCAGCAACATTTCCAAGCTGATCGGTTTCTCTGTATTGAAGGGCTAATGTACATTCTGCATATTTTAATGCTGATCCAAAAAATGCGGTAATCCACATCCAAAATAATGCTCCTGGACCACCGTAATAAATTGCAATAGCTACCCCGGCAATATTTCCAATTCCAACAGTTGCTGCTAATGCAGTAGAAAGAGCTCTAAAATGGTTTAAATCGCCTTCATCTTCTACGTTATCATAGTCTCCTCGGGTTACTTTCATTCCATGTAATATATGTTTTAATTGAGGAAATCCTAATTTGAATGTCATGTAAACACCGGTTCCAAGCAATGCAACTACCATTAATGGAACACTAGCCAAAGGAAATGTTTCTAAAAAATTCTTATCCAGTAAATTGCCTGGGAATGACCAAACACTGTCATAAAATTCTACCCCGGCAAATAAAAGTAAAACCCCAATGATTGCGAAAGCTATTAAAGCATATCGTTGTTTTGACATGGATATATTTTAAAAAATATTTTTAAAAGTAAACATCAATTTTATTATTAATTTTATTTCTATGTTAATTGCTGGAGTAGATGAAGTAGGAAGAGGGGCATTGGCTGGGCCGGTAGTCGCAGCAGCAGTCATCTTAAAAAAAGATATTAACGGATTAAATGATTCCAAAAAAATATCGGAACCAAAACGACAAACATTGTATAAAGAGATAATGAAACATGCGTTATCTATCGCGGTTGGAATTAAGTGGAATAATTATATTGATGAACACAACATCAAGGTTGCATCCGAACATGCAATGATTGATGCCATCAATGATCTACCCAGACAACCAGACAAGGTATTAGTAGATGGATTTGCATTAGATATTCCGATTACCAATCAAGGAATTGTGAAAGGAGATCAGAAAATAACTGCTATTATGGCAGCATCAATTATTGCAAAAGTTACGAGGGATGAAATTATGCGTTCGTTTCACTATATTTACCCGATGTATGATTTTCTGAACAATAAAGGATATGGTACTCCAAATCATCTTAAAGCATTGAAAGAATTTTCTTTTACAAAGATACATCGTCAAACATTTAAACCTATATCTAGGATGATAAAGAAATGAATAAATTTATTGCTGAAATAAAATCATTGTTGATACTTATCCTTATCATCTTGTTTTTAAAAGAAACAGTGGTAGAAGCTTATATTGTTCCTACAACTAGCATGGAAGAGAATATTTTAAAAGGAGATTTCCTTATTGGAAGTCGTTATATCTATGGAATGAAAGTTCCAGAAAAAATATGGATTCCTTTTAGCGCGATTAGCATCCCGACATTCCTCCCTGAATATCGTTTTCCTGCGTTTAAACAAGTAGCACGAGGAGATGTAGTAGTGTTTGAATATCCCAGAGATCCAGTATATAAATATGTAAAACGTTGTATTGGAATTGCAGGAGATACCGTAAAAATTGAAGACAAAAATGTATATATAAATGGAGAAATTGTTCCATTGCCAGAAGGCGGTAAATTCATTATGAATAATTATTTATCAAAAGAAGTTATTGATCCTGATATTTTTCTTGGCAAACAAGGTAATAAAGACCAATATCCTGAAATTACCATCCCAAAAAAAGGAGACTCATTTACCTTAGATAAGGATATGGATTGGAAATTAGTGCTCCCATTACTATTGTATGAAGGAAATAAGGTCCAATATATTTTTGGTGAAAATTCTTTAACATTTACAAATATCAGTCCAAGAGATATTGAAAGAAGAACTGGCGATAAAAGTATCTATAAAGAATATTTTCCAAGTACCAATGCTACATTAATTACCCCTTGGTCTAGCAGATTTAAAAAAGAGCATATACAATATTTATATATTAATGGAAAGCCAATTAATGAAATAGAGGCCTATACATTATCGCAAGATTATTTTTGGATGATGGGGGATAATCGAGATGCTAGTGAAGATTCACGTTTTTGGGGATTTGTTCCAAAAAGTCATGTTCTTGGACAACCACTTATCACATGGTTTTCGATTGATCTTGATAACTATTATCTTCCAAGATTAAACAGAATCGGAAAAATCCCGAATTAATAAAAAAAAGTTTTCATATTGAAGTTTCATTTATTAGTTTCAATCATCTCAAAACAAAGAAAGGGATAATACAATATGTTAACTAATACAGAAAAAGTTTTAAGCATCCTTATGTTCTTTCTTGTTGTAGCAGTTTCAGGTTCATTTTTTCAAACAAAATCTGCAATGGAAGAAATGGTGAGACTAGAAGCTGATCATAAAGAACATGTAGATGATGTCAATACAGAATTTAGAGAAAGAGTTAAAAATGTTGAGCTTGATAATATTGGTCAAGGAAAAAAGATCCAACAAGGAAGACAAATGGTTCTTGCAAACACAAAATTAATTTATGCCAAAGCTGATTCACTTGGAGATTTAATAGATGATTTAGCATATGAAATTAAACGAGTTGATCGTGATTTATCGAAGAAGATAAAAAACGTCGAACGTGATCTTGAGGGAATAGAAAACAACCTTAATAGAAAGATCCGTAATAACCAAAGAGATATTTCTAAGTTGAAGAAAGAAATTAAGAAACTAAATGATGAAGTATTTCCTCCAGAAGAAGAGGAGAAAAAGTAATAACGTTTTAATAAGTTAACATAATTGAAAAAAAGGGCTTTATTCGAAGCCCTTTTTTTTGTACCGAGAGTCGGGTTCGAACCGACATGAGGAAATCCTCACTGGTGTTTGAGACCAGCGCGTCTACCAATTCCGCCACCCCGGCAAAAACAATTGACTAATTTGGCTTAAAGTACTTATTTTGTCAATGATTAAGGAGATATAATTATGAGCGAAAATTCACATCCAGGATATCAAGGCGTAGAAGCTACATTTACCACTATTCCTCAAATGTTTCAACGCGTTGTTTCTGAAAACCAAGGAATTGAAACTTATTTTGTTAAAACTGATGATAAATGGAACGGAACTACTTTTGAAGATTTACAGACTTGGGTAGAAGGGTTCGCGAATGGTTTAAAAAATTTAGGGATTAATGAGCATGATCATGTAGCAATTATTGGAACAAACGGCCCTCAATGGTGTGTTTCCGATTTTGCTATTGCTCATATCCGTGCTGTTTCCGTTCCAGTGTATCCAACCGAAATTCCGGAAAAATCCCGATACGTTGTAAAACATTCTGAAAGCAAGATTGCAATTGTACAAGATGAAGTGCAATTAGCAAAAATATTACCGCTATTAAATGATCACGAATGTCATTTAAGAAAAATTATTATTATGGATGATAGTTATTCTGGATCTGATGCAATAACATACTCATCAGTAACAGCGTTAAATGATGTTACACACGATATTAAAGCACTTTCTCAAACGGTCCAATCTAGTGATTTGTTAACGTTGATTTATACCAGTGGAACCACGGGTGTTCCAAAAGGGGTGATGTTAACCCATGATAATGTTTGTAGAAATTTACTTTCTATTGGAGAACTGATTGAAATAATTGAGTCCAAATACAATATGGAAGAAAAAGTATTTTTATCTTTTTTACCGGTTGCACATAGTTTTGAAAGAGTAGGAGGTCACTACGGTTGTTTTAACGCAGGAATGCAAATTTATTATGCACAAAGTATGGAAACTATAATTCCAAATATTCAAGAAGTTAGACCGACATTTTTAACTGCAGTTCCAAGAATTTTTGAAAAAATTCATGCAAAAATTATGGAAAGCGTTGAAGCAATGACAGGCGTTAAAAAAATACTAGCTGAATGGTCTATTGGTGTAGGATTAAAGGCTGCGCCATATTTTCAACGTGATGCAAAGCTACCATTCTTCCTTGATTTAAAATGGAAGTTAGCCGATAAATTAGTATTACATAAATTTAGAGCAGTTTTAGGCGGTAGGGTTGCAGCCGCATCTTCTGGTGGATCAGCCTTATCTCCGGAAGTAGGATCATTTTTCTGTGGTATTGGAATTTCAATTGTAGAAGGGTATGGATTAACAGAAACAAGTCCTGTGATGACCATAGGACATCCTGAATTCTTTAAATATGGTACGGTTGGAAAACCAATTCCAGGAGTGGAAGTTAAGATTGCAGAGGATGGAGAAATTTTATGTCGTGGACATAATGTAATGAAAGGGTACTATAAAGAACCTGAAGCTACTGCTGAAGCCATTGATAAAGATGGATGGTTCTATTCTGGTGATATTGGAATGTTTGATGAAGATGGATTATTAAAGATTACAGATAGAAAGAAGAGTTTAATAGTTACCTCTGGCGGTAAAAATGTCGCACCTCAACCAATGGAAGTAACCTTGACTTCAAATAAGTATGTTGAACAATGTTTGGCAATTGGTGATGATCGAAACTTTATTTCTGCTTTAGTTGTTCCAAGTAGAGACAATTTGATTGCATGGGCAGAAAAGAATGGCATGGAATCAATGGATTATGAAAGTCTTTGCGCGGATCAAAAAACTTATGATATGTATAATAGTATTGTTGAAGAAGCTATGACAAAGTTTTCTCGTTATGAATCGATTCGAAAAATTACATTAATTCCTGAAGAATGGACTGTCGAAGGTGGAGAATTAACTCCTAAGCTATCTATTAAACGTAAAGTTGTTACTGAAAAACACCAAGCTGAAATCGATCAAATGTATACGGGAAAAAAAGAAGTTTTAGAAGGTGAATTAGGTGGTTAAGGCAATCCGCCTTGAAGAATAACCATATAGTAATTTTCCTATTAATATTCTCGCTATTTTTTGCAGCAAATCTGAATAAAAGTTTTACCAATCCTTATGTTGTTGTGTTAGGGATTGCTCAAGATGGTGGTGCTCCTCATGCTGGTTGTATAAAAGAATGTTGTGAAGAGAAATGGGATAATCCTACCCAGTATGCAAGGGTATCAAGTATTGGTATTGTTGATCCAGTATCAAAGGAATCATGGATAATTGATGCAACCCCTGATTTTGCGCTGCAACTAACGGCTCTTGACAATCAATTAAGTGGCATTTTTTTAACCCATGCTCATATTGGTCATTACACAGGACTTATACATCTTGGAAGAGAAGTGATGGGAGCAAAAGAAATTCCTGTGTATGCAATGCCAAAAATGAAAACATTTTTAGAATCAAATGGTCCATGGAACCAATTGGTTGCATTAAATAATATTTCTATTAATGAAATCAGTGATAAGGGAAAAATTAATCTAAATGAACGCTTATCTATTACTCCATTTTTGGTCCCTCATCGTGATGAATATTCTGAGACCGTAGGATACAAAGTTGAAGGACCTAACAAGTCTTTAGTGTTTATTCCAGATATTGATAAATGGCAAAAATGGGATCAAGATATTAAAGAAGTGGTCAGCAATAATACCTATAGTCTTTTAGATGGTACTTTTTATGATATTGATGAACTTCCTGGAAGAGATATGTCAGAAATTCCCCATCCTTTTATCGTAGAATCTATGGATCTCTTTAGTGATATTATGAACAAATCAGGTGTCTATTTTATTCATTTAAACCATTCAAATCCTGCACTAGACTCCAATTCAAATGCTTTTGATAATATAAAGAAGAATGGATTTCATATTGCTCAAAGAGATCAATTGTTTGATTTATAAGTTATTCTCTAGAACATTATTAAAGAGCCTATCAATAATGTATTGGTAGGATTTTTTTATACTATTAAATTAAAGGATAATGAAAAGACGCAATTTCTTTAAAGTGGGGGCAGTTGGTTTAGTAAGTCCTGCTATCCTATCACATAGAAAAAAGATGAAAACAAATACAAATAATCCCATTGTACTCTCAACATGGTCTCATGGAATACCGGCCAATGAAGTATCGATGAAAATATTAAAAAAGAATGGTTCGGCATTAGATGCGGTAGAAGCAGGAGTACAAGTGACCGAAGCAGATGCCGAAAATCAATCTGTTGGATTAGGTGGAAGACCTGATCGAGAAGGGAATGTTACTTTGGATGCGTGTATTATGGATTCGGATGGCAATGCAGGGGCTGTTGCATTTTTACAAAATATTAAACATCCAATTTCTGTTGCAAGAAAAGTAATGGAAAAAACAGATCATGTAATGTTAGCAGGCAAAGGTGCCTTGAAGTTTGCATTGGAAAATGGATTTAAAGAAGAAAACCTTCTAACTGAGAAATCAAAAAAAGGATGGTTAGAATGGAAAAAGGACAACAATATTAAGGATTCTTGGGGTCCAAACGATGACCATGACACCATTACTTCATTAGCGCAAGATAATGAGGGAAATCTATCAGGTGCATGTACGACAAGCGGATTAGCTTATAAATTGCATGGACGTGTGGGTGATAGTCCGATTATTGGTGCAGGAATGTATGTTGATAATGAAGTAGGTGCTGCGGGTGCAACCGGTGTTGGAGAATTGGTGATTAAAACATGCGGAAGTTTTTTAGTAGTAGAATTGATGCGCCAAGGGTATTCTGCCATGGAAGCCTGCAAGGAAGCAGTGGACCGTATTATTGAACAAGAAGATGGCAAAACTAAATTACAAGTAGGATATATAGCGCTAGGAAAAGATGGAAAAATTGGGTATGCATCTATCCAAAAAGGGTTCCAATATGCATTACATAAGAATGGTACCAACAAATTATATGATGTTAAGAGTGTTCTTTAAAATGATTGATAACCAATCCTTTTTCTATTAAAATCCAACCATGTTTAATAAAAAATCAAAGTTTGAGTTAAAAAAAGATTTAGAGAAAGAATCATTTCAACGTATTACATGTTCTTTTTATCGATATTGCGCAATTGATCATCCAGAAGAATTACGAAATCAATTATATCAAGATTTATCCAATCTAAAGATTCTAGGAAGGGTATATGTAGCCCAAGAGGGGATTAATGCCCAGATTAGTGTTCCTGACCATAAATGGGATGGTTTTAAGGATTATATCAATGCATCATCTATTTTAAAGGGAATTAAGCTCAAAAAGGCAGTCCAAGAAGGATTATCGTTCCTAAAACTTACCATTAAGGTAAAAGAAGAAATTGTTGCATACAATCTCCCAAAAGATACTTATGACTTGAATAAAGTGGGAAAACATTTGTCAGCAAAGGAATTTAACACGTCTATTGACCAAAACGATGCTATTGTGGTGGATATGCGTAATTATTACGAAAGTGAAGTAGGAAAGTTTGAAGGGGCAATTACACCAGATGTAGACCGTTCAAAAGAATTGCTTCCTGAAGTAGTAAAATTATTAGCTGATAAAAAGGACAAAAAACTTCATTTATACTGTACAGGAGGTATTCGATGCGAAAAAGCGAGTTCTTACCTCTTAAAACAAGGATTTAAAGAAGTATACCAACTTGATGGTGGAATTGTCCAATATACACATGACATTAAGAAAGAAAACCTCCCATCAAAATTTATAGGCAAAAATTTTGTATTTGATAATCGTCTAGGAGAGAAGGTGACTGACCATGTGATTGGAAAGTGCCATCAATGTGGACAAAAAGCAGATTCACATACGAATTGTGCAAACGATGCATGTCATATTTTATTTATTCAGTGTGAGGGTTGTGCAAAAAAATATGATAAATGTTGTTCAAATGATTGTAAAGATTTTGCACAATTAGATATGAAGACGCAAAAAGAACTAAGAAAAGATGTTACGAAAACCGTTTCTAGTGGTAAATTGTCATCTAAAATTAAACCAAAACTATATAGATTATTTAATTATTGGAAATAAACATATGTCATTAATAGAGCAAGTAAAAAAAATTGTAAGCACACCAATTCAACTTACTTCTAAGAAAGAATATAGTAAGTTAGATATGATCATATTAAATCCTGTTTTTCTTTTTTTACTGGTGACCTTTTCAGCCTGGTCAGTGTGGAATGTTTCTCAATCGCAATCTTCTTCTGAAGCAGATGCTGCATTAGGGAATACAATGGTTTATTTTGAAAGAGGGGATTTTGACAATTCAGAGCTTCAATTATCAATAATATTAGAGGATTACAGTGGAACCAAATCAGCAGATTATGCCAAGTTTTATCTTGGGAAAATTGCATTTATTAATAACGACACTGATAAGGCATCTACTCTTCTAGAAGAGTCAGTAAAGAAACTTGATTATCCAAACTTAAAGACAGAAGCATATATTATGTTGGCACAAATGGAAATAGATTTAAAAAAAGCAATGCGTCTTTTTAATTCAGCGCAAAAAGCTACAATCTCTCAAACCGAGAGAGATTACATCTCTATTCTTAAAGCGAAGCGCATGATAAATGATAACAACAAAGAAAAAGCATTAGAAATTCTAGATGCGATTGAACTTGACAATAATGCTTATAAGGAGATATTTGAGCATACATACGGAGCAGCATTAGGGCTTAACTAAGTTCCTTGTTTAAACGAGTTTTAATAAATATATTCTAACGATATTTTGAATGGGCTACGGCCCATTTTTGTTACAGTAAAAAATAAGGATGGTATATGATAAATAGAGATTTAATTGATATTTTTATTGAGCTTGCTCGAGAGAAAAATATTGAACGTTCTGAACTAGGAACAATAATTGAAGACTTGTTTTTATTTATTATTGATAAAGAAAAAGGAGATTCAGAGCATTGCAGTGTTATTGTTAATCTTGATAAGGGTGAAATAGAAATTTATATTGAGAAAATAATTGTTGATCATGTTGATGATGATCATTTTGATATTACTCTTGAAAGAGCATTAGAGCTTGAACCGGAATTACTTGATTTAAAGCTTGGCGATACTTTTGTCGAAGTGATTGATCCTACAAAATTTGGTAGAAGATTAATTTCAAATGCTCGACAATTCTTAAATAAAAGAACAAGAGAAGTACAACAACAATATATATACGAAGATTATGTTCAAAGAATTGGAGAAGTTGTTATAGGAACTGTTCATCAGGTTCATAGAGAAAATACCTTTGTTAATATTGAGCATACTGAATTAAGAATGCCACATAATGAACAAATATTTTCAGAAAGATTTAGAAGAGGGGATACTATTAGAGCTCTTATTAAATCCGTTGATGTAACTCCTAAAGGGCCAGATATTATCATTTCAAGAAGAGACGATTTATTTCTATATAAGCTGTTTGAAATGGAAGTTCCAGAAATTGAGGATGGAATTATTGAAATTCAAGGGATTGCAAGAAAACCTGGAGAAAGAAGTAAAATCATTGTTCACTCTATCGATAAAAGAATTGATGCTGTTGGAGCTTGTGTTGGAATGAGAGGAAGCCGTATTCAAGCGATTGTTAGAGAATTAAACAATGAAAAGATTGATATTGTTAATTTTACTGATAAATCTGAAATCTTTCTTACAAGAGCACTTTCTCCAGCAAAACCAATTGATTTATACATGGATGATGATAGAAAATATTGTGTTGCTATTTTCAACGAAGGAGAGCTTGAAAGCGCAGTTGGTAGAAGTGGTGTTAATATTAATTTAGCATCACAATTAACTGGATATACTATTGATGCATACACTGAGAAAGAATATGAAGAAGTGCTATTACATCAGAAAACTAACTTAGATACTTTAAAAGGTATTAAAAAAGCAATAATTAAGAAGCTTGAAGGAGTTGATATTGTTTCAATAACAGATTACTTGTCAGCCAGGAGAAGAATTCTTGTTGATGAGTTAGAGTTATCTGTTGATGAAATAAGCTCTATAGCTGTTGCAGTAGATACATTTATAGATTTAAACAAACCAGCCAAAGAAGAAGTTCCTGTTGAGGAAGAAGTGGTAGAAGAAGCTCCAGCCGAAGAAGAAAAAGTTCCTGTTGAGGAAGAAGTGGTAGAAGAAGCTCCAGCCGAAGAAGAAAAAGTTCCTGTTGAGGAAGAAGTGGTAGAAGAAGCTCCAGCCAAAGAAGAAGTTCCTGTTGAGGAAAAGGGCAATAATTAATGAGCGATTCAAAAAGAGTTTTTGATTTAGCAAAAGAGTTGAATATATCTCACACTGATATATTAGACTTTTTGAAATCAAATAATATTTCAGCTACAAGTCCAATGTCACCAATTGATGGAAAAACTCAACAATTAGTTTATACCGAATTTGCCAAAGACAGACAATCTGCAGAGAGAGATAGAAAAGAACAAGTTAGAAAGGAAATTCATGACTCTAAAGTAGTAATGAAGAGCAAATCTATCAAAGAATTCAAGATTCTATCTATTAAAGATGAGAAGAAAGAAGAAGATGAAAAAGAAAAGAAAGCAGCAAAGAAAGTTGAACCAAAAAAGAAACTTAGAAAGATCACATTAAAAGAACTGTCTCCTAAAAAAGAAAAAAAGACTAAAAAAACTATAGTAAAAACTGATACGTCTGCAGCGAAAAGATTAAAAAAAACACTAGCAGAAATTGATACAAGTCGTAAGAAAAAATCTTATAAAAAACCTAAAAAAGAAGTAGAAGTAGATGCAACAGAAGGTAAGAGAATTATAGAATTGGCAGAATATGCTAGCGTAGGTGAAATTGGTAAAGTGCTTAATGTTAATTCAAGTGAAATTATTGCAAAATGTTTACAAATAGGTTACCTAGCAACGATAAATCAAAGACTAGAATGGGAAATTATTGAACTTCTTGCAGAAGAATATGGTTATGAATTAAAAAGGTTTGAAGAAGTGATTGATGATTTATTTGTTACAGCGCACTCTGATGAAGAATTAAAGAATGCTGTTAGCCGTCCTCCAGTTGTAACAATAATGGGTCATGTAGATCATGGTAAAACATCTATCTTAGATTATATCAGAGAAACAAATGTAGTGGCGGGTGAATCTGGAGGCATTACTCAAAAGATTGGTGCATATCAAGTTGATTATAATGATAATAAAATTACATTTTTAGATACTCCAGGACATGAAGCATTTACTTCAATGAGAGCTAGAGGAGCCAAATCTACAGATATTGTTATTCTTGTAGTAGCAGCAGACGATAGTGTTATGCCGCAAACTATTGAGGCAATTAACCATGCCAAAGCAGCTGAAGTTCCAGTTATTGTCGCAATTAATAAGGTTGATAAACCAGAAGCTGATATTGATAAGGTAAAAAGAGAATTGTCAGAGAAAGATATTCTTGTGGAAGATTGGGGTGGAAAAGTACAGTCTATTAACACTTCTGCAAAAACAGGAGAAGGAATTAAAGAGTTAATGGAAGCTGTTTTATTGGAATCTGAAGTCCTAGATTTAAAAGCAAATACAGAAATTCCATCTAAAGGAATTGTAATTGACTCCAGACTAGATAAAGGATTAGGGCCTATTGCCACAATATTAGTTAAGAAAGGTACTTTAAAGATTGGAGCACCATTTATATGCAATAATTTTCCAGGGAAGGTACGAGCAATCATGAATGAAAGAAATGATCGTATTCAATCAGCATCACCTGCAGATGCAGTCCAAGTTCTTGGATTTGACCAAGTTCCTCAATCTGGAGATATTTTTGCAGAAGTTGAAAATGAATCTGATTTAAAGAAAATTGCAAATGAAAGACAAAGAATTAAAAGAGAAATTGAATTCTCAACAGTAAAAAAGAATACTTTAGATTCTATCTCAGCCCAAATTAAAGAAGGGGACGTAAACAATTTGAATATCATTATTAAGGCTGACTCTGATGGATCTATTGAAGCACTAGGTGAAAATTTGGAAAAAATAAAAAATGATGAAGTTGGTGTAAATATTATCCACAAAGGCGTTGGAAATGTTACAGAATCGGATGTATTGCTTGCAGAAGCATCTGATGCTGTTATTCTAGGGTTTAATATACAGATACCTTCAAATACTCGATTACAAGCAGATCAAAGCAATGTGGAGATAAGATCATATAATATTATTTATCAAGCTGTAGAAGATCTGAAATTAGCAGTAGAAGGCTTGTTAAAACCAGATCTTGTTGAAGAAGTCATTGGGGAAGCAATCGTTAAAGAAGCATTTAAAATTCCAAAAATTGGTTTTATTGCAGGATCTCAAGTTGAAAGCGGTACAATCACTAAAGATTCTCTCGTTAGACTTGTTAGGGAAGAAAAAGAAATTATTAAAGATGGGAAAATTTCATCACTCAAACGTTTTAAAGATGATGTAAGTACTGTTGAAACAGGATTAGAGTGTGGTATAGCAATTGAGGGAATAAAGAAATATCTTCCTGGAGATAAGATTATTGCATACAAGATTAATGAGATTAAAAGAAAACTATCTTAAACGTGAATACAAAACCATTTTCTAGAGTAGAAAGAGTTGAACAAGAACTCTTAAAAATTATAAATCAAATTTTATTGAAAGATGTTGATTTAAGAAAGTATGGTTTCCTAACATTTTCTTCTATTAAGATGACTGCAGATTTAAAACATACTAACATATTTTATAGTATCATTAATCCTACTAAAGAGATTGAATTGATTGATAGAGAATTAAACGATATGGTGCCACTTTTTCGCAAACATGTCGCTGCGAAAATTAGATTAAAATTTACCCCTACATTAAAATTCATATATGATAATTCTTTTGAGGAGTTTGAAAAAATAAATAACCTGATAAATAAAATTAATTAAAATGGTATACAATCTTTATAAACCAAAAAACTGTACTTCATTCAGTATAGTCAGACAAGTAAAAAAAATTACATCCGAAAAAGTTGGACATTCTGGAACCCTAGATCCATTTGCTGATGGGGTATTGGTATTAGGTATTGGAAAATCAACAAAGAAATTATCAGAAATTATAGAATACGACAAGAGATACAAAGGGATTATAAAGTTGGGGGAGAAGACCGATACAAAAGACCTTACAGGGTCTATTATAAAGAAAGAAGATATTCCAGAGATTAAAGATATTGATTTGAATACGCTGGCTAAATCTTTTATTGGAAAACATATGCAAAAACCTCCTATGTATTCTGCAAGAAAAATCAATGGAGTTCGTCTTTATAAGTTAGCTAGAAAAAATATCTCCGTAGAGAGGAATCCAAAAGAAATTGAAATTAAAGACTTACATTGTTCCTTATATAAGAAAGATATGTTATCAATAGAAGTTGAATGTTCTTCAGGCACTTATATTAGGGTTTTGGCAGAAGAAATCTGTGCAAAAATAGGAACTGTAGGACACTTAATTGAATTAACCCGTACGAAAGTTGGTTCTTTTATTATTGACGATTCACTAACAGTAGAAAAATTCGAAGAAAAATGGAAATCATAAAATCATTTGAAAATTTATCTCCAATAAGTGCATCTGTTATTAGTGTTGGAAACTATGATGGTATCCACTTAGGGCATAAAGATGTGATAAATCACATTGTTAAGTATGCAAGAAAACACTCTATTCCATCATGTGTAATTACTTTTGATCCTAACCCTTATTATGTGTTGGGAAATGGGGATAGTCCAATCAATATTCAAAGCATTGATTCAAAAATAGAATTATTAGAAAAAATGGGTATTGATAAAGTTTTGGTTATTCCATTCACAAAACAGTTTTCGAGAATGTCTGCTACTGATTTTGCAAATCAGATTATTAAAAAAATATTTAATCCTAAACTAATTGCTGTTGGAAAGAACCATTATTTTGGTTTTAAGAAAAAAGGAAATATAGATTTTCTTATCGAATTTTGTTTAAACAATGGTATTGAAATCTTTATTCCAAATATTAGAAAAGTTGATAATCGAGCAATTTCAAGTACTATCATAAGAGAATTAATTAGAGATGGAAAATTGGACGTTATACCACCATTATTAGGAAGATTTTATGGATTTCAAGCAAAGGTTGTTCATGGTTTACATAGAGGGAAATCATTGAATTATCCTACTGCAAACTTTATTGCAATTAATAAGTATCAAGTTCTTCCTCAAAATGGAGTATACCTCTCAAGAGTTACTTTAGAGGGAGAAAAGTACTTTGGCATGTGCAATATTGGATTTAGACCTACTTTTAATGAAAAAAAATTTGTTATGGAAGTTCACATATTATCTAATAAATTCAGCGACTTATATGATAAAGATTTTCATATTGAATTTTTATTCAAAATTAGGGATGAAAAGAAGTTTGACAATAAAGAAGCATTGATCAAACAAATTGAAAAAGACAAGGAAGTATGTATCAAATTGATAGATTCTTCCAAGGAAAATTATGAAATATAGTAAAGAAACAAACAAGATTATCCAAGACATTGGATTGGATGAAAAAAACACAGGCAGTAGTGAAGCTCAAATAGCGCTTCTTACTGATCGTATTAGATTACTAACTGGTCATGTTAAAAAGCATAAAAAAGATGTTCATTCTAGACATGGTTTGGTTAAACTTGTGTCACAAAGAAAAAAACAATTAAAGTATTTAAGAAAAACAAACAGTGATAGTTATGATGAATTAATAGAAAAACTATCTATAAGAGGATTATAAAGAGAGAATATGATAAAAGTAGAAAAAAATATAGCTGGCAGACTATTAAAGATTGAATCTGGCCGAATAGCAAGACAAGCGGGTGGATCCGTATTTATTACTTATGGAGACACTGCAATGCTTGCAGCAGTATGTTGTTCATCTGAACCGAGAGAAGGTTTAAACTTTCTTCCGATGCAGGTTGAATATAGAGAAAAACATTATGCGGGTGGAAAAATACCCGGAGGTTTCTTTAAGAGAGAGGCGAAACCAACAGATGCTGAAGTTTTAACTTCGCGTTTGACAGATCGTCCAATTAGACCTTTAATTCCTAAGAATTATAGAAATGATTTACAAATCATGTTAACCACAATGTCTTATGATGGTGTGAATACACCTGATGTAGTAGCAGCAATTGGTGCTTCTGCGGCATTGTTATTGTCTCCAGTACCATTTGATGGTCCAATAGCTTCTGTTAAAGTAGGCTTAGTTGACGGAGAATATGTTTTAAATCCTACATTGGAACAAATGGAGTCATCTGATTTAGATTTGATGGTAACCGGTAAAAAAGATAAAATTTGTATGATTGAAGGTGGTTCTAATTTTGTACCTGAAAAAACAATTTTAGAAGCATTAGACATTGCAATGGAAGGTATTAATGACATTGTTGATTTACAGTTAGAATTTGAAGATCAATTTGATAATTCTTATGAAATTGATGATTCAAAATCATTGAGTGATGAGATTGAAAAATCTCTCGATAAAACCTATTCATCAAAGATTGATAAACTTTTTGATATCAAAGGCAAAAAAGAGAGAGAAAATGCGTATAACGACATAGTTAAAGAAGCATCAGACCCACATTTAGAAGATGAAAAGATATATTCTGAAGTAAAAGAATATGTTAAAACTATGTTTAAAAATGCAGTGAGAAAAACTGTATTAGAGAAAAAAGTTAGAGTTGATGGTAGAGGATTAGACGATATTAGAGCAATTAGTATTGTTCCATCATTATTGCCTCGAGTTCATGGATCTGTTTTATTCACTAGAGGTGAAACGCAAGCAATCGTTGCGCTTACCTTAGGAACAAGCAGAGATCAACAAATTATTGATTCAATGGCGAGTGATTATAAAAAATCATTTATGTTGCACTATAATTTCCCTCCTTACTGTGTAGGAGAAACTGGAAGAATTGGTTTCACGAATAGAAGAGAGATTGGTCATGGACATTTGGCTGAAAGATCATTAAAACCAATTTTGCCTTCTGGGGAAGAATTTCCTTATACAATAAGAATTGTATCTGAGATTACAGAATCAAACGGATCATCTTCTATGGCATCAGTTTGTGGTGGCTCATTAGCTATGATGAACGCAGGAGTGCCTATTAAAGAGCATGTTGCTGGTATTGCAATGGGATTAATCACTGACGGTGAAAATTATGCAGTATTAAGTGATATTTTGGGAACTGAAGATTTCTATGGAGATATGGATTTTAAAGTTGCTGGAACTAAAGATGGTATTAGTGCTATCCAATTAGATTTAAAAGTTCCTGGACTTCCAATGGAAATTTTATCTATGGCGTTAAAGCAAGCAAATAAGGGAAGGTTGCATATTCTAGATGAAATGAATAAAGCAATAAGCTCTCCAAATGAACTATCTCCATATGCTCCCCAAATTATTTCTTTCAAGATTGATAAAGAAAAGATTGGTGCAGTGATTGGTCCTGGTGGAAAAAATATTAAAGCAATACAAGAAGGAACAGAGTGTGTTGTTAATATTGAAGACGATGGAACAGTAAGTGTTTCCTCTTCAGATAAAGCAAAATTAGATATTGCTGTTAGTCAGATTAAAGCAATAACAGAAGATCCTAAAATTGGCTCTGTATTTGATGGAAAAGTTACCAAAACTCTTGATTTTGGTGCATTTGTTGAATTCGCACCAGGCAGAGAAGGATTGGTTCATATCTCTCAGTTAGATTGGAAAAGAGTAGAGAAGGTGAGAGATGTAGTATCAGTTGGAGACAAAGTTAAAGTAAAATTATTCGAAATTGATAAACGAGGTCGTTTGAATTTCAGTATAAAACTTTTAAAAGATAAACCTAAATAATAAGAAGGTAAATCTTTATGAAAATTGGTGTTCCTAAAGAAATTATTTCACAAGAATATCGTGTTGGGATAAATCCTATAACTGCCCAACTTCTCATAGAAAATTCACATGAAGTATTCGTTGAAAACAACGCTGGAATTCATAGTGGATATAGCAACTCTGATTATCAACAAGTTGGCTGTACTATTCTAGATAAAGCTGTGGATGTTTTTGATGCTGCAGAACTAATTGTTAAAGTAAAAGAACCTTCTTTAGAAGAGGTAGAACTTCTAAAAAATAAAATAATTTTTACCTATCTACATTTAAGTTCTTCTAAAAAATTAACCGAAAAACTACTTAATTGCAATACTACAAGTATTGCTTATGAAACCGTTAATATTGACAACGAATTACCAATGTTAAAACCAATGAGTGAAATTGCAGGTAGATTAGCAATCTTAGACTGTATATCGCTTCTAAAAAAGAACAATCAAGGAAAAGGAAAATTGATATCAGGTACATCACTTGCTGATCCTGCAAATGTAATAATTCTTGGAGCAGGTATTGTTGGGGTTAATGCATTAGAAATGAGCTTAGGATTAGGAGCCAATACAACTATTTTAGATATTAATGAAGAACGTTTAGCTGCTGTCAAAGAGTCTTATCCTAAAGCGAATACTGCTATATCAACCTCAGAAACCATAAATAAACTTCTTCCTAATGCAGACATTGTTATTGGAGCAGTTTTGACAATAGGAGCAAAACCTCCAATTCTTATTACAAGAGAAATGTTAAAATTAATGCAGCCAAAAAGTATTTTATCTGATGTTTCGATTGACCAAGGAGGTTGTTTTGAAACATCAAAAGCAACAACCCATGATAATCCTACTTACGAGGTTGATGGCATTATTCACTATTGTGTTAAAAATATCCCATCTGCGGTACCACTTACTGCTACAAATGCACTAAACGAAGCTACACGACCATATATATTGTATTTAGCTAATAATGGTCTAGTTGGTTTAAAAGACAATTTTGAGTTAAAAATGGGTTTGAATACATATAAAGGGCACCTCCTAAACAAAGAAGTTGCAGAAGCTCATAACCTTAATTACTCTAATCCAAATAAAATTCTTTAAATTTTATCATTAAAGCATTACTTTAATAATATAATCTATGTGTATAGAGTAGTTGAAGTAATGGATAAATTAAAGTGATGCATGAATCAAATTCAAAATTATATTATAGTATTAAAGAAGTAAGTGAACTAACCAAGCTTAAACCTTATGTTTTAAGATACTGGGAGTCTGAATTTCCATCATTAAAGCCATCAAAAAATAGAGCAGGAAATCGCACCTATAAACAAAATGATATTTCAGTGATCTTAAATATTAAGAAATTATTGTATGACAGAAAATTTACTATTAAGGGGGCAATTGAAGAATTAAAAAATGCTTCTCATGAGCATTTAAGAGTAAGAGAGGTGGAAGAACGTGATAAATCTGTTCTTCACGAAGTTCGTAATGAACTTAATAGTATACTCAATGAACTAAATAGACATTGACAATTATATAACATTGTTTATAGTTTGTTGAAGATTATGTAGTCAACCAAGAGTCTCTTCAAGTGGATAGCATTATTCACTGAGAGACTTTTTGGTTTCTATGATAAAAAAAATCATTAAATTGTCTTAATATGTTTGGTCAAGACAGCTCACTACTTATTACTTACGCGATTCCTTTTTTTATGTTTCTAGTTGGTATTGAATTCATTTATGGACTTATTAAAAGAGAAAATAACTACAGAATAAATGATGCATTAGCCAGTATGTCATTAGGGTTAATCAGTAGATTTATCCCATTACTCGGATTTAATGAAGTCAAACCTGTTAGTAGGTCTGCATGAGAAAATTTGTAATATATATAAGCACATTTTTGTTTGTATTGTCTTGTGATATAGATGAGCAGGTGAGTGTATCGCTTCCAATAACTGATGTAGATATGGAAGCCCCAAGTATTACCATTAACCAACCTTTAACAGATTCAATTTATGTGACAGGGCAAACAATTGATTTTGATATCACTGCAAGCGATGATCTTGCAATATTAGCTGTTTTATTGGAGATTGACGGAGTTGAAATTTTTCTTAATAATGATATGAGTACGGATTCTCTTATCACAACATTTCAAACCAATTATAGATTTGATTCAACAAATTTCTGTAGTGCCAATTGTGGTGCTACCACTGAGAATAGTTTTATTGTTAAAGCATGGGTGAGTGATTATGCAGGCAATACCTCTTTAGATTGGATTAGGGTTGAATTTAGTTACAGTGAATCAGATGATGATGATGCACAATGAAAAGAATAGTTTATTCATTATTGGTAGGAATAGGGATTTTTTTTGCATCTTTTTTGGTTCCCGTTATTGGTGGAATCATATCAATCCCTATGGGGTTAATTGGGGCATGGATATATTATGATTACAAGAAATAGTACTTTATATAATTTTTTACTATTTTCAATTAGCTTATTTAGCATAGTTATGGCACAAGAAAGTAAAAATCACGATAAAGCATTTTTCGCTGCAGGATGTTTCTGGGGAGTAGAATCTACTTTCCAAGCGCTTGAAGGAGTAATTTCTACCACTGTTGGATATACAGGAGGAAAAGATAAAGATCCTTCTTATGAAGTTGTGTGTACTGGGATTACAGGGCATGCGGAAGCTGTTGAGGTTGTGTATGATGCAAGCGTTGTATCATACGAAAATCTTTTAAATACTTTCTTTGAATTACATGACCCGACGACATTCAATAGACAAGGACCAGATGTTGGAACCCAATATCGATCTGCCATATTTTATGGCAATGATAATGAAAAAAAATTGGCTGAAAAGATAATCAATGCGATAAACGAATCTGGTAAATTTAGAACAAAGATAGTGACAGAAGTTGAACCGGCAACTGATTTTTATAATGCAGAAAATTATCATCAAGATTATTACAAAAAAAAGGGAATAAACAGTTGCGCGATATAAAAAATAGGAGACCAAGATGAAATTAGAAAGATTTACATATTTACTGGCGTTTTTATTATTGATTGTTTTTACATCGGATTTGCAAGGACAATTTAGAAGAAAGAAAATCAAACTAAGTGAGCATAATAAAATTGAAGAATTTATTAACGACTATATTCAAGACCCATTTATGATAGGACACATTCAAGCTCTTCAGTCAGAATTGGTAAAAATTGGCTTTGAAATTTTACCTCCAGAGACTGATGGGAATGTAGAAGTAGAAATTCTATTTGAAGATTTTAATTTTGATCCATACTATGGATCTACCGCTAACCCAAAGAAATCTTATATCTTGTTTCGAGATCCAACAACTAAAAAAATATTTGCAAAATTTTATACCAATTCAATCCTTCAGGATGATGAGGTATTTGGACCAATGACCAGCTCTTTCTCAAGCGGATTTGAAAGTGGGGGAGGAGGCAGCGGATGGAACACCACTAATATAATGCCCATTGATGTGAATGCTATTATTTTAGATTGGGTAAAACAAGTTGAAACCTTCTATTAATTTTGAGTTACAATCATAAAAAAATTGAACCCAAATGGCAGGAATATTGGGCAAAGAATAGTACTTTTGTAACCTCAGAAGACAGTAAGCCAAAATACTACGTTTTAGATATGTTCCCTTATCCATCTGGTTCAGGATTACATGTAGGACATGCTCTTGGCTATGTTGCAACCGACATTGTTGCACGATTTAAACGTATGAAAGGATTTAATGTCTTGCATCCTATGGGATGGGATGCATTCGGACTTCCAGCAGAACAATATGCAATTAAGACAGGAACTCATCCTAGCATTACTACTTCACAAAATATTCAAAATTTTAAACGACAGATTAATCAACTTGGATTTTCTTATGATTGGTCTAGAGAAATTAATACCACTGATCCAGAATATTATAAGTGGACCCAATGGATTTTTCTTCAATTATATAACCAAGGACTTGCCTACCAAGAAGAAGTAGCTGTTAATTGGTGTCCAGAACTACGTGCTGTGCTTGCAAATGAAGAAGTAGTAGATGGAAAGTCAGATATCGGAGGACATCCTGTGTATCGAACTCCAATGAAGCAATGGGTATTAAAAATTACTAAATACGCTGAATCTTTATTAAATGGGCTTGAAGATCTAGATTGGCCAGAGAACATTAAAGAACTCCAGAAAAATTGGATTGGAAAGTCTGAAGGGGTAGAAATTAACTTCTCCATCAAAGATTCTTCAGAGAAACCTATTAAAGTATACACAACAAGGTCAGATACGTTATTTGGTGCAACATATATGGTCATAGCACCCGAACATTCGCTTGTTGATAAAATTGTCACAGAAAAACAAAAAACAGCGGTAGAAAAATATATCAAAGAAACACAGCAAAAATCTGACTTTGATAGAACAGAAATTAATAAGAATAAAACTGGTATTTTTACGGGATCTTATGCTATTAATCCTCTTAGTAAAGAAGAAATGGAAATTTGGGTTGCTGACTATGTGCTTATTAGTTATGGTACAGGAGCAATTATGGCAGTTCCTGGACACGATGAACGTGATTGGGAGTTTGCAAAAAAATATGATTTACCAATCAAAGAAGTAGTGAAGGGAGGGGACGTCACAAAAGGAGCCTTTATAGATAAAGGAGATGCTATAGTTGTAAATTCTTCCCACCCAGATACGCTTTCAATTGATGGATTAACAGTTGAAGAAGCTATCAAGAAAACAATTCAATATATTGAAGAGAAAAGATTAGGTACTGGAGCAGTAAATTATAAACTAAGGGATTGGTTGTTTTCTAGACAACGTTATTGGGGAGAACCTTTTCCAATTATTCATACAGATGATGGGCCAAAAACGGTTAAAGAAGAAGATCTACCCGTTATGTTACCAGAAATAGAGAACTATAAGCCATCAGATGATAGAAAATCTCCACTTTCCACTATCAAAAATTGGGTTGAAGTAAAAGATTCATCTGGTAATATTGTTGGACTTAGAGAAACAAATACGATGCCTCAATGGGCGGGTTCCTGTTGGTATTATTTGCGTTTTACCGATCCGTTAAATACTGATAATTCATGGTCTAAAAAGAAAGAAAAATACTGGATGCCAGTTGATCTATATATTGGAGGACAAGAACATGCCGTATTGCATTTATTATATGCAAGATTTTGGCATCATGTATTACATGATTTAGGCCTTGTATCGACAAAAGAACCTTTTAAAAAATTATATAATCAGGGAATGATTCTAGGAGATGACGGAGCCAAAATGAGTAAATCAAGAGGGAATGTTGTTAATCCTGATGATATTATCGATGAATACGGTGCCGATTCAATGCGATTATATGAAATGTTTATGGGCCCACTAAATAAATCAAAACCGTGGAATACTAAAGGATTACAAGGATGCTACAGGTTTATCAATAAATTATGGTCTATTATCGTTAATGAAGAAGGGAAGTTGTCTTCTAATATTATCGATAAGAATACAGACAATAAGGAAACAATCCACCTACATCATATGACGATAAAAAAAGTAGGGAATGATGTTGAAAATCTCCATTTTAACACTGCAGTTTCTCAATTAATGATCTATTCTAATCATCTTCAAACAATAGATAAGATTCCGAGAGAATTTGTATCAGATTTAGTAAAAATAATTGCTCCATTTGTACCACACTTAGCAGAAGAATTATGGTCGTTATTAGGGAATAAAAACTCACTTGCATACGAAAATTGGCCTGATTACGATGAACAACTAACTCAGACCGATGAAGTGACGGTTGTGGTACAAGTAAATGGTAAATTAAGAGCAAATATTACTTTGGCAAAAGACTCTGATGAAACAACTGCTGTGGATGCAGCATTAGCACTTGAAAAAGTAGCAAATTATACATCAAAAGGATCTATTGTAAAAACGGTTTATGTAGCAAATAGATTGCTAAACTTTGTCGTCAAGTAAACCAATTGCTTTAACCGTCATCCAATTCGAGAAAAATCCAATTAAGAAGATGGTCTTTTGTGCAGAGGATTGCACCATTAATCCATAGGCTGATTCCCACGGTTTTGGACCATACCACATTACACAGACGTAACCAATAGTAGCAATTGAATAAAATAATAATATCCAACCATATTTATTATCAATCATGTTTGATTTCAGGAATAAATATCCAAAAAGAGCAGTCCCAAAACACCCAAAATAGAAAATATTATTAGCAAGTATAATATGTACAGCATATAAGTAAGGAACGTCCGAAGGGGTTAGTCCAACCCCAATGGTGCAAAAACAGGCGATTATTGATGCAATTTTGGCCAAAGAAGCTATATTTTGATCTATATCATTAAGGTAGCTTGTCATATGATATATAAATCGACCATAAAAAATACCGAAAATAACCATAGCATTATTAAATAAAAAACTAGAAAAGAAATTTAAATCACCAGAATGACTAGTGGTTCTGCCAAGATCGCTTAGAAAATTAGTAAAGAAATTATAGGAGGTGGCAATATCTTTAATAGCATAGGTTCCGCCAGCATAAAGGGGCATTGCTACAAATATTGCTACCAAATAGAGCAATAGGGCACATCTTGTTTGTTTTACTAGTCTATTTTTATCCATGTCATCAATTATACATAATATATATTATGCGCAAATTATATATGCCTCTTCTTAAAAAAA
>Ga0208748_1000009_pt1 | contig 116821 bp, 124 predicted proteins | sample Knorr_S7_td_Bott_FD_185599 | JGI IMG/M metagenome (GOLD analysis project Ga0208748, IMG submission 185599) | Marine microbial communities from Southern Atlantic Ocean transect - Knorr_S7_td_Bottom_ad_4513_LV_A (SPAdes) (version 2) | ecosystem: Environmental > Aquatic > Marine > Oceanic... | reverse complement strand
ACAGCAGGTGCGACGAGACCCGGTTCAGCTCGCACATGAGCATCCGGATCCAGGTGGCGCGTGGCGGTACGTCCAGCTCCAGGAGCTGCTCGACGGCCATGGAGAAGGCCAGCTCCGAGAAGAGCGGTGCCGCGTAGTCCATGCGGGTGACGTTGGTGGGGCCCTGCAGGTAGGTGAGGTCCTCGGCGGTCTTCTCCATGCCGGTGTGCAGGTAGCCGATGACCGGCTTGCACCTCAGGATCGCCTCGCCCTCCATCTCCAGCATCAACCGGAGCACCCCGTGGGTGGAAGGGTGGGCTGGCCCCATGTTGAGGATCATCCGCTGGTCGGCGATGTCGCCGGTCGGCGGATCGTCGGGACTACCGGCCAGCACCGCTGCCTCGGCCTCGCTGATGCGCAGCACGGCGCTGGTCTCGTCGCGGCGGTACACGCGCTCGGACGGACCCAGATCCGTCCGGCCCGGACCCATGGGGCTGGCCGCCTGCTCTGCCACGTCGCTCATCGGGCGGAAGGTGCGTCCCTGAACTGGACCGGGATCCGGCCCATGGACACGTCGCGTCGCAGCGGATGGCCCTCCCAGTCCTCCGGCATGAGGATCCGGGTGTGGTCGGGATGGCCGCTGAAGGAGACCCCCAGCAGGTCCCAGGCCTCGCGTTCCATGGCCTCCGTCCCGGGGTAGAGGTCGAAGAGCGACGCCACCTCCGGATCGGACTCCGGCACCTGGGTGCGTAGCCTGACGCGTCCACCGGTGGCATGGGAGAGCAGGCTGGCGACGACCTCGAACCGTTCCGGTCGGACGCCCTCGGGCAGGTCGGTCCGGCCCGGGTGGGCCGAGTAGTCCACGACCGTCAGGTCAATGGCCATCACATAGCCGTCGTCACGACAGGCGGACACCGTCTCGTACCAGCGGTCCACTGGTGGGTGCAGGACCATCTGGCCGAAGGACTCGGTCACCGGGACGCCCCAGGCGGTCGGACCAGCCGGTTCCGCTGCGGTGTCATCCGGCGAGGAGGGCTCCACGTCTGCTCCACCCGCCGCAGGATCGCTCATCGGGAACCCAGCTCCACCGGCTGTTCACCCTGGGCATCGGGTACCTGGACCTGGATGCCCGCACCGCCGTTGGAGGCCGTACGGCGACGGGTCAGCTCGCCGCTCTGGATGTTGTCGTGCAGCGTCAAGATGGCGTGCATGAGGGTCTCCGGAGCCGGCGGGCAACCGGGCGCGTAGACGTCCACCGGCACGACCTGGTCCACGCCCTGCACGATGGCGTAGTTGTTGAACATGCCTCCGGTGGAGGCGCACACACCCATCGAGATGACCCACTTGGGCTCCATCATCTGGTCGTAGATCTGGCGGAGGATCGGCGCCATCTTCTGGGAGACGCGGCCGGCCACGATCATCAGGTCGGCCTGGCGCGGCGAGGCACGGAATACCTCCATGCCGTAGCGGGCCAGGTCGTAGTGGGCCGCCCCGGTGGCCATCATCTCGAGGGCGCAGCAGGCGAGGCCAAACGTGGCGGGCCAGCAGCTGCGGGCACGCGACCACTTCACCAGGTCCTCGATCCGGGCCGTCACGAAGTTGTGATCCAGGCCCTCGAGGCCGTCACTCATGACGTGCGAGACGTCGCCGATAAGCGGAAGGCGTGCCATCAGGCAGCGAACCCCCCGCCGCCGGTCCGGCCCTCGAGGCCGACCTCGCGTACGCCGATCCGACGGATCGTGTCCGTCGTCGTGCGGCTGGCCGAGACGGCTGCATCGTTCCTCACACGCTTCACCGGTCCCCACTCGAGGGCCCCGTTGCCGATCAGGTACACGAACGATTCGAAGACAGCAGCGGAGAAGAGCAGAACCGCCACCAGGCCGTGGAGGCCGAGCCCCCGGTGGGCGATGGCCCACGGGTAGAAGAAGATGATCTCGATGTCGAAGACGATGAAGATCATCGCCACCAGGTAGAAGCGCACGGGGAAGCGTTCGGGCGTCTCCCGGCCGGGGATGATGCCGCACTCGTAGGGGGCGGCCTTCCGGTCATTGGGGCTCCGTGGAGCCAGCAGGCGCGACGCCACCAAGCTGACGGCTGCGAAGAGGACCGTCAGGAACAGCAGGAGGACGACAGGGAGGTACTGGCCAAGCACGTCAGGCTCCTCCGGCTTCCCCGGCGACCGTGAATCTGGTCACCGGATCAGGCCTTCGCGGTCTCGAACTCCTCACGTCGTGACATCAGCTCCTTGTCACGCACGTGGAGCCAGTAGCAGAGGGTGAGGAAGATCAGGAATGAGCCGATCGTCACGAGCGCCGGGCGGAGTCGTACCCAGCCGAGGTCCCTGACCATGATGACCGACACGACCGGCTCCTCGGGGTCCACCACCGGTCGGGGCGGCGCCTCACCCGGAGTCACCTCCTGGTAGAGCACTCCCTGCAGCTGCACGACCGTGTAGCGGGTGGGATGGGTGATGCGGGCCGTGTTGGTGATCCAGAGGGTTATCCGGTCGAGACGGTTCGGATAGTCGTCCAACTCGGGCTTGCCGCCCATGGTGTAGGCGTCGAGGAGCTTGTAGTCGGCCGAGCTGGCAAAGCCCAGGTCCGGATGCGACATGACGTCAGCGGCAGCCTGGGCCTGGGCGTCCCCGGACTCCGTGGTCGCCAGGAGGCGCCACGGACCCAGGTTCCGCAGGCCCGCGGCGTCGGTCACGTTGCGCGCCACGGCTGCCAGCTCGGAGCGGGTGGTGGTCTCGTTGCGGAGCTGGCGATCGGCACGCAACTCGACGAGGGCCTCGGCGCTCAGGCCGGAGTTCTCATCGGCGGTCGGCAGGGTGGCGAAGTTGGCAATGGCCACCACGTCGCCTGATGCCAGGACGAGCTCGTAGGCGGTCGGCATCTCGTTGGAGTTCGGTAGCAGCCGGGCGGAGTCCAGGCCACTGGCCCTCAGGTCCCCGACATTGATGTCCACAGTCTTCCAACTGGGGTCGTCGCCCTTCCAGCCTGAGCCGTACATCCACCATGCGCTGCCGAGGATGGCCATCCAGCCCATGAGGGCCGCGGCTGCCATCAGCGTGGCCAGACGGATCCCCGAGTTGGTGACGATTATGAACCACACGGAGCCGAGTAGGACGACGAAGCCGATGGCTACGACGAGGATGCCGCTGATCTCGGGGTTCCAGGCCAACCCCGCAAGCGTGACCAGGGTGCCCATCAGAGGCTCCTCTCGTACGCCACGATGGCGGCGATCTGTTCAGGGGTGAGGATCCGACTGCGATCCACGGTTCCGATCACCTTGAGTTCGTCGATGCGACCGCCGAAGCCGGGCATGCCGCCGGTGCCGGACCGGGCGTTGCCGTAGCCGGTGCCGATCTCCGAACCCGTGGAGACGAATCCCTCCTGGCCACCGGCGGTCGGGAAGTGCGTCTCGATGCCCTTCAGGCTGGGACCCACGTGGCCCGTGCCCGGCTGGTAGCCGGTGAGGACACCCGCCTCCACGAGGCCGGGCCATTCGGCCATCAGGTCCGCCGTCACCTCAGCGTCGGATGCCCCGTACGAGAAGCCAGGGGTGTGGCAACGCGCACAGGCGTTGGCGCCCTGGGCGGCGGGATTGTTGAAGAGGAGTTCGCCGTAGGCCAGGTAGTCGGGGCTGGAGGGATCGGCGGCTCCAGCCAACCAGGCGTCGATCGCAGCATCCACGTCGGCGCTGTCCAACAGGCCGGGATCGGCTGACCTGACGATCTTCCTGACACCGGGGCGGAGGCCACCGAGTATCTGGTCTGCCGCCTCCTCGGGCGTGAGCTGTATCGACCGCAGGTACACGACCAGCTGGTGTACCTGCTGCGTCGTGAAGGGGCCACCACCGGGAAGACCCCACGCGGGCATGGGCGTTCCCGGACGGCCGTAGTTGAGGATGTTCCTCACCTCGGACTCGTCGAATCGGCTCAGCACGGTCGTCAGCGCCGGCGCCTTCCACTCGACCTGGGCCACGAACCCGCCGTCCACGCCGGTGATCGTGTACGAGGCGACACCGCCGGTTCCGCCCGGACCGTGGCAGCTGACGCAGGCCTCCTCGAAGTTCCTGGCCCCACGCGTCTCGAAGCGGCTGACCCAGTCACGGGCGGCGTTGTCCTGGCGGGCCGGCTCCATCAGCCAGTAGAGGGGCAGGATCAGCGAGACGATGGTAAGGGTCACCAGCGACCAAGCCAGGTTCCGGTCCAGGAAGCGGGTCTCCAACTCGTCGTCATCAGCATGGGGCACGCGGTTGGGCGCCAGGTCGATCTCGGAACCGACCTCCCTCTTACCGATGCGGAAGTTGAACAGGATGTAGGTACCCATGCCCACCAGCACGATGGACGCGATGACCCAACCGATGGTGCGTTGGGTGTTTGCGAGGATGAGAGCGGTCATCGGGTTCTCGGGGTTCTCCAGGTCGCGGGACGGCTAGTGGCCGTCAGCCTGACCAATACAGTTCGGACCCTCGGCCTCCTGGCCGGTGGTGTTGGTACCGATGGGCGGTCCCTGGACGATGGTCCCGGTGTCCACGGTCAGGACGCCGTCGACCACCGACATGGCGAAGCGGTCCATCCCCCGGGGGGCGGGACCTCCACGCTTCTCACCGACCTGGTTGTACTTCGAGCCGTGGCACGGGCACTCGAACCACTGCGAGGACACGCAGTTGGGGACCCGGCAACCCAGGTGGGGGCACTTCTGGTACAGGGCGATGATGCCCGAGTCGAAACCACCCTCGACCCCGGCGGTCATGCCGGCCAGTTCGGGTGCCGAGTACATCTCCCGGGCCTTCTCCACCGAGCCGTTCGGATAGGCGGTGAGCCACATCCGGCCCTCGGGCTTGTAGAGGAACCCGTTGTTGGCATTGATGTCGGCCAGCAGCTCGACGAGGTTGCCGACCTTCAGCTTGGCACCGAAGCCGCTCACACCCTGGGGCCAGAGGAAGGCGAGGCTCGCACCGCCGAAGCCGGAGAGGCCGAAGCCCATCATGCCCACGAGGCTGCGGTTGAAGAACTGGCGACGGCTCACGCCGACGGCGATCGGATCGGGTGCCACGAACGGCTCCGGTGGTGCCGAGAGGACCGGAACGATCTCGGTGCGGGCCGCAGCGGCTGCCGCCTCCACCTCACGACCGGTGGGAGCCGTCTCGCCACCGCCGGAGAGGGCCGGGTTGGCGATATCACGGCGACGGGCCTCACGGGACAGCCCGGCAGCGCTCCGATCACGCCGCTTCGAGGCGCCGACGATCACGACGGCGGCCAGGACCACCAGGAGGATGACGGCAATTACGACGCCCACTGGTCAACTCCTGTGGTCGATCGGTAAGCGGTACGGGGGATCACGGCGATCACAACTCGAAGAAGAGGCCGGCGTTCCATGGGAACACGAAGTTGAATCCTGGGCCCCGGAAGAAGGATCCGATCATGACCAGCACCGCCCAGAACGTGAGGTGGATGGTCATCAGGCAGATGGCGAACTTGCGGTCCTCGGGTCGCTTCGACGGGTTCTTGTCGATGTAGGGCGCCATTATCAGGAGGAACAGCCCGATGCCGGGGATGGTCACGCCGGCCACCATCGGGTGGAACATGGTGAGCAGTTCCTGCAGGCCCAGGAAGTACCAGGGAGCCTTGGAGGGGTTCGGCGTCTTGTTGAAGTCGGCCAGCTCCAGCAGCGGTGCGTTGACGAAGATCGAGAACAGCAGGGTGAACAGCGTGATGGCCAGGGCCGCGAGGAACTCGGCTACGAGGAGATGGGGCCACACGTGGACCTTGTCCACCGGGGTGGCCCGGATGTCCTGGATCGAGCCCGACTTGACGACGGTGAGCAGCCGCTGGTTGTGACCGTCGGGGCCACTACCACCTACCGGCACTGCCGGTACCCCGGCCGGGGTCGCCGGCATGTCGGCTGCGGCGGTACCGCGGTCCAGGAGATGGCTGGGGATCTTCTCGTCGCCCGCCGGCGCCGTGCCTGCCGGGGAATCGGCTGAAGGAGCGTCACCGGCCGGCGTGTCGCCGCCCGCGGCGGCCTGCGCCTTGGCCTTGGCGGCCTCGGCCCGCTTCCTGAGGTGTTCGGGGATCTCGGTCATGCGCGGGTCCTCGGCCTACAACGGTCCGGAGATGCCGCCGTCCTTGCGGACCCGCCAGAAGTGGATCGCAAGGAAGATGACAAGCACGAATGGAAGCATCAGGACGTGGAGGGTGTACCAGCGGAGCAGGGTGTCGGTACCGATCTCGACGCCGCCGAGCAGCACGAACCGGACCTGTTCACCGAACACGGGGGTGAAGCCCATCATGTTCGTTCCCACGGTCACCGCCCACAGGGCCAGCTGGTCCCAGGGGAGCAGGTATCCGGTGAACGAGAGCAGCAGGGTGAACTGCAGCAGCATCACGCCGATGACCCAGTTGAACTCCCGGGGTGGCTTGTAGGCCCCGTGGTAGAAGACCCGTGCCATGTGCAGGAAGACGGACAGCACCATGAGGTGGGCCGCCCACCTGTGCATGTTCCTGACGAGCAGGCCGAAGCCGACGGCGGTCTGCAGGGTCTGGATGTCATTCCAGGCCTGCGCGGCGGTCGGCCGGTAGAAGAACATCAGGAAGATGCCGGTGACCGTGAGGTGTATGAACAGGAAGAAGCTGAGACCACCCAGGCAGAGGGTGTAGCTGACCTTCACAGCGTGGCGCTTCACCTTCACCGGGTGGAGGTGGTAGAGCACGCTGTTCATGATCACGTAGGACCGGTTGCGGGGACTGTCGCTGTAGCCCTTCCGGAATATCGAACCCGGTCGGAATATGGAACTCCAGGCCTGCGAGGCCTGGACCTGTTCCGACAGCTGGCTCATGCCACCAGATTTCTTGTCGTCAGCCACGTCGTTCGTTCTCCTGTGGAGCCATCGTTCTAGTTTCCATACGTTCCACCTAGGCCAACCGCATCCCGTAGCCGTAGCCGTAGCTGGCGGTCCGCTGGTGCGCGTCGCCGTCGGCGGCCGGATCGGTGCACTTCCCGAGGATTATCACGCCCGTCGGGCACCGGTCGACGCAGAGGGCGCAGCGTGTACACACGTCGTCGTCGATGGTGAAGATGACGTGGTCACTGGGGTCGGTGCCGGGCTGCTCGGTCCCGATCGACTCTGCCACGGCATCCGGGGAGACCATGTGTATGCACTTCCACGGGCAGATGTCGACGCAGCCCTCGCACATGATGCACTCGGACTGGTCGATGTGGATGAACTGCTTGACGCGGTTGTTGGCCTGCATCCAGTCGGCATCCACCTCGCGGAGTACGTAGTCGTCGACGAACGTGGGATGTTCCGGGTTGGCATCGGTGACGCTCACGAGCCGACGCCTTCGGTGACGAGCGGGCGGCCGTACTCGGAGGTGGGCCTGGGGGCGTCAGTCTCCTGGCCACGGTTCTGCCACTGCCGCCACATGACCACGTTGCCGCCGAGGGCCACGCCGTAGATGGCGACTGCGACCAGGTCCCGGATCACCTGGTAGGTCATGGTGAACGGGAGGCCCCACTCGACGATGCCCCGGTCGCCGGTCCATGGGAGCCGGGGGCCGGCCAGGAAGCGGTCGCGCCGCCAGTTCAGCTCGCTGTCCGCCCACGTCAGCCACTGGTGCGGCACAACGCCGTAGACCCACCAGAAGATGAAGAACACGTACCCGGCGAAGAGCATCGCCTCTCCCCAGGTGAAGGCCTTGTCAGCCGGAGTGCGCTTGCGGTACCAGTCAGCGCCGCCCACGAGGAAGACCAGCACGACGATTGACGTCACGAACGCGACCATCGACCCCTGCCCTCCTAGGTGGCTCCGGCGGACTTAGTGAAACAGTGCACAAGGTGTGTGCGAGCACCATGCTAACGGCTGGGCCACCGACACGCTGGCCCGGTCCGGGAACCGGAACGGGCCGTTGCGACGATGCTCCCGGTGCAGGTTTCTATCACGGAGGCCCCGGGACCCACCACCTCCGGAGGTGCCCGATCCACGGGAACCTGGTTGCTCCGCCAGGTGGTGTCAGACCGCACCATCCGGGAGGATCCACGACGTCAGGGACCCGGCGAGCCGGGTGGTCCGCTCTGCGCACGCCGACCTACAGTGCCCGCTAGCCTGCCGGTGTCCCAGAGCTGGACAACCGCAAGTCCGAGGGTCCGCCACCATGATCGGCGACCCCGCCTGACTCCTCCGGAGCCCACGTTGACCGAGATCCCCGAGCACCTCCTGAAGCGGGCCCAGGCCGCCAAGGCCAAGGCGGCCGGCGAAGAGGCGGACACCGGTTCCGGCGATGCCGTCCCGGCCGCAGCGTCCACCCCCGCCGCTCCAGCCGCCCCCTCCGCCCCCGCACCGGTCGCCGACGCCGCACCGGCACCCGTCGCCCCCTACGTGGCGGCAGCGCACACCCGCCGGAAGATCCCCTGGTGGGCGGCCGGCACCCTGATGCTGCTCCCCATCTGGGCCATCGCCTACGTGGGCACGCTGGAACGACCACCGAAGCAGACCACGGGTGTCCTGGCCACGGGAAGCCACGTCTTCGAGGCCCGCTGTGCGAGCTGCCACGGCGCCACGGGCGGCGGCGGTAGCGGCTACGCCCTGGCCGACGGCGAGGTGCTCGCCACCTTCCCGACCGCAGCAGCCCACATCCTGTGGGTGGCCACCGGCTCCGACGGTGTCGGCCTCGGCAACCCGTACGGTGACCAGGCCCGGGGCCGGATCGTCGAAGGCGGCATGCCCGCCTGGGGCGACGTCCTAACCGTCGAGGAGATCATCGGCGTGGTCCTCCACGAGCGTGCCCGGCTGAGCGGTTCCACCGATGACGCCGACCTGGCCCAGGCCATAGACGACGCCGTCCACCTCGGCGAGGTGGACCTGCAGGGCCACCTCGACCCGACCACGGTCACCGTCAACGAGATCCAGGAACTCCTGGATTCCGTCGCCGACGGCGGACACTGATCCGACGGCCCCCACGGGGCCGACCGGAACCCCACCGACCAGGCCACCAGCCATGACAGACACGTCGCCGGAGCAGCGGGTACACGACCTCCTGGTCATCGGTGGAGGCCCCGCCGGAGCAGCCACCGCCTACTGGGCGGCCACCGCCGGCCTCGACACCGTCATGATCGAGCGCAAGACCTTTCCGCGCGACAAGACCTGCGGCGACGGCCTGCCCCCGAGGGCGGTCCACCAGCTGGACGAGATGGGGCTTGGCGCCATCCTCGAGGGCTACCACCGGTTCGACGGGCTGCGGGCCATCGCCCACGGGCGCACCATGGAGATGGCCTGGCCCGACCACCCCGTCTACCCGTCGTACGGCTACGTGGTCCGGCGCTGCGACCTGGACGCCTTCGTGGCCGACCACGCGGTGGGTGCCGGCGCCACCCTCCTCCAGGGCACCGAGGGGCTACGACCACTGGACCCCCCGTCCGGATCGCCGAAAGGGGCGATAGGCGGCGCCGTCGTGCTGGACAAGGCCAGCGGCAACGAGCACGAGATCCGGGCCAGGCACGTCGTCATCGCAGACGGGGCCAACTCCCGCTTCGGTCGGGTCCTGGGAACGACGAGGGACCGTACGTACCCGATGGGCATGGCCATCCGTGGCTACTTCGAGAGCCCCCTCCACGACGACCCCTGGATCGAGTCGTCGCTGGACGTCCGCGACCGCAACGGCAACGCCATGCCCGGCTACGGCTGGATCTTCCCGGTGGGCAACGGAACCATCAACGTGGGCATCGGGCTGCTCTCGACCTTCCGCGACTATCGCGAGGTCAACACCAGCCACCTGTTCGAGGAGTTCGCCCACACGCTCCCGGAGCACTGGCAGATCGACCCGACCCGCCCGATCGCACCGCCGACCGGTGGTCGCCTGCCCATGGCCGGTTCGGTCGGACCCAAGGCCGGACCCAACTGGCTGGTGGTCGGGGATGCAGCCGGGGCGGTCAACCCGTTCAACGGTGAGGGAATCGACTATGCCTACGAGACGGGTCGCCTGGCCGCCGGCCTCATCGCGGAGGCCGCCGCCCGGGGTGACGACGCCGTGCTGGCCCGCTACCCCGACCTGCTGGACGAGGAGTACGGGCTCTACTTCAAGGTGGCCCGCCTCTTCGCGAAGGTGATCGGCAACCCGACCCTGATCCGGGAGCTGACGCGGGTGGGGATGCGGTCCCAACCCCTCATGGAGTGGGCGCTGCGGGTGATGGCCAACCTCCTGCGGGACGAGGACCGGGGCGCCGCCGAGGCGGCCTACTCGGCGATCGCCGGCATGGTCCGCCTGGTCCCCGACCGCCTCATCGCCTCCTGAACCCCACGGCATCGACCGGTGGTCGAACCGGATGACCGACGGGCGGCTCCGGTCCGGGGGAGAATGACCGGCATGACCGGCTCGACGACCACCGCCGCCTGGATGGCCCTGGCCCGCCACCGCGACGACGGCATCGCTCCACTCGGAAGGCTGCTGGACGAGGACCCGGGCCGCGCCACCCGCCTGGGCATCGAGGTGGGCGACCTCTGGATCGACCCGTCCCGCCAACAGGTGACCGACACGACCCTCGGGCTGCTGGCGGACCTGGCCGACGAACGGTCGGTGGCCTCCTACCTGCAGCAGATGCTGGACGGCCAGCCCGTGAACGCCACCGAGGGCCTACCCGCTCTCCACACCGCCCTACGGGCGCCCCGCCACGAGGTCATCCGGGTGGACGGCGTGGACGTGGTGCCGGGTATCCACGCCACCCTGGACCGGATGTCCGACCTGGCCTCCGCCATCCGCGATGGCCGCAGGTCAGGGGCCACCGGGCGACCGATCACCGCCGTGGTGAGCCTCGGGATAGGCGGCAGCCACCTGGGGCCCGCGCTGGCAGCCGAGGCCCTCTCGCACCTGGGCCGACCCGACCTGACGGTGCGGTTCTCCTCCAACCTGGACGGGGCCGACCTGGTGGCCGCCCTTGATGGGTTGGTACCCGCCCAGACGCTGATCGTGGTGTGCTCCAAGTCGTTCACCACCATCGAGACCCTCACGGCGGCGGAGAGCGCACGCTCCTGGTTGGCCGACGGGCTTGGAGACGACCGGGTGGCAGACCACCTCGTCGCCGTCACCGCCTCCCCGGAGCGCGCCGCGGCCTTCGGGATCGACGCCGAGCTGACCTTCGAGCTGCCGCAATGGGTGGGGGGGCGGTTCTCCCTACCCTCGGCGGTCGGGCTGGCCGTCATGGTGGCAATCGGCCCGCCGGCGTTCATGGAACTCCTGGCCGGGATGCGACTGGTGGACGAACACGTGGTGACGGCCCCGACGCTGCGCAACGGACCCGTGCTGCTGGGCCTCATCGACGTCTGGAACCGGTCCCTCATGGGACGTACCTCCATGGCCGTGGTCCCCTATGCGCACCGGTTGAGGCTGCTTCCCTCCTACCTGCAGCAACTCTCCATGGAGAGCCTCGGCAAGGGCACCACGCTGGAGGGGCGGACCGTGGACACCCCCAGCGGTGCCGTGGTGTGGGGGGCGGCCGGGACTGACGGGCAGCACGCCTTCTTCCAGCTGCTGCACCAGGGCACGGACGTGGTGCCGTGCGACCTGATCGGCGTGGCCAGGCCTGCGGAGGATCCCCGCGGTGCCCACCAGGACCTGCTGCTGGCGAACCTGGCGGCCCAGGCCGAGGCACTCGCCCACGGTCGGACAGCTGCCGAGGCGGCAGCGGGAGGCACCCCACCGGACCTGGTCGCGCACCGGACCTTCCCCGGGAACCGCCCGTCGACCACCATCCTCCTGCCCGAGCTGACGCCTTCCGCCCTCGGCCAACTGCTGGCCACCTACGAGCACAGGACGGTCACAGCGGCCGCCGTGTGGGGCATCGACCCGTTCGACCAGTGGGGGGTGGAGCTGGGCAAGGAGCTCGCATCGCGCATCGCCGCCGACCCCGCTGGTGGAGCCCACGACGGATCCACGCTCGAACTGCTCCGCCGCTACAGGGAGTTACGCGGAACCTGAACCTGGAGGCGTCAGCCCAGCCCGGCGACGACCGCTGCGGCGGCCTCGACGGCAATGGAGATCGTCTCGTCTATGACCTCGTCTGAGTGGGCGAGGCTGGGGAAGAGTGCCTCGTAGGCCCCCGGGGCCAGCGCCACGCCACGATCCAGGAGGGCGTGGAAGACCTTCGGGTAGATGCCGTTGTCGGCCAGCACCTTCGCCTCGTCGAAGTCGGTGGGGGCAACGTCGCCGAAGAAGCACCCCAGCAGCGAACCCACCCTGGGCAGCACGGCGTCCAGCCCCGCGTCGTTGAAGGCGGTGGCCAGCCCATCGGCCAGGCGGGCGGCCGTGGCGGTCAGCCGGTCGAAGGCCCCGTCGTCGAGCAGTTCGAGGGTGGCACGGCCGGCGGCCATGGCCAGAGGGTTCCCCGACAGGGTGCCGCCCTGGTACACACCGCCCAGCGGGGCCAGGTGTTCCATGACGTTCCAGCGACCGCCGAAGGCCCCGACCGGCAGGCCGCCACCGATGACCTTGCCGAAGCACCAGAGGTCCGGCGTGACGCCGAAGCGCTCGGCCGCCCCGCCACGCGCCAGGCGGAACCCCGTTATGACCTCGTCGAAGATGAGAAGCGACCCGGAGGCGTCACAGGCAGTCCGGAGGCCCTCCAGGAAGCCGGGCGCCGGCGCCACGAGGCCCATGTTGGCCGCCACCGGCTCCACGATCACCGCCGCCACGGTCTCGTCCAACTCGGGAACCACGTTGTAGGGAGCGACGATCGTGTCGGCGACAGCGCCGGCGGTGACGCCGTCGCACCCGGTGAGCCCCTGGTTGGCCACCCCACTTCCACCGGCGGCCAGCAGGGCATCGCCGTGTCCGTGGTAGCAGCCGGCGAACTTCACGATGCCGGGGCGACCCGTGGCGCCCCTTGCGAGGCGGATGGCCGACATGGTGGCCTCCGTCCCCGACGACACGAAACGGACCGATTCGAGGCCGGAGATGCGTTCCACGACCATCTCGGCCATGACCACCTCGGCCTCCGTCGGAGCACCGAAGCTGGTACCCCGGGAGGCAGCCACCGAGATGGCCTCCAGCACCACCGGATGGGCGTGGCCGAGGATCCCCGACCCGTAGGACTGCACGTAGTCGATGTAGCGGCGACCGTCGGCGTCCCACACGTACGGGCCGTCGGAGCGGTCCACGAAGTAGGGCGTACCTCCCACCGAGCCGAAGGCCCGCACGGGCGAGTTGACCCCACCGGGGATGACCCGCTGGGCCCGTTCGAAGAGCGTCCGGTTGGCGTCGGTCAAGGGAGGCTCAACCCTGCAGGATCTCGGCGGCCCGTCGGGCCAGGTACGTCAGGATGAAGTCGGCACCGGCGCGGCGGATCGAGAGCAGGTGCTCCATGCCGACGGCGTCACCGTCCAGCCAGCCGTTTGCCGCTGCGGCCTGCACCATGGCGTACTCGCCACTCACGTGGTACGCCGCCAACGGCACGTCCACGACCGCCCGGGCCTCGGCGATGACGTCCAGGTAGGACAGCGCCGGCTTCACCATCACCATGTCGGCGCCCTGGTCGATGTCAGCCATGATCTCGACGATCGCCTCACGGGCGTTGGGTGGGTCCTGCTGGTATCCCCGGCGATCGCCACCGCCCACGATCTGGACGTCGACGGCATCCCGGAACGGGCCGTAGAGGGCCGAGGCGTACTTGGCGGAGTACGCCAGGATCACCGTGTCCAGGTGCCCCGAATCGTCCAGGGCGCCCCGGATGGCCGCCACCTGGCCGTCCATCATCCCGGAGGGAGCGGTCACGTCCGCCCCGGCCTCGGCCTGGGCCACGGCGGCCCTGGCGTAGAGCTCGAGGGTGGCGTCGTTGTCCACCGAGCCATGGCCGTCCAGCACGCCGCAATGCCCGTGGTCGGTGTACTCGTCGACGCAGAGGTCGGCCATGAGGACCATCTCGTCGCCCACCTCGTCGCGTAGGTCCCGCAGGGCCACCTGGACGACGCCGTCCGGGTTCCAGGCCTCGGAGCCGGTGGTGTCCTTCACCTCGGGGATCCCGAAGAGGATGACGGCCGGGACGCCGAGGTCCCTCAGCGCTGTCACCTCGGCTCGAAGGCTGGCCCGGGTGTGCTGCACGACGCCCGGGAGGGAGGCCACGGGCTGCGGTTCGTGAATGCCCTCGCGTACGAAGAGGGGTGCGACCAGGTCGTCGACCGAAAGGTGGGTCTCAGCCACCAGGCGGCGCAGGGCGGCGGTGCGGCGCAGGCGACGGGGTCGCGAGACGGGAAAGCTCACCCGGCGAGCCTAGGAGGTCAGGTCGTGGGCGGCGAGGCCGCTGCCCAGGCCACCACCGCATCCAGGAGGCCGGCGACCGAGTGTGGGTCGGCTTCGATGGTGGCGAATCCCAGTTCCCTGGCCGCCGCGGCGCTGATCGGCCCGATGCAGGCGGCGGCCACGGGCAGCGTGGCCCCGGCCACGTCGTGGTAGCTACGGACCGTGGACTCCGCGGTGAAGGTGACCAGATCGGCCGCCCGGGCACGGTCCAGCACCGCCGGGTCCACGTCGGGCGCCACGTTGCGGTAGGCCACGACGACGTCGACCTCCCAACCCCTGGCGACAAGGCCGTCGGGCAGCACGTCGCGGGCCACCTCGGCACGCGCCAGGAGGATCCGGCCGCCGGAGTCCGGCGGGGCCGGGAACTCCTCCAGCAGGCCCTCGGCCACGGCACGGCCGGGGACCAGGTCCACCGCCAGACCCGAGGCCAGCAGCGGGCCGGCCGGCCCCACGGCAGCGAGGCGGGCCGTTGTCGAACCGTCCAGCAGGTCGGCGACCCGCCGGGCACCGTTGGGTGACGTCACGACGATCCAGTCGTACCGGTCAGCAGAGGACAGGGCGGACAGGGCGGACAGGGCGGCACCACCATCGGCCGGCTCAACGATTGCGACCACCGGCAGCTCGATGACCTCGGCGCCCAGGTCGGTGAGGGCACCGGCGAGGCTGCCGGCCTGGTCGGTGGCCCTGGTGACGACAACGGTGCGACCGGCCAGCGGGCTCACTGCGACTCCAGGAGCGCCGCACCGCCCCGCTCGTCGAGGAGGTGCCGGGCCAGCGTCCGGCCGAGGGTGGGGCCGTCGACCGATCGCCTCGCCTCGCGCAGGAGCACGGCGCCGTCGGGTGACGAGATCGCACCGGTCAGGCACACCTCGTCGCCGTCCAGGACCGCGTATGCCGCAATCGGGAGGTCACAACCCGCACCCAACTCGGCCAGGAACGCCCGCTCGGCGTCGACGGTGCGGCGCGCCACGGCATCCTCGACGGCCGCCAGCACTTCGCGGACCCCTTCGTCGTCGGTACGGCACTCCACGGCCATGGCCCCCTGGCCCACCTGGGGTAGCAGGACGGACGGGTCGAGGCGGTCCGCCACGTCGGGTCTGATCCCCAGCCGATCCAGGGCGGCGGCGGCCATGACGATGGCGTCGAACCCGGCCGCCTTCTCCAGACGGGTACCGATGTTGCCCCTCAACCCGGCGAACACGACGTCCGGCCGGAGGTGGGCGAGGTGTGCCCGGCGACGGATCGAACCGGTGGCCACGGTCGCACCCTCGGGCAGGTCGGCCCAGCGGCACCCGACCAGGACGTCACGGGCATCGGCCCGCTCGGGTACGCAGGCCAGGACCAGTCCCTCGGGCGTGAGGGCCGGGAGGTCCTTGGCGGAGTGGACGGCGATGTCGGCGCGACCTTCCAGCACCGCTGCCTGGACCTCCTTCACGAACACACCGCGGCCACCCATCTGCTCCAGCGGCGTGGTGCGATCCAGGTCACCGGTGGTCTGGACCACGACCACCTCGACGTCCACATCGGGGCGGACGGTGTTGAGGAGCCCGATCAGGCGGTCGGTCTGCCATCGGGCCAGGGCACTACCTCGGGTGGCGGCCCGGATCCGCACGGCCGTCGCCCCGTCCTAGAGGTCGAAGAGGTCGCGCAAGGCCTCGGACAGGCGCTCGCCCCGGGCGGTGCCGGCGGCATCCTTCATTCGCACCGTCGGCTCGTGCAGGAGCTTGCCCACGATTCCCGCGGCCAGGGCCTCGACGGCATCGCGCTGGCGGTCGTCGAGGTTGCCCAGCCGGGCGGAGAACCGCTGCAGTTCGCCGGAGCGGACGAGGTCACCACGTGCCCTCAGGCTGGCCACCAGCGGGGCCACCGACCGGGCGGTCGACTCGTCGAGGTAGCGATCCAGCTCGGCGTCCACGATGGCCTGCACCGCGGTCACCTCGCGCTGGCGTTCCCGGATGCCCACATCTGCGAACTCCCGGAGGTCGTCCATGTCCAGGAGGGTGAGGCCTTCGATCTCGCCGGCGGCCGGGTCGACGTCCCTGGGTACGGCGATGTCGACCACGAGGAGTTCACGGCCGTGGCGTTTGCCGACCACCGAGGCCAGGTCGCCGTGCTCGAGGATCGCGGCCGAGGCGCCGGTGGAGGTGAGCAGCACGTCAACCTCGGCCAGGTGGCGGGGCAGGTCGTCCAGGCGTACCGGTTCGCCACCCAGGCGTCCAGCCACCTCGACGGCACGGTCCCAGGTGCGGTTGGCCACGCGGATGCCGGCCACGCCGCCGCCGTGGAGGGCACGGGCCAGTCCCTCGCCCATCTCGCCGGCACCGACGATCAGGACCTGTCGACCCTCCAGTCCACCAAGGCGCTCGGTGGCCATGGCCACGGCTGCCTGTGAGACCGAGGTGATGTTGCGGGAGATGGCCGTATCGGTGCGGACCCGCTTGCCGACCTCGAGGGCGTGGCGGAACAGCGGGTTCAGGACGGGGCCGACGGCACCCTCGGTGGAGGCCGTCTCCCATGACTTGCGGACCTGGCCGAGGATCTCGTGCTCGCCCAGCACGGCCGAGTCCAGGCCTGAGGCCACCGAGAAGAGGTGTCGGGCCGCATCACCGTCGTAGAGGCTGGTGAGGTGGTCGGCGAACTCCTCGGGCGCCACATGCGACACCTCGGCGAAGAAGTTGCGGATGTCCTGGTACGCGCCGTGGAACTTCTCGGCGAATACGTACACCTCGATCCGGTTGCAGGTCGACAGGACCACGGCCTCGGTGATGTGTTCGCGCGAGGTGAGGTCCGCCAACGCCTTGGGTAGGCGCGACTCTGGCACCGTCATGCGCTCGAGCAGGTCGAGCGGCACCGTGCGGTGGTTCAGGCCTACGACTACGACCGACAAGCGCCGATACTCCTTGTTCTCCGACTACCCGGCCAAGGGTACGGGTAGTCGGTCTCGGGGCGGATGGGAGGGGTGGTGAAACCCCTCTCCGGACCTCCAGCATTCCCGATGCGGGCGGTTCTTTCCAACCCTTGGTCCCGGTACGTCGGGATATCCAACTCCACGACCGACGCCTAGCCGGTCGCCCGGCCGGACCGCGCTTCGACGGCCCGGTGGTGCTGGTGGTACCCGAGGATCTGGAGTTCGGTCGCAAGGTCCACCTGGCGGAGGTCTACCCGCTCGGGGACGGTCACCACGGTCGGCGCGAAGTTCAGGATCGAGGTGACCCCTGATGCCACCAGACTGTCGACCGCCGCCTGGGCAGCGGAAGCCGGGGTGGCCACGATTCCGACCGTGCAGCCGGTCTCGGCGACGAGGGCCTCCAGGTCCTCCACGGACCGGACGACGTTTCCAGCGACCCTCCTTCCCACGACCGCCGGGTCGGCGTCGACCAGGCCAGCCACCGGGAAGCCCCCGGCCACGAACCCGTCGTAGCGGCTGAGTGCCCGGCCCAGGTTGCCGACTCCGACGATCACCACCGGGCTGGGGACGCCGCCGCCCAGGACCAGGCTGATCTCGCCGATGAGATGGTCGACGTCGTATCCCACGCCGCGGGTGCCATCAGCGTGCAGGTAGGACATGTCCTTCCTCACGTTGGCGGCGTTCACACCGGCCAGGGAGGCGAGGACCACCGAAGACACCGTGCCGACACCGTCATCCGACAACTCGACGAGGCCACGCAGGTAGATGGGCAGGCGTGCGACGGTGGCGTCCGGAATCGCCTCATCGTTCCTCGGACCTGCTGCATCAGCCATGCCCCCAAACTAGGCGCTTGTGCACCATTTCACATGGCATTTCCGGGTCCGCGTCGGCGGACACCCCCGGGCACCCGCCGCTTCCCCGCCGGTGGTCGCCGATCGACCAATACCGTTCCTGCCGTGACGCACCAGATCGCAGTGGCCGCGGCGGCCGCCCTAGTCTCGCTGGCCTTCGCCGCCACGGTCCTGGAACGCTGGCTGGACCGACGCCGCCCCCAGGACCTCGCATGGTCGGCATCCCTCGGCCTGTTCGCCGCAGGTGCCGCATCCCTCTGGTGGGGCGCCTCGAACGGCTGGTCCGCTGCTCCCTTCCGATCCTTCTACGCGTTCGGGGCCGTGCTGAACGTGCCGATCCTGGCCCTGGGGACCGTGTACCTCCTGTTCAGCCGCCGAACGGCGGACCGGATCACCGTCGCCACCGTGCTACTCGGCGCATTCGCCGCCGGCATGGTCTTCGCCTCGCCGATCGAGGGCGCGTTCGTCAGCGACGTCCTGCCGCGTGGCAGCGACGTGTTCGGTCCGGGACCCCGGGTGGCGGCGGCGGTGGCCTCGTCGATCGGGGCACTCGTCGTGATCCTCGGCTCGACCTGGTCGATGGTCAGGCTGCTACGGATCGGCACGGGGGCCGCACGGCGTGGTGCGCTGGGCAACGGCCTGATCGTGGCCGGCGCACTGGTGCTCACCTGGGGTGGGCTGGTCAACTCGGTACTCGACGAGATGACCGGGTTCGCGGTCTCCCTACTGGTCGGGATCTCGCTGATCTTCGCCGGTGCCCTGGTCGCCACCGGGAGCCGATCCGACGGCTGAAGGCCGACCCGGTCAGTCCACGATCAGGACGAACTGGATCACGGCCGCGCCCAGGATGGCCGCCAGCAGGATCGCCGTGACGATGGTCGTTCCGAGGCGCATCAGGTCTCCTCCGATTCGTCAGCGGCAGTTCGTCCGCCGATCGTGACACGGGTGCTCACGCCTTCGTCCGGGTCGGCAGCCGTCAGGACCACCGCCCCTCCCTCACCGATGGCCAGGTCGGCGGCCGCCGATGCCCGTGCCGCCACGAGCGAGACCAGGCCCAAGGAGTCGACCAGCACGCCGAGGCCACCGGTCGGCACGTCGTCGTAGGCCGAGACCCGTCGGGCGGGAAGCACCCTGTCGGCGACACGGACCCGGAACCGGTCACCGGCGCCGAGGCCGTCGAGTTCCGTGGGGTCCACGTTCAACTGCACGTTGCCGAAGCGGTCCACCCAGAGCACCTCGGCATGCAGGCCGTCGGACTCGACCGCCGCCACCGGGAGCACCCCGGGGAGAAGGCCCGCCGGCTCTATCAGATCGCCCAGCTCGGCCAGGTCCACGCCGGTGGCCAGGTGGGCGGCGACCGGCGCGAACACGTCACGCCCATCGAAGGTGGAGCCCGGGGCTTGAAGGTGCCAGGCGGTGTCGGTCAGTGAAACGGCCCGACCCGCGCCGCCCACCATGGCGACAGCGGGAGCCAGCAGGCCGTTGTCGGGGCCGACCAGCACCGACTCCCCGTCACCCACCTCTACGGCAACCGCTCGGCGATCGGTCCCGACCCCGGGATCGACCACGGCCAGCACGACGCCCGGGCAGAGGTACCCGGAAGCGCGGGCCAGGGCCAGGCCCCCTGCACGTACGTCATGGGCCGCTATCCCGTGGGTGATGTCCACCACGTGTGCGTGCGGGGCGATGCTCCGGACCACCGAGTGGACGACGCCCACGAACTCGTCGTCGATGCCGTAGTCGGACAGGAACGAGATCGTGTCGTAGCGCCGGCCCACGATCAGCCGGCACCCAGTTGGCGTGAGCGCTCCGTGGCGGCCGCGACCACGTCGCGCACCATCGATCGGAAGTCGCCGGCCTCGAACACGGCCAGGCCGGCCGCCGTGGTGCCGCCCGCCGAGGTGACGTTCTCCCGCAGCTTCGATGCGGACTCCTCGGACCGGCGCAGCAGCGTGGCGGCGCCCAGCAGGGTCTGTTCGGTGAGGGCCACCGCCACATCGCGTGGCAGCCCCTCGGCCTCACCCGCGTCCATGAGGGCCTCGGCCAGGAGGAACACGTAGGCGGGACCGGATCCCGAGAGGCCGGTGACGGCATCCAGCAGGTCCTCGTCGACCACGACCACCTCGCCCACCGCCGAGAGGATTCCCGACGCCCAGCCCAGGTCGTCGTCGGTGGCGGCCTTCCCTCCGGCGACTGCGGCGGCTCCCTCGCCGACGAGGGACGGCGTGTTGGGCATCACCCGGACCACCGGTACGTCGTCACCCAGGATGGCCTCCATGGCGGCGGTCCGGACGCCGGCGGCGATGGACAGGACGCGGGGCACGCCGATGGCGGCGAGAGCGGTACAGACATCGGCCACCACGTGGGGCTTGACGGCGACGAGGGTGTCGACGCCGGCCAGGGCGGCATCTCCACATGAGACGCCGGGAAGCGCCTCGGCCAGCAGGTCGCGACGCCCGGCATCGGGTTCCACCACGTGGAGTTCCCCGGCCGCCGCCCAGCCGTCGGCCACGAGGCCCCTCAGCAGGGCCTCGCCCATCTTCCCGCCGCCGATCACCTGGAGTCTCGTGGCCACGGGGCGAACCTACAGGCTGGCGTCGAGCGACGGCCGGCCGTCCGGCAGCACCCGGGAGGTGCCGACGGCGACGGCGACGACCATCACCAGCACGCCGGCTCCCGCCAGGACCGTCCCGGTCGACCAGAAGCCGATCGCCACCCCGACCACCAGCGGACCGGCTGTCTGGCCCAGCCGGAGGCCGCTCACCCACAGGGCCAGGATGATCCCGCGGAGGTGCTCGGGCGCCCGCTCCGCGACGATGTCCTGGAGGGTGGGGATGGTGATCCCCTCGGCCAGCCCGTACACCGCTGCCGCAGCCACGAGGAGCCACAGCGAACCCAGGCCCATGGCCAGGAACGTGGCACCGAACACGCCGAGGCCGATGGCCACCATCACACTGGCGGACATCCGCACCCGGAACCAGGTGACCACGAGCGCGGTGGCCGTCGACGTCACCGCAGGTACCGCTGCGACCATGCCGCGCTGTGTGGGGCTGAGGCCGAAGGTCTCGTGGAGGTGGATGGGGATGAGGGTGAGGAACACGCCGAACATGACGAAGAAGGCCAGCGAGCCGAGGCCGATGACCATGGCATTGGCCGGGATGGACACCTCGGCAAAGGCCTCCCTGAGGCGTTGCACCACCGGGATCCGCTGGACCTCCCACGGGTCGTCGAGGGACCGGGCCACCACCGCTCCCACGATCAGGGCCATCCCGTAGTAGGCGAAGTTCCACCTCCAGCCGAACAGGTCGGTGGTGACACCGCCCAGGAACGGGAAGATGGCCACGAAGGTGGTGATGACCGCCGCGTTCTGGCCGAGGAGGCGGGTCCGTTCCATGCCGGACCAGTGGTCGGTGATCAGGACCACCACGAGGTTGATGAGCCCGGCGGATCCGAGGCCCTGGATCACGCGGATGACCAGCAGCCACTCCAGCGACGGGCTGAATCCGCCGAGGCTGCCGAAGGTCCCGAAGACGAGCAGGCAGGGAACGAGGACGCGCTTGCGGCCGTAGCGGTCGGCCAGGAACCCGATGGCCGGAGCCGCCACTATGCCGGTGACGGTGCCGGCGGCGATCAGCATCCCGGCACGTTCGATCGGTTCGCCGAACGACTCCAGGATCTCCGGCGTGGAGCTCATGAGGACCGAGTTGTTGAGCAGCGCCATCGCCGTGACCGAGAAGACGAGGAGGCGGGACGGCGGCCCTGTCCGGACGGCGGTCAACGAAGCGGCCTGGCCGGACGCGACAGGTCCGGCGGCCATGTCGTCAGAGAACTCACTTCCCCGATCGAACCCCGACGATCCGGCCGCCGGACCCGTGGGGCACGATATACCCAGAGGTATTGAAAGTCCACCATCAATCTCCGCCGCCGGTTCCTCCGAAACGGCTGGCGAAGCCGATGCGGAGTGCCGGTCGGAAGCACCGCTCCACCGCCGTCCAGACGGTGCCCAGGAGCCTGTCCAACTCAGCGTCGTCCACCGTGGAGGCCGGTAGGGCCCCGACCAGCAGCACGGCGTCCTCCTCCCCTACGCAGAACGACACCCCGACCAGGCTGGAGTTGCGCTTCAGCAGGTGCTGGTGGAACGCGGCGTGGTTCTCCTCGGGGGCCGGCATCACGTAGGTCTCGTGGTGGAGCATCCGCTGTCGGAGGGTGAGGCGGATGGTCGAGGTGTCCTTCTCCTCGCCCACCACCCGGGCGAACCAGCGTCGCTCCATGGGCCCGGCGTCCGGGTCCCGCTCCACGGCCACCAGGATCGGGTTCTCCTCGAGCGTGCGGGCGAACCAGGCGTCGATGACCGCCTCGAGCGCGTCCATCTCGTCGGAGCCGAGTGGCGGCGGGTCTGAGGGCAACGTCAGGCGCAGTCCACGAGCACCCTGGAGGAGAGGTCGTCGCAGATCCGGCGGAGCCGCGCTGCGGTGGCCGACCAGGTGTACGACCAGGACCGCTGGGCGGCCGCCGTCGACATCTCGGACGCCGCGATCGGGTCGTCCAGGATCTCCGACACGTGGGCGGCGTACGTGGACGGATCGCGTCCGTCCACCAGGTAGCCGGTGCGCCCATGGTCGACCAGGGTGCGCAGGCCACCCACGGCGGCGGCCACCACGGGGATCCCGCACGCCGCAGCCTCCAGGGCGACCAGGCCGAACGACTCGGAACGACTCGGCATCAGCACCACGTCGGACGCCCGGTACCAGTAGGCGAGACAGTGGTGCGGCTGGGGGTCCACGAACTGGACGCGGTCGGCGAGGCCGTGGGACTCGGCGATCCGGCGGACGCGCAGTGCCTCGGCCTGGCCGGCGGACCCGCTGGCACCGCCGACCACGACGAGGCGTGCATCCGGTCGACCCAACTCGGCCAACGTGCGCACAGCCACGTCGACGCCCTTGAGGGGCTGGATGCGACCGGCGAAGAGGAGGACGGGGCCCGCTCCCAGCCCGGTGGCACGGCGGGCCACGACCTGGGAACCCGGCGTGAAGAAGGCATGGTCTACCCCGGGCGGGACCACCTCGATACGGGACCGTTCGGCGCCGTACAGGTCAACGAGCTGTCGGACCTCCTCGGGGCTGTTGGCCAGCAGGATGTCGGAGCACCCCACCACCTCGCCCTCGGCCCGGATCCGCCCTGGCGGCTCCGCATCGCCGCTCTGGGCCTTCACCATGCCGAGGGTGTGGAAGGTCGTGATGAGTGGGAGGTCCAGCTCGTGCTTCAGGCGGTGCCCTGCGACCGCGCTCAGCCAGTAGTTGGCGAGGATCCCGTCGTGGCCCGGGTGGGTGGCCAACCAGGCGGCCACGCCGTCGGCGAAGTCGTCGATGACGCCCGGCAGGTCCTCCTTGGGGAGGTCGTGTGCTCCGGCGTCGACGTGGACCACGCGGAAACCCGGCTCCACGTCCACGACGGTCGGCGTGTCCGGATCCACCCGGCGTGTGAAGACGGTCGAGCGACCACCGGCCTGGGAGAGGGCAGACGCCAACTCGCGTACGTACACGTTCATGCCGCCGCCGTCGCCGGAGCCCGGCTGGACCAGCGGGGAGGTGTGCATGGAGAGGACAGCCAGGCGACGCACTGTTCAGCCCCCCGATACCGGTGGCAGCAGGGCCACCTCGTCGCCATCGGTGACAGCGACGGAGGCCGCCGTGGACTCGCCGTTCAGCCAGACGCGGCAGGTGCCGGCCAGTGCTGCGAACCCGTCGCCGAACCTCTCGTCGGCCGCGGCGAGGACCTCGCCCACGGTCTCACCGGGGAGGCTGAGGCTTCCGGTTCCGGCGGCGACCCGGACCGAGGCGAAGAGACGCAGGACAGCCATCCGGTCAGTGTATGGAGGGGGCCCGCCGAGTCCGAAGGCCGGCGGCCGGTCCCGCGATCGGCACGTCGGTCGCCGCTACCGTCGGCTCCCATGACACGCCTGCTCGTCGTCCGCCACGGCCAGTCCGAGTGGAATGCCACGGGGCGCTGGCAGGGCCGGGCCGATCCGCCGCTGACCGACGAGGGACGTCGACAGGCCAAGGTCGCCGGCGGCGCGCTGGGCGCATTCGACGCGGTGGTGGCCTCACCGCTGCTACGGGCCGCCGAGACGGCGACCATCATCGCGGAGCGCCTGGGCATCGGCCCCGTGCTCACGGACCCGGACCTCGTGGAACGCGACGTCGGGGAGTGGCAGAGCCTTACCCGCTCCCAGATCCAGGAGGGATGGCCGGGCTTCCTGGATGACGGCCGCCGACCTCCGGGCTACGAACCGGGCGACGCCATGCTGGCCCGGGTGCTCTCGGCGCTGGAACGCATCTCCGAACGCATGGGAGACGGTGACGTGCTCGTCGTGTCGCACGGCGGCGTCGTCTACGCCCTCGAGGAGGCCTGCGGGGAACCGTGGAAGCGGCTACCCAACCTGGGCGCCCGCTGGTTCGAGCTGTCCGGTAGCGACCTGTCGGCCGGACCCAGGGTGGACCTGGTGCCGGACGGGACCATCCCCGACGGGCTCTAGTCCGGCGCCCCCGACGAACCCTCGTCCAGGCGGGCGGCCACCGACCCGTAGCCCTCCAGGTCACCGCTGTCGACGCGCTCCATAGCCACCTCGATGGTGGCCAGGTCCGCCTCGAGGGCATCCAACCCGGCGTCGTCGATGTCGGCCGGGTCCACGGGGGCGGGCGGAGCACCGTCGGTCGTCGGATCGGTTGACGGATCGGTTGGCGGATCGGTTGACGGGTCGGTCACAGCGGCGAGGGTACCGTCGGCTGGTGCCCGCCCCGTTGATCCTCCTGCCGCCATCGGAGGGAAAGGCCAGCGGTGGCGACGGCCCCCGCTGGGCGGATGCCGACCAGTCGTTCCCGGACCTCGTCGACCAGCGTCGGGCCGTGATCCGGGCACTCGTGGATGCCATGGGCCTTCCGACCGAGGCGCGCTCGAAGCTTCTGGGTGTGAAGGGGGCGAACGCCGACGAGGCGACGGCGACCAACCTGGTGGTCGACTCGGCGGCGACCCGTCCCGCCATCCAGCGCTACACCGGCGTGCTCTACGACGCCCTCGACTACCCGTCGCTTCCGGCGAAGGTGCGCCGTGGAGTGGACCGCCAGGTCATCATCTTCTCCGGGCTGTGGGGCGCGGTCCGGCCCACCGACCCGATCCCCGACTACAAGCTCAAGATGGGGGCGATGCTCCCGAGCCTTGGCCGGCCGGCCCGCTTCTGGAAGCAGGCGCTTACCGCGGCGCTGGCCGACGCCGCATCGGGCACCGTCTGGGACCTGCTTCCCAACGAGCACTCCGCGGCCTGGAACCCGGCGATCGCCGGGCGGCGCATCCGGGTGCGGTTCCTGGACGACGTGGAGAAGGACGGTGAACGCACGCTCGTGACGGTGTCGCACTGGAACAAGTTGCTGAAGGGGGCGCTGGTGCGCCACGTCGTGGAGCACGGGCTGGACGATCCCGATGGCCTGGTCGGGTTCGACCACCCGGAGGGCTACGCCTACGACCCCGCGCTCACCCGGGTCGACGGCTCCACCACCGAAATATCCCTGGTGACCAGGCGTTAGGGCTCAGGGGCCGAGGACGCTGTCCAGGTAGCCGTTGGTGAAGCGGCGGCGTGGGTCGAGGCGTTCCCTTGCGGCCTGGAAGCGGTCCCAGCCGGGATAGCGGCCGGCCAGCGTGTCGGCGGTCTGGAAGTGGAGCTTCCCCCAGTGGGGGCGGCCGTCGTAGTCGTCCATGATCGCCTCCACGCCCCGGAAGTAGTCCTCGTACGGCGTCCCCCGGAACACGTGGACTGCAATGAAGCAGGAGTCCCGTCCCGATGCCGTGGAGAGCGGTATGTCGTCGCCGCCCAGGATCCGGAACTCGATCGGGAAGCTGATCGGACGATCCAGGGTGTCGATCAGCGCCTGCACCCTTCGGAACGCCTCCAGGCCGTGCTGACGAGGCACGGCGTACTCCATCTCGTAGAACCGGACCCGCCGGGGCGAGGCGAACACGTCGTACGAGGTCGTCAGGTACTCGGCCCTCCCCGCATCGGTCAGCACCTGGCCGTTCAGCCTCGGGATGAGCGACGGCCGGAGGCGGCCCAGGTGGTTGAGCGCCCCGAAGGCCACGTTCTCGAGCAGTTCCTTGTTCTTGAACCGGTTCCAGCGGCGCTTCATGGCGTGGCGGGCATTGCGGGCCGGAGGGGGCGCCTCCGTGGTCCGGGTGTTTCGCTTCAGCAGGGCATTGGAGGTGTGGGGCATCCAGAAGAACTCGGTGTGGTCGGTGTCTTCGGCGAAGGCATCGAAGCCCGCCAGCACCTCGTCGATCGGCAGGATCTCCTCGACGGCGTGGAGGTTGAAGGCCGGCACGCACTGCAGCGTCACCTCGGTGACCACGCCGAGCGCACCCAGGCCGACGCGCGCCACATCACGCAGGTCCGGATCGTGGTCGTCGTCCAGGACCAGCACCGCTCCGTCGGCGGTCACCAACCGCAGGCCGACAACGTCGGCGGCGATCGACCGGAAGCCCAGGCCCGTGCCGTGGGTGGACGTCGAGATGGCGCCGGCCACCGACTGGTAGGCGATGTCGCCGAGGTTCGACATGGCCAGGCCCAGGGCGTCCAGCTGCGGGTTCAGGTCGCAGAGCCGGGTACCGGCACGCACCCGTACACGCCCTGTCGCCTCGTCGACGGCCACGATCCCGGTCATGTCATCCAGGGTGACGAGCACGTCGTCGGTCCTGGCAATGGCGGTGAACGAGTGGCCGGCACCCACCACCCGGACCCCCAGGCCATCGGTGGCGGCCTCCCGGACCAGGGCCACGACGTCGGGCTCCGAGGTGGGTCGGGCGATACGCACCGGTCTGCTGCGCTGGTTGCCCGCCCAGTTCCGCCAGGAACCGTCGCTGCGTATGCCGCTCACCTGCTCACCAGCCCCGCAGGTCGACCGACCACGACTCGAGGACCTCGGCGTCGCCACCGGCCGCGGCATCGTCAACGAGGTGCAGGGCCTCGTGCTTGGCGATCGTCGGATCTATGTGGGCTGGTCGCAGGCCGACCCGGTCCCCCACCGCCCACGATGCACCGCCGACGGTCGTGTGCTCGTCGGAGCAGAACCGCACCTCGCCACCGCCCACCAGCGAAGGGTCGCCACTGTCCATGGCCAGCGCCTTGAGGCCCCCGTCCAGCACCGCGTGGCCCCGGGAGCTCACCGACACCACCGTGGTCAGGAGCACCAGTCCCTCCCGGAACGGAAGGTCCAGGCGTGCGTAGTCGCCATCCATGAGGACGAAGGATCCGGCCTGCAGCTCGGTCACCACGTGGTTGCAGTCCCACGAGCCGGTACCGCCACCGGACACCACCCCGCCACCGACGTCGGCATGCGCCCTCGTCAGGTCCTCCATGGCCCTGGCCACACGACGTTCCCGACGCTGGCGGTCCACCTCGTGCTGGACGTGGCCCTCGTAGCCCATGACGCCCCGGACCTCCAGGCCGGCGGCACGGGCCTCGTCGGCGAGGCGCCCGGCATCGGCCGGATCGCAGCCGCACCGGGGCATACCCACGTCCACGTCCACCAGGACCTCGCGTACCCCACCGGCCACCGCTGCGGCGATGGTGGCCGACGAATCCACCGCCACGGTCACCCTGGCGGTACCTGCCCGGACCAGGGCCCCCAGCCGACTGGCGTCGACGACCTCGTTGGCCAGGAGCAGGTCATCGCCCAGGCCGGCGGCGGCCATGCCCTCAACCTCCCGGATCGTGGCGCAGCAGAAGCCGGTGTGGCCGGCCGCTGCGAGGCGGACGGCCAGGGCGGTGGTCTTGAAGGCCTTCACATGGGGCCGTAGCGCCGGTCCCGGGCGAGCGGCCGACATCGTGGCCAGGTTCTGGTCCAGGACGGCCACGTCGGCCAGCAGCGCCGGGGTGGTGAGGTCGCCAGCCTTCATCGGCAGAGGCCTACGCGCCCTGCGGCGCCCTGGCCTCGGACCAGGACAGTCCCCGCTGGGCATCGGGTTCGCGCGGTAGGCCCAGAACCCGCTCGGCGATGATGTTGCGCTGCACCGCGAACGTGCCGCCACCCAGGGTCAGGGCCGGCGAGAAGATGTAGCCGTAGTGCCAGATCGACGACACGCCCGGAAACTGCCCGGTCGTCAGGCGGTTCTCGGTGGTTCCCTCCTCCTTGGACGCATCCAGGCGACCCACCGGACCGGATCCCACCAGCATCCCGGAGGTACCGCTGACCTCCTTGGCCAACGCCATGACGTGCTGCCCGTGGTCGTCGGCCATGGCCTTCTGGATGTTCGCCTCCGACCCTGGTTCCCGCCCCGCCAGTTGGGCGCTGAGGGTTCGCAGCCGGTTCAGGCGGAGCACCTCGGCCTCGCAGTAGAGGGCGGCGAGACGCTGGCGCAGCACCGGATCCGATGTCCCTCCGGCCTGTCGGACAAGCTCCAGCAGGTCGTCGGCCGACGGCCCGTCGCCCCACAACGAGCCGGCCGAGGACAACGAGACCCGCTCGTTGGCCAGCGTCACGCGGGCCAGCCGCCAGCCATCGCCCTCCTCGCCGACCAGCAGGCTGGCAGGGATGCGGACGTCGTCGAAGAAGACCTGGTTGAACGAGTGGGCGCTGGTCATGTCGACGATCGGCGACATCGTGATGCCCGGCAGGTCGGTCGGACAGATGAAGTACGAGATCCCCTTGTGCTTGGCCACGTCGGGATCGGTTCGGGCTATGAGGATTCCGAAGTCGGCCCTGTGGCCGCCACTGGTCCAGATCTTTGACCCGTTCACCACGTACTCGTCGCCGTCACGGACCGCCCGGGTGGCCAGGTTGGCCAGGTCCGAACCGGCGTCCGGCTCCGAGAACATCTGGCACCAGAACTCCTCACCGGTGAAGATCGGATCCAGGTAGCGGGCCTTCATCTCGACGGTCCCGGCCATGGCGATGGTCGGTGCCGCCCAGCCGATGCCGATCGGGTTGGCGGGCCGCCTCACACCCGCCCGGCGCAGCTCCTCGTCGATGATCACCTGGTGCATCGGATCGGCGTCGATGCCGTAGGGGGCCGGCCAGTGGGGGACCACGTAGCCGGCATCATGCAGTTCCCGGCCTGTCGGCTCCGGGTTGGCGGCCAGCCACGCACGCACCTCGAGGCGTCGCGGATCGTCGTCCGGCGGAAGGTCGAAGTCCATGGAGTCGAGTCTGACGCCCCGGCCGGTCAGCCGACGATGCGGGCCACGGCCCTGCGCTGCACGCCGAACGGCACGATACCCCTGGCGGCCCAACGCAGCCAGGCGCCCCGCCCGACCGGCCTGCGGGTGGGGGGCCACCGTGCATCGAAGGTCCGGGCCACGACCTTTGCGACCGCCACCGGATCACCCCCGGCCTGGGCAGCCCGCCGGTCGGCAGCAGACATGGCCTCGACCAGCGGGCCGTACGGACCATCCGGTGAACCGTGCCAGGAATCGTCGCGCCAGATGCCGGTCGGATAGGCGCCCGGCTCCACGAGGACCACGTCGATGCCGTGGGGGCCGACCTCGAAGGCCAGCGACTCGGCCCACCCCTCGACCCCCCACTTGGAGGCGGCATAGGCAGACCAGGTGGGTAGGCCCCCCAGGCCACTCGAGCTGGTCACGCACACGATGCGACCACCGTGCCCACGCAGACGGGGCAGCACAGCCCGTGTGACTGCGAAGGTGCCGTGGAGGTTGGTGTCCAGGACCCGGTCGACGGCGTCGGGGGGCAACTCCTCGAACGGTCCGACGGCCAGCACGCCGGCGTTGTTGACCAGCCCCACCAGCCGGCCGACGTCGCCGGCCAGGCGAACCCAGGAGTCGGCCACCGCCATCGCCTCGTCTATGGAGGCCTGGTCGGTCACGTCCAGCCTCAGGACCTCCACCCGGTCGGCCACCCCCGCCTCGGCCAGAGCGGCGTCCAATGGGCCACGGCGTGCCAGGTCGCGCATCGTGGCGGCTACCCGCCGACCCCGACGGGCCAGTTCCACGGCGATGTGCAGGCCGAAACCCGAGGAGCAGCCCGTCACCATGATCACCCCATCGGGATTCCGTGGCGACCGGACCGGTGGATCCTGGTGGGTGAGGCGGCCGATGATCCGCCGCTGCAGGCCGGCGGGGACCACGCCCCTGGCCAGGAACCTGGCCCTTGCGGTGAGGCCGATGGGGTGCCGGAGGCCCCGCCGACCCTCCACGATGGCGACCATGGTGGCCGAGACGCTGTGCGGATCCAGTGCCCGCGCCCAGGCCCGGTCGTCCCCGTCCTCCAACGCCCGTATGACAGATGCGTACGGACCGTCCGGGTCGCCGTGGATCGTCCCTGCTTCCCACAGCCCGGTCTGGACCGACGCCGGTTCGACCACCGACACGCCCACTCCCTGGGAGAACAGCTCATGGGCGAGCGACTCGGCCCATCCCTCCAGCGCCCACTTGGACCCGCAGTATGCGGCCAGCCCCGGCAGGGCCGAGAGGCCACCGACCGACGACACGATGACGATCCGGGAGTCCGGGGTGGATCGCAGCGCCGGCAGGACAGCCCGGGTGAGGTGCATGGCACCACCCAGGTTGACGTCGAAGAGTCGCTTCAGGTCGACGGCGGGCGTCTCCTCGAAGGCGCCGGCCTCGCGGATCCCGGCGTTGGCCACCACTGCGTCGAGCGTGCCTCCGGTGGCCGCCAGGACGCGGGCCACCGCCGCCTCCACGGCCAGCCGGTCGGTGACGTCCACGACCATCGGTTCGACCGATCCTCCGAACCCGGCCAGGTCCGAGGAGGTCATGGGCGAATCGACGGCCGTCAGGTCGAATCCGAAGACCCTCCAGCCCCATCGGGCCAGGTCCAGCGAGAGGGCCTCGCCGATCCCGCTCGACGAACCGGTGACGATTGCCGTGCGCATGGGGCGAGGCTACGAGGGCACCGGGCTCTGGACGTGGGCAGCCCACTACGGGCCTCCGCCGGTCAGCCGGACGGTCGCTCCACCGTGATGCGATCACCCCTCCGGATGGTTCCCGGCACGACGACCCGGGCGTTTATCCCACGCAGGTTCATCGCCTGGCCGACATCGGTCTTCAGGAAATGGAACGCATCCAGGCCGAACCGCTTCGTGAACTTTGCGCAGCCGGTGTGGGGCTGGTCGGTCACCTCGATGACCGAGTCGCCGATCCGCAGGCGGGACCAGGGTGGAAGGTCATCGGAGCCGAGGGAGAGGTCCACGGCCAACTGGTCCCCGGCCAGCGCCATGCGTTCCGGGTCTCCGGCGATGAGGGCCAGGAACCGACTGTTGATGATGTTGAGTTGCATGTCGGGGTGGGGCCCACCGTCGTCGGTGCGTCGGCTCCCCCGCTGGTTCCAGGTGTCACCCACCATGCCCTCGACGACGCTCAGTGCAGCCTCGTCCAGGACCTCGCGTTCATCCACGGCCGGGCGCCGGACGATCAGGTCCAGGGTGCCGTCGTCAACCGGCGAGCGCTCCACCTCGACCAGCCCGGCCTGCAACTGATCGGTCGTCCTGAACTCCACCACCCCATCCTCGCCGACCCGGACCGTTCCGGACCAGTCGGTTACCGACCGGGCACGTCAGGCCACCCGGAAGCGGTCGATCTGGATGTCGTCCACCCCCAGGTCGGCGTAGTTGTCATCGGTACGACCGGCTATGAACTCCCGCCATGTGAACGGGTGGTATGCGGGGGCGCCGTCCGCCAGGGCCCCGATCGGCTCGACCACGGCATCTCGACGCGGGTTGAAGAAGAGCGGGATGGAGTACCTGTCGGAGGCCGTCATGGGAAGCACCCGGTGGACCGCCGCCCTGTACCGGTCGTTGGTCCGCACCTGGGTGGTGTCGCCCAGGTTCACCACCACGGTGCCCGGGCGGGGCTCGACGTCCAGCCACCCTCCGTCCCGGGCCTGGGCCTGCAGCCCGCCACAGTCGTCCTGTAGCAACAGGGTGAGGACCCCCGGGTCGGTATGGGCACCCAGTGCCGTGGGACCCAGGTCGTTGAGGCCGGCCCGCTCGGCCTCCGGCACCGGATCGCCCACCGTGTAGTGGTTGAGCCGAACGGTGCTCGTGGACCGCGCACCGGCACAGGCCTCGATGGTCTCCGGGTCGAGGCCGAGGGTCTCGTGCACCAGCGCGGTGGTTCGATCGGCCAGCGCGGCGAAGGCATCGAAGAAGTCCCGCATGGTGTCCTCGAACCCGTCCAGCCCCTCGGGCCACCGGTTCATCGGACGGTCCATCACCAGGTCGGGGTCGATGAAGTCGAAGACCTCCTTGTGGTCCCGGGTCCGCTTTGTGAGCTCCCGGTCGTACCACCCCAGGGCCCGGTCGGCAGTCCGGCGAATCGGCTCCTTGACCTCCGGTCCGGCGGCGAAGAAGCGATGGGTGGCGGCCCACGTGCGGTCCACCAGGTCGTCCAGCCCGTGGCCCTCCAGCAGGAAGAACCCGTGGTCGGAACATGCCGCGTCCAGTGCAGCCAGCGAGGCCGCCGACGGCGCCGAGAGGTCTACGACAGGAACCTGGTCCATGTGGCGACGCTAGGCCACCGGAACGGGCACCGGCCCGATCGGGACCATGCACCAGACTGCACCGATGGCAGCAGGGCGGGCTCGCAACGAGTGGGAGATCATCGCCTTCCTGGCGTTCATCGGCATGTCGGTGGCCTTCGGGATCGACGCCACCCTGCCCGCCTTCGACGAGATGCGGCCCGACCTGGGCCTGCCGCCCGGTTCGAACCGGATCACCCTCGCCATCACCGTCTACTTCCTGGGCATGGCCGCCGGCCAGGTGGTGTACGGACCGGTGGCCGACCGCTTCGGACGGGCACCCACCCTGCGCTTCGGCATGGCGGTATACGCCATCGGCGCCACCGGGTCGATGCTGGCCACCGACTTCGAGTTCCTCCTCGTCAGCCGCCTGGTCTGGGGACTGGGCGCCTCGGCGGCATCGCTGATGCACCTGACCATGGCCCGCGACCTCTTCACCGGCGACCGGATGGCGCGCGTGATGTCCACCATCGCAGCCGTGTTCCTGATCGGGCCGGTGATCGCACCGCTGGTGGCCGAGGGGATCCTGAGGGTGGCGTCCTGGCGCTGGGTCTACGCCGTGGGTCTCCTGCTGGCCGCCGCCATCGTGTCCTGGAGCATCCGGTTCGGGGAGACGCTGGACCCTGCGAACCGTCGACCCCTCCGCGCGCGGCCCACCATCGACGCCTTCCGGCGCGTCGTCACATGCCGCCGCACGGTCCTCTACGCGTCGGCGCTCCTGTTCGCCGACGGGGCCTTCCTGATCTTCCTGGGGAGCACCCAGCAGGTGTTCGACGTCATCTACGGGCGCGCCGACCAGTTCGCCGTCCTGTTCGCCGCGTCCGCCGCCGTCATGGCCCTGGGCTTCATCGGCGTAAACCCGGCCATCGGGCGGTGGGGTGCACACCGCGTCGGGCTGTTCGTCCTCACGACGGCAGTGGCCCTGGCCGCCACGCTGCTCACCCTTACCCTCGCCGCCGGCGGGACCCCGGGCTTCTGGACGTGGTTCTGCCTCGTGGTGGCCTCCAACACCTTCCTGGCCCTGGTCACCCCGGTGGCCATGTCCAGGGCCCTGGAACCGCTGGGTGACGTGGCGGGCACTGCCGCAGGCGTCCTGGGCCTGGTGACCCTCACCGGAGCCTCGCTGCTGGCCGCCGTCGTCGGCATGCGCATCGAAGCCTCCACTACGCCCTGGGCCGTGGGATACCTCTTCTACGGCACCATCGCCCTGGGGCTGCTCGTCGCCGCCGGTCGGACACCGGAACCGGCTCCAGTCACCGCGTAGGTTGCGCGCCATGGCCCTCGACCTCGTGACGATCCCGTCGGCCAACCTCTGGGACAGGACCGACGTCCCCGACACCGACGCCATCGCCGTGGACATCCCCGACGGCGACCTGGTGGATCTCGAATCAGCCGCTCGGCGACTTGCCGCCGATGGGGTGCATCCGGTCACGACCGGACCGGACGACCTGCCGCTGGGTCCTTTGGCCGCCCTCGTCGAGGAGGTGCGAACCGAGGTACTCCACGGACGCGGGATCGTCCTGCTCCGGGGGTTCCCGGTGGACAGGTGCACGGTCGACGAGATGGCGCTCATGTTCTGGGGGGTCGGGCTACGCCTGGGGCGGGCCGTGTCGCAGAGCGTGATGGGCGAGCGGCTCGGCCATGTCGTCAACGTGACCGACACCGACCCGCATGCCCGGGCCTACCGGAACAGGTCGGAGCTCTCCCCGCATTCGGATCCGGGCGACATGGTGTCCTTCCTCTGCATCCGGCCGGCGGCCTCGGGCGGGGTCAGCCGGTTCGTCAGCTCCCTCTCGGTCTTCGAGGAGATCCGGCGCGGGCGACCCGACCTGCTGGCCGTGCTGGCCCGTGGCTTCCGCTACCACAGGTTCGGCGAGCAGGGACCCGACGACGACCCGATCACCCCACACCGGATCCCCGTGTTCTCAGAGCGCGACGGGCTTGTCAGCGGCCGCTTCGTCCGCGAGTACGTCGAGATCGCCCCCGACGAGGATCCGTCGATCGTTCTCACGGACACCGACCACGAGGCCATCAGGGTGCTCGAGGAGACAGCCAACAGTCCGGGCCTGGCCCTGGACTTCACGATGGCTGCAGGCGAGGCGGTCGTGGCCAACAACTTCACCGTGTTCCATGCCCGCACCGCCTTCACCGACTCGCCGGAACACCGCCGTCACCTGTTGCGGCTGTGGTTGGCCGCCGACCCACCCCGCCCGGTGGTTCCCGAGACCATGCAATATCTGGGCGAGCCGGGAATCCCGTCCCAGGCGGATCGCACTCCATCGTTCGCCAGTCGCTTCGACAGCATTTGACCACCGTCCGACGCTCCGAAGGCCTCACCGGTCCGCTGCTGGTCATGGCCGCCATGGTCCTGACCGGGACCACCGGCACGGCCCAGGCTCTCGGCCCTGACGACATCGACCCGACTGCGGTCGGTGCCCTGCGCCTGCTCGTCGGTGGCCCGGCGCTGCTGGCGATCTCAGCCCGCCACCTCCGGGGGAGGCGCCTCCCGTGGAGGCCGATGGCTGTGGCGGCCGTGGCCATGGCCGTCTACCAGCCGTTCTTCTTCGGCGGGACCGCCCGCGCCGGCGTCGCAGTCGGAACCATCATCACCATGGCCAGTGCTCCCGTGTTCGCTGGGCTCCTGGGTCCGCTGCTGGGCCGTGGCCTGCCCACCCGCCAGTGGACCGCTGCGACCGCTGTGGCCGTCCTGGGAGTGGTCCTGGTGACGGCCCCGACGGGTGGAGCCGGTGCGGAAATGGCCGGACCGCTGCTCTCGATTGGGGCCGGGTTCAGCTACGCGGTGTTCGCCCATGCCACGAAGGGGGTGGTGGCCGAACACCCACCTGCTGCGGTGATGGCCGTGGCCCTGACCGGTGCAGGCCTGCTGCTCCTTCCCCTGCTCGCACGGGCCGACGTGTCGTGGGTGGCGACCGTCGGTGGAACGGCCACGGTCCTGCACCTGGGGCTGTTCGCCACGGCCGGGGCGTACGCCCTCTACGGGCGGGGGCTGGCGAGGGTTCCGGTGGCCGAGACGACGACGCTCAGCCTCGTGGAGCCCGTGGTGGCAGCGCTACTAGGCCTGCTGGTGCTCAGCGAGCCGTTCACGGGCGCCATGGCGACCGGGGCGGTGCTGGTGGCGGTCGGACTGGTGGCCGTGGGGAGGTCGACCCGGGGTCCGGCCTCGTCAGATGGCACTGGTCCGGGCCTGGCCGAACCCGACCGGGACGGCACCTAGATGGACGGCCCCGACCCAGTCAGGATCCCGCTGCGGGTCAAGGTGCTCCTGTTCACCTTCTTCCTGGGCGCCTTCGCCGTCATCGGCCAGATCACCATCATCGGAAAGCAGGTCTACGACCTGACAGGCCGGGAACTCGACCTCGGCCTGCTGGGCCTGGCCGAGTTCCTGCCGGTGGCCATCCTGGCCCCGTTCACCGGCTCGGTCGCCGATCGGCTGGACCGCCGGAAGGTCCTAGCCGTGGCGCTGGTCGGCGAGGCCGTGGCCTCGATCCTGCTGTTCCTCTACTCCCGGACCGATCCGACATCGATCACGCCGATCTTCGCCATCGTCCTGTTCTTCGGGGTGGCCCGGGCCTTCGCCGCTCCGGCCGGGAGGGCGCTACCCATCGACCTCTCGCCGCCGGAGGTGGTCGCCCGGGTGGTGGCGATCAAGACGGTGGGATTCCAGGCCGGGATGATCGCCGGACCCGTGGTGTTCGGCTTCGCCTTCGTGGCCGACGAGTCGCTGCCATACCTGCTGGCCGCCATCGCCCTTGTGGCGGCCTTCACCATCGTGGTGTTCGTACCCTCGTCGAACGTCCGCCGGCTGACCACCTCGGGAGCCCGCCAGGCGGCCCACGATGCCTTCGAGGGCCTCCGGTTCATCCGCCGCAGCCCCATCCTGTTCGGAGCCATGGGACTGGACCTGTTCGCCGTGCTGTTCGGCGGGGCGGTGGCCCTGCTCCCGGCCATCGCCGAGGACCGCCTGGGGGTCGGCGCGGTGGGGCTGGGCTGGCTCCGCGCAGCGGTTGGCATAGGAGCCGGTGTCGTAGCCGTCGGCCTCTCGATCAGGCCGCTCAGGCGCCACCTCGGCCGGCGCCTGCTCTGGATGGTCGCCGTCTTCGGGTTGGGCACGATCTGCCTGGGCCTCACCAGCAACTTCGTGGTGGCGTTCGCGGCGATCGTGGTGCTTGCCGGCGCCGACGCCGTATCCATGTTCGTGCGGATGACCCTCGTGCCGTTGGCCACCCCCGAGGACATGCGCGGGCGGGTGCTGGCCGTCGAGAACGTGTTCATCGGCGCCTCCAACGAGCTGGGTGCCGCCGAGTCGGGCCTGACCGCAGCGTTCATGGGCCTGGTCGGAGCCATCGTGTTCGGCGGGGTGGCCACCCTGGCCGTCGTCGCCGTGTGGTGGCGCTGCTTCCCGGCGCTACGCGACCTGGACACGTTCGACGACGTCATTCCCGCACCCGCGCACCCGGGTGGTCTGGTACCAAGGGACCCGTGACCGATCCCCTGATCGAACGGCTGGCGGCGCTGGCGCTGGACCTGGTGATGGATCCGCCCTCGGGCGACGACCCCGTGGTGCGGTTCGCCACGCCTACCGATCTGGTGGCTGCGTTCGAGGACTCGGTCGGGCTGGCCATCGGCGACGATGCCCCCGCCCACGATCCGGACGACGTCGTGGCAGCCGCCCGGACAGTGGTCGACCACTCCGTCCGGACCAACCACCCCAGGTTCTTGAACCAGAACTTCGCCGGAGCCGACCCGGTGGCCGTGGTCGGCGACTGGCTGGCCGCCGCCCTCAACACGGCTACCACCACCTACGAGATCGCACCCGTCTTCCACCTCATGGAGGCGACGCTGCTCGCCAAGCTGGCCCACCTGGCCGGCTACCCGGTCGGGTCGCCGGGCGGAACGACCCCCGACCCCCTGCCTCCGGGGCTGTTCTGTCCGGGTGGCTCCATGGCCACCCTGTATGCGCTGCAGTTGGCCCGGCACCGTCTGCAACCCGACCTGGTGAGGGTCGGTGCAGGCCCCGAGCCGCTGGCCGTGTTCGTCTCGGCGTCCGGGCACTACGCCACCGGCAAGGCGGCGGCCCTACTGGGCCTCGGAACCAATGCCGTGGTCGCCGTCGAAGTGGATGCCGACGGGGCCATGGCGCCCGGCGCACTCCGGAGCGCTGTCCTGGCCGCCCTGGACGCAGGCCGAACGCCACTGGCCGTGATCGCCACGGCAGGCACCACGGTGACCTGCGCCTTCGATCCGCTGGACGAGGTGGCCGACGTCTGCGCCGAACACGGCACCTGGATGCACGTGGACGGCTGCTACGGCGGTTCTGCTCTCTTCTCGGCCGACCACCGCCACCGCCTCGCCGGCGTCGAGCGGTCGGATTCGTTCGTCTGGAACCTCCACAAGATGATGGGCATCACCCAGCAGTGCACCGCCCTGCTGGTGCGGGAACCCGAGCGCCTGGCCGCCTGCTTCGCAGCAGGCGCCGACTACATCTTCCAGCCCGACAAGCAGTTCGGTGAATGGGACTCGGGCGACCGCACCTTCCAGTGCGGCCGCCGGGTCGACGCCCTGAAGTTGTGGCTCGCCTGGAAGGTCCACGGGGACGCCGGGTTCGGCGCAAGGATCGACCATGCGGTGGCCATGGCCGACTTCGCCCGTCTTCTCATCGGCGCGTCTGAAGACGGCTTCGCCACGATTGCCGATACCGGCTTCACCAACGTCGTGTTCGCCTGGGTGCCGCCGGAGCTGAGGCCGCTGGACCTCGAATCCCTTTCGGAAGCCGACAGGTCACGCCTCCACCGCCTGGCCCCCCGGGTGAAGGCCCGCATGCAGTCAGAGGGCACCGCGCTGCTCGGCTACCAGCCCGTGCACGGCCTGAACACCTTCCGGCTGCTCGTCATGAACCCGACGGTCGGCACCCGTGACGTGGAGGCGGTGCTCGACCTCCTGGCCCGCTACGGGGCCGAGGAGTGGCCGGGCACGGCCTGACCTGCTGGCGGTCGTCACCGGATCAGCCCGGAAGCCCCTCCAGCCAGTCGCCCACCACCCGGTTGAAGGCCTCCGGGCATTCCTGGTTGGGCAGGTGGCCGGAGTCGGGAACCTCGGTGTAGAGGGCCCCGGGGATGCCATCGGCGAGCAGCCGGGAGTCGGCCGGCGGGCAGACCCGGTCGTGCTCGCCCACGACCACGAGCGTGGGGACGTGGATCCGGCCCAGGTCGGGCGTGTGGTCGGTCTCACCCAACGAGGCCGCCGCGTAGCCGTAGCCCGGCATCCGACAGGCCCTGTCCATGATGGAGGCGATGTCGGCCACCACGGAGGCCGGGGTGGTGTCGGCGACGAGCAGCGGTGTGCGATCACGTACGAAGCCGACCGGATCGGCGGCGTACTGGGCTGCCCGTTCGGCCATCATGGCGGCCCGCTCGGGGTCGAAGCCCGAGCCCCGGCTGGTATCGGCCAGCACGAGGGCCCTCAGCCGATCCGGGTGGCGCAGCGCGAAGCGGGTGGCGATCACCCCGCCCCACGACACCCCGAGCAGCACGCAGCGGTCGATCCCGGCGTCGTCGAGCAGGCGGGCGACCGCATCTGCGAACCCGTCGATACCGGGGGCGGCCGCCGGGTCGTCGGACTCCCCGTACCCGGGTGCATCCGGCGCCAGCAGGTGCCACCTATCTGCGAACGCAGGTACCTGCGCCAGGAAGGCATCGCCCGAGGAGCCGATGCCGTGTAGCAGCACGAGTGCGGGAGCGGTCGGGTCGCCGGCCTCCACCACCGAGAGGGGGCCTCGGCGGACCCTGGTGGCTACTGCTTCGTCTCCGGCTCCCATGTGCGCCATGATGCCCCGTATGACACTCAAGGTGGGATGCCAGCTCCAGCCACAGGCCACGTCGGTGGCCGCACTGCGCGATGCATGGCGTCGGGCCGATGCCATGGGCGCCGACTCGATCTGGATCTGGGACCACTTCTTCCCCCTGTTCGGCGACATGGAGGCGACCCACTTCGAGGGTTGGACGCTGCTGTCGGCGATGGCTGCCGATACCCAGCACGCCATGCTCGGCACGATGGTCACCGGCAACTCCTACCGGAACCCGGAGCTGCTGGCCGACATGGCCCGCACGCTCGACCACCTCAGCGGGGGGCGCATGTACCTGGCGGTGGGAGCCGGCTGGTTCGAGAAGGACTACGAGGAGTACGGCTACGAGTTCGGCACCGTGGCCGGACGGCTGAAGCGCCTGGAGGCCGACCTGCCCCGGATGAAGAAGCGCCTGGCCGCCCTGAACCCGCCGCCGGTCGGACCCATGCCGCTGCTCATCGGTGGCTCGGGCCGCACCATCACGCTGCGCCTCGTGGCGGAGCACGCCGATGCGTGGAACTGCTTCGGACCTCCCGAGAACTTCGCCGAGCTCTCCGCGATCCTGGACGACTGGTGCGAAAAGGTGGGTCGTGACCCGTCCGAGATCGAACGCACGGTGTCCATCGGGCCCGACGACGTCGAGGACGTGGGCCGCTATGTGGACCTGGGCGTCGACCACCTGGTGGTGGGTACCGGCGACCCGTTCGACCTCGGCCCGCTGGAACGCCTGATCGCCCAACGCGACGCCCTGGGCTGAGGACAGCCCGCCGACCGCGAGATCGACGGACAGGAGCAGAGGATGACCGACCAGACCTATGCATGCACGAAGTGCGGCGGTACCGAATGCGAGACCGGTTCGATCCGGACTACCGGCGCAGGCCTGAGTCGTTTCCTGAACCTGCAGAACCACAAGTTCGGCTTCGTGGCGTGTACGGCCTGCGGCTACACCGACCTGTACAGGGTGGACGGCAGCGGAAAGCTCGGAACGGTCTTCGACGTCCTGTCCAACTGATCGGCGGCCGGCGGTCCCGGCGCAAGTCGGAAGCACCGGGCGGACTACTCCCCCTGTACCTCCGGGCGGGCCGCCTCGGGCCGGGGCTCGGTGGCCTTTCCACGGCCTATCCGAACCCGCGTTCCATCCCGCTGCCTAGCCTGCTCGTCCGCCGGCATGGCTGCGGCCAGTTCGTCGAGGCGCAGCCGGGCCGTCGCCGGCACGATGCGACCCTCGTCGGCCATGCCCAGGTAGCGGGACGCCACGGCGTGCTTCTTTCGCACCTGGTGAGGCTGGTAGTCGGACATCTCGTCAATGGTGGCGTCCCGCTCGATGACCAGGGCGCCGTCCCGTTCGGCGGCCTCCAGCAGCTCCAGGCCCGCTGCTGAACGGGCCAGCACCGCGTTGGTACCCGGGTCGTCGACGCTCCCCTCCCGGGTGGGTGAACCACCCGGCCAGGTGTCAGCGGCCGCCAGGTCGGCGGCCTCGCCGATGCCGTCCGGGCATACCTTGCAGCGCCACGGGAGCATCCACATGCTCTCGTCCTCCCCCCAGAAGTCGAGGTAGTGGGCTTCGGTGGACCCGTCGGCCGTCTCGATGCGGGTCGGACCCGGGCAGCCACGCCCCCGGTAGCGGAGACCGGTGACCTCCGAGGGGTCGATGCCCATCCTCTCCAGGAAGGCGGCGGTGGCGGCCGGTGGCATGTAGCCACCACAGACCGGGGTGAGCATGTAGGGGACGAGCCGGTCCACCCGCGGGTCGAGGCGAGCGAGGTTGCGTAGGGCCGCCACGTCGCAGGGCTTGCCGATGAAGGCGAACGGTCGGCCCATCCCGAGCACCTCGTCCACGCCCACCAGGGGAGCCGTCGGTCCGTAGCGGGCACCCACGCCGGCCATCACATCGGCCGGGGTGGCGCTCAGGTGGCTCTCGCCGAAGGTCGGCTCGGTGGTCGACGGACGGGCGTGGAGCACGAGGTCCACCCGGCCGCTCTCCAGCAGGTAGATGGCCAGCGCCGTCAGGACACCGCCGGTGGAACCCTCGTGGCGTACCACCGGATCGGCGGCCCATGCCCGCACGATGCGACGCCACGGCCCCCACACCGGGTCGACGTGGGTCGCATCGTCGACCAGACGATCCGGAAGCCCCTCGACACGGGTGCCGGGACAGACCTCGTAGATGCGGTCGACGGTGGCGTGATCCAGATCACCGACCACCACGGGCCGCTCGTACCCGTTGACGACCTTCTGTACACGCACCACCTCGGACCCCGCCACCGACTGGCAGATGCCGCAACCGGTACACAGGCCCTGCTCGACTATGGCGTGCAGGCGGTCGGCTGGTGTCGGCAGGCCAGCGTCCCGATCGGTACCCGTCTCGTCTGGTGGGGTGCGTCCGGTCATGGCCCGCGCATAGTGGCACATCCGATCCGGTCCGCGAGGACCTCCGGCGCTACGGTCGGATGATGGACGGATCACCCCTGGCCGCCGATGCCACCTCGTTCCACCGCTTCCACGCCGATCTGCTCCCGGCGCGCATCGCAGCGGGAAACGGTGCCCTGGCCTTCGCTGACCTGGAGCACCTCGGGACGCTGGCCGTCCGCACGCCGGCCGGATCGTGGACCTACGTACCCCGCGCAGGTTCTGTGGAGCTCCTGGAGGGCGAGGCGACGGCGGACGCCGTGGTCGCCGTCGACCTTGACGCGTGGCTGGGCCTCGTGTCCGACCTGGACACCGCTCCCGGGCTCTTCTACACGGACCGGGCATCGGTCCCGGTCGGGAACCCGCTGCGGTTCATGCGCTGGGAACCGGGGCTACGGGCCCTGTTCCACGGCCTCCCGGTATTCGACCCCGACAGCGTCGACCTCCGGGACCTGGGCGGTGGGCCGTTGGATACCACACGCGCCTTCGCCCTGGAAGAGACCGGGGACACGGGTCGGGACGGGGCGGCGGCCCGACACTTCCTCCGTACGGCCGGATACCTCCACGTCCCGGGCGTCTTCGACTCCGTCGAGGTGGCGGCCATGCTCTCCGATGCCGACGTCCTGGCCGGCGAGGCCCGGCCCGGGGACATGGCGTCGTGGTGGGGGCGTAACGCAGCAGGCGACGAGGTGCTCACCCGGGTGCTCCGTGCTGCCAGCAGGCCGGACCTGCGGCTGCTGGTCGACGACGCACGGATCCGTCGGGTCGTCGACACGGCCGACGAGGCGCTGGTTCCGAAGGTGCCCGATGACCCTGAGGCCGTCGACCTGGTGACTGTCCTGTGGAAGCGTCCCGACATGGCCGAAGGGCTCGCCGACCTACCGTGGCACCGTGACTGCGGCATGGGCGGCCATGCCCTCAACTGCCCGTCCGTAGTGCTCACGATCTGCCTCACCACAGGCACGCCTGAGGCCGGCGAGCTGCGGTTCCTGCCCGGCTCGCACCGGGGCGGGTTCCCGTTCGTGGACGGGACCGACGTGGCGGCCCCCGACGGGGTGGGCCTGCCCATCGGCGTCGGCGACGTGACCCTCCACTACTCGGACCTGATGCACGCCTCGCTGCCACCCACGTCGGCCCTCGGCCCGCACCGCGTCTCGGTGCTGCTCGGGTTCGCCCCGGAGGCCGCCGGCCACCACCTGGGCGGCCGGCACTACAACGACGCGCTGCTCATCAACGACGACGGCCAGGTGGACCACCTCGGCCACCGCCTTGCCGAGGGCTGACACCCTCGTCCGGGAGCCTGCTGGACCTCGAAACCGGAGTCAGCCTCAGATCCGCGTGGGCAGGAAGGTGGCCCAGACGGCGGTCGCGAAGCAGAGGGCGGCCACCACCAGGTAGTAGGCCCAGAACGGCGCGACGAGCATCACGAGGGCGGCGAGCCCCGGGGCTACGAGCGATGACAGCTCCCGCCAGGTCGAGAACACGGTGGTCATCGGGAGCCGTTCACGGGGCTTGACCATTCGCATGAACGGGATGTTGCCCAGAACGTCGAGCATGGTGGCGCCGATGGCCGCGGCCATCCACACGGGTAGGCCCAGGAGGCGCGCATCGCCGATGGCCGCCAGCCCGGTCAGGCCCAGGCCGATGATCACGAAGCCCAGGATGATCACCCGACGCGCCGAGTACCGGGCTGCCATCCGCTCCACCACCGGGCTGAACACGAGCAGGGCGGAAACCGACGAGATCATGATCCCGATCCAGAACCGGGAGAGCCCGGCCTCGATCACGTAGATCGGCGCGTACACGAAGAACGAGACCCAGAACATGCCCCGGACCACCGTGACCGCATAGGCGATCCGCAGGTACCGCTGCCTGAAGAACCGGGGGATGTTCCGCATCGGTGACGGTGCCCTGGACCGGGGTTTGACCAGCACCGGGTTGGCGCCCAGCCGCAGAACCCAGAAGAACCCCAACGAGACCAGAGCGGCGCCGATGGCCACGATGAACGGCAGGCGCTCATCGACCGACGTGTACAGCCATAGGCCGAGCGTCGGCCCCACGGTCCACGCCAGGCCGTTGTTGAACATCCGACGGGACTCGTTTCGCACGAAGTCCCGCTTGTCTATGTACTCCATGATGAACAGCGCCAGGCAGACCGAGAACACCCCGGCGGCCACCGCTACCAGCCCGATGCCGATGGCCAGCAGCCAGTTGTCCACGAAGAGGAAGAAGTTCGCCGCCACGACCAGCGAGAGGAGGCCGCCGGTGACCACCCAGCGGCGGGGCATCCACGACTCGAGGCGGCCGACGTTGAGGGTCACGAAGAGGGCCAGGCAGCCGCCTCCCACGTAGGCGTTGGTCACGGCCTGCTTGCTGCCCAGGACCTCCAGGGCCACGAGCGGCATGAGACCGACCATGATCGCTCGGCCCAGGCCCTCCAGCCCGCAGAGCATGGCCAACGAACGGCCGACGTCCTTGTCCAACTGCTGGAGCATGTGCGGGCGCTGCAGGAGCATGTCGCCTCCGGATTCCGCCGTCCGACGAAGCGGTCAGCCTCGCACAACCGCCACTCCCGGGCAGCAATCCGTGACGGTCGGATGGGAGGCGGAGAGACATGCCAAGGTGAGGCTCCCCAGCGCCCGCACGATCGGAATTCCCGTGAGCCTCGACGACTTCCCCCGCATCCCCCTGCTGTTCGGCCCGTCGCCGATCCATCCGCTCCCCCGGCTGAGCGAGGCCCTCGGTGGTGGGGTGGAGGTCTGGGCGAAGCGGGAGGACTGCAACTCGGGGATCGCCTTCGGCGGCAACAAGGTCCGCAAGCTGGAGTACCTGGTGGCCGAGGCCCTGGAGCAGGGCTGCGACACGCTGGTCTCCGTCGGTGGCGTGCAGTCCAACCACACCCGCCAGGTAACCGGAGTGGCCCGGCACCTGGGGCTGGGCGCCGTCACAGTGCAGGAGGGCTGGGTGGACTGGCCCGAGTCGTCCTACGAGAAGGTCGGCAACATCCAGTTGACCCGGATCCTGGGTGGCGACATCCGCATGGACCCGGCCGGGTTCGACATCGGGATCAGGGACAGCTGGCAACGGGCGCTGGCATCGGTCGAGGCCGCCGGGGGGAAGCCCTACGCAATCCCGGCCGGAGCATCGGACCACCCGTTGGGTGGCATGGGCTTCGCCAACTGGGCCCGGGAGGTCGCCGTCCAGGAGGCCCAGCACGACGTGTTCTTCGACCACGTCATCGTCTGCACGGTCACCGGGTCCACACACGCCGGGATGATCGCCGGCTTCGCCCTGGAGGGCCGCCACGACCGGCGGATCCTGGGCATCGACGCCTCCGGCACCCTGGACCAGACGGTCGACCAGGTCACCAGGATCGCGAGGGCCACCGCGGAGCGGATCGGCGTCGGGCGGGACCTACGGGACGACGAGATCACCGTGCTGGCCGGCTACGAAGGGCCCGCCTACGGCGTTCCCGACGAGCAGACGATCCAGGCGATCCACCTGGCGGCCCGGACCGAGGGGATGATCACCGACCCGGTCTACGAGGGCAAGTCGATGGCCGGCCTCATCGACCTGGTTCGGAACGGCTCGATCCCACCCGGCTCGAAGGTGCTGTACGCCCACCTGGGTGGGCAGCCCGTGCTGCCTGCCTACGCCGGGGCACCCGGCCTCGGCTAGGAACCGCTTGCGGCCAGGGTGAAACTGGGCACGTGCTCCACCTGATCAGGACCGTTCCGGAGTTCCGACGGCTGTTCCTCGCCCACACGGTGTCGCGTGCCGGCGATGCGTTCAACACCGTGGCCCTGGTCGTGCTGGTCTTCGAGCTGACCGGATCGGGCATCGGCGTGGCCGGGATGGTCATGTTCGAGGTGGTGCCCGTGCTGCTCCTGGGGACCCTGGCCGGATGGGCGGCCGATCGGCTTCCCCGACGGCACCTGATGGTCGGCGCCGACGTTCTGAGGGCGCTGGTGGCAGGGGTCCTGGTGCTCGCATCGGGTTCGGTGGTCGCCGTGTACGCGGCGGCGTTCGGGCTATCCGTAGGGTCGGTGGCGTTCAACCCGTCGGCGGGTTCGCTGCTGCCCGAGGTCGTGGGCGAGGACGAGGTGGTCTCGGCCAACAGCGCCCTGTGGACCGCCGCCGTGGCGGCCCAGATCGCCCTCGCACCGGTGGCGGGCCTGGTGGTCGTGGCCTGGGGCGCTCCGGTTGCGTTCGCCCTGAACGCCGCGACGTTCGGCATATCGGCACTGCTCCTGGTCGGGCTGCGGGCCGGGCGGGTGCCCGCCGATCCGGAGGCCACGGGACGAGCAGGCCTACTCGGCGGGGTACTGGTGGTTCGGGCAGATCCCCTACTTCGCAGGCTGGTGGTGGTCCAGGCCCTGGCGTCGCTGTCAGCCGGCGCCACCTCAGGCCTGCTGATCGTGCTCTCCGTCCGTTGGCTGGGGCTGGGACCCGGCGGCTTCGGTGGGTTGCTGGCCGCGATCGGCACGGGAGCGGTACTCGGGCCACTGCTGTTCCGACGCTTCATCCGACCCGCCGACAAGCGCTGGCTGTTCGGCCCGTTGGTCGTCCGGGGAGGCGTGGACCTGGGCCTGGCGGCGGTGGCCGAACCGCTCGTCGCCGGAGGAGCCCTGGTGGCCTACGGGATGTCCACCTCGACGGGGATGGTCGCGTACCAGTCGACGGTGCAGACCCTGGTGCCTGCTGAGACCCGTGGGCGCGCCTTCGGGTTCTTCGACGTGGTGTGGAACGGTGCCCGGCTGCTGTCCCTCGCCGTGGGCGGGGTGCTGGCCGAGCTGGTCGACGTCCGGTTCGTCTACGTCCTGTCCGCCCTGCTGCTCCTGGCAGCTGCGGCGGTCGGGTTCACGACCCGGATCGAAACCTGAGGGGGACGGTTCCTCGGTCCCTGGTTCAGGTCGGTCGGTCGGCCATGAGGTCGCGGCAGGGCCAATCCTCCACCTCGCCCTGGTACATGGCCCGGAACCGGTCAGCGGGCAGGGGGTCCACCCAGGCGTCGTTTGCGACCAGTGAGGCGGCCAGGGCGCCCAGCGGATCGGCGCACTTGGCTGACCGGCCGTGTCCGCCCACCGCCAGGTACAGGCGGCCCGGTTCCACTGCGTCTATGTAGGTGTGGCCATGGCCTGTGTACGTCACGACGCAGCGGTGTGTCCGCCAACCCGTCACCTCGATGCCCGGGTAGGTCGCCTCCATCGAGGGTCGCATCAACTCCACGATGTCATCGCCGTCGCCGTGCCGGTACCAGGCAGCGATCTCGTCGGGCCGCTCAACCCATCGGTCGCGAATGGTGTTCGCGCCCCACTTGAGCAGCACCGAGCCGTCCGGGTAGGTGGTTGGCGGCGCTGCGTAGATGTCGGCCACTACTGGGTCGTGGATGCCGTAGTGCATCGGCGGAAGGCCGGCCAGGCGTTCCGCCTCGTGCTCGCCGATCTCGGCCAGAAGGACCGTCTCCGTCTTCATCCTCAACGCCAGGGGACGTTCCAGCAGGCCGATCCCGTTCGTGAAGGCACCGGTCGCCACCAGCACCTTCCGGCACCCGATCCTGGTGCCGTCCACCAGCGAGACGGTCGGGGTGGGATCCATGGTCATGCCGGACGCGCCCACGGTGAAGATGTGGGCTCCCGCCTCCGTGGCTGCCCGGAGTTGGGACGCCACGAGCGCACGGGGGTTCAGGCACCCGCCACCGGGTTCGAGGTACCCGACCACCTCCTCCTGGAAGTGGATCTCCGGGTACCGCTCGGCCAGCGCTGCGGGGCCCAGCACTTCGATCCCATGGCCCTCCGGCATGCCCGCCACCAGGTCGCCCAGGCCCTCGTCCTCGTCCGGCACGGCGGCGTACAGGTAGCCCGGCCCGGAGTACACGGGGCGGTCGGAGAACTCTTCGATGTCTGGCTTCGCCAACTCCGCCCGCCGCATCAGTTCGGCCTCCAACGGATCTGCCCAGATGGTCCGCGACAGCCTCGTCTCGTCGTAGTGGGCACCGAACGGGCCCGTGTGGACTGCGGCATCCACCGGTTCGGGCGGTGCGACAACGCCGACGTCCAGGCCGCTCTGGGCCAGATGGCGTGCTGCTGACGCCCCGATCATGCCCCCACCGATGACCACCACGTCGAACATGGGGAGAGGGTAGGAGAGCCGGCGGTTCAGGACCGCAGCAGGCGCTCGATGGCGGTGACGGCCTCTTCGATCTTGGCGTCGCCCGCGGCTCCACCCTCCTGGACTGCTCCCCGGACGCAGTGCCGGATGTGTTCGTCCAGGAGGCCCACCCCGACCCCCTGCAGGGCCTTGGTAACCGACGAGATCTGGGTCAGGACGTCGATGCAGTAGGTGTCCTCGTCGATGAGGCGCTGGAGGCCACGGACCTGGCCCTCGATCCGACGCAGCCGGGTGAGGTAGTCGTCCTTGGTCAGGGAGTAGCCGTAGGTAGGGATAGGGGGTACCCTACCATGCATGGAACCCGAAGAGGTACGCCGATGACCCGGACGGTCGAGCTCCCGATCGATGGCATGACCTGTGCGGCGTGCGCCGCCCGCATCGGTCGAGGCCTGAACGGCCTGGAGGGCGTGGCCGAGGCCAACGTCAACTACGCCACGGCCCGGGCCGTCGTCTCATACGACCCAGACTCCGTGGATCCGGCCACGTTCGACACGACCATCCAGAAGCTCGGCTACGCGGTCGCCGCTGATGGTGCAGACGAGAGCGCCGCCGAGGAGGACCTGGCGGAGCTGGGCCGTCGCCTCGTCGCCGCCTTCGTCCTCTCGGTCCCGGCCATGTTGGTCTCGATGGTGCCGGCGCTGCGCTTCGGAGGATGGGAGTGGGTGGTGGCAGCCCTGACCACCCCGGTGGTCTGGTGGGTCGGCTGGCCGTTCCACCGGGTGGCGCTGCGAAACCTCCGCCACGGCGCCACCACCATGGACACCCTCGTGTCGATGGGAACTGGAGCAGCATGGACCTGGTCCGCCGTCGCCCTCCTGGCCGTCGATGACGGGCACGTCTACTTCGAGACGGCCGCGGTCATCGTCACGTTGATCCTCCTGGGCCGATGGTTCGAGGCCCGGGCCAAGCGCCGGTCCGGCGACGCCATCAGGGCGCTCGCCGGCCTGGGCGCCAGCACCGCCCGGCTGGAGGACGGCTCCGCTATTCCCGTCGAGGAACTGCGGGTCGGCATGCGTCTCATCGTGCGACCCGGCGAGAAGATCCCCGTGGATGGCCTGGTGGTTGACGGATCCAGCAGCGTGGACGCCTCCATGATCACCGGCGAACCCGTACCCGTCCCTGTCGGCATCGGCGACGAGGTGATCGGAGCGACCATCAACGGCAACGGTTCGATCACCGTCGAGGCCGTCCGGGTCGGCAACGAGACGAAGTTGGCCCAGATCATGCGCCTAGTGGACGAGGCGCAGGCATCCACCGCCCCGGTGCAGCGACTCGCCGACCGCGTCTCGGCTGTCTTCGTACCCACGGCACTCGGAATCGCCGCCGTGACCCTGATCGGCTGGCTGGTGGCCGGACAGCCGGCGACCGAGGCCTTCACCGCGGCGGTGGCCGTGCTGATCATCGCCTGCCCGTGCGCCCTGGGCCTCGCCACCCCGACCGCCATCATGGTCGGCACAGGTCGTGGCGCATCCCTCGGGGTGATCATCAAGGGAGGCGAGGTCCTCGAGGCGACCCGCCAGATCGACCACGTCGTCGTCGACAAGACCGGCACCATCACCGAGGGCCGGATGGAGCTGGTGTCGGTCACGGCGACACCCGGGACGGACCGCAGCGAGGTGCTGCAACGGGCAGCCTCCGTCGAGTCACGCTCGGAGCACCCGGTTGGAGAGGCGATCGCCGCCGCCGCACCAGACCTCCTGCCGGTCTCCGGCTTCCAGAACCTCCCGGGGCTGGGGGTAAGCGCCACGGTCGATGGTGTCGAGGTGGTCGTCGGACGCAGGCAGATGTTCGACGAGGTCCCGGAGGACCTCGCGTCGGCCATGACCGAGGCTGAGGATGCCGGCGGCACGGCGGTCCTCGCCGGCTGGAACGGCACCGCCCGTGGAGTCCTCGTGGTAGCGGACAGGATCAGGCCGACGAGCGCCGAGGCGGTCACCGCATTCCGGGACCTCGGCCTGGAGGTGACGCTGCTGACCGGCGACAACGCCCGCACCGCCCGGACCGTGGCGGCGGCGGTCGGAATCGACCGGGTTCTCGCCGAGGTCATGCCGGAGGACAAGGACGCCGAGATCCAGCGCCTCCAGGCCCAGGGCCACGTCGTGGCAATGGTCGGTGACGGCATCAACGACGCACCGGCCCTGGCACGCGCCGACCTGGGCATCGCCGTGGGCACCGGCACCGACGTGGCCATCGAGACCTCGGACCTCACAATCGTCTCGGGCGACCTGAGGGCCGTGGCCGATGCGATAGCGCTCTCACGACGGACCCTCTCGACCATCAAGGGGAACCTCTTCTGGGCCTTCGCCTACAACACCGCGGCCATTCCGCTGGCCGCCTTCGGCATCCTGAACCCGATGATCGCCGCCGGGGCGATGGGATTCTCCTCGGTGTTCGTGGTCACCAACTCGCTACGGCTGCGCCGGTTCAACGGCTACCGCCGCCCATCGGCTACCCATGGCACAGTTCCAACCACAGACCACGAGAAGGCGACCACATGACGAACCGGGTGTTCAACGTTCCGGACATCTCCTGCGACCACTGCAAGAGGGCCATCGAGGAGGCTGTCGCGGCGATTCCGGATGTCGACTCCGTCATCGTCACGGTGGACCGACGGGTGGTCGAGGTCGCCGGTGCCGCTTCGGATGAAACCGTCATCGCCGCCATCGGTCAGGCGGGCTACGAGGTCGAATCCGGCTCCTGACCGGATCTCCCGACGCACACGGCCAGTCCGACGATCAGGGCGGCCGCCACGAAGATCGAGGACACATGCTGTCGGGTCAGGCCTGTCCCGATGTGGGGTAGCCAGAACGAGCCCACGCTGCGGACCACGGCGACGACCAGGGCCCCACACAGCATCACGGACATCGACCCGGCTGGGCTTCCCTGCATCCGGTGGACCACGACCGCCCCGACGACGACGGCGATCCCCATCAGGACACCAACTGGGAGCATCGTCGTGGACAGTCCGGGCGCCCTCAGCCCCACGGCGCTCTCAGGGCCGTAGCAACCATCGCGGAACAGGCACGCCGCCTCGTAGGCCGCGTACCCGACCATGGACAGAGGGGTCACCTCGGCGACCCGGCCGAGTGGCCGGACCCCCGCACGACGTGCACCCACGGCCAGGACGGCCACGGCGACGAGGACCGCCGGCCAGAACTCGACACCGCTGCGGATGATCAGGAGGTCCGAGAGGCTCCCGATGGACTGCGGGTCGTCGAGGGCCAGCGTCGTCAGGCGGCCTGCCGCCAGACCGGCGAACGCAGGTCCTACGGCGATGTCCATGAAGCCCACGGGTCCGTCCGGACCCGTGATCCGCCACTGCCGAGCCAGGAGGGTCGGCAGGCCGACGGCCAGGATGATGCTCGACAGCAGCCCGTAGTCGATCACCGCAGTGCGTCCCGGACCAGGGCCGCGAGGCGCTGTTCGGAGATCCCACCGTTGACGCGTGCCCGCATGGTCCCGTCCGCGCCGAACACGTAGGTGGTCGGATAGGCGGTCAGCCCGAGCGCCACCCTGATCCGCCCGGTCGTGTCGATCACGTTCGGATAGGTGATGCCCAACTCCCCCAGGAACGCCCGGGCGGCTCCCGGGTCATCGTTGGAAACAACGCCGAGGACGACGACGTCGGGAGCGAACGCCGTGGCCGCCTCCTGCAACAGCGGCATCTCGGTGCGACACGGTGCACACCAGGAGGCCCAGATGTTGACCACCACCGGTCGACCACGCTGGCCGACGAGGATCCCCTCGAACCCGGCCAACGAGACCTCGGGGACCGAGCCGGCGACCGGCAACTCGACCGGTTCGCCGGACGCCACGAACGCAGGCAGATCGGGCTGGCGGAGTGCGGCGAGGCCGACGTAGGCCATCACCACGGTCAGTAGACCGACCAGCAGGACCTGGCGCAGCCCGAACGATCGCACCCCCGGGGTGGATTCCACGGGGACGAGTATCACCCCTCTGACGGTGGTCTGGGAATCACCCACCGACGTCGGATCGGCCATATCCGGCCAGCAGCGTCGCCTTGATGGCACAGCACCGACATTCGACAATAGTTTGACCACCATGTTCGGGACCCAGCGATGATCAGCGCACCGGTGATCCTGGCGTTCACCGCCGGCATGGTGGCCGCCTTCAACCCGTGCGGGTTCTCGCTGCTCCCGGCGTACATCGGGGCGTTCGTGAGCGGGGACGATACGGGCGCCAGCGTCGAGCGTCGGGTCCTCCGGGCCATCGTGGTGGCGTCGGCCGTCTCGATCGGCTTCATCGTCGTGTTCGCCTCGGCGGGCCTCTTCATCACGCACCTGGCTGGCGGGGTGCGCCGACAACTCCCCTGGGTGACCATCGTCGTCGGGGCGGCCCTCGTCATCGCAGGGATCTCGATGGTGGTCGGTTGGAAACCCACGCTGGCGATCCGGATCCCGAGGCTGGGTCGAGCCGACGGTGGCTACTGGTCGATGGTCGGCTTCGGCGTCACCTATGCGGTGGCATCCCTGTCCTGCACGATCGGGCCGTTCCTGGCGGTGACCGGCACGGCACTCACCCGGTCGACCCTCCAGGGGGTCGCCACCTACGTCTCGTATGCGCTCGGCATGGGGGTCGTCATCCTCGCCATCAGCGTCACGTCGGCGCTGGCCCACTCCGCCGTGGCCGGGAACCTGCGCAGGTTCTCGGCGGCGGTCCCGCGGATCGGGGGCGGGCTGCTCGCCCTCGCCGGTGGCTACGCCATCTGGTACGGGCGCTGGGAGCTCTCGGTCTACGGCGGCGAGTTCGGTGCGGATCCCGTCGTGGACATGATCGAGGACGTCCGGCTGCGGGTCGTCACGACCATCGAGTGGATCGGTGCCGGTCGCCTCAGCGCGTTGGTCGTCGTGGCCATCCTCGTCGCCATCTCGCTGGCCCGAACCGGGCGGACCAGGGGAGACGACCGGGTGACGGAGGAGGCCCACGAGTCGTCCACCGACAGGTGACCCCGTCCCGGTGCGTGGTCGCACCACCCCGCGATGGCACAGAGATGGAGCGAGCCGTACTGTCGTCACTGGAGGATCCGATGACCGAACCGACGAGACCACGGCTTTCCCGACGGGAAGGGCGGTGGCCGAAGGCACGACGAACCGTGCAGGCCCGTCGGATGGTCGTCGCCTCGGCGGCCATCCTCGTCCTCGGCGGGTTCCTCCTCGTGGGTTGTGGTTCCGAACCGTCCGCAGGGAGCGCCACACCTGACCTCCAGCTCACCAGCGTCGACGGTGAGCGGGTTGCCCTCAGCGACTATCTGGGCCGACCGGTCGCCGTCACGTTCATGCACACCTATTGACCGATCTGCACCGCAAGTGCCCCCGAGTTGCGGGCGGCCTACGAGAACAACCGGGACGAGGGCTTCACGGTGCTCTCGGTGAGCATCCGGGAGAGCGACCAGACGATCACGGACTTCATCGCCCGCCACGGCCTGACCTACCCGTTCCTGATGGACCGTGACGGCAGCGCCAGCCTCGACTTCGGTGTGGTATCGACCCCGACGACCTTCTTCATCGGTCCCGACGGGTCGATTCTCGAGACAAAGGCCGGGATGGTCACCCAGACGTGGCTGGAAGGCCTGATCCGCGAATCCACCGGCACCTAGGGAGGTCGGCGCCGGGTCGGATGGCGCCGCGGTCAGTCGACGAGCGGCCGGATGCCGCCGGGGAACGGGCCGGAGGCGTCGAGGTGCTGGACGACCAGGCCGAGGCGCTGGATGATCCCGAGGCTGTCCTCGATGTGGCCGGTGTGGTCCGGGCCGCAGTCACACAGGGCCACCAGGCCCTCGACCATGGCCTCCATCGACTCGACCTGGTCGGGTCGTAGACGGGTACCGACGATTGCCGCCGCCCCCTCGGACAACACGGCGGCCCGGGGCTGGACGGCGTTGACCCGCACGCCGGTGCCGTGGAGCTGCACGGCCAGGCCGTCGGTGATCCGGTTCAGCGCCGCCTTCGAGGCGCCGTAGACAGCGAGCATCCTGGACGACTCGGTGACGTCGTACGGAGCACCACCGTGCAGGTTCGCCGTGGCGCTGGACAGGTTCACGATCCAGCCCTCACCCCGGTCGACCATTCCGGGTACCACCAGCTGGGCCAACTCCAGGGGGGCGACCACGTTGGCCTCCATGGACAGGCGCACCCGCTTCGCCGGGAAGTCCAGGATGGATCCCCCGATGCTGGCCGCCGCGTTGTTGACGAGCACGTCGATCGGACCGAGGGCGTCGACCGCCTCGTCGACTATCCGGGCCCGGTCGTCGGGATCGGTCAGGTCTGCCACCACCACGGCGGCCCGCACGCCGAAGGACCGGATGCGCCCGGCGGTGTCGGTGAGGCTGCCCGGCAGGGTCGGGTGGTGGTCCAGGGTCCGCGCCACGATGGCGACGTCCGCACCCTCGGCGGCCAGGCGGCTGGCAGCGGCAGCGCCGATACCCCGGCTGGCACCGGTCACCAGGACGACACGGCCCCCGAATCGCTTCGACATGCTCCCGAAGGTAGCGACTCCGCCTTTCCGACGCCGAGCGGCAGCCCCTACTGTCCGGGCATGTTCAACCTGACGGGACGAACCGCTCTGGTCACCGGGGCCGGGCAGAACGTCGGCGCGGGCATCGCCAGGGCGCTGGGGGCGGCGGGCGCCACCGTGCTGGTCAACGACCTCCGCTCCGAGCGGGCCGACGAGGTCGTCGAGGCCCTCCTGGCCGACGGGGTGGCCGCCGTGTCCGTGCCGTTCGACGTGACCGACCGGCCCGCCATCGATTCGGCAGTCGCCGGGGCGGGCCCCATCGACGTGCTGGTCAACAACGCCGGCAACGGTGGCGCCGAGGAGATGCGGCCCAGGCGGTTCACCGACACCGGCCCGGACGACTGGCTGGGGCCGATGGAGGTCAACCTGCACGGGGTCCTGCACTGCTGCCACGCCGTGCTGCCCGGAATGGTCGAGCGGGGCCACGGGCGGATCATCACCATCTCGTCGGCCGCCGGCACCCACGGGGTGGGCATGGGCTTCGTCCCCTACTCGGTGGGCAAGGGCGGCTCGCTGAGCCTCATGCGCAGCCTGGCCCTCGAACACGGGCGGGACGGCATCACCGCGAACTCGGTGGCCCTCGGGATCATGGACTCGGTCCGGGCCGAGACGGCCGCCGCTCTCACGAAGAGGATCCCGGTCGGCAGGCTGGGATCACCCGACGATGTCGGTGCAGCCTGCCTGTGGCTGGCATCGGACGAGGCCGGCTGGATCACCGGCCAGACGATCGGCCTGAACGGCGGTGCCTTCACGTCGTAAGCAGGCCCACGACCGGGTCAATCACCACCGTGGGCCCGGAATCGGCAACCTGGTCCCGCGAAGGGTCGTGGTCGGTCGACGCAACCGAGATGGTGTAGCAGCGAAGGACGGTGAACGGTGAAGGCGAAGAATCTGATAGCGGCCATCCCGAGACTCCTCATGGCCCCACTCCGAATTCGGCGACGTCCAGATGAACCTCCAGCAGGGCGTGAGCACTTCGAGCCAACATCCCTTTCGGCGTCGACGGCCGAGACGACCGTCAAGGCGGTGGACATCCCTGTCGCGCATACTCCTCCTGGTGGGTACAGGGACTTCCCGCAACCAGTCCTTGCAGGGTGCGACGAGCCGATCACACCGGGAGCGCCTGATCTTCGGGGTGTCTGGCAGGCCTACAGGGGCCCGCTCAAGGGACACATCGAACGCGTCGAACAGGCCGGTAACCGGGTCGTCATCACCAGTGGCGGAGTCATCCACGACATGTACGCGGACGGCACGCTCGAGGGTGGGGTCAACGACGTGAACGCGAACAAGATCGACCGGATCTCAGTTGCGGCTCGATTCGAGAACGGTCGCCTGAACCTGTACCCCGGAGACCGCAGAGTCGCGCTCGTCACGCGCTACCGAGATGGGGACGAAATGGTGTGGCGCTACGGGCCTTGGAAGAACCGACTGCGACGCCTCGCGCCCGTCGAAGAGGTCGACTAGTGGCAGCAACTGCACCTCTTGGAGGAATCCGCGGGCGTCTGACGGCCCGACCGAAACCATTGGGGAAAGACGTTGAGTAGATCATTGAGGACCCCACTGTGCGAACGGTTGGAGATCGACTTCCCGATCTTCTCGGCCGGCATGGGGCCGATCGCGGGACCCGAACTCGTGGCAGCGGTATCCAACGCAGGTGGGCTCGGAGTGCTTGGTTGCACCTCAATGTCCCCGGGCCAAGCCCGGGCATCACGCCAGCCCGACACAGCCCACCGGGTTGGATAGATCTATCCGACCCTGATCCGGCCAAACCGGCCCAACGCACACCCACCTGTAGCCTGACCGTCGGTGGTCGACCGGGTTTCGCACCGGGTTTCAAACCGCCGTCGGGTCGCTAGCTCATCGGGTAGAGCAGGGGACTTTTAATCCTCAGGTGCCGGGTTCGAGACCCGGGCGACCCACCAGTTCAGGGCAGGTTTCCGGTACCCCTCCTGTGGGTCGTGTCCGGCAGGCTTTCCCAATGTTTTCCCATCAGCGGGCTGTCAGCCCCACAGGAGCGGTACCGGCGGGAGATTACTCGCCGATGTCCTCGTTCCAGAGCTCCGGGTGCTCGGCGATGAAGGTGGCCATGAGCTCCACGCACCCGGGATCGTCGACCACCTCCACGACGACACCCTCGTCCCGGAGGAGCCCCTCCGGGCCCTGGAACGTCCGGGCCTCTCCGACCACCACCCTCGGGATGCCGTAGAGGAGGACCGCACCGGTACACATCGGGCACGGTGAGAGCGTCGAGTAGAGCGTCGACCTCCGGTAGTCGGCGGCGGTCAGCCGCCCGGCGTCCTCCAGCGCCGCCATCTCGGCGTGCAGCACGACCGAGCCGCGCTGTACCCGCTGGTTGTGGCCGCGCCCGACGATCGTCCCGTCGATCACCAGGACCGAACCGATGGGCACGCCACCCTCGGCCAACCCGAGGCGCGCCTCGTCAATCGCAGCCTGGAAGAAGGGGTCCGTCACACCGGCAGCCTCTCAGCCTTCAGGGCCTACGAGGGCGCACGGGTCCACGCCGCGCATGGCCAGGACCCGCTCCACGGCCTCGTCCAACCAGCGCTCGTCCAGCGAGCCGTCGTCCAGGGCGGCCATGAGGCTCCAGGCTGCCGGAACCACGTTCTCATGGCCGCCGACCATGAGCAGGTCGGCTCCGGCGATCAGGGCCAGCCGCGCCGCCGTGGGTACGTCGATCATCTGTGCCACAGCCCCCATGGACAGGTCGTCGGTGAGTATCACGCCATCGAACCCGAGCTCGTCGCGCAGGATTCCGGTCACGGCGGCCGCCGACAGCGACGCCGGCACCCCATCCGTGAGGCCCGGTACGACCAGGTGGCCGACCATGACCGCAGCACCATCCGGCAGGACACCGAACGGCAGCAGGTCGACCAGGCGAAGCTCGTCGAGGGGCGGGGTGGTGGCCGTCTCCTCGTGGCTGTCGGCATTGGCCCGACCATGCCCCGGGAAGTGCTTGGCGACAGGCACCAGTCCGCCGTCCAGGATCCCCTCGGCGAAGGCCAGCCCATGGGTGGACACCACCATCGGGTCATCCGAGAACGAGCGGGTTCCGATGCCGGGACCGGATCCCACGTCCAGGACCGGCGCAAGGTTCACGGTCACTCCCAGGGCGCCGATGGCGACGGCCCTCTCCCGGGCCAGCTCCCGTACGTCACCGATCGACATGGCACCCATCCGGGCGGCCGACGGGAGCTCGCCAAGAAGTGCACCGAAGCGCTGGACCGTGCCGCCCTCCTCGTCCACGGCTATCACCACCGGCCCGGTGGCCGACGCCTCCTGGACCGCTGCAACCGCCGCGGGGAAGCCGTCGCCCGGCGAGCCGATGACCACTGCACCCGCCACCAGGCCCCGGCCGGCCAGGTCGGCGACGACGGCCAGCCCTGCCTGGTCGACCACAGGGAGCAGGACCTGTCCGACACGCAGACCGATCGGAAGTTCGCCAACGCACTCGATCGCCGTGGGACCCGGAGGGCGGCTGGTCGTGGTCGTCGTCGAGGTCGTCGTGGTCGCCATCGAGGTCGTGGAGGTCAGCGAGGTCGGCGTGGTGCTCGTCGTCGATGCGCGGGTCGGATGCGGACCGGGCGTGGTGGTGCTGATGACCGGAGCGGTGGTCACCGGAGCAGTCTCCCGGGACGAGCCGCACGCCCCGGCAAGCAGAGCCAGGGCTCCGACGACGACCAGGTAGCGCATGCAGCCAGTGCACCACATGGCAGGGACCAGCGGGCGGCGGCCCCGGCACGGCGCCCCGCCGGGCCCGAATAGCCTGAGGCGATGCGGACCCTGCTCGTCGGCTTCCTGGCGATCGCCACGGTGATGGCCGTGCTGTTCTTCGGGCTGGGAGGCGGCAGCGGGCCAGCGGATCCGATCCTGGTGGCGACCGGCTCCACCACGACGGCGGCACCCGGAGCCATGGAGTCGGTCAGCCCAGAGGCAGACGACCCCGACGCCGAGCCCACGCTGGTGGCCGTGACGACGACAATCCGGGTCGCGCCGGCCGCCACCATCCCACCCCGACCGCTCGGCACCCTGGCACCAATCGATGACCTGGGGAGGCCGACGCTGGATGCCGCGTCATCGGTCAGCACCGTCGGAATCGACCGGATCATGTTCGGCATGACCGTCCACGACGCCCAGGTGGCTGCCGGAAGCCGGTTCACACCGGTCACAAGAATCGGACACTGCTACCTGGTCACGCCCGATGACGGCCAGGCAGGCCTCACCTTCTGGGTCGTGGCGGGAACCGTCGAGCGCGTCGACGTCGACACCCGCACCATCACCACCCGTTCGGGAGCCGGCATCGGTAACACCGAGGACCGCATCCGCGAGATGTTCGGGGAGCGCATCCACACGACCCCCCTCCCGGATGGTTCCGGAAACCTGCTCGCATACATCCCCAAGGACGTCGCCGATGCCACCTACAGGGTGATGTTCCTCACCAACGGCGTGCAGGTCACCAGGCTCTGGGCTGGCCGCCTCCCCTGGGCGGAGGAACTAGGCGGCTGCCCCTCCTCCTGACGGACCCTCCCCACGGACCGCCCGGACCGGTCAGTAGCCCTCGGGCAGGTCGTGTTCGTACTCCGCACAACTCACGAAGACCGCCCCGTACCCCACCCTCTCGCCCAGACCGGACCCCAGGTCCAGGCCGCGGGTCCACTCGATCGCTCCCGCACTGATCGTTCCATCGTGGACGAAGACCTCCAGGGGGCCGTCCAACGTCGCCTCGTAGAGGACCGAGCCCCCGACGGTCACACCGACGTACGGCTGGCCGAGGAACCCCTGGATGAGCGCCTCTACGGGCTGGCCGTTGTCCGGGTGCCCACCCACCCCGATCGCCACCACGTCGCCCGGCCCGGGTGCATAACAGGTGAAGGCCAGGTCGAAGGTCCTGTCGCCCACCTGCACCCAGCCGTTGGTCACGACGTCCGACTCCGGCGCCAGAGTGGTCGTGGTCGGCTCCTCGGCGACCGACGCCGGTGGCTCCACCGGTCGGTCACCGGCACAGCCCAGCGCCGGCAGGGCCATGACCAGCACCGCCAGGAGGATCCGACGACCGGTCACCATCCACCACCGTCCACGACCAGCAACTCGACCATCCGGTCACCATGGTGACGCGATTCAACGCCGTCCGGCAACGACCCGACCAGCGACACGCCTGCATCGTCCCCGACCACCAGCGCCGACTCGCTGCGTCGACGGAATGCCACCGTGCCGGCCGTGGTCCAGTCAGCCACGACCATCTGGAAGGCCCCGGCAAGGACGTCGGGTACGACACGCCCGACGTCGGGTGACGACCCGGCTGCGGTCCAACGGCCCACCTCCTCCCAGCGGCCCGGGCGCTCGGCCGAGGCCAGCCTCAACCCGGCTCCCCGGAGGCGCCGCACAAGGTCACGGCCCGGGACCGCCTCGGCCCCCATCTCCAGGGCTTCCGCCCTTACCGACTCGGGCACGTCGTAGTGGTCGCCCTGGAACGACATCCGGCGCAGGCCCAGGCGATCGGCGAAGTCGTGGAGCTCGGCGACGCTCACATCGCTCACCAGGTGTGCCCACCGGGCACCCCGCCAGGGCCATATGGCCTCGTCGACCAGCACGGCCATGCCGCCATGTTGTCCCACGCCGACCCGTCACCGCCAGACGTGCGGGCACGTGAACCTGACCCCGCGCCATCGGGGCGGGGGTGGGAGACTCCGGTCATGACCGGGGCAGGCCAGCAGGACACGATCACGCTGCGCCTGCCACCGTCCCGGGCCTTCGCCGACCTGTCCAGGGTGGGCCTCGCTGCCCTCCTCCGGATCCACCGGATAGACCCGGGCGACATAGGCGACCTGGCGACCTCGGTCCACGAGATCGCCAGGGAGATGACCGGCGGCGGCTCCGAGGTGGTGGTGGAGTTCCGCATCACCGACACCGAGATCGTCGTGGACCTGACCGGCGACGGTCGCACCATCCGGATCAGCTCGCCACGGGCCTGAACCAGCGCTCAGGCCCGACGCACGACCGCCCAGGTGGCCTCGCCCACCGTCGAGGCCAACGCCCGCCACTCCGCCCCGCTGGCAGCCCGCAGGGAGGCCAGCACATCGGGAGTCGAGAGGTGGATAGGTGTCTCCGGTCCACGGCTGTTCACCCAGACCAGTGCGCCACCGGGGGCCAGGCAGCGGTCCATCTCGGCCGGGAACAGGAGCATGTTCTGCAGGATGAACACGTCAACCACCCCATCGGCCAGCGGCAGTCGCGAGGCATCGGTGCAGATCAGCGGAGGTGCTCCGTCCACTGCGTGGGCGAGCATCACAGGCGAGAGGTCCGCGGCCACGTAACGGTCGAAGCGTCCGACGAGGTGCCGGGCGGAGATACAGGTTCCGGCACCCAGCTCGACGGCCGTCCGACCCTCGACCCGTCCCCGGTCCAGAGCGTCCAGCAGGGGAGCGCTCCGAGCCGGATGGTCCCGTGTGGCCGTCCATCCGGGGGCCAGCGAGTCGAACAGGTCCCGTACCTCGTCGAGGACCCCGCCATCCCAGATGCCCCGCTGGGCCACCTGCTCGGTGACCTCCCTCATGCGGTGGTTGGTGACCGTGCCCCTGGTTCCCTCGTCGTGACCCGGAAGCGGGGGTAGGTAGCGGACTGCGCCGTCGGACATGGGTTCCGACCCCTCTCAGCAGCCGGTCGAGCCGAAGCCGCCCTCGCCACGGTCGGACGCCGGCAGCTCGTCGACCGCCACGAAGCGGCACTCCTCGACCCGCTGGATGACCAGCTGGGCTATGCGCTCACCACGAACCACCTTGAACGGCTCCGTGGGATCGGTGTTCACGAGCAGGACCTTCAACTCCCCCCGGTAGCCCGAATCGATCAGGCCGGGGGAGTTCAGACAGGTCACGCCGTGCCTCAGGGCCAGCCCACTGCGTGGCTGCACGAACCCGGCGTAGCCGGGCGGGATGGCGATGGCCGCTCCTGTGGAAACCAGCGCCCGCCCACCGCCCGGAGCCAGCACGAGATCCTCGGCGGCCACCAGGTCGGCACCGGCATCACCGGCCTTCGCGTAGGCGGGCATGGGGAGGTCGGCGTCGAGTCGGACGAGGGGGATCTCCAGCACGGCGGCGACCCTAGCCGGGGCCGTCGTAGCCCACGCCGTAGGCTCGGCGGCGTGCTGGCGTGGATGGACCTCGAGATGACCGGGCTGGATTCCGACTCCGACGTGATCGTCGAGATCGCCACTCTCGTCACCGACGACGACCTCGAGGTCGTGGCCGAAGGCCCGGACCTGGTGGTCCACCAGCCGCCCGAGGTACTCGACCGAATGGGCGACTTCGTGCGGGCCATGCACACCAAGAGCGGCCTGCTGGAAGCCATCGAGTCGTCCACCATCACCCTGGCCGAAGCCGGTGAGGCGACCCTGGCCTTCCTCCGGGAGCACATCGGCGAACCGGGCACCGTGCCGTTGTGCGGGAACTCCATTGGTACCGACCGGCGGTTCCTGGTCCGCTGGCTCCCAGAGGTCGACGGCTTCCTCCACTACAGGTCGGTCGACGTCACGTCCATCAAGGAACTGGCACGACGCTGGAACCCCGAGGTGTTGAAATCGGCACCCGAGAAGTCCGGTGGGCACCGGGCACTGGACGACATCCACGAGTCACTGGTCGAACTGCGCCACTACAGGCAGCACCTCTTCCCGAAGCCGGCGACCTGACCAGCCGCTTCGGCCATTGGCGCCTCCCCCTCCTAGGGTGGCGCAGTGACCGAGGCGACCGCTCCCGCTGCTTCCGAACTGGAAGCCCCCAGGCCCATGCGCCAGGAGCAGGAGCCTGCGTCAACCGACGTGACCGAGGTGGCGCCCGGCCTCTACCGGTTCCAGCTCCCGATCTCGATGCCCGGCCTCGGCCACGTCAACTGCTACGCACTCGAGGACGCTGACGGCTTCACGGTCGTGGACCCCGGGCTGCCCAGCCTCGAGTCGTGGGAGGCCCTAGGAGATCGCCTCGCCCAGGTGGGTGCCCGCTACGAACACGTACACACGGCCGTGGTGACGCACAGCCACCCGGACCACTTCGGTGGCGTCCACCGGTTGCGCGACGACCACGGGACCCGGGTCCTGACGCACGCCGACTTCCGGTCGGTGTGGCTCGGTGCCGCGATGGACGATGACCTCGGTACAGACGATCTGGACCTGGCCGACGACGAGCACATGGAGAAGATCCGTTCCATGATGAGCCGCCCCACGCCGTGGGGTTCGACCCGTACGCCACCTCCGGCGGCAGAACTCCGAAGGTGGGCGGAGATGGACGTGACCGGTGGCTCCCGGTCGTGGCAGGTGCCGGAACCATCGGTCACCGTCGACGACGGCGAGGAGATCACGCTGGGTGGTCGAACCTGGCTGGCCGTCCACACCCCGGGCCACACGCACGACCATCTCTGCCTCTTCGACCCGGCGGACGGACTGCTGCTGTCCGGCGACCACGTGCTGCCCACGATCACCCCGCACATCAACGGCATCGGACCCATGGACGACCCCCTGGCCACCTTCTTCCGGTCCCTGGAGCGCATGAAGGAGCTGCCGGGGGTGACCAACGTGCTGCCGGCCCACGGGCACCCCTTCACCGACGTGGTCGGTCGGGTGGACGCCATCCTGGGCCACCACGAAGAGCGTCTGGAGACCATCCGCGAGGCCGGCGACGACCTGGGCGGCGGGACCGTGGAGTCGTTCATGCAGCGCCTCTTCAAGGAGGGCTCATGGGGGGACATGGCGGCCAGCGAGACGTACGCCCACCTCGAACACCTGCGGATACTGGGCCTCGCCACGCGCGACGAAGTCGCAGGTCAGGCCATGTATCGGACCAGCTGATTTAATCGTTTGACGGGCAGGCACCCCGTCCACTTGAGTAATGGGCGTTCGGACGAACCTAGAGTTGACGTCCGGAGGGGTGGAATCAGCCACCCACAGGACACAGGAACCCACGGAAACAGACCCACGATGCACGAGCACCACTGCCACCGTCACGGCCATCCGGCCGGCGCGCACGTGTCCTCGTCGCGTGCCCACCTGTCCGTGAAGCCGGACACGTCGATGAACGTCGCCTATTCGACGCCCATGACGACCGTGTTCCGGACCACCGGTTTCTGGACCATCCACCAGCGGCCCCGGGGAGCGAACAGCTGAACAGCTGAACGCAGACCAACCCCCGAGGCCGCCGGAGAAATCCGGCGGCCTTCTCCGTTTTTCAGCCCACCCTCCGACCACCGACCCATCTACAGACAGAGACAAGGAAGCAGGATCATGCAGGCACTCATGTACGAACGGGAGACCTGGCGGCAACAGGCCGCCTGCGCCCGCCTGGGCGTCCCCACGGGTGTGTTCTTCTCCGACGACCTCGGTGACATCGCCCAGGCCAAGCTGATATGCGCCGACTGCCCCGTCATGGAATCGTGCCTCGAGGGCGCCATCCGACGTGGCGAGCCATGGGGCGTGTGGGGAGCCCAACTCTTCCGGAACGGTCACATCCTGACCAGCAAGAGACGCCGGGGACGGCCATCGAAGGTGCCCCGGCCCGAGGACCAGTTGCTCATGGTGCCGATACCGATGCGCCTGCAGCGCGAGCTGCTCTCCGCCTGAACCGCCCCTCCAGCGGCAGTGGCTCCGCCGGCCCGGCCCCCCCTCACCGGGCCGGCGGAGCCGGGACACGAAGATCGCCAGAAGCACGGGCCGGGGTGACGCCACGGCGAGCCCCGGCCCGTGGGCACCAACCGGGCCTCCGACTACGGTCTGGCGTCGTGACCAGACGACCCGCCGGCGCCATCCTGATGGCCCTGTCCATCGTGGCCGGCGCCTGTTCCCCGTCCGGTGGCGAACCCGCGGCCGTCCCCGTCGACCCCGTCTCCACCATGGCATTCGAACTCTGGGACGGGTCCGAGACGAGCCTCGTCGACCTGGTGGCCGGTGACGGGAGGCCGATGGTCGTGAACCTCTGGGCCACCTGGTGCGCGCCGTGCCTGGAGGAGATGCCGACGATCCAGGCAGTCCACGAATCACTCGGTGGGAACGTCCGATTCCTGGGCATCAACGTCAGCGACTCCCCCACCCGTTCCGCCCAACTGGTGGCCGAACTGGGCATCACCTACCTGCAGGGCCGTGACCCGGAGGGCCTGTTCACCGTGGCACTGGGAGCCGTCGGGCTGCCGGTGACCGCCTTCGTGGACTCCGACGGCATCCTCGCCCACGTCCGGTACGGCCGCATGGACGTCGCCGCCCTGGAAGCTGCGATCCTGGAGTACCTCTCGTGAGACGACGCCTCCGCCGGTGCCGAACGTGATCGACGTGGGCCTGGCCGTGCCGTTCACGCTCGGAATCGTCACGGCCGTGAACCCCTGCGGGTTCGCCATGCTCCCCACCTGGCTCGGGTACTTCGTGGGCCGCGACACCGCCGACCACGAGGCCCGACCCGAACAGGTCCTGCGTGGGCTGTCGGTGAGCCTCACCCTCACGGCGGCCTTCGTGCTGGTGTTCGGGGCCCTCGGCCTGGCGGTCAACTCGATCGTCAGCGAGGAGGCGATCGCCTCCAGGACACCGTGGGTGACCGTCGCCCTGGGCATCGCCTTCATCCCCTATGGGCTGGCCCTCCTGACCGGTCGCCGGGTCAGGATCCCGTTCTTCAAGGTCGGTCGGGGACCCCGCGGTCGTGAGGTGTGGTCGGTCCTGGGCTTCGGGATCTCGTACGCGGTCGTCTCGGTGGGCTGCGCTGCACCCATCTTCCTCCTGCACGTGGCCGGCAGCTTCGGACGGGACGGCCTCCTCGACGGCGTCCTCGTCTACCTCGCCTACGCCGCCGGCATGGCCGCCGTGGTCACCTCGTTGACCCTCTCCCTGGCGGTGGCACGCGGCGGCATGGCCCGCCACCTCCGGAGGCTGCTGCCACACGTGGACCGGATCAGCGCCATCGCCCTGATGCTGGGCGGCGCCTACCTGGTCGTGTACGGGGTCTACGAGATCCGGATCCTCCGGAACCCCGGGGTGCCGTCCAACAGGATCGTGGATGCGGTCACCGACCTCCAGACCCACCTCACCAACTGGGCAGCCGGAATCGGTGGCCTACGCCTGGGCCTGGCCCTGTGGCTGGTGATCGCAACCATCGCCATCTGGGGGATAGGGCCGGCGCTGACCGCCCGGACCCGGCGCAACGTCCGGATCGCCCTCCTCGGCGCCTGGCTGGTGGCCGAAGGCCTGTTCCACCGTGGGGACCTCGTGGTGCTGCCTGTCGGCCGACTCGTCGGCGGCTGGCCGGCCCGGATGCTCAACTGGGTGGACACGCCATGGCGTTGGGCCACCCCGCTGGAACTCCTCCTCACGGTCGTGGCGGCCCTGGTTGCCTTCGGGGCCATCAGGGGCTCCATCGCCGAACGTCGTCGATGACACCTACCGCCCCAGAGGCCACCGAACCAGTCGGCATTACCGCGATCACCAGCCTCGCTGATCTCCTGGCCGTCGATGGCGTATCCGAGGAGATGGAGATCAGGTCGGCCGTGGGGGTCCTGGCCATTCACGGAGGTGGGTTGGAGCGTGCCACCGACGTGGTCGCCCGGGAGGTGGCTGCCCGCACCGGGTCATCGTTCTACGCCCTGGTCCAGCCCGACGGCTCCCGTCGACACCTGCCATCGATCCGTTTCATCCCCGGCGTCTCCGAGAAGTTGGACTCCTTCCTCAGGGAGGTGGACACGGTCATGTCGATCCACGGCTATGGACGCCACGACGACTTCTGGGCGGTGCTGGTAGGCGGCGCAAACCGTCCGCTGGCCCATCACGTGGCCGGCCATCTTCGGGAAACGCTGCCCGAGGAGTACCGCGTGGTGGACGACGTGGACGCAATGCCCCGCACCCTCCGGGGCCTGCACCCGGACAACCCGGTGAACCATCCGGCCGGGGGTGGCGTACAGGTCGAGCTGCCACCCAGCATCCGCTGGAACCGCGACCATCGGGACTGGTCAGACCACGACGGCACGCCGCGCTCCGAGCACCTGGAGCTCCTCATCGACGGGCTGTCCGCCGCCATCCAGGACCTACCCACCGCCGACGAAACCCCCTCCTAGGGGGAGCGGCGCTCCACGTCCCAGCCGTCGCCGCTGCGACAGAACCGGATCCGGTCGTGCAGGCGGTCGGGTCGGCCCTGCCAGAACTCCACGGAATCAGGCCGTACCCGGAAGCCGCCCCAGTGCTCCGGGCGCTCCACCTCCCGGCCGGCCCACCGCTCCTCGGCAGACGCGAACGCCTCCTCCAGGACCGCCCGCCCGGAAACGACGACGCTCTGGTCCGATGCCCAGGCCCCCAACTGGCTACCGCGTGGCCGGGTCCTCCAGTAGAGGTCCGACTCGTCATCGGTGAGCCGCTGGGCGGTCCCGACCACGCGTACCTGACGCCGCAGTTCAGTCCAGCTGAACGTCAACGCCGCACGTCCGGCGGCGTCCAGCTCGATGGCCTTGTCGCTGGTGTAGTTGGTGAAGAACACAAAGCCGCGGTCGTCGATCCGCTTCAGCAGCACGTTGCGGGCCGACGGCCAGCCATCGGCGGTAACGGTGCTGAGGACCATGGCGTTGGGCTCCCAGTAGCCGGCAGCCTCCACCTCGCCGAACCAACGATGGAACTGGGCGACCGGGTCGGCCGCCAGGTCGGCCTCGTCGAGGCCCACGGTCTCGTAGGTCTCGCGTACCCGGCTGAGGTCCATCCGGGCAGTCAACACGTCGCAACAGGGTCCGGCAAACACCTGAGGTGCATCGCTCCACGGCCCTAGGGTTCGGACCATGGTCAGGATGCCACCGATCGCAGCGGTGGCGCTGGGAGGAACAGCGGGTGCCTCCCTCCGCTGGGCCGTTCTGGACGGCGTCGGCGGGACCACCTTCCCGTGGCCGGTACTGCTTGTGAACCTGGTCGGGTGCGCCCTGCTCGGCCTGCTCATCGGGCTGGAGGTACCCAGGTCCACCCGTCTGCTGCTCGGTACCGGGCTGTGTGGCGGCCTCACCACCTTCTCCACCTTCACCGTGGAGGCGGCGCAGATGATACGGGCCGACGACACCACCCTGGCGGTCGCCTACGTGCTGTGCTCGGTTGCGGGTGGCCTGGCCGCCGTGGTCGCAGGGCGTACGGCGGGCTCCAGGATCGGAGGCCCCGCATGCTGACCGCCATCGCATTCATCGGGCTGGCCGGTGCCGGTTCCGCCATCCGCTTCCTCGCCGCCGACCGGTGGCCCGGAGGCCACCGTGGAACGCTCCTGGTGAACGTTGCCGGCTCCCTCCTCCTGGGACTGCTCACGGGAGCCGGCGCGCCGGTTCCGCTGGTTGTCGGGGTGGGCGGGCTGGGTGCCCTGACCACCTTTTCGACGTTCGCCTCAGACACCCTGGCCCTGGCTGACGAGGGTCGTCGGAGAGTCGGGGGCCATGTGGCGGCGACGGTGGTGCTGGGCCTGGGCGCCGCCCTGGTCGGCCTGGCGATCGGTTCCTGAACCCCGGGGGCGGACCCGGACCCTGGGACACCCGCAGCCGGAAGGCCGGCCCCGGCGGGGCCGGATCAGCCGATGTGCGTGGCGCCCCGCATGTAGCGCTGCAGGACCTCCGGAATGGCGATCGTGCCATCAGGCCGGCGGTGCGTCTCGACCACAGCGGCCCACACCCGTGGCACGGCAAGGCCGGAACCGTTCAACGTGTTGACCACCTGCGTGCCCTTTCCCTCCGCCGGGCGGTACCTCACGTTGGCCCGTCGGGCCTGGTAGTCGCTGAACCAGGAGACCGACGAGACCTCCAACCACTGGTCCACCCCGGGGGCATAGACCTCCAGGTCGAAGGTCCGGGCCGACGAGCCGCCGAGGTCTCCGGCGCAGAGGTCCAGGACCCGGTATGACAGTCCGAGATCGGTGATGGCCCCCTCGGCACGGGCGAGGATGTCGGCGTGCACCTCGGGTGCCTGCTGCTCGGTGGCATAGGCCAGAAGCTCGACCTTGTCGAACTCGTGGACCCTCAACAGGCCACGGGTGTCACGACCAGCCGAACCGGCCTCCCGTCGGAAGCACGACGTGTGCGCCATGAGCTTCATGGGCAGGTCGGCCTCGTCGAGCACCTCGTCGCGGCAGAACGAGGTGAGCGGCACCTCGGCGGTCGGTATGGCCCACAGGTCGTCGCGCTCCAGGTGGTACGCATCGTCCGCGAACTTCGGCAGGTGCCCGGTGGACACCATGGTCGCCGTCTTGACCAGGGTGGGCGGCCGCATCTCGCGGTACGCGTCCGCGTTGCGATCCAGGCCGTACTGGATGAGCGCCCGGCAGAGGGTGGCCCCCATCCCCGTGTACATCACGAACATGGACCCGGAGAGCTTGGTCCCGCGCTCCACGTCCAGGAGCCCCAGCTGCTCACCGATCTCCCAGTGGGGCACACGCTGGTGCTCGCCGTATGCGTCCTCGTCCCACTGCTCGTAGCGGATGATGACGTTGTCGGCCTCGTTCGTACCGTCCGGGCAATCAGGAGAGGGAATGTTCGGAACCCGCAACAGGATCTCGGTGATCTCGGCCGCCAGACCATCTGCCTCGGCGGCCAGGGCCTCCTCACGCTCGCCCAGCGTCCGGCTCTTCTCCTGGAGCTCTGCAGCCTCCTCAGCCCGACCGTCACGATGCAGTCCGCCCACCTCCCTGGAGATGGCGTTCACCTCGCCACGCACCCGGTCCCTCTCCTCGGCGAGGCCACGCTGCCGGGAATCCAACTCGATGACACGATCCAGGCTGGCAGTCTCCTCGCCACGCCGGGCGATCCCGGCCTTCACGGAATCGGGATCGGAACGGAGCAGCCGGATGTCGATCACGACCCCGAACCTAGCGTCGCAGTCGAACCGCTACTCGACCGGTTCAGCCTCGGCGATCCGACGCTGGAGGTCCAGGTGCCGCCCATCTGCCGGCCGCATGATCTGGCCGTCCCGGTGATGGATCCGCGAATACCCGATGAACTTCAGGATGATGATCCCCCACAGGTAGAAGCCGCCCAGGAGCTTCATGATGAGGCCGGCCGTCTGCTGGTCGGACTGGACCGACACGCCCCACATCTCGAAGCCATCGTCGTAGTGCCTGTACACGACGCCCTCGGCGAAGGTCAGCCAGGCAGCCGGGATCGTCGGGATTATCGACATCAGGAACAGGTAGATCATCTGGCCCGGCAGCGAGATCCGCAGCTCGGGTATCGGCGCGGCCACCGGCACCCACATGAGCAACGCCGAGAGGAACAGCATCATGTGGAGCGAGTAGTGGAACGTGCCCGAGTCGAAGGAGAGCTGCACCACGCCGCTCCAGTGGGTGATGGCCACAAGGGCGTTGAACACCACGCCGGCAACCACCGGGTGCGCCATCCGACGCACCACCCGCGAGCCGACCCCACCCTCGAGCACCAGGAGGCGGACCAGCCAGGCCGGCGTGGCCAACAGGTAGAGAGGCGGCACGATGAACGTGATTGCCATGTGCTGGACCATGTGCACCGAGTAGAGGTGCGCCTCGGCGATGTCGTGAACGGGCCAGTCGGCCGAGGCCAGCAGCAGCACCGTGGCGGTCACGAAGGCCCGCCGCTGGAAGGGCGTCACCACCGGCTGGCCGGCCGGCACGACCCTCGGTCCGATGACGCGGACCGCCCACCAGCCAAAGGCCAGGATCGCCAGGACGAGGAACCAGACCTCCGGGTGGGCCTGCCACCTCCACGGGTCGATCGCCCCCAACAGCGGGAGCACGGCGTCGGAGATGGTGGTCACCGCCGCTCCGGACAGCCAGAAGCGTCAGCAGCCCGGGGGCGACCGACGCTCAGCCCTTGGTCCAGAACTCGAAGACGGTGAGGAGGACGCCATAGACGAGTGTCGCCAGGACCAGGCCGGTCACGAAGAACTTCGTGAACATCGGGCTGTCGAACCGCAGGTGCATGAACCATGCGGCCACGTAGAAGAACTTGAAGACCATCATCCCCAACAGCACGGGGATGAGGATCGCCCCGGGGATGTTGACGAAGTAGGTCGCCACCTCCAGGGCCGTGACGATGCCCAGGACGATCGCCACCCGGATGTACTTGGCGTCGGTCGGGTGGTCGTGGCCGCCCTCGTGGGCTTCGACGTTCTGGGTGGTGGTGTTCATGGCGTCGGCTCCCGGATCAGCTGGTGGGTGATGGCACCAGGTAGATGACGGTGAAGATGAAGATCCACACCACGTCCACGAAGTGCCAGTAGAGGCCGACGATCTCGACGGTCTCGGACCGTTCCTTCGTGAGAGTCCCCCGGAACGACGCGATGAGCAGCGACACCAGCATCACGATGCCGAGGCTGACGTGGATGCCGTGGAAGCCGGTGAGGGTGAAGAAGGCCGAGGAGAACGGGCTGGTCGTGTAGCCCAGGCCCTCCCGCAGGAAGGTCGTGAACTCGTACACCTGGCCGCCGATGAACAACGATCCGAGCAACGCGGTGGCCAGCAGCCATACCCGGTTGTTGCGGATGTCGCCACGCTGCAGGGCCGACAACGAGAGCACCATCGTCAGCGAGCTCATGAGCAGGATGAACGAGCTGACCGAGGTGAACGGGATGTCGAAGATGTCGCCGGGTGCCGGGCCGTCGGCATAGCGGCTGCGGTAGATCAGGTAGGTGGAGATGAGGCCACCGAAGAGCAGACACTCCGATCCCAGGAACACCCACATCAGCAACTTGTTGTTGGACAGGCCCGTGCCCGTCCGGTGGCCGTGGTCCACGGCAGCGGCGTCAGCCAACGGGGGCCTCCTCGGCGGTTTCTCCAACAACTTCAGACGGTGCTTCCGCTCCGTCATGGTCGGACGAATCCTCGGCATGGTGGCCATGGGGCCCGTCCGGGTCATCGGTCGGCTCGAAGATCCAGCCGTAGATGGCCATCAGGATCAGCAACGCGCCCGGGATGCAGATCCAGAGCGTGTAGATGAGGCCGAAGCCGACGAAGGGGAAGCCGGCGGCCAGGACGAACGGCCAGTAGGAGGGCGACGGCAGGTGGACGTCGGTCGCGGAACCGTCCTGGCAGACCTCCTCGGCGGTGGCCACGCGTACGACCCGGCCGTTCTCGTCCTCGGCGTACTTGCGGTGCCAGAACTCGTCCAGGGAATCCACCTGGATGAGCTCGTCGAAGTTGTGTACCGGCGTCGGGTTGGGCGTGAACCACTCCAGGCTCCGGGCATCCCAGGGGTCGGGACCCACCGGTGGCTCGTGCCTCGCCCGTCGGGCCGAGGTGATCACGTTGATCACGAACATGAGGACGCCCAGGGCGATGATGAACGACCCGATCGAGGCGAACATGTTCCAGAACTCGAACCCGAAGCCCGGGCTGTAGGAGTCGATCCGGCGGGACATCCCCTGCAGGCCCAGGATGTGCATCGGGCCGAAGGTCATGTTGAAGCCGATGAGCATCAGCCAGAAGTTCCACTTGCCCAGCTTCTCTGAGAGGAGGTGGCCGAACACCTTGGGCCACCAGAAGTAGAAGCCGGCGAATATGCCGAGCAGGGATCCGCCGAAGATCACGTAGTGGAAGTGGGCGACGATGTAGTAGGTGTCGGTCTGCTGGGTGTCGGCCGGAGCGACCGAGTGGGTGACCCCAGAGAGTCCACCGATCGTGAACATCGACACCACGCCGAAGGCGAAGAGCATCGCCACCGTGAACTTGATCTTGCCGCCCCACATGGTCGCCAACCAGTTCAGGATCTTCACCCCGGTGGGCACCGCGATGAACATCGTCGACATCGAGAAGGCCGCCACCGAGATCGGACCGATTCCGGACACGAACATGTGGTGGGCCCAGACGCCCCAGCCCATGAAGCCGATGGCGATACCCGAGAAGACCATGAACGGGTAGCCGAAGAGGGGCTTGCGGGAGAAGGTCGGGATCACCTCGCTGATGATGCCGAAGCTGGGGAGGATCAGGATGTAGACCTCGGGGTGGCCGAAGATCCAGAACAGGTGCTGCCAGAGGAGCGGATCGGCACCCATCTCCGGGTTGAAGAAGTTGGCGCCGTAGTTGCGATCGAACATGAGCAGGAACAGCGCCACCGTGATGACCGGCACGGCAAACAGCAGCAGGAACTGGACGACCAGGATCATCCAGGTCATCACCGGCATCTTGAACAGCGTCATGCCCGGCGTCCGCATGTTCAGCACGGTCACGATCAGGTTCATCGCCGAGACCAACGATGCGATGCCCATGATCAGGAGGCCCAGGACGTAGTAGTCCATGCCATGCCCGGGCGAGAAGATGACGCCGGTGTTGGGGGCATAGGCGAACCAGCCACCGTCCGGGGCGTCACCGAGCAGCCAGGACATGTTCAGGAACAGGCCACCGGCCAGGAACACCCAGTAGGAGAGCGCGTTCAGGCGGGGGAACGCAACGTCCCTGGCACCGATCTGCAACGGCAGGAGGTAGTTCGCAAAGGCCGCCGCAAGCGGCATGATCACCATGAAGACCATGGTCAGGCCGTGCATCGTGAACACGCGGTTGTAGGTGTCGGCGCCCAGCACCGTGCCATCCGGCGTTGCCAACTGGAGTCGCATCAGGAGGGCCTCGAGGCCACCGACGCCGAAGAAGAACATGGCGGTGGCGCCGTAGAGGATGCCGATCTTCTTGTGGTCGACGGTGGTGATCCAGTCACGCCAGCCGCTGCCGCCCTTGGGCCGGGTGTAGGCGCCGAGCGGCCGGCCCGGTGCCGCGAGTTCGATGGTGTCGCTCATGGATGGACCTCCGTAGCAGCGATGACTTCCATGTCGGGCCTCGCCCCAAGGGTCTTGAGGTAGGCCACCACGTCATCGATCTGGCCCTCGCTGAGGCCCATCGCGGGCATGCCGCGGCGACCCTCCGCATAGGCGGGCTTCTCGGCGGGCGCATTTCGCAGCCAGGCCTCGAGCTGTATGCGATTCAGCGACCCGTCCGGCTCGTAGAGATCGAAGATCCCGCCGGCGAAGGTGGTGCGGCTCATCAGGTGGGTCAGGTTCGGAGCGGCGTTGGCCACCAGGTCGGCGCCCTTGCTGGGCTGGTCGTCGTTGACTCCGTTGACACCGTTCACCACGTGGCACCGGGTGCACTGTCCCTCGAACACCGCCAGGCCGCGCTCCGCGGCCGCGTCGGTCGGCTGGGCGGCCGGCTGCATCTGCTCGTCCACCCAGGCCTGGAAGTCCACCGGGGTCATGGCCACGGCCTGCATCCGCATGCGGGCGTGGCTGAGGCCGCAGAACTCGGTGCACTGGCCGAAGTAGAAGCCGGGCACGTCCGCCTCGATCTTCCACGGCGAGATGCGGCGCGGCACAGCGTCCCGCTTGCCGTTCAGGGCCGGAATCCAGAAGCTGTGGATCACGTCCCGGCTGGTGATCGAAAGCCCGATCTCCGAACCTGTCGGGATCACCATCTGGGTGGCAGTGACGATGTCAGCCGGCGGAAGGTTGCGTGGATCCGACAGGTCGACGCCATCCAGGCCGTCGAAGTAGTAGCGGAACTCCCACCACCACTGCTGCCCCACGACCACGATCTCCGGGTCCCAGGAGGTCGACACGCCATCCACGTTGAGGACGATGTCGGTGCGGTCCTCGCTGTTCAACTCGAAGTGGCCGAACAGCGTGAACACCCCGATGGCCGCCATGAGGATGGCCGGACCGATCGTCCATCCGATCTCGGCACGGAAGTGTCCATGGATCTGGGGCGGGAACTCGTCGGTGCTGTGGTCGTCCCGGAACTTCCACCAGATCAGGCCGGAGGCACCGAAGATGAGGATGAACACGATGCCGGCGAGGAGGAAGATCGGATCGGAGAGCGAATCAATCGACCTCGAGATGGGACCCTGTGGCTTGAGGGTGTCGAGGGGGGCATTGGAGGCACAGCCCGCAAGCACCAGCAGCGCTCCACCGACCAGGACCGCGGGTCGCCCCGCTCGCAGAATTCTCGGAATCAATGGTCCGTCTCCACCTGGGCGTCGTCGTCGGAGGCTCCGCCACCGATCTGGTGGAACTCCCTCTCCCCGTTCACCGCTGACAAGATGCCAGCCAGCAGCACGGCAACGCACACTACGAAGAGGATGCTGCGAATCGCCCTGCGAGGCATCTCCGGCCGCTTGCTGATCGCCATGGCACCACCGAAGACCACGAGGCCGGCGATCGTGGCCACGACGACCGCTCCGTTGACGGATGCTGTCAGGAGCACCCGGGACACCGCCAGCACCAGCACGCCGATCCCGATCGTGCCCAGGACCGGGATCTCGATTGGCCGCATCAGGTTCTCACGGGCGGCGGCGTTGGCCTCGGCGTCTCCCGAGACCTTCTCCGACCAGTTGGTCATGGTCCACTCGATGGCCACCGCGACGAGGATGCAGAGCCCGGTGACGAATATGGCGGGGTGGACGACCAGGCCGACGGCGAGGGCGCCGATGCCCAGGGCGCCGAAGATCGGCCAGAGGGAGTTGCCCACGACAGCCTGCGCCTCAGGCGCCTCGTCCAGCCCGAGTACCTCGGCCTGTGCCTCGGCGTCGGCGTCACGGAAGGTAACGGCGATCAGGCCCACAAGGGCGAGACCAGCAGCCGCCGACAGGATGATGATGTACGAGACATGGTTCCCGATGCCACCCTTCCAGCCCACCGATACCGGACCGGTCTCGGTCCCACCGGAGGTGTACCCGGCGAAGACGGCAGCCATGACCGCTGCCATGCAGAGGCCGAACCAGAGCTTGAATCCCGTAGTGAGCATGCCGATCCTCCCGCCCTACTTGGCGATGTAGATGCCGATCCAGATCACGGCATAGATGGCGGTCACGGCATACCAGTAGAGGGCTGCCGCTGATACGAGGTCACGATGCCGGCTGGTGTCCTGCCCGCCAAGCGACCGCAGGAGCAGCAGGCCCAACCAGAGCACGCCGACCGTGACCATCACCAGGTGCGAGCCGACGATGACGAACATGAGCGTCGTGGCCTGGCTGGTGTCGATGGGAAGGCCGATGTCGGCGATGTAGAAGGCCGTCTGGTTGACCATCGCGATGCCCATCACGGCGGTCACCGCCATGGCCAGATAGGCGTGGACCCGGTCGTCGTTCATGACGGAATGCACGGCCCAACCCATGGTGATGGCCGAAACGGCCATCGTGGCCATGTTCATTCCGCCGGGCGCCAACTCGATGGCTCCCTCGGGGAACCACCGGGTGCCCCAGGCCATGGCATCGGCCCGGATCGAGAAGTAGATGCCGAACAGGCCACCGAAGTAGGCCAGGACGGCTCCGGTCCCGAAGGCCGAGGCGACCACCAGGGACCGCGGACGGGTCGGAACGGTCGGGGTCATGTCAGCCATCAGCCAGCCCCCACGGGGTCGGCGGCAAGGTGTCTGACGCCTGCGACCATCCAGATGAGGCCTGCGATCAGGAAGGCGGCGGCACCGAGGGTCGAAACGGCGTTCAACGCACCGGTACCCGAATCCGGGTAGCCGGCTGTGGCGAGGTCCACGCCGGTGAAGTCGGCCTGGCCCAGGAAGCCGCTGACCGCGTCAGCAGCACCGATCAGGGCCACGCCGAGGGCGGCGGCGAGGCCACCCAGCAGCATCAGGCCGGGGAAACCGGGGCTGCCGAGGAGGTCCTCGCCCCAGTGGCTGAGGCCGGCCACGGCGCCGATCACGGCCGCACCGACCACGAGGGTGAAGTGGGCACCGGTGACCGAGGTCTCGAGCAGGTCCCAGGGGGCGACGACGCGCAGTGCGCCCAGCACGGTGCCGGCCACGATCAGGAGGACGGCGATCAGGGAGAGCACCACCGGAGCGGGGGGCCTCGAACCCAGGTCGGATCCACCACGCCGCAGCAGGTCCAGCACACCGCCGAGGACCACGAGGGCCACCGGCACGATGGCGAAGGCAGCCAGGACGTAGATGGCCTCCTCCATGATCGGGGTTCCGGGCGTGTCGAAGAACGACTGGGCGTAGGCGCCGAAGGACAGGAAGCCGAACGCCGCCGTGGCGACGAGCAGGACGCCACGGTTGGCGGGTTCGGAACCGGTGGCCGAGGAGATGACGTCCAGCGCTATTCCGAGTACGGGCAGCGCCAACAGGTAGATGGCGGGGTGGGTGAACACCCAGGAGAGCTGCTCCCAGATGGCATCCTCGGCGCCGAACCTGACGGCCGGCCGGCCACGCAGGTCCACGTACGCCAGCACGGCGTTGGCGGCCAGGACCGGGAGCATGCCCAGCCAGATGGTGCCGGCGACCAGGGTCGTCCAGCTGAGATAACCGATGTCGCCGAGCCCCATGCCGGCGGCACGACCGGAGAGGATCGTGGAGAGGATGCACATGGTGGCCACCATCAGGCCACCGATGACCAGCAGGATGCCCATGAGGGTGAGCGCTGTCGCCTGGCGCTGACCGCCTCCATCCGGGGTTCCCAGCCCACCGTCGACCAGGAAGCCGACCACCGTCATTCCGGCGCCGATCAGCCACGTCCAGCAGGCGAAGGCTGCCGCCCTGGGGAACAACAGCGTGTTGGCGCCGCACTGCTTCGGCACGATCGTCGTTCCAAGGGCTACGAGGATCGGAAGCACCCCGAGGAGGACCAGGGCCACCCGGTGCGCCGACCAGAACTGGAACAGCTCGTCGCCGCTACCGAAGATCCCGGCGCTTTCAAGGTCGAGGCGCTCGAGGCTGACGAGCAGCCCGGCCACCAGACCGACCAGCACGGCGGTCATCCCACCCATCCCCCACACCTTGGAGAGGGTCACGGGATCGGTGGAGGTGATCGCCTCCTCCACGGCGGTGCTGCTCGCGTCGCTGTAGGTAGTGGTCATCAAGACTTCTTCGCTCAGCGGGCCTGAACTGCACCCTCGTCCCTCAATCCGAACGGACCCGGATCACAGAATGTTAGGCGTACCCACGCCCATTCGGACGGTGGCATGCCGGCCAGAACCTAGTCGGCCCGGACGCCGGGATCCGTCTCGACAACCGGCAATCCGGCTCAGACCAGAACGTCCACGATCATCGCAGCGAAAAGCAGGGTCATGTAGGTGATGGAGTAGGAGAAGAGCCGCATGGCGGTGCGCTCCGACGGGTCCCGCTGGATGGCAAGGGCCAGCACCCCGAACAGCCCACCCAGGACCAGGGCCGCTACCAGGTACACCGCCCCCATGTCCGCCACTGGAGCGAAGACAAGGGTCGTAGCGACCAGAACCACCGTGTAGAGGCTGATCTTGCGGGCCGTCTCCGCCAGGGTTGCGACCGCAGGAAGCATCGGAACCGACGCTGCCGCGTAGTCGTCCCGATACTTGATGGCCAGCGCCCAGAAATGCGGCGGGGTCCAGAAGAAGATGATGAGGAACAGGACGACCGGAGCCCAGTCCAGTGAGTTGGTGACCGCCGACCAGCCGACGAGGGCCGGAACGGCTCCCGCAGCACCACCGATGACGATGTTCTGCGTAGAGGTCCGCTTCAGCCAGAGGGTGTAGACGAAGACGTAGAAGAAGGTGGCCGATACCGCCAGCAGCGCGCTCAGCAGGTTGACGGTGGCGAAGAGCCAGACGAAGGCCACCACCTCGATGGTGACGGCGAACGTGAGGGCCGCCCGCGGCGACATGACCCCGCGCACCAGCGGGCGGTGCATGGTGCGTTCCATGAGGGCGTCGATGTCACGATCGACCACCATGTTGACGGCATTGGCCCCGCCGGCGGCCAGGGTCCCACCCACCACGGTGGCCACCATCAGCCATACCGACGGCACCCCACGTTCGGCCACGAACATGGTGGGCACGGTGGTGACCAGCAGCAGCTCGATGATCCGGGGCTTGGTGAGCGCCACGTAGCCGGCGACCCGCTCACGCCGGCTGAAGATGCTCTGGCCGATCGGTGGGGCGGACACGCGAAGCAGGCTAGGAGGTGGGCGACGGTACCGGTCGGGCTACCGCCGGGTCAGCCGACGAGCCAGTCGGCCGGACCGGGGCCGTCGGGGAACAGGCGGTCCTGGAATCGGCGCATGCCACCCAACCACCGGTCCACGTCGTCCCCCTTGCGGCGCACGTACTCGGCCACGTCCGGGTGCGGGAGGATGTGGAACCGCTCGTCGGCCAGGCCTTCGATGACGACGTCGGCGAGCTCCGCTGCGGTGAGCACGCCGTCCACCGCTGCGGCGTTCGAGGAACCGTCGGCGGGAAGCATCCCGGCCGTCGGGCTGTTGGCCCTGATGTTCGTCTCGACCGCCTGCGGGCAGAGGACCGACACCCCTATGCCCAGGTGGCCGTAGGTGATGCTGATCCATTCGGCCAGCGAGACCGCGGCGTTCTTGGTGACCGAGTAGTGGAGGGACCCGATCTGGGTGAGCAGTCCCGCCGCCGAAGAGGTGTTCAGCAGGTATCCGCTGCCTGCAGCGGCCATGTGCGGTATGGCATGTCGGGCGGCGTACAGGTGGGCCATCACGTGCACGTCGAACATGCGCCTCAGCTCGTCGTCCGGGGCCTCCAGGCCGCCGACGGTGACGTAGCCGGCGTTGGACACCACCAGGTCGATCGCTCCGTGGGCCGCCACCGTCGACTCGATCAGGTCCTTCACGGCCGCCTCATCGGTCACATCGCAGACGACCGGGATTCCACCCATCCGTCCGGCCACCTCCGCGACGCCCTGGGCGTCGCGGTCGGCAACCACCACGGCACGTGCTCCGTCGGCGGCGAACCGCTCGACCAGCGCCTCGCCGATCCCACTCGCCGCACCCGTTACCACAACGACCCTGTCCCTGATCTCCATGGACGCGGATCCTACGGAAGGATCCGGACCGGCCGCTGATCGGGGCCGATCGGCCCGGACGGCCCTACGCGGCACCGACGCTCATAGCCTCGGCACCGTGTCCACACGGTCATTCCGGCTCACACCCGATGCCTACCGCAGGATCTGTGGAGTCGCCCTGGCCCTGCTGGCGGTCATCGTCGTGACAGGCGCAGCTGTGCGCCTCACGGGGTCGGGACTGGGTTGTTCCGACTGGCCCACCTGCGAAGAGGACCGCTTCGTGCCCGAGGCCGACTTCCACGGCTGGGTCGAGTTCGGCAACCGGCTCCTGACCGGGCTGGTCTCGGTGGCGGTCATCGGAGCCGTGCTGGGATCGATGGTCCGTCGGCCCCGCCGACGCGACCTGGAAGCCTTTTCATGGGGACTGGTGGCCGGCGTCGTGGCGCAGGTACTGCTCGGCGGGATCGTGGTCCTCAGCCACCTGAACCCGTGGCTGGTTCTCGGCCACTTCGCCCTGTCCATGGTGCTCGTCGCCAATGCCGTCCTGCTCCACCATCGGGCCGGCGACCACGACAGGAGGGATGGTCCGGCGACGGACCGTGTACGTCGGCTCACGGTTGCCCTGGTCGGGCTGGCAATGGTGGTCCTGGCCACCGGCACGCTGGTCACCGGATCCGGTCCGCACGCCGGGAGTCGTGACGATCCCATCGAGCGACTCCCGCTGGTGGTCTCCGAGGCCGCCCGCCTCCACGGCTCGATCGTGGTGCTGCTCCTGATGCTCGTGGCTGCCCTCGTAGTGGCCATCCACCGCGATGCCTCCCACCTGCGGCCCGTGGCCCGCCTGCTCGTGGCGGTGGTTGCCGCCCAGGCGGCCATCGGCTGGACCCAGTACTTCACCGGGGTCCCAGAGGTGCTGGTCGGCTTCCACGTGGCCGGCGCCACCGCTCTCTGGATGGCCGTGGTGAAGATGCGCCTGTCCGCCGTGGGCGCCCGGCCGGTGGACGCAACCACGACCAGCACACGGGTGGGGGCTGGGCTGTGAGCCCGGCCCCGTCACCGCTGGAGGTGGACGAGCCGGACCTGGACCACGACGAGATCGTGGACACCGATCGGCCCTGGATCGTCCTCGTCTGGAACGACCCCATCAACCTGATGTCGTACGTCTCCCACGTCTTCCAGAAGCTGTTCGGCTACTCGAAGGCGAAGGCGGACAAGCTGATGATGGACGTCCACGAGAAGGGCCGTGCCGCGGTCTCCAACGGGGCCAGGGAGAGCGCCGAGATGGACGTGTTCCGACTACACGAGCATGGGCTCTGGGCCACCATGCAACAGGACGACTGAGACGCCCCCGGATGATCCTGAGACGACGACGGTCGCATGCCTTCGAACGCGACGGCGACCGCACCGCCATCCGGCTGGGCGATGACGAGCGGTCGATGCTGGCGAACCTGGCTGAACAGTTCCGGGAGGTCGTGGCCGACGACGCCGATCCCGACCTGAGGCGGCTCTACCCGACCGCGTATCCCGACGACCCGGAACGCGACGCCGACTACTCGGGTCTGGTCCACGACGACCTGGTCCGCACACGGGTCGCAGCCGCCGACACGGTCGTGGCGACCGCCAGAGCCGTGTCGCTCGACTCCGACCAGCTGACTGCGTGGATGCAGGTCCTGAACGGCCTACGGCTCCTTCTGGGCACCCGGCTGGACATCTCCGAAGAGGACGAGTTCGACCCGGAGGCCGAGGACGCCCCCACCCGGGCCCTCCTGTCGTGGCTCGGGTTCCTCCTCGAGGAGGCCGTGGTGGCCGCCTCGGCCGATTTCGACGACGCCTGACGTCGTTTCGCCGGTTGGCCGTTCACCGGCCAACTCGTGACGCGTCACCGAGGGTCCCTGATATCGTGACCCCGCTCTCAACGAGGTCCGGCCCCCATCGTCCAGCGGCCTAGGACGCCTGCCTTTCACGCAGGTAACACGGGTTCGAATCCCGTTGGGGGTGCGAAGGATGGTCCGACCACGGTCGGAACACCCTGGTCCTGTGGTGCAGTTTGGAGTGCACGCCGGCCTGTCAAGCCGGAGGTCGCGGGTTCAAATCCCGTCAGGACCGCCACCGTCGCCCGCCCCGGAAGTAAGGGGCGGGCGGTGCACGGTCGGGTAGCTCAGTTGGCAGAGCGTCCGCCTGAAAAGCGGAAGGTCACCGGATCGACGCCGGTCCCGACCACCACCGAAGGCCCGCCCACGAGGCGGGCCTTCCGGTCAGGACGTCGGCACTACGCTTCCTGGACCGGCGATTACGCTCCTGGACCGATGGTCGTGCTGCTCCCGGTCCACGTGGCGGCAGGTGTGGTGGCCATGCTTGTCGTGGCGGTCACCGGCATGGCAATGGTCCTTCTGGGCGCCGACGTATTCCTGGGCGGAATCTCGCTGTTCTCGGGCTACCTGGCCGCATCCGGATGGCGGGACATACGACGACGGGGCGACTGGTCAACGGCTGATCGCCTGCTGGCCACCCTCATCGGCCTTTCGGCCGTGGTCATGGCCGCCATCGGTCTTGCCCGTCTCGGTGACGATCCCACGATCGGCATCACCATGCTGGTGTTCGCCCTTATCGCCGCCGGCCTGACCGCCTTCGACATGGTGCGGCTGAGTCGCCCGGCGCCGAAGTTCCGGGGTCGGGCCGTGGGCCACCTGGTCAAGATGCAGTCGGCGGGAATCGCAGCCGTCACGGCGTTCCTGGTCGTGAACTCCGATGCCGGCCCGGTCGTGTGGCTGGGACCGACGGTCCTGCTCACGCCGGTCATCTCCTGGTGGGCGTACCGGGTGTCCTCCGGCAGTTGGCGACCGCCGGCCCGCGCTGCCTGAACCCGGGTGTAGCCCCGGCACCGTCTACCTTCGGCTGCCATGCACGATGATCCGACCTCCGACCCGCGTGTGCTCGTGGCGGCCGCCAACCTCCGTGATCTGGGTGGCCTGACGACCACCGAGGGGCTACGGGTCCGTACCGGCCTCCTGTTCCGGGCCGGTTACCTGTGCGACCTGGACGGACCTGACCGTGACGCCCTCGACTCGCTGGGCATCCGGACCATCCTGGACCTGCGCCGTCCGACCGAGGTCGCCGCCCGACCACACCCGGAGATGGATGGCGTGGAGATCGTCCAGGCATCGGTGTCCAGCGACGACAACGAGTTCGCAGTGCTAGCCAACGCGATGCTCGACCCTGATTCCGAGCCACTGGGACCTGACCACATCGCCGCCTACTTCAGGGGCAACGTGACCGATCGGCTGGACCGCTACCGGCCGGTGTTCGAGACTGCCACCGACCCGGGTCGCTACCCACTGCTCTTCAACTGCACCGCCGGCAAGGACCGCACCGGGTTCGTGGCCGGCATCCTGCTCCGGCTCCTGGGCGTTGACGAGCCAACGGTCCTGGACGACTACATGCTGTCCAACGCCGTACGCCGTGGGTGGATCGCAGAACGGGAAGACGAACACCGGCTACGCATCGCGGAAAGCCTGGGCGTCCCACACGACGAGGTCCCCGAGACCCGTCTGGAGGCGTCCCGGGCGCTCCTGAACTGCGACAGGCACTTCCTGAAGGCCGCCCTGGATGCCGTCCACGACCGTTGGGGCTCATGGGAGGCGTTCCGGCGGGACGGGTTGGGCCTGGACGACGGCCGCTTCGCCGCCTACCGGGAGGCCCTCCTGGGCTGACACCAGCATCTGACATGTCGTCAGATCCGCACTACCGTCAGCCACTCGACCCGGCGAGCGCCGCCGGGTCGGACAGGGGGCGCACGATGTCGAATGGTTGGTTCATGGACGACACACCGTCGGCTTCGTTCCCCATCTACACCCGAGGCAACGTGGGCGAGGTATTCCCAGATCCGGTCTCGCCGCTCACCGCCGACCACACCTGGCACGGCGCCGGCAACGACGGGCTCATGGGCTTCATGACCCGGTTCACAATCGACGCAGACGAGCTGGATCCCGGCCAGAAGGTCCTGTTCGAGATCTTCGGGGGCTACATGTTCCTGAACCTCAGCGTGGCCCGCCTCATGGGTGCCCGCTCGTCGGGCATGACCCCCGAGCTGGTGGACCTGGGGTTCTTCGGAACAGGGACCACCCTGCCGCCCTACGAGGCCAGGCCCAAGGACGACGACCCGGCCATCACCCAACGGGTCGACGGGATGATGTTCGGCTGGATGACCACCACGGACCTACCGCACCTCGCCGACGACGTCGCCGAGGTGGACGCCCTGGTCGCTGCCCGACCTGATCTCGCCACGGCCACCGAGGCCGAGCTCGTCCAGCGCACCCGCGACATGATCCCGGTGTTCAGCCGCCTCTTCGCCACCCACTCCGAGGTCAGCGCCGGAGCCAGCGTGACCATGGGGGCCATCACGGTGACCGCCCTGGGCGTGGGCAAGCCCGGCTACGACCTGCGGATCGCCGGCGGCCTGGGTGGCGTGGCATCAGCTGCCCCGAGCCTCGAGATGTGGGGGTTGGGTCGTCAGGTCGCTGCTTCGGCCGCGCTGACAGCTGCGTTCGACGCTGGGGTGGACGGCCTGCACGACCGGTTGCACGACCTCGGTCCAGCGGCCGACGAGTTCCTGGCCGACTTCGACGCCTTCCTCGCCACCCACGGGAGCCGCGGACCCAACGAGTGGGAGCTGCGGTCCCGGACCTGGGAGACCCATCCCGCCCTGCCGCTGGCCCTCATCGACCGTATGAGGCTCTCACCCGAAGCCAACGACCCCAGTGCGACCCATGAGGGGGCACGTACCCGATCCGCCGAGGCGCTGGCCGGACTCCAGGCCATGGTCGCTGGCAACGAGGAGGCGGCCGGCACGCTGGCCATCGCGGTACCCGCCGCCGCCGCCTTCATCCCCGCCCGGGAGCAGTGCAAGACGACCATCGTGCGGGTCATCCACGAGACCCGTCTGGCAGCGCGCGAGCTGGGCCGCAGGATGGCCGCCGACGATCGCCTGGTCGAAGCCGGACACGTGTTCATGCTCCGGGACGCCGAGCTGGAGAAGGCCCTCGACGGTGGGATGAGTGACACGGCCGCCGAACGCGAGTCCGCCTACCTCGCCCTGTACGAGCTGGCACCCCCCTACTGGTTCGCCGGCGAGGTCCCGGACTTCGGCCGGCGGGACGAGGCATCCGTGCCGTCGGGCATCTCCCGGAAGATCATCCAGGGCATGGGTGGCAGTGCCGGGACCGTGGAGGGCCGTGCACGGGTGGTGCTGGACCCATCGGATCCCTCGATGCTGGAACCGGGTGACATCCTGATCGCCCCGATCACCGATCCGTCCTGGACCCCACTGTTCGTCCCAGCGGCCGCCGTGGTGGTGGATGTCGGCGCCATCATGAGCCACGCAGTGATCGTCAGCCGGGAACTGGGCATCCCGTGCGTGGTCTCGGCCGTCGGGGCCACGTCCAGGATCCCCGACGGGGCGACCATCCGGGTGAACGGCGACACCGGCACCGTGACCATCCTGGATGACTGACCAGCCGGGCGGCCCGCCCGGTCAGGACGGACGGATCAGGCGCAGTTGGGTGCCCATTCGGCGTCCAGCAGCCCGCCGGCTACCAGCCACCGCACGGTGTCGGCCAGCGTCTCGGTGACCGGCCGCCACGCTCCCAGACCACTGTCGGCCAGGAGGGCGGCATCGTCGCCGGGGACGATGCCCAACATGATCTCCACGATCTCGTCGTCGACGATCCCCTTCAGCGCCGAGGCAGGTGTCGGATACAGCGCCCGGTCACGGCCGGTCACCTCGCTGACCACGGCGTGGAAGTCGCCCCACGGCAGGTAGGTGCCGCCGGCCACATAGCGGTTCGCGCCCCGGCCCGGATGCATCAGACCGGCGATGGCAGCGCCGAGGTCCCTGACATCGACCAGGAGCCACCCACCGCTGGCGAGGCTCATCATCATCTCGGTCTGCAGCGTCGGGATGATGTTGGCCGCCACTACGTTCAGACCCAGGTCGTCCGGCCCTGTCACGCCAGCCGGGTAGATGATGGAGATCGGCTCGCCGGCCGACTGCATCATCCGGGCGTGCTCCTCGGCTACGGCCTTCGACTCGTTGTACGGGTTGCCCCCGCCCTGGACCGGATCGTTCCCAGACAGCACGTCGCCGGTCGGCGGGAAGATCACTGACATGGTCGACAGGTGGACGATCGGGTCACATCCCGCGGCGGCGGCACCATCCAGCACGTTGATGGCTCCCGGGGCGTTGACCTCGAGGGCATGGTGCATCTGCTCCGGGTCGAGGCTGGTGAAGGCCGCAGTGTGGACGCACGCGTCGCAACCCTCCAGCGCCGAGGCGACGGCAGCGGGGTCGGTCATATCGCCCACCACGTGGTCGACCTCGGCCTCGATGCCCTGGAGGGCCCGCATCCGGTCCAGCTTCTCGGTGGACCGCACCAGCGCACGGACCTCGTGACCTGCATCCAGCAGTGCCTTCAACGTATGGCCACCGATGAAACCGGTAGCACCGGTCAACATCACCTTCATCGTCGTTCCTCCCGGTTCACCCAACAGACCTGGACCTGACGAACCGTCAAGCCGCGACGAGACCGTAGCCCCCGTTGGCAACCCGGCCCGTCCTGTCGCATGATCTCATCTACCAGTGTGAACTACCCGGCCCTGAGGGGCGACGGAGAGGGCGAAATCCATGCAGAAGCGTGACCAGATCTACATCGACGGCCAGTGGGTCGCCTCGGACGGCGATGGAAGCATCGACGTCATCAACCCGTCCAACGAGGAGGTCATCGGCTCGGTGCCCGCAGGCACCCCTGTCGACGTGGATGCCGCGGTGGCCGCGGCCCGCGCGGCCTTCGACGGCTGGGCGGCCACGCCGCTGGAGGACCGACTCGCCCTGATCGAAGGCCTGGCCGGCCAACTGGGTGCACGCATGGAGGAAATCGGCACGCTCATCTCGGACGAGATGGGAATGCCCCGGGGCATGTCCACGATGATCCAGGCCGGGATGCCGGCAGCCACCACCGGCGGCGTACCGGCCACGGCCCGGGAGTTCGCCTTCGAGGAGACGATCAACCGCACCCTGGTGACCCGCGAACCCGTGGGCGTTGTGGGATGCATCACCCCGTGGAACTTCCCTCTGCACCAGGTGATGGCGAAGGTCGCCCCTGCCATGGCCGTTGGCTGCACCGTGGTACTGAAGCCGAGCGAGGTGGCGCCGCTGAGCGCCTTCCTGCTTGCCGAGATCATCCACGACCTGGGCTTCCCCCCGGGCGTCTTCAACCTCGTGTCCGGCGTCGGCCCGGTGGTCGGCGAGGCCATCGCGGCGCATCCGGACGTCGACATGGTGTCGTTCACCGGCTCCACCCGGGCGGGTACCAGGGTCGCCGAGGTGGCGGCCGTGAACGTCACCCGGGTCCACCAGGAGTTGGGCGGCAAGTCGGCGAACATCATCCTGGACGACGCTGACCTCTCAGCGGCCATCCCCGCAGCGGTGGGTGCGTGTTTCCTCAACTCAGGCCAGACCTGCTCGGCGCTCACCCGACTGCTGGTACCGGCTGACAAGATGGACGAGGTGGCGGCGATCGCCGGCGAGACCGCTGCCGGCTACACCGTCGGACCGGCCGATGACGACGGCAGCCGCCTGGGCCCCCTGGTCTCGGCAGCCCAGTGGGAGAGGGTCCAGGGCTACATCCAGACGGGCATCGACGAGGGTGCGACCCTGGTCACCGGTGGCACCGGCAAGCCGGACGGGCTGGGAGCCGGCTATTACGTCAAGCCCACGGTGTTCGCCAACGTCTCGAACTCGATGACCATCGCCCGCGAGGAGATCTTCGGTCCCGTGCTGTCCATCATCGGCTATGTCGACGTGGACGATGCCGTCGCCATCGCCAACGACACCGAGTACGGGCTGGCCGGAGGCGTGTGGGGCACCGACAGCGACAAGGCCCTGGCGGTCGCCAAGCGGCTCCGGACCGGCCAGGTGGACATGAACGGCGCCTTCCTGAACACCGACGCCCCGTTCGGCGGCTACAAGAAGTCCGGCAACGGACGTGAGCTGGGCCGCTACGGCCTGGCCGAGTTCGTGGAGTCGAAGTCGATCAACCTGCCGATGGGCTGACCGGCGGCGGGCTCCCACCAGACCTCCCGACGGGAGGGGCGGGTCAGGAGCCGAAGCCGGAGAGGCGTTCGACGGTGTCCGGGATCCGATAGGTGGTGGCGGCCTCGTATGCCAGGCCGTCTCCCAGCGGGCGTTCCAGGGCCTCCCGGTAGAGGTCCTTGTAGGCGGCCAACGAGCCGGGGCTGTTCGCCAACAGGTCCCTGACCAGCCCATCCACGGCATCGTCGAGCTCATCGGCTGGAACGGCCCTGGCCACGAGGCCCATCCCGGCCGCTTCGGCTCCGGTGAACACCCGGGCGGTGTAGGAGAGCTCGCGGGCGGCCACCATGCCGACAAGGCGGGGGAGACGCTGGCTCATCCCCCAGGTGGGCCGTAGCCCGAACTTGGCGTGGGTGTCACCCAGCTTCGCCGCCGACGCCACGACCACCAGGTCGCAGGCGAGGACCAGCTCGAGGGCGCCGGTGAAGCAGTGGCCGTTGACCTTGGCCACTGACGGTTTAGGCATCGTGGACAGTAGGTGGGTGACCCGCCGGGCCGGCAGGTCGAGGAGGTCGCCCACGCTCCCGTCGGTCAGGTCACGACCGCCCAGGACCTTCAGGTCCACCCCGGCACTGAATGCCCGACCGCTGCCGGTCAGCACGACCACGCGGATCGTGTCGTCCTCGGCGGCCGCCTCCAGCACGTCGCCCAGCTCCGCAAGCATCCTCGGCGTGATGGCGTTCAGAGCTGCCGGGCGGTTCAGGGTGACGGTCAGGACGCCGCCGTCCACAGCCGTCAGGACCTCGGGCCCGTCGACCTCCCCACCCGGCGATCCGTCTGTTCGATTCGGTTCAGATGGCACGTTCCCGGCCCTCCCAGTAGGCATCGCGCAGGTGGCGCTTCTTCAGCTTGCCGGTCGCCTCGCGCGGCATCGTCTCATGCACGTCGATGGACCTGGGGCACTTGAAGCCGGCGAGGCGCTCCCGGCACCATGCGATGAGCTCTTCGTCGGTGGCCGAGGCACCGGCCTCGAACTGGACGGCGGCCTTCACCTGCTCGCCCCACTCCTCGTCGGGGATGCCGAACACGGCGCAGTCCGAGACCGCCGGATGGCCGACGAGGGCGGCCTCGATCTCGGCCGGGTAGATGTTCGCTCCACCGGAGATGATCATGTCGATCTTTCGATCTGACAGGTAGACGTACCCGTCGACGTCCACCCAGCCGATGTCACCGACCGTGAACCAGCCGCCGGGAAGGCGGTTGTCCGCCGTCTTGTCCGGCGCCCCGACGTACTCCGGTTGGCCGTCGTCGCGCTGGAAGTAGAGGTTGCCGGTGGTCCCGTCGGCGAGACGGGTCCCGTCGTCATCGAAGGCGGCCACCCGAAGGAACGGTGCCGGCAGGCCGATGGTGCCTGGCCGATCCCTCCACTCCTGTGGGGTCACCCGCAGCGGACCCGTCCCCTCCGACGAGCCGAACAGCTCGTAGATCACCGGACCCCACCAGTCCAGCAGGACCTCCTTGGCCCAGCGGGGGCACGGCGCTCCGCCGTGCACCACGGACACCAGGCTGGACAGGTCGTGGCACCCGGCCAGATCCTCAGCCTCCTTGGCCAGCCGGACCATGTGGATCGGGACGATGACCGCTGAGGTGGCGCCCTCGCGTTCGATGGTGGCCAGGAACTCCCGTGTGTCGAACCGGCCCAGGTAGTGGATGGACTGGCCCAGGCCGAGTGCCGCGTTGTGGAATGCACTGGGGAGGGCGTGGTACATGGGGCTGACCACCAGGTGCGCGCCGTGGTCGGGGAGGTCGTAGAACCGACCCCAGTTGGCCGAGACGGTGGTGAGGACACTCCGGGCGTCGCCGGTCTGGTCGGACCGCTGCACGCCCTTGGGCCGACCGGTGGTTCCGGAGGTGTAGTTGCGTACCAGGCCGGCGGGCTCGTCCGGCGGCTCGACGTCCGCCTGCGTGGCCAGCCAGGCCTCCAGCTCCGTATCGATCACGATGATCCTGTCCACCCCGACGGCGGCGGCGGCCTCCCGGCCGACCTCCTCGTTGGCGGTGTCCACCACCAGCAGCCGGCTCTCGGAATCGGCCAGCTGGTAGGCCACCTCGTCGGCGGTGAGGTGCCAATTGCACGGTACGTACCGGTTGCCGGCGCGCAGGTTGCCCAGGATCATGGGCGTCCACTCGATGCGGTTCTGCGCCAGCAGGGCCCAACGATCCCCGACCACCAGCCCCTCGGCGACGAGACCTGCGGCGAACCGCCTGGCCCGGCTCTCGAGATCGGCCCACGTATAGGAACCATCCGCCGAGGAGACCGCGACAGCCTCCGGCGTGGTTTCTGTATGGGGCAGCAGGTTGCTCGGCATGGGTCTCCCGGCGTTTCGACGCCGGCGCGCTTTCGGATGGGCCGGCAGTGGAGTATGGTTTGTCGAATATTAGCCAGTTGGCTAACATGCGTCCAACCATCCAGGTCCACCACCTACCCCGGGAGGGCTGACGAGATGACCGATACAGACGCCGGACCCCGCCCGGTCAGTGACCTGGCCACCGACTACGACATGTTCGACGCCGGATACGTACGGGACCCCGTCCCGGCATGGGCCGAGTTGCGGGGGACCTGCCCCATAGCGCACACCGAACGCAACGGCGGCTCATGGCTCCCGACGAGGTACGAGGACGTCCAGGCCATGGCCAGGATGGTTCCGGAGTTGTCGTCCCTCTCCCCACTCGTCGTCGACCTGCCCGAGGAGATCGAGAACGACCCGGACACCGGGATCTTCTCGGGCTACAACTCCGGCGCCCCGATCAGCGCCGATCCGCCCGTCCAGAACTGGACGCGTCGTATCCTGCTCCCCCACTTCACCCCCAGGGCCATCGAACCACTGCGCGACTACACCGAGCGGCTCTGCCGAGAGCTCATCGACGGATTCGTCCACGACGGTGGCTGCGACGCCAGCGTCGACTACGCAGAGCAGATCCCACCTCGCCTGATCGCCCGGAAGCTCGGCATCGACGAGTCCAGGGTCGACCAGTTCAGCGAATGGATACGCGATGCAGGAGAACTGGGCCAACTGGATCCGAAACTGAGGGTCCGGTCACGGAAGACCATCCGGGCCTTCTTCGACGCCGAGGTGGCCGATCGACGCTTGAACCCCGCCGACGACCTCATCAGCGCCCTCCTGGAATCGGAGGTGGATGGCCGGCCCATCACGGACGAGATGGTGGTCGGCATGTGCCACCTGCAGCTGGCTGCCGGAATCGAGACCACCAGGAGCTCCATCGGCTCGGCCCTCTGGCACTTCGCCGGCCACGAAGACGACCGGCGACGCATGGCCGACGCCGATGATGACCTCTGGGGTACCGCCATCGAGGAACTGCTGCGCTTCTACTCGCCGGTCACCATGGGTCGCAACGCCGCCCAGGACGTGGAGTACGGGGGTGTCACCTTCAGGAAGGGCGACAAGGTCCTCATGAACTTCCCCGGGGCCAACCACGACCCCGAGGTGTTCGAGAACCCGGACGAGGTCATCCTGGACCGGCAACGCAACCGTCACATCGCCTTCGGCGCCGGCATCCACCGCTGCGCCGGCTCGAACCTGGCCCGCATGGAGATGGAGGTGGCGCTCCGGACCTGGTTCGAGCGGATACCCGAGTTCACGCTGGCCGACCCCGACGCCGTGACGTGGTCCGGCGGCCAGATCCGCGGGCCCCGCATCCTGCCCGTCGAATTCGACTGACCGGTGGACATGGCGGACCCGGGACCGATCGGACGACGTCAGCCCCGGGTTCTCACCCGGCGTGCGCGTTTCGGTACGGTCATCACAGCGGACCACCGTTCGGTGGTAACGGACAGCACGCGGGCGCCCACGCCCGATCCAAGGAATGGGGAGACACGATGAGGATCAAGGTTGACGCTGAGAAGTGCGAGGGGCACAGCCGTTGCTACTCGCTGGCACCCGAACTGGTCGACGTCGATGACCTCGGCAACGCCTTCGAGTTGAACGACGGCGAGGTTCCGGCCGGGCTGGAGGACAAGGCCAGATTGATCGTGGACAACTGCCCCGAGTTCGCCATCACCATCGAGGAGTAGACGATGGCCGACACCCGGAACCCCGTCGAGAACCTGGCCGACGACTACGACATCTTCGACCCCGAGTACGTGAACGACCCTGTTCCGGCATGGGCGGACCTGCGCGGCCGATGCCCGATCGCCCACACCGAGCGTTGGGGCGGCTCCTGGCTCCCGACGCGCTATGACGACATCCAGGCCCTGGCCAAGATGGTTCCGGAGCTGTCCAGCGCCAACCCCGGCCCGATCGTCATCGACATTCCCGAGGAGTTCCGCCAGCCGGAACACGAGGGCTACAACGGGGCCTCCCCGATCACTGCCGACCCACCCGAACAGACCTGGACGCGTCGTGCCCTTCTGCCGCACTTCACGCCGAAGGCGATCGAGCCACAGCGCGTCTACACCGAAGCCCTGTGCCATGAGCTGATCGACGGCTTCATCGGGGCCTCAGGATGCGACGGGGCCGTCGACTACGCCCAGCAGATCCCACCCCGGGTCATTGCCCACAAGCTCGGGGTGAACGGCGACATGGTCGACGACTTCATCGAATGGGTACGCGGCGTGCTGGAGCTGGGCCTCACCCGGCCCGAGCTGAGGGTGAAGTACGGCAACATCATCCGGGACTTCTTCGCTACCGAGGTGACCGACCGGAGGCAGAACCCGAAGGACGACCTCATCACCGCCCTATGCCAGACCGAGGTGGACGGCGAGCTGCTGCCCGACGAGGTCGTCATCGGCATGTGCAACCTGCAGCTGGTCGCCGGCATCGACACCACCTGGAGTTCGATCGGCTCAGCCATCTGGCACTTCGCAGGCCACGAGGACGACCGGCGGCGGATGGCCGAAGCCGACGACGCCCTCTGGGACACCGCCATCGAGGAGATGCTCCGCTTCTACTCGCCCGTCACCATGGCCCGCAACGCCCTGGAGGACGTGGAATACGGCGACGTCACGTTCTGCAAGGGCGACAAGATCCTCATGAACTTCCCCGGCGCCAACCACGACCCCGAGGTCTTCGACGACCCCGACACCGTGATCCTGGACCGGCAGCGCAACCGCCACATCGCCTTCGGTTCCGGCATCCACCGCTGCGCCGGCTCCAACCTGGCCCGTATGGAGATGCAGGTGGCGCTCAGGACCTGGTTCGAACGCATCCCAGAGTTCACGCTTGCCGACCCGGGCGCCGTGACCTGGGCGGGTGGCCAGGTCCGCGGACCACGCATCCTCCCCCTCAAGATCGGCTGACAGGAGACAACCAGATGACCGATACCACAGACACCCACAGCGACCCGGTAGCCGAAGCGGTGGCCGCGTCAATCCCCGAGCGCTGCCCGGTCACCGACCTGGCAACCGACTACGACATGTTCGACGCCGACTACCTGCGGGACCCCACCACCGCATGGGCCGAACTGCGCGAGACGTGCCCGATCGCCCACACCGAGCGCTATGGCGGCTCATGGCTCCCCACGAGGTACGACGACCTGCAGGCCATGGCCAAGATGGTCCCGATCCTCTCCTCGAAGTCACCCATCGTGATCGACATGCCGGAGGCGCTCGTCAAGGATGACGCCACGGGCTACAACGCGGCCTCCCCGATCAGCGCAGACCCGCCGGAGCAGAGTTGGACCCGCCGCGCCCTGCTCCCCCACTTCACCCCCAAGGGCATCGCCGACGACCGCTCCTATACCGAACGGCTCTGCAACGAGCTGATCGACGGCTTCGTCGACGAGGGCGGGTGCGACGCTGCGGTCGACTACGCCCAGCAGATCCCGCCCCGCGTCATCGCCAAGAAGCTGGGAGTCGATGACGGGATGGTCGACGAGTTCATCGAATGGGTGCGCGGTGTGCTGGAGTTGGGCCTCCAGCAGCCCGAGCTGCGGGCCAAGTACCGCGACATCATCCGGAGCTTCTTCGCCGCCGAGGTGGCCGACCGGAGGGTCAACCCGAAGGACGACCTCATCACGGCCCTCTGCCAGACCGAACACGAGGGCGAGCCGCTGCCCGACGAGGTGGTGGTCGGAATGTGCAACCTGCAGCTCGTGGCCGGGATCGACACCACCTGGAGCTCTATCGGCTCGGCCCTCTGGCACTTCGCGGGCCACGGCGACGACCGGCGACGCATGGCCGACGCCGACGACGGCCTGTGGGACACCGCCATCGAGGAGCTACTCCGCTTCTACGCCCCGGTCACCATGGCCCGCAATGCCATGGAGGACGTCGAGTACGGCGGCGTGACGTTCCGCAAGGGTGACAAGATCCTCATGAACTTCCCGGGTGCCAACCACGACCCCGACCACTTCGAGGACGCACACGAGGTGCACCTCGACCGCCAGCGCAACCGGCACGTGGCCTTCGGAATCGGCATCCACCGGTGCGCCGGCTCGAACCTGGCCCGCATGGAGATGCAGGTGGCGCTCAAGACCTGGTTCGAACGCATCCCCGAGTTCACGCTGTCCGATCCGGACGCCGTGACCTGGGCAGGTGGACAGGTCCGCGGACCGCGGATCATGCCGGTCACGTTCGGCTGAACCGGACGCCTGCCAGCCCCGGCAGGCGGACTGTCGCTACTGGGCGACCGCTTCGGCGTGGAGCATTCCGGCGGCGACCGCCTCACGGGTCGCATCGCTGACCGCGTCCAGCAACTCGATGGTGACCCCGTGGATGGTCGCCGTACACGCGAACCCGTGGGGGTACGGACCCACCGGTGACCCGGTGTCCGTCCCGACGTCGAACGTCTCACCGCCCATGGAGAACACCACGGGAACGCTCCGCTCCAGGCGCCCCGAGCCCACGACCACCCCATCCACGGCCAGGGTGGCGGTGCCGCCGGCGCCGAAGCCTCCGTCGTGGTCGAACAGCAGGCGGACCTCGTGGCGACCTGGGCGCAGGGCCAAGTCTCCGACCACGGTGGTCCGCTCGTGCCCGTAGAGGTTGTAGTGCCAGGTTGGGACACCGTTGTCCAGGTAGATCGACCAGCCGTTGAAGCTGCCCCCCTGGCACACGATGACACCCTCGGCTCCATCAGCGGGCACCTCCAGGTCGGCCCAGATCAGGTAGGAGCGGTTCTTCAGGTTCAGGACCGACCTCTCGGGCATGCGTACATGGGCCGTCGTGTAGGTCATCCGGGTGATCCCGGCCAGGGCACTGGGCGCCCGGGCCTCCGGAGGCAGGTCCCTGGCGGCGTCGCGCAGCGGGTACACGCCGTTGCGCAGGCATTCGGACTCGAACAGCTCCCGCATCTCAGCCAGTAGCTCGGGCCGATCAGCGGCCAGGTCGTTGTTCTGGGAGAAGTCCTCCCGGATGTCGTAGAGCTCCCAGTTCTCCTGCGGCCCGTCGAATGGCGCAGACCCGAAGCGCACCCAGGGCACCCTCCCGTGGAAGCAGGAGGCCATGAAGCCATCGTGGTAGATGCCCCGGTTGCCCATCATCTCGAAGTACTGGGTCCGGCGGGCGCTGGCCACCTCCGGGTCACCGAACGTGTAGGCCATCGAGGTGCCCTCGATGGGCATCTGCCGGATGCCGTTCACCCACGTCGGTGCCTCGATGCCGGCCGCCTCCAGGATGGTGGGCGCCAGGTCGATGACGTGGTGGAACTGGGTACGCAGCCCACCGGCATCGGTGATCCGGCGGGGCCACGAGATGGCCAGACCGTTGCGGGTGCCGCCGAAGTGGGAGGCGACCTGCTTCATCCACTGGAAGGGAGCATCCAGGGCCCACGCCCAGCCGACGTTGTAGTGGCACTCGCTGCGAACCGTTCCGAGGTCGTCGATGTGCTCGAGGAGGAACTCCGGATCCTCCTCGGCGCCGTTCTGGAGCGCCGGCAACGACCAGGTTCCGTGGATGCGACCCTCGGCCGAGGCCCCGTTGTCCCCTGTGATGTAGACGAACAGCGTGTTCTCCCATTCGCCCATGGCCTCGATGGCCTCGATGAGGCGGGCCACCTGGGCGTCGGTGTGGGCCAGGAAGGCTGCGAACACCTCCATCAGGCGACGGGCCACCGGCTTGTAGCGGTCCGGATACTCGTCCCACGACGGGATCACGTCCGGCCGCTGCGTGTTGACCGTGTCGGCCGGGATCACCCCGAGGTCCAGCTGTCGCTCGAAGATGGACTGGCGGAGGTCATCCCACCCCTGGTCGAAGAACCCCTTGAACCGATCCAGCCAGGCATCGGGGACGTGCAGCGGGGTGTGCACCGCACCGGGTGCGAAGTAGCAGAGGAAGGGCTTGTCCGGCCTGTGCGCCCGGACCTGGCTCATCCACTCGATGGCCTTGTCGGCCATGTCCTCTGTGAGGTGGTAGTCGTCGCGCCCCACGTACGGCGCGATCGGGGTGGTCTGGTCGTAGAGGTCGGGCTCGAACTGGGAGGTCTCAGCCCCGGGGAACCCGTAGAAGCGGTCGAACCCGAGGCCGGTGGGCCAACGGTCGAACGGCCCCGCCGGACCCAGTTCCCACTGCGGCGTGAGATGGCCCTTCCCGAACATGCCGGTGGCGTAGCCGTTCTGGCGGAGGACCTCGGCGATCGTGGCCGCCTCCCTGGGAATGACCGTGTCGTAGGCCGGGAAGCTGTTGGCGGCCTCGGTGATCCTCCCCATGTGCACCGTGTGGTGGTTGCGACCGGTCAGCAGGGAGGCCCGCGTCGGGGCACAGATGGCCGTGGTGTGGAACTGGTTGAACCGCAGGCCGTCGGCTGCGACCCGCTCCAGGGCCGGCGCCGGGACCGGACCGCCGAACGTGGAGAACGAGCCGAAGCCCACGTCGTCCAGAAGCACGATCACGACGTTCGGGGCGCCCTCCGGAGCACCGTCCAGCTCCATCCGCACCGGTTCGCAGTCGGCGGTGAGCCGGCCGATGGTGCCCTCGTAGGGCGGTGTGGGACGGGGAATGGCTCCCCCGGTCTGCTCGTCCATATGGATCATGGCCCTTCCCGGGTGGATCGCTACTGGTCTGGCTGAGTTGCCACCGACGGCTGTCCACCCGATCTGACCACACCGGCCCTGGACAGCTCCTCGATGCGTCGCTGGTCGAATCCGATCTCGGTCAGCACCTCGACGGTGTGGGCGCCCAGGCACGGTGACGGCCCCCGGACGACCACAGGGGTCGCCTCCATCTGCAATGGCATCCCCGTCGTGACGTAGTGACCGAAGACAGGGTGGTCCAGGCCGACCACGAGGTCGTTGGCCACCACCTGGGGGTCCTGGATCGCCTCGTCAGGCCGGTTGTAGCGGCTGCACGGGTACCCGATCGCCCTGAGTACCTCCATCCAGTGCCCGGTGGTCGCTGACGCGAAGCATCGCTCGGCCTCGTCGACCACCGCCAGGAAACCCGGGTCCGAGGCCCCTGCCCCGGAGGGTGGCCTCGTGATGCCGGTCGCCTCGTGGAACCTGCGATAGAGGCTCGTGGACAGGCCGGCCACCGACACCAGGCCGTCGCTGGTCGCATACGTACGGAAGTAGAGGCGGAACGCCACCTGGCCCTGGAGCATGCGGCCTTCGTAGAGCTCCCGCTGCCGGTCGAAACCGCCGCCCGAGGACGGGATCTCCTCCACCTCGGACCGGAAGGCCCGGAGGTCCTCCGCGTCGGCGTCGAACCGGTGGATGACCGCCGTCCCCAGGCCGAGGGCGGTGGCCAGAAGCGAGGTGTCGACCCGCTGGCCTTCGCCCGTCCGGTCCCGGTGCCAGAGGGCAGCCACCACGGCCAGTGCCGACGCGATGCCGGTACCGAAGTCGTTCACGGCCGGTCGGGTCGGAAGGGGAACCCCGTTCTGCGACCGGTTCATGAGGAACCCGGCGCCACTCAGGGCCTGTACCAGGACGTCGTAGCCGCCCACCTCGGCATCCGGGCCCTCCGGTCCGAACGGGGTGTGGGTGAGGTGCACGACGCTGGGATTCACAGCCCTGACACGGTCCCATCCGATGCCGAACCGGTCCAGGTCGGATCCCTTCACCCCGACCAGCACCACGTCAGCCCACCGGAACAACCCGTCCAGGACCTCGGCGGCGTCATCGGATCCGAGGTCCAGGACGATGCTCCTCTTCCCGGGGTTGATGGCCGCATAGGCCTTCGCCTCGCTGCTGCCGAGGTCGCCGAGGTGGCGCATGGCATCGCCACCGGGCGGCTCCACCTTGACCACGTCGGCGCCCATGCCGGCCAACAGGCGGCCGCAGTACGGCACCGCGGCGTTCTGGGCCAACTCGACAACCCGGATCCCGTCCAGCACCCCCGCCCCGACCACCGGGGTGGAGGCCTCCGAACCCATGGAGGTCACCGGTCTCCATCCACGTCGAGCGTGCTGAGCGGAGCGCCGGCCAGTTCCGGACCGCTCCTTCGAAACATGGAATCCCCCTCGCCATGTCGACTGATTTAGCCAACTGGCCCATAATTATTAGCCACTTGGCCTAATCTGTCAAGCCCACGACTCCGGCAACCGGTAGAGCCGTTCGACTTGCGCTTCTTAGCCATATGGCTAATACTCTTCCCGTGTCAGACGAACCCACCAGTCATCCAGTCCACGACCGTGAACTCGAGGCGTTCCGGACCGAGGTCCGGGACTTCCTGGACCAGGTCCGGGAGCTCACCTCCCACGCCTCCGGCCAGTCGGCCCTGGAGCGCGGGCGCGCCTACCTGGCTGCACGCTTCGACGCCGGGCTGGGAGCCATCGACTACCCGGTCGAGAACGGGGGTCGCGGCCTGGACAGACGGTACACGGAGGCGTTCCGGGCCGAGGTTTCCAGTCGGGACTTCGACCTTCACGCCTCGGGCTTCGGGATCGGCCTCGACATGTGCCTTCCCACCATCCGCGACCAGGGCAGCGAAGACCTCCGGGCCCGGTTCCTGCGGCCCGGCCTCCGCGGCGACGACGTCTGGTGCCAGCTCTACTCGGAACCTGGTGCCGGATCGGACCTCGCCGGCCTCACCACACGTGCCGTCCGGGATGGCGACGAGTGGGTGGTCACCGGCCAGAAGGTCTGGACGACCGGGGCGACCTATGCCGACTTCGGCATCCTGCTGGCGCGCACCGACTGGGACGTCCCAAAGCACGCCGGCATCTCAATGCTGGTCCTCCCCATGCGTCAACCCGGTGTGGAGGTACGCCCCCTGAACCAGATGACCGGTGTCGCGCACTTCAACGAGGTCTTCATGGACGGCGCCAGGATCCCCGCCGACTGGGTGGTCGGCGAGGAGGGCGATGGCTGGCGCATGGCAGTGGCCCTACTGGCACACGAACGCTCCTCCATCGGCAGCGGAGGAGGGCGGCAGCCCATTCCGACCGATCGAATCATCGACCTCGCCCGATCCGCTGGTCGAACCGCCGACCCCCTGGTACGCCAGGACCTCGCCCGCCTTGTCACGGGCACCCGGATCATCCAGTGGCTGAACCTCCGGCAGGGCATCCACCCGTCCATACCGAAGCTCTGGCGAAGCGCACAAGGGCGCCTGGCCTCCCAGGTCACGTCGGGCCTGGCCTTCCCGGGTGGCGCCGCCTGGCTGGGGGACCCCATGGGCACCACCGAACCCGGCGACTTCACAAGCGCCGACGGCTCACACTGGTCCTACGGCATCTGCGACTCCAGGGCCCACTCGCTCGGGGGTGGGACCGACGAGGTGCAGAAGAACACCCTCGGCGAGCGTGTGCTCGGGCTTCCCCGGGAACCGGCACCGGACCGGGGCCTCCCGTTCAGCCAGGTACCGAAGAACGCCTGACTCAACCAGGTCCAGAGGGCCCGCCAGATGAGTCGCGTCGACCTCCGGCGGCGGCCCCCGGGTCCAATCCGAGCGTCAGGGCCCGCAGGATCAGAATGAAACGCTCCTCCACCGCCTCCGACATCTCCGGGTCGCCGTACCCGATCCAGGGGTCTATGACCTGCTCGAAGAGGCACCGGCTGAGGTGGAAGACCGTGGCGATCCCCACGTCGATCCGGATCGTGGTCTCGTCGCCAGAGTCCCGAGTTGGTCGGACCCGCTCCAGGACCGCATCGATCGTCGGGTGGGTGAGGTGCACCTCGTCGATCTCACCGGAGAGGGAGGCGAAGGCCAGCGCCCGGAGGAAGTCGGGTCGATGCCGCATCGAGAACGGATCAGTCGCCACCCAGGATCCATCATCCGATCCAGCCACATACGCCTCGGAGAGCCGCTTGAACCCGTCGCGCAGGACCGCTTCCTTGCCACCGAAGTAGTGGTGGATCAGCCCGTAGTTGACACCGGCCTCGTCGGCCAGCCTGCGCCCGGAGATCCGCTCCGGCGGAGCATCACCCAACAGGCGGGCCGCGGCGGCGATCAGCGCCTCCCTCACCTCGTCGGATCCCCGAGGGGCCCGGACACCCCCGGTCACCCCCCGACCTCCAGCCCGACCGAGGAGTAGAGGCTCCGGAGCACGCCCAGGAACCGGGACCTGATCGCCTCGCCATCGACGTCAGGATCCAGCCCGAGGCCACGGGCGTTGTGCTCCACGAAGATCGGCCAACCCAGGAGCAGCAGGGTCACAGCAGCGACCGTCGCACGGTGGTGGACCGGATCGCCATCGGGATCGGACTCCCGAACCAGCTCCAGCAACGCATCTAATGCCGGGCGGGGCTCATTCGGGTCCCAGAACCCGCCCTCCAGGGCGACGTGGGCCGTGAAGCCGAAGATCCGGCGATCCGCCAGCGCCGCCTCCGGGTCCACCGGCCGGGTTCCCCCATCCATCAGGTTCTCCACAATCCAGTCCCCGTGCAGCCTTCGGGCCTCGGCCATGAGGTCCCGGGCCGACTCGAAGTAGTAGTGGACCAGCCCGTAATTCACCCCGGCCTCGGCCGCCAGGTCACGACCGGAGATGGTCGAGGGCGAGCGTCGTGACATGAGGGTGATGGCAGCCTCGATGAGGGCGTCACGCGAGGTGGACGGAGGGTCGGCCGGCGGGGCGCTCATTCGGCCCGCCGGGGTCGAAGCGATCCGGCGGCCGGCAGCGGGTTTCCCGACCGGGCCAGGTCGAACCAGTCATCGTCGCCGGCGGGACCACCGCCTTCGTAGAGCGCCCGGGTGGTGGCCTTGATCATCCGGGCACCGACCCGCGGGTAGGAGGCGATCTCCGTGGCAAGTACCCGGGCGGTGTCCAGCACGCCATCGTCTGCAACCACGTCCAGGGCGACGCCGAGGCGGTGCAGGTCGGGACCCGTGAACCGACGACCGGTGAGCGTCAGCTGTTCTGCCACGGACGCCGGACGGCGCGCCAGCAGCCATGCCAGGTTCATGGGGGCGGCCAGCCCCTGCCGGATCTCGCCAACCTGCAGGAATGCCGTCTGGCCGGCCACCAGGAGGTCGCAGGCCAGGGCGAACGCGGCGCCACCGTTGATGGCGAACCGTTCGAGTGCCCCGACCACCGGCACCGGACAGGCGTAGATGGCCCGGTGCGCAGCCACGAGGGAATCGAGTGAGGTGGAAAGCCAGGCTGGTGGCGGATCGGCGTTGTACTCCCCTAGGTCCAGACCGGAGCAGAAGCCTCCATCCGCGCCGTGGAATAGCACGGCACCGACGTCGTCGCGGACCGCCGCCTCCTGGAAGGCCTCGGCCAGTCGGTCCATCATGGGGCCGGTTATGGCATTCTTCCGGGCCGGCCTGTTCAGGATGATGCTCGCCACGCCGTCGTCCACCGATAACAGGACCTCGGGCTGGTCGGGCTGGTCGTCTGGTCCGGGATCGGTCATCATGTCCTCAGTCGTGGTGGAGCTCTAGAGCGATGGGCAGGCGACGCCGATGTTAGCCATATGGCTAAGATAGGTCAACCGAACCGAACGGAACGCCGATGACCTCCCCCGACATCCTGGACCTGGACTTCGACGCCTACCTGGACAGGATCCGCCGCCTCACCGACGAGGAGCTGATCCCCGGCGAGGCCGCCATGGTGGAGCTCGGAGAGGTACCCCCGCCACTGGTCGACCGGCTGGCCGAATGCGGGTTGTTCGGCATCACGCTGCCCCGGCATTGGGGAGGCCTCGGCTGGAGCATGGAGCAGCAGGTCCGCCTCACGTTCGAGTTCACCAGGGCCTCGCCTGTCTACCGGTCACGGTTCTCGACCACCATCGGCCTCTGCTCCCAGATCCTCCACGACCACGGCACCGACGAGCAGAAGGAGAGGTACCTCCGGGACATGGCCATCGGCCGGTGTGTCGCCTCGTTCGCCCTCACCGAGACCGGAGCCGGCTCGGACGCCACGGCCGTGACGACCACGGCGGTCCGTGACGGCGACCAGTACGTCATCAACGGCCACAAGCGCTTCATCACCAACGGCGCATGGGCCGACCTGCTCGTCGTGTTCGTCCGGACCGGCGACGCCGGCTTCTCGGCCATCCTCGTGCCTGCCGACACCCCCGGCGTGACCGCCACGCTGCCCAGTCGGATGAACGGCCACGAAGCGGGCCCGGTGGCCGAGCTCTCGTTCACCGACGTGCACGTGCCGACCACGAACCTCGTCGGCGACGAGGGCGCCGGCCTGAAGTTGGCCCTCCGGGGCATCAACCACGCCCGAACGCACGTGGCCGCCACAGCCGTCGGCTGCGCCACCCGCCTGCTCACCGAGGCCACCGCGCATGCCCTCACCCGCCACCAGTTCGGCCAACCCATCGCCCAGTTCGGCGTCATCGAGGCAATGCTCGGCAGGAGTCGCGCCGAGTTGGAGGCCGCCAGGGCGCTGGTCCTGGACTGTGCGAGGGCATGGGACGCCGGTGGCATCCCCTGGCCGCGGATCGCCGCCGCGAAGCTGGTGGCCACCGAGACCGGCAAGGAGATAGCCGACCGGGCGGTCCAGATCCTGGGCGGTGAGGGGATAGTCGGCGACCACCCGGTGGGACGCCTCTGGCGCGACATCCGGGCGCTCTCGATCTACGAGGGCACCACCCAGATCCACGAGCGGAACCTGGCCCGCCACCTACTCAAGACCGTCGGCAACGGCCAACCCATCTTCGACAGTTGATCCTCGGAGGAGGTCAGGTCCCGAGGTCGGCCAGCACCTGATCGGCCTCGGCGACCAGCCGGTCCATTATCTCGGCCACCGGCTCCTGAGCCGTCAGATGGGACACGCCCTGGCCGGCGCCCTCGTGGACGAGCGGTGTCACCTCGTGCCTCAGGATCTGGCCGAGGATGTCCCCGATGAGGATGTCCTGATAGGGCATGCCCAACGGCGTCGGCGCACCGGGCGCCTCCCACTCGTCGCTCCAGGCCGAACGGAGCATCCTGAGAGTCTTCCCACTCGCCGAACGGCTGATCACCGTGTCGCCGGGGCCGGCTGCCAGCAGCTTGTCAAGCAGCGACCGGCTTGGCTGGGCCTCGACAGAGGCCAGGAAGGCAGTACCCATCCACACCCCATCGGCGCCGAGGGCGAGGGCGGCGGCCAGGTGGCGGCCAGTGGCCACACCGCCTGCGGCCAGCACCGGTCGTCCACCGGCGACCTCGACCACCTGCGGTACCAGGGAGAACGTACCGATCGGTCCCGTATGGCCACCGGCGTCGGTTCCCTGTGCAACCAGCAGGTCGGCACCTGCCCGGATCGCCGATTCGGCGTGCGTAGGAGCGCCTACCAGGCTCACGATCAGGGAGCCCTGCTCGTGGGCCGCCTCCACGGCCCAGACCGGAGATCCGATCCCAAGTGCCAGGACCGGTATCCGGTGGTCCATGACCACCGACAGTTGCTCGCGGGCGGTCTCCTCACTCCTGACGAAGCGCGAGCGGAAACCCGGCAGGCCGTCGTCCGGCACGTCGTACTTCTCCCGTAGGTACTCGACGAACGCCACGTGTTCCTCCGGAAGCGTGGCTTCGATGGCCGAACGGTCATCGGAATCGGGCATGCCGGCCGGGATGACCAGGTCCACGCCCCACGGGAGGTCCCCCAGCTCGGCCTTCATGCGGCTGATGCCGAATTCGATCTCCTCAGGCGTCCGCCGGGTGCAACCCCATATCCCCAGGCCGCCGGCCTGGGACACGGCTATGGCCACATCGGGTTCCCACCAGCTGAACCCGAATACCGGGTTGGCACATCCCAGCTGCTCGCAGACCCTCGTCGTCACCACCGCAGTCCTCCCCAGTCGATGCTTCTCACAGGATCGCCCCCAGGGCCGTGGCGAGTCCACCCAGACCACAGACGCAGAGCACCGCCGGACGGAACCAGTTGGTGTCGACATGACGGCGGACCGGCGGAGCCAGCAGGAGCCCGATGAACGCCGATCCCATCACGAGGGCGCTCCGACCCATGTCCGCCGCTCCCACCTCGCCGCCGACCAGCAACCTGATGAAGATGGTGCTGCTCAGGACCAGGATCAACGACGAGATATTCGGACGCAGCACCTCCGGCGGATCGTCGTGGTGGAGGATGGCGTAGGGCGGGCCCGGAAGGGCGGCTACCCGCAGGGAGAGCGCCACCAGCACCCCTGCCAGCACCGATGTCCAGGATCGTCGGCGTGGATGCCATCCCGACGCCATTGCAACCACCGACACCACCACCAGCAGGCCGATGGCCGTGGTCAGCCCCCGTTCGGACAGGTTGGCCAGGGCCAACTCGCCGAGCAGCAGCCCGACCGGGGCACCCAGCAGGCATCGCCGCCACCTGCGGGCATCGAAGCCTGCGAACTCCATGGTCACGTTCCGGATACCGACCACGGCTCCGCCCAGGATCAGGGGCAACGGAACGAATGCCGGGTCGATGGCCAGCAGAACGGGTGCGGCCACCAGCGTGATTCCGATGCCGGCGGAGGCCTGGACCACGGCACCGGCGACGACGGCCGCCACGACGAGGAGGATCTCGAGCGGGCTCACCGGATCGACCCTAGCCGGGCCTGATGCCCTCTTAGCCAGTCGGCTAACCTAGGCGGGAGACGCTCGACCAGAAGCCCAGGGAGAAAACCATGCGCGCCGCAGTCCTCCACGAAGCACCCGGGGACCTCGTAATCGAGGACCTCGACATCGCCTCGCCAATCGGCCATGAGGTGCTCATAGAAACGAAGGCCTCAGGCCTCTGCCACAGCGACCTCCACGTGATCGAGGGACTCCTCCCCCTCCCCTCGCTGCCTGCCGCGCTGGGCCACGAGGCCTCCGGAATCGTCGAAGCGGTCGGCCCCGACGTGACCGCCTTCAGCCCGGGCGACCACGTCATCACCTGCCTGACCCAGTTCTGCGGCCTCTGCAGCGAGTGCCTGGCCGGTCGGATCTGGATCTGCCCCAACCGCCACAGCCTCGTCCGGGGGCCTGACGAGGCGCCCCGCCTGGCCCTCGACGGCAGACCCGTTCTGCAGATGGCCGGCCTGGGTGCCTTCGCCGAAAAGATGCTGGTCCACGAGAACGGGGTGGTGGCCGTGGACCCGGACGTGCCGTTCGATGTGGCCGCCCTCATCGGTTGCGCGGTGATGACCGGTGTGGGTTCGGCCACCAACGGCGCCCGGATCCGTCCCGGCGAGACCGTCGCCGTGATCGGCTGCGGCGGCATAGGCCTGAACATCGTGCAGGGCTGCCGCCTGGCCGGCGCCGGTCGGATAATCGCCGTCGACCTGAACGCCGACAAGCTCGAGATGGCCCGCGGGTTCGGCGCCACCGAGGTCGTCGACGCATCGAAGGAAGACCCGGTGGAGGTGGTCCTACGACTCACCGACGGTGGGGTGGACGCCGCCTTCGAAGCCATCGGGCTGACGGCAACCGCCGACCAGGCACTGGCCATGATCCGACCGGGTCGCACCGCCTACCTGGTCGGGGTTCCACCGGTCGCCAGCACCATGGAGATCTCCGGCGCGGCCATGGTCCTCCAGGCCAAGGGTGTCCGCGGGCTGTTCATGGGCAACAGCAACTTCAAGGTGGAAATGCCGCTGCTGGTGCGCCACTACCTGGAGGGCCGCCTGGAGCTGGATCGCCTGGTCTCGGCGCACATCACCCTCGACGAGGTGAACGACGGCTACGCCGAACTCCGCGCCGGCGCCACCGTACGATCCGTGATCACCTTCGACTGAACGCCTGGAACGCCGCCATGCCCGACCAGCCCAACATCGTCTTCATCTTCCTGGACAACCTCGGTTAGGGGGAGCTGGGGGTCTACGGAGGCGGCCTCGTCCGCGGGGTGGCTACACCACGGATGGACGCCCTGGCGGCCGAGGGACTCCGGCTGACCAACATGAACATGGAGGCCCAGTGCACGCCGTCGCGCTCGGCGGTGATGGGGTGGAGTCCGATCACGATCTCAGGAGCCCCCACCGGCGGCCTGCCGCACGATGGTGGCCACCTCAGTGGGCGAATCCAGCTCGGCGAGGTGGGCGGCCCCGGTGATAGGCGACAGCAGCGTCGCCGCCGGGAGGAGACCCGCGAAGCGCTCCCCGTATGACGGGGGCACCAGGAGGTCATCGGCACCCCAGGCCAGGGCGACCGGCGCCGACACCCGGTGCAGCCGTCCGGCCAGGCCGTGGTCGGGCAGGGGCCAGACCAGCGACGCCGCCGTCCGGCGACGGAGGTAGCGCGACACGCCGACCTCGATCAGGTCATCGCCATCCAGTCCATCGGGATCACCGGCCAGCACGCCCAGGGCCTCAGTGTCATGGGCCAGGAGATTCGCCTGCTCTCCCAGTGGCAGGGAATACAGGTCCACACCGGGATCATCCGCCTCCCAGAGGCCGGTCGGGCCCACGGCCACCAGCGAGGCGAACGCCTCTGGCCGTATGGCCGCCAACTCCAGGGCCAGCATCGCCGAGCTGGAGGAGGCCAGCCACGCTGCCCCTGTGATGCCCACGGCGTCGGAGATCTCCGAGAGGGCGACGACCCAGTCGTGGATGGATCGGAGTGACGGATCGTCCGGGGTGGGACCGAACCCGGGTAGGCACGGGGCGATGACCCGATGGTCGGCTGCCAGGTCCAGCATGGCGGTCGTGGGCGAGTCCAGGCCCGCCATGCCGTGCAGGACACCCAGGATCGGGCCCGACCCCAGCTCGAACACCGTCACCGTGGCACCACCGGAGGTCGCCACCACCCGCTGCTCGACGACGATGGCCTGGTCGCTCACTGGACCACCTCCGCCCGCCTCGACGGCCGGCGCTGGTCGACTGGCATCGGCTTGATCCACCATCGGTGCTCCCACTCGTCCTCGAACAGCCCCCGGATCTCCGGCAGGACCTCCCGGGCCATCAGGTCGGTATTGAACATGGTCAGGTCCCGGTCCATGTTCCCGAACTGGCAGAGCAGCATGAGGTTGCCCACGTTGAGGCTGGTGGCCACCTCGGTGAGCTGCTCGGCGACCGTCGTGGGCGTACCGATCACCACGTAGCCCCGGTCGATCATCTCGTCGAACGAGAGGCCCCCAAAGGCTCCGGGCTTCGAGGAACCGGCGGCGGCCTTCGCCCTGTCGGCGGCCTGCTTGACCATCCCCTCCACGCCAGCCCGGACCGTTGCCTCGGTCCGGTAGCCCGGCGGATCGGCGAACGGCGGGTAGAGGTGCAGGCAACGGTTGAAGAAGTACTCGGCAGGTTCCCGGTAGAGACGACGGGCCTCGGCTTCGGTGTCGGCCACGCCCACGAACTGGATGAAGCCGGCCTGGAAGGGGTTTGGCTCCCTGCCCAGCGCAGCCATCCGATCCCAGAAGCCCTTCATCGTGGCCTGACCGGCCTTGTACCCGAAGTACGAGAGGTAGGAGTAGACGTAGTCCATCTCGGCACACCACTCCCAGGTCTCCACCGAGCCACCACCGGGTATCCAGATGGGCGGGTGGGGGCGCTGTATGGGCCGGGGCCACGGGTTCACGTAACGCAACTTGGTGTAGGTGCCGTTGAAGGCGAACGGCTCGTCGGCGGCCCAGGCCCGCATGATCAGGTCGTGTGCCTCGTGGTACCGCTCCCTCAGGGTGGCGGGGTTCATCCCGTAGGCGAAGCATGTGTCCATGGGGGTGCCGACCGGGAACCCGGCCACCAGGCGTCCGCCGGACAGCCCGTCGATCATGGCCATCTCCTCGGCCACCCGGATCGGCGGGTTGTAGAGGGCCAGGGAGTTTCCCATCACGACGATGGCGGCATCCTCCGTGGAGCGGGCCAGGGCCGATGCCATGAGGTTGGGGCTGGGCATGAGGCCGTAGGCGTTGGAGTGGTGCTCGTTCACGCAGATCCCGTCGAAGCCGCAGGCAGCCGCATGTTCCAGCTCGTCCAGGTAGTCGTGGTACGCCCGGTGCCCGACTACCGGGTCGTAGAGGGTCGGGTCGATGTCCACCCAGACCGACCGGTGGTCGTCGCGGAACCCCTCCGGGAGCTCCGGGTAGGGCATCAGGTGGAACCACAGGGCCTTCATCGCGGGTACCTCGGAGAACGTCGATTGTTCGGACAGCCGTCCGAAATATTAGGACAGTTGTCCTTTACTGTCAATCCTGACAGACTCACCGCATGGAGGCCCGGTCCGTTACCCGATCGCCCAACCAGGAGACGAGACGCAGGGAGATCGTCGTCGCCGCCGCCAAGCTGGTTTCCATCGAGGGCCTCGGGGCCTGCACCATCCGCCGAATCGCCGACACCACCGCTCTCACCAAGAGCACCATCCACTACTACTTCGCAGACGCCGAGGAGTTGACCGACCTCGTCGTGGTGGAGGTGGTCAGCCACTTCGCCAAGGCCTGCCGCAGGGCCGTCGCCGGGCTGAACCGGGATGACGCCGTGGCCACACTCACACGTGTGTTCCTTGGACGCGAGCCCTCGGTCACCATCGGGGAATCCCTGCTCTGGTACGAGTACTCGATCCAGTCGATCTTCCAGAACCGGACCGCCGGCCTGGCCCTGACCTACGACCTGGTCACCGAGGTCGTGATCGATGCTGTCGGCGACGAGGCCCAGGCCAGGGCACTGCACGTCTACCTGGTGGGGCTGACCATCCGGAACCGGACCGCACCCCTGGCCGACGCCGAAATAGCGCGGGCCGTCTCGGCCCTGACCAGCACCGAGGTGGGAGCCGCCAACCTCGCCTGAGTCAGGCCAGGCCCAGCACCACCGAGAGGTCGGCCAGGCGGTCGATCACGTGGTCGGCCTCGGCACCGTCCTCCGGGTCGTCCACGACACCCCGGAATCGGACGGTCACCATGCCCATGGCCCGGGCGCCGGCCACATCGGTCCGCATCAGGTCGCCCACGTGGGCGACGGTCGTCGGATCATCGATGCCTAGACCGTCCAGGGCCACCCTGAAGATGGCCGGGTCGGGCTTGTAGACGCCGACCTCGTCGGAGAAGGCGGCAAAGGTGACGTGCTGGAGGATGCGGTGCTGATCCAGGTACGTCCTGAGGTGCCGTCCTACCGCCAGCGTCGTGTCCGAGATGATGCCCACGGCGACTCCGGTCGCCGCCACTGCGGACAAGACGTCCGCAGCGTCGGCGACCGGTGCCACCTTCAACTCGTAGGACGCTGCCTCGAAAGCTGCAGCCAGAGCATCCCGATCTTCCGAGGCCAAACGGTCGCCGAAGGCGGTGAAGCAGTCGGCGAGGGCCTCGGTCGGGCCGTACTGGCGGCCGGCCCTCCACTCCTCGTCAAAGCGGGTGGGGAGCATCGACAGTGTCCCGTGGAGCAGATCGTCTCCGATGTCCAGGCCCCGCTCGACGATCACCTCGCGCCAGAAGCGGCTCCGGATCTCGACTGCACCCGGGGTGCTGGTGAGGAGGGTGTTCCAGAGGTCGAAGGTGACCGCACGGATCCGGGCCATCTGGAGCTACGTCCCGGCTCTACTGGGTTTCGGATCAGGCCCGGCAGACGCCGTCGGCCACCGCGGCAGCCGCCACGGCCTCAGCCACCCGGTACGGCACCAGCTTGTCGAACACCGACGGCACCACGAAGGTAGAGGTCAGGTCCTCATCGGACACCGAGTCGGCGATGGCCCTGGCCGCTGCCAACTTCATGTTCTCGGTGATGTCCATGGCGCCGACGTCCAGGGCCCCCCGGAAGATCCCGGGGAAGGCAAGCACGTTGTTGATCTGGTTCGGGTAGTCACTCCGGCCGGTGGCCATCACGGCAGCCAGGCCATCGGCCTCCTCCGGGCGGATCTCCGGTTCCGGGTTCGCCATGGCGAACACGAACGGTTCCGGGTTCATGGTCCGCAGGTTGGCAGCGTCGATCAGGCCCGGACCGCTGAGGCCGATGAACACGTCGGTCCCGACGAGGACCTCCGCCAGCGTGCCCATCTTCCGATCCGGGTTGGTGTGGTCCGCGAACCAGGCCTTGGCGGAGTTCAGGTTGTCGCGACCCGAGTAGACGGCTCCGGACCGGTCCACCCCGACGATCGAGCCCACACCGGCACCCAGGAGGATCCTGCCGACGGCGACGCCGGCTGCTCCCATCCCGGCGATGACCACTGACAGGTCCCCGATCCGGCGCCCGGTCAGCCGGCAGGAGTTCCAGAGGGCGGCGAGCACCACGACGGCCGTGCCGTGCTGGTCATCGTGGAAGACCGGGATGTCCAGGGCCTCGCGGAGGGCCTCCTCGACCTCGAAGGCGGCCGGAGCGGCGATGTCCTCCAGGTTGATGCCACCGAAGGTCGGCGCGATCCGGATCACCGTGTCGATGATCTCCTGCGGATCGCTCACGTCCAGGCAGATCGGGAACGCATCCACCCCTGCGAACTCCTTGAACAGCAGGGCCTTGCCCTCCATCACCGGCATCGCAGCAGCCGGACCGATGTCGCCCAGTCCCAGCACCGCGGTCCCGTCGGTCACCACGGCAACCGTGTTCTTCCTGATGGTCAGCTCGTGGGAAAGGGCCGGGTTCTCGTGGATCGCCATGCAGACCCGCGCCACGCCGGGCGTATAGGCCATCGACAGGTCGTGGCGGTCGTTCACCTTGGCGAGGGAGACCACCTCGATCTTGCCGCCCTCGTGCATGTTGAAGGTGCGGTCGTGCCAGTGGAGGAGCTGGACGCCGGAGAGTCCCTCCACCGCTGCCACCACGGCCGCAGCGTGATCCTCATCCCGACAGTTGACGACCACGTCGTTGACCAGGAGCTCGCCACGGACGTCGAACCCTCCCATTGAAATGATGTTGGCGCCGGCCTCACCGATCGCCGTGGCGAGGCGGCCGAGGGTGTTCGGAACGTTGTCCAGCGCCACCTCGAGATGGATGGAGTAGGCGGCCGTGGGGAGAAATGGCATCAGCCGAGCCTAGGAGTGGTTTACGAAGGCCGTGCCTACGGGAACGGCGCTCCCCGAACGGGCCGGATCAGGGCCCTTCGTATGGAAAGCCGAGGTCCGGGGCGGTCACCAGCGGGAGGAAGGCCATGCCCACCTCAGCCGCGGCAGCGGCACAGGTTCCCCCCCTGTCCACGATCGCCATCACCGCCACCGGAACGGCACCCAGGTCACGGACCACCGCTGCGGCCTCCAGCGGCGACACACCGCGGGTGACGGTGTCCTCGCATACCACCACCCGGTCGCCGGGAAGCAGGGCGCCGGCCAGCCGACCCTCCACGCCGTGGCCCTTGGATTCCTTGCGGATGCTGAACGACCGCAGGTGACGGCCCCGGGCGGCGGCCACCGCTGCGATCCCGAATGCCACGGGGTCGGCTCCCGCCGTCAGGCCCCCGATGGCGGTGATCGGATCACCGTCGACCTCCAGGGCCGCGATGGCCTCCAGGGCCGCCTCGGCCACCAGCAGGATGCCATCGGGTCGACAGGCCGTCTGCTTGGCATCGCAGAACCACGTGCTGGTCCGGCCGGACTTGAGGGTGAACTCCCCGGTCCGTATGGAGTGCTCCATCAGGTGGGCGACCAGCGCTTCCCGGATATCCGTCAACTTCCCATTCCTCCTGCACCGCTGTAGGCCACGGTGCCGGTGCCGGCCACCAGCTCACCGATCACCCGGGCCGGGCGGGCGCCCGATGCCAGGGTGGCAACCACCCCATCGGCCTCGGACGGTGGCACCACCAGCACCATGCCGACGCCCAGGTTGAACACCCTGGCCATCTCGGCGTCGCTGACACCGCCCATGTCCTGCAACTCCCGGAAGATCCGGGGTACCTCCCAGGCCATGGGATCCACGACCGCATCGACACCCTCGCCGAGCACCCGGGGAAGGTTGCCGGGCAGCCCACCACCGGTCACGTGTGCCACGGCGTGGACCTCATGTGCGGCCAGGACAGCCACCACAGCCGCCGCGTAGATGACGCTGGGAGCCAGCAGCTCATCGGCCAGCGTGCCCTCGGACCCTTCCCACGCCGGGTCGTCCAGTGACCGAGCCGCCACGTCGAACACGATGCGACGGACCAGCGAGAAGCCGTTGGACCGCAGGTTCGGACTGTCAATGGCCACCAGCAGGTCGCCGGGCGCGGCCGCCGAACCGTCCATCACGTCCTCCCGCTCAACGGCACCCACGGCGAACCCCACCAGGTCGAACTGGTCGGCCGCCATCACGCCGGGATGCTCGGCCATCTCGCCACCGATCAGGGCACAACCCGCCTCCGAACAGCCGGCGGCGATTCCCGTCACCAGCTGCTCCACCGCCTCGGGATCCAGGCGGCCGACAGCCAGGTAGTCGAGGAAGAACAGCGGCGCCGCCCCGGAACAGACCAGGTCGTCGACGCACATGGCGACGAGGTCACGACCGATCGTGTCCAGGCGACCGGTCAGGCGGGCAATCTCCGCCTTGGTCCCCACCCCGTCGGTCGCCGACACCAGGATCGGATCCCGGTAACCGGACCTCGCCAGGTCGAACAGGCCGCCGAAGCCGCCGATGTCGCCCATCACCCCTGGGCGGTAGGTGGACCTGACCAGGGGACCGATCCGACGGACCGCCTCGGCTCCGGCATCGATGTCGACGCCGGCGGCCCGGTACCCGACCCCGGTGGCATCGCCCGCGTCGGCCACCGGATCAGCCCCGTCCGAAGAGGCGATTGGCGGCGTCGGTGGGAAGCTCCGCCTCGGGAGCATTCCCGCCCACCGTCACCGTCCGCTCGGCGGCGGGCCCGTCACCCACCTCCAGCACGCCCTTGGACAGGTTGACCGGGATGTCTATCGGGTAGGTACCCGTCAGGCAGGCGTCGCAGAACCCGGCCCCGACGGCGCCGGTGGCCTCCACGAGACGGTCCAGCGTCAGGTAGGTGAGGCTGTCCACCTCCAGGTACTCGCGGATCTCGTCGACCGTGAGGTTGGCGGCCAGCAGCTCGCTTCTGTCGCCGGTGTCCATCCCGTAGAAGCACGGCCAGCGGTACGGCGGCGAGGAGACACGCATGTGCACCTCGATGGCCCCCGCGGCGCGCAGCATCCGAACCATCGCCCGCGTGGTGGTCCCCCGGACGATCGAATCATCCACCACCACGAGGCGCTGGCCCTCCGTGCTGTCGCGCAACGGGTTCAGCTTCATGCGCACCGCCGCCGCACGCATCGCCTGGGTGGGGGCGATGAAGGTTCGACCTATGTACCGGTTCTTGACCAGTCCCTGGCCGTACGGGATGCCACTTGCCCGGGCATAGCCCTCGGCGGCCGGCATGCCCGACTCCGGCACCCCCATCACCAGGTCGGCCTCCACCGGAGCCTGGGCCGCCAGCATCTCGCCCATGCGAACCCGGGCATGGTGGACGCTCTTGCCGTACAGGACCGCGTCCGGGCGGGCGAAGTAGACGAACTCGAAGAGGCAGAGCTTCGGATCCACCACGTCGTCGCTGAAGGGCCGCATCGACCTGCAACCGGTCCGGTCGATCACCATGACCTCGCCCGGATCCAGCTCGCGGACCATGTGGGCGCCGATCACGTCAAGGGCCGGCGACTCAGAGGCCAGCACCCAGCCGCCGTCCAGGCGTCCGAGGCAGAGCGGTCGGAAGCCGTTCGGATCCCGTACCCCGATTATCCGCTCGTTGTCGGCCAGCACCAGGGTGAAGGCACCACGCAGGCGAGGCAGCACCTCGGCCAGCGCCTCGTCGAAGGCCTCTCCGGGGTCCATGTCCGAGCGCGATGCCAGCTCCAGGGCCAGCAGTTCGGCAACCAGGTCGCTGTCCGAGGTGACGGTCCCGGGCAGCATCCCGGCATCGGCTGCCAACTGCTCGGTGTTGACCAGGTTGCCGTTGTGGCCGAGGGCGAACTCGAAGTGCTCGGCGCCCCGGTACACGGGCTGGGCATTTCGCCAGGTGCTCGACCCGGTGGTCGAATAGCGCGTCTGGCCTATTGCCAGGTCGCCGGTGAGGGCCGCCAGAGTCCGCTCGTCGAAGACGTTGGAGACCAGGCCCATGTCCTTGACCACCGTGAGGGCCTCACCGTCGCTGACCGCCATGCCCGCCGATTCCTGGCCGCGGTGCTGCAGGGCGTAGAGGCCCAGATAGGTCAGGTGGGCGACCGGCATGCCAGGGGCGAAAATCCCGAAGACACCACAGGCCTCCTTGGGCGTGTCGTCGTCCGGGTCCACACCGATGACATCCGGAGCGGTCACCGGGACGGTCATCGGTTCGTCGTCCCGGCGCCCAGGGCCTCGGGAAGCCGACCGGTGTGAGCGGCCACCACGTCGTCGACCGCCACGTCCAGCAGGCCCTTCACGATGAGGCGGTCACCGGTGGCCAGGCCGATCCGCGTGGTCGGTACCCGGGCGGCCTCGGCGGCGGCCAGGACCTCGGAGAGGCACTCGGGATCCACGACCAGCACGACACGACTCGGACCCTCGCCGAAGAGGGCACGGTGGTCTTCGATCCTGGCCAGGTGGGCACCCACCCCGGACCGCGACACCATCTCGGCGACCGCCACGCCCAGGCCACCGGCCGAGACGTCGTGTACGCCGTCGACGCGACCGGAGACGACCAGGTCGCGCACGAAGTCCACGACACGCTGGTGGAGCTCGAGGTCCAGGGGAGCCAGCTCGCCGCCTCGGGCATCCCGGGTCGCCCCCCACAGCGACCCGCTGAGCGACACGTCCGATGGCCCCAGCAGCACCAGACGGTGGCCGTCCACGAGGGTGGCACCCGGTGGCCGCCGGACCAGGTCGTCAACCATGCCCAGGAGGCCGATGACGGGCGTGGGATCGATGTCGGTACCGGCCGACTCGTTGTAGAGGCTGACGTTGCCGCCCACCACCGGGACCCCGAATGCGACGCAGGCCTCGGCCAGGCCGTCCACGGCCTCCGAGAGCTGCCACATCACCTCGGGATGCTCGGGGTTGCCGAAGTTGAGGCAGTTCACGACGGCCAGCGGACGCGCCCCGACGCAGGCCAGGTTCATGAGCGACTCGGCCACCACCCTCGCCGTGCCCCCACGGGGGTCCACGGAGCACCAGCGGTGGTTGCCGTCGGTGGTCAGGGCCAGGCCCCTGCCGGTCTCGACTCCGGTGGTGGGATGCCGGAGCTTCAGCACGGCGGCATCGTCGCCGGGGCCCACCACGGTATTCAGGAACAGCTGGTGGTCGTACTGCCTGTACACCCATGCCGGGTCGACCAGAAGGTCCAGCAGGTCGGCACCCGCATCCGCCGGCGCCTCCAGGTCCTCGCCGGATGGGCCGGGCGGGGTCTCCGGTTCCGCCATCGGCCTGTCGTAGAGGGGAGCCTCATCGTGCAGGGAGGAGGCCGGCACGTCAGCCAGCACCTCGCCGTCGAAACCGTCCAGGATTCGCAGGGACCCGCCGTTAGTGACCCGACCGATTACCGCTGCGGTGACCTCCCACCTCTCGCAGATGGCCAGCACCCGATCCAGCCCGACAGGCTCCACGATCGCCAGCATCCGCTCCTGGGATTCGCTGGTCATCACCTCGTGGGCCTCCATGCCCGGCTCACGCCGGGGCACCGCAGAGACGTCCACGTCCATGCCGACACCGCCACGCGATGCCGTCTCGCTGGTGGCGCACGTCAGGCCGGCGCCTCCCAGGTCCTGGATGCCGACGACCAGGCCCTCGTCCAGCAGCTGCAGGCATGCCTCGATGAGGCGCTTCTCCTCGTACGGGTCGCCGACCTGGACGCTGGGCCGCTTGTCACCGTCGTCCTCAGCGGAGAACCCGGCGGAGGCCAGCACGCTGACACCACCGATGCCGTCCCGTCCGGTGCTGGAACCCAGCAGCACCGCCAGGTTGCCGACGCCCGAGGCCTGTCCGAGCACCAGGCGCTCGGTCGGCATCACCCCGAGGCACAGCACGTTCACCAACGGGTTCCCCTTGTAGGTGCGGTCGAAGACGACCTCGCCACCGATCGTCGGAACCCCGACGGCGTTTCCGTAGCCGGAGACGCCCGAGATGACTCCCTCGGCGATCCACCGGCTGCGAGGATCGTCGAGGGGTCCGAACCGCAGCGGGTCCATCAGGGCGATCGGTCGTGCGCCCATGGTGAAGATGTCCCGGAGGATGCCGCCCACGCCGGTCGCCGCACCCTGGTACGGCTCGATGGCCGAGGGGTGGTTGTGCGACTCGATCCGGATCGCGGCTGCGATCCCGTCTCCCACGTCGACCACCCCGGCGTTCTCACCGGGCCCCACGAGGACCCACGGGGCCTCGGTCGGGAGGCGCCCGAGGTGGATGCGGCTGCTCTTGTAGGAGCAGTGCTCTGACCACATGACCGAGTACATGGCCAGCTCGAGGCCGTTGGCCGGTCGTCCCAGGATCTCGTCGATCCTCACGGCCTCGTCGTCTGTCAGGCCGAGGGCACGGTGGAGTGGCTGGCTCACGCCGGGCACCGTACTAGTCGCCCGCTACCCTCTGGACCCTTCCACCCTGTGACACCCGGCAGTTCCCCGCCCCGTTCTCCTTACGGTGTCAAACACCAGATTGCCACAGCATAAGAACGCGCTATAGACTTAAATTCTATCGAGATATACTTGTATTCTGTCAGAGCAAATCCAGCTCCAATGCCGATTCATTTCCAGCAAGAAGGTGTTTCCAATGGCGCGTACGAAGATGACCGATTCCGAGAAGTCCGAGGTGGCGGCGGTCCGCGACTACCTGAAGGCTCTGGAACAGAGCGCCCCACGGCGTGGCCGGAGGCGCACGACGGAGAGCGTGGGCCGCCAACTCGCGGCCCTGGAAGGCGAGATGGCGGGAGCCGCCGTCACCAAGCGGCTCGGCCTCATCCAGCAACGGATCGACCTGGAGGCCGACCTGGAGGCCCTGTCCCAGACGGCATCGGTCGACCTGTCGGCGCTCGAGGCAGGGTTCGCCACCCACGCCGCGGCCTACGGTGGCCGTCGGGGGATCTCCTACGCCGCCTGGCGTGAGGTCGGCGTGTCGTCGGCGACCCTCAAGTCGGCCGGCATCCGCCGCAGCGCCTGACCGTCACGGCACCCCACCTGCCCGGAAACGGAGCAGGCCGGCTTCAGGCGGCGTCCAACAGCGACCCGATGAGGACAGCTCCATCGGCGCTACCCAGGAGCTCGTCGCAGGCTCGCTCCGGGTGGGGCATCAGACCGACCACGTTTCGCCCCTCGTTGCAGACACCGGCAATATCGTCCACGGACCCGTTCGGGTTGTCGACGTAGCGCAGCA